>Ga0268299_1001907_pt1 | contig 29785 bp, 22 predicted proteins | sample NOBtaG_FD_193484 | JGI IMG/M metagenome (GOLD analysis project Ga0268299, IMG submission 193484) | Activated sludge microbial communities from bioreactor in Nijmegen, Gelderland, Netherland - NOB reactor | ecosystem: Engineered > Bioreactor > Aerobic > Activated sludge | place: Netherlands...
TCGATGGCGTCGGGGAGCCCGACGCTCGCCTTTAGGGCCTCGACGACGTTGTTCCGCAGGGGGATCGTCACGGGCAGCTGCGGCGGGATCTCGGGGCCTTCCTCCGCGACGCTGCCGCCGAGACGAATCCGCAGCGCCGAGTCGAGTTCCCACCGGCCCCGCGCGGCGTCTTCCTGGGATCGCTGTGACCGCTGGAACTCGCGATCGGTCGAGGCCCAGACGAGGTTCTTGACCTCGCCTTCGCTGACTGGCGTGTAGTGCGTCCCGTCGTAGCGGTAGAAGCCGCCGTGCCAGTACCGCCACGCCGTGCCAGACTCCGCGACGAAGCCATCGGCCAGGCGGCCCGGGTGATTGACGGGCCGCGGGTCGCTCGACTTGCCGTCCGGCTGCCGCAACGCCAGGTGCCCGCGCGGGCCGTCGTCGCTCTGGTCGAGCGTCGCGACCTGGTCGAGCTTGCGGAGCATGTCGTCCTCGCCCCACGGCTCGTTGCTCCGCTTGTTGTAGGCGGCCAGCAGGACGATCGCCTCGTCGCGCGACAGGTCGAAGTCGAGGACCAGACGAGCCGCCGCGGCGTAGAGCCGGTCGTGCCCGCGCTCGCCGCTGTTCGAGGCCGGCAACGTCTTGATGTATCGCGAGGCGCGGAACATCAACTCCGTGCGATCCAGGTGCGCCGTGACCGTCGGGCCAAATCGCGGCCCGTCGAGGCGCTGCTGCGGCTCGGGCGTTTCGGTCTTTACCGCCTTGACGCGGGGCTGCTTGGCCGGCTTGGCGGCTTTGACTGGCTTCCTCTGCCAGCCGCACGCCGTCGCGAGCGCCTCGACGGCGGTGAGCAGCTCGGCCCACGTCAAACGCGCCGGCTCGCCGAACGAGTCCCAGGCGCGGGCCTCGCCGCTGTGGTGCAAGCTCGGCGGCGCGACGGCCTGAGCGCCGCGCGCCTTGATCTCGACGATCGTCTTGTCCTTCCCCACGCCCGGCAGCTTGAACTGCACCGTCGCCGGGCCGAGAGGCCGGCCCGCCGCGAGCGCCGCGGCGGTTGACTTCTCCGCGTTCGCGGGTTTCGTAACGCACGCCGGCAGCGTCTCCGCGTCGGAGATACGGTAGTACCGATGCGACCGCGGCTTGCCGGGGCGGCCTTCGATCAGGTCGGTCGCTGGCAAGAACACGTCCGCCTGGGCGACGGCATCCGGGCTGTCGAGATCCACACAGACCAAGTAGCCGGAGATCCAGCCCGTCTGGATACCGACGTTGGACCCGTCGTGAAAATCTTCCGGGCTGGCGGACCGCACGCACCAACCGTTGACTTTGATTGCCTTGTCGCCGCGCTCGACAGCGCACACCGCCCAGCCGCGTTCGATGTAATCCAACACAGCTTGACGGACGTTGTTTTCGTTGCTATCATTCATTGGAAGGTATCCTCTGGTCAAGCCGTGACGGTGCCAGCCGCCACGGCTTGTCTGTTTTCACACGCCCTGCATCCGCCGACGCAAGAAATCTTCAACGTCGGCGGCGAGCCACCAGCGGCGGCTCCCGATCCAGACCGGCGATGGGAACTCGCCCCGGCTGACGAGGTGGTCGAGCCACCGCACGGTGAACCGGCACCGGCTGACGACCTGGTTCGAATTGTAATGGCCCGGCATGTTGGAACTCCACTTCCGGAACACGGGGGACGTACTCTCGCCCTTCTCAACCCTGTACGGGGGTCGAGCGATTTTTCAGGTTAACTTTCGTGTCGCGGTTTGATGGTCGCAGCGTCGCGTTGACCCGATCGCGATACCGGACCATGAACCCGGCGTCGCCTTCGAGTTTTTTCCGCGCCCGAGACCGTGCCACCTTGACACCTCCCGGCGTCCGGCCGAGCCGCTCCGCGACCTCGTCGTCCGTCCAGCCGAGGGCTGGGAGCGTCAGGATCTCGACCTCCACGTCGCGGAGCCCCGCGGCCTTCATCGCGTCACGCATCGCCGCCAGCGCGTCGTCCTCGTCCAGGTCTGCCAGGTCGTCCACGTCGTCCGGGTGACGATCCAGGTCCGACAACTCGACGCGCTGGCGGACCACCCGCTTGTCCTGCTCGACCTTGAGTCGGTTCGAGATGTGTCGGGTGACCCGGCGGTCCACCACCCGCACCAGGTCGGGCATCCAGGACGTGCGCCAGCGATAAAGGAGACCCGCCAGCCGTTCCTGACGCTTGTCTTCGTCGTCCTCGACCACGTTACCCAACTGCGGCTCGTCGCCCAGCCGGATCGGCGGTTCGTCAGCGGCGGCGACCACCCCGGCCCAAAACTTCGGACGCTCGGCGGCCCTCTGGCACGCGGCAAGCGCCCCCTCCTGCGTGCTGTCGGGTTTCCAGCGTCGGAACGGGCCGAGCCTCGTCACGTAGGTCGCGGCCCCGAGGATGTAGTACCCGACTTCGTCACCCACGTCGGGTAGCCAGGCCGTCGGCGGGCAATGCGGTTCCGGGCTCACGACGCGACGCGGCAACGGGGCGACGCTCGCGATGCGGTACGGCCGGTACGGCGGCAGGAAGTCCTCGACCGGGATTCGGTACGCCACGCTCGCCGCGTGATTGCACTGCGGCACGCCGCAGGGCCGGAGGAGGTGGCCCGCACACCCCGCGTCGGTGCAGAACCGTTCCGCCCGGCCGGCCTCGACGGTAACGTCGTGCCCCATGCACGGCCACGGGTCGCAGTCGCAGACGTTGACAACCTGGAGGTTGCCGGGCCGGTTGTTCGTCGCGTCGCCGTCGATGTGATGAACGCGGAATCGCGGCATGGCTTACACCCCCGCCAGGGCGAGCACGTCCGCCAGGCGGAACCGCACCCTGCCACGCTTCGTCATTTGGATCTTCGCGAGCCGCCCTTCGCTGACGTACCGATCGATCTGCCGTTCGCTGACCTTGACCAGCACGGCGGCCTCGGGCTTGGTAACCGTCTGGCCGACGGCCTGTAGCATCTCGACCCGCGTCATGTTGGGTTCCTCTGTTGGTTCGGATCGCGTCGGACAGGGGAAGTATAGCCACGGTCGTTCGGACAGTTAACTTGATTATTCCAACGCCGTCGGACATCGGTGGCATATTTGTTTGGCGTGCGAGAGCGGGACGCCGAATCTGTACACCGTCATCAACGGCGCGGCGATGCGGGCTATTGACGAGCAGGGCTCAGTTGGGCCGCTTGTTCGTCTCGCACAACCACCGCCCGCCAATGATCGCCCTGCCACACCGCCGCGCCGACGCCGTCGATCTCTTCCGGCCCGCTGACGAGCCGGTATCTGACGGGAGGCATCCCGACGGCGTAGCCCAAGCCGCAGCGACGATCGCCATACGGCGGCGGGTGGTCGGCCAGGAGGTCGGCGACCGCCTCCACGAACCGCCCTTCGACCGCGCGGCGAAGGGCTGGGACTTCGTCGAACCAGGCGGCTTCGCGGACGGACCACACGAACGCCAGGACGCGGCGCGCCGATACCGGGAGGTACTTCGCGGCGCAGCCGAGCGACCGCCAGAAGCCGTCAACTCTGCGGTAAGACCCAGGGCCGCCGTGCAGCGCGGCGAAGAGTCGCGCCGGGTCGCCGTCCGCGCGGCAGACCGCCCGCTGGGCTCGCGGCGTCGCACCCGCGTACCACTCCCCCGCACGCCCCCAGACTTTGACGATCGAAGCCGCGCCGGCCGTGCAGGCGTGCCCGCGGAGGCGTGGACGCAGCATCACCGGGACGCGCGGACGCCAGAATGCGTTGTGGGCCGGATCGTCGCCAGGCAACGCGGCGAGGCGGCTGATCGCTTCGATGTCGCACGGCCCGGCATCAAGGGCGAACGCCTCGCCGAAGCTGAGGCAGATGGCGTCGGTCATCCGGAGGGCTCCGCGCTAACGTTTTGCTAGCATCTTGCTAGCAACGCGAGGTGATGGTACGATGGTCGAAGTCGCCGAGAGCGTCGTAACCGCTCTCAGGTTGGCGAGATGTGTGCCGTCCCGGATTTGCGACAGGGCAGACGCGCTAGCTTCAGGAGCTAGTTCCCGTAACGGGAGTGCAGGTTCAAGTCCTGTCTTCGGCACTGCAAGTGGCACAAGGGGTTATGGCGACGAGCCGTGACCCCTTTCGCGTTCCCGGCCCCAGGCGACCGGCCAGAAGGAGGGCCACATGCCCGCCGACACGGACCGACCCCAGGTCGGCTGGCTCAAACGCGGCCTGCTCCTGTTCTGGGCGGCGTACCTGACCCTCGTCTTCGCGACGAACCTGTCCGACGGACTCAAGGCGGCCGGCGTGCTGCCCCCGAGCTGGCTGTTCGCCTCCGGGAACTACGCCTTCCTGGGCGAGACGACCGCCCGGTACGGCACGCCCGCCTGGGCAAACGCCATACTCTTCGGCGGGGTCGTCGCCTGGGAGGGGCTGGCGGCGACGCTGTTCTGGCGGGCCGGCCGTTGCTACCGCCGGGGGAGTGCCCTCGTCTACGCCGCGTCGGGGTGCGGGCTCGGCCTCTGGGCGGCGTTCGTCCTCGCGGACGAGGTGTTCCTGGCCTACCCGGTCGAGGCGACCCACTGGCGGCTGTTCGTCGCCCAGCTCGCCACCCTCCTCGCCGTCGAACTCCTCCCCGAGGACGCCGGCCGCGCCCCCGAACCGGGCGAGGTCCGCTCGGGCGACGGGAGCTACCCCTTCCGGTAGCCATTCGCTCAAGTCCCGGCCCCGCCGTCCAGCAAGCCGAGATACCCGGCCCACGCGTGGAGCACCTCGACCGGCGCGATGCCCGGGACGTGGATCACCGGCGGCGCGTGGGCGCTGCCACGGGCGCGGAGCTTGCCGTCGCGGACCTCCCACTCCGGGTTGTCGGCCGACGGGGTGAACGAGGTGCTCAGCGTCGCGGCGAGGCGGCATTCGGCGTCGAGCTTGACCGCGATCGCGCCCGTCATCACGGCCGACTGCCACAGGTACTGGTCGTTGTAGACGTTGCCGTGACTCCAGCGCTTGACGAACGCGAGGGCGGCGCGGTCGAGCCGCGGGGCGAGCCGTCGCAGGGCCTCGCCGGTGCCGATCCCAACGGCGTCCTCCCACAGCGCGGCCAGCACGTCCAGGGCGTGCGCCAGCGCGCCGCGCTCGGCCATGAAGCAGCCGCTGTTGAGGAAGCGTCGGTCGCCGATGGCCGCGGGCCAGCGGGCTTGCCATTCGCGGTCGCAGACCGGTGCGGAGAGCCGTTCGGCGCTGACCAGGATCGGGGCCCCCGCCGCGTTGTAGGCGTCGCACATTGCGGCGGCGTCGCCTTGCAGGACCGTGTCCCGCGCGTCGAGGGCGAGGACGTGGCTGCACGCCGGCGGCAGCGACCGGAGCCACCTCCGCAAGCGGAGCACCTTCGAGTCGGAGTGGTGGGCGTGGCGTTCGGCGACGCCCCAGACCGTGAGCCAGACGCCCTGCCGGCGCGCCGACTCGGTCAGCACGCGCAGCCGGCCGGGCACCTCCCGCTCGTCGTAGCACGCCACCGTGACGACGGCCAGCCGGTCCGGCGTCGCGAGCCGCGCGGGGCTGTCGCGAACCGGCGACGGCCCCGTGACGACCTCCGCCGGCCGCAGCGCCCAGCAGCTGTGCCGCCAGGCGGTGTCCCGGCCGGCGCAGGTCGCCTCGAGGAGGTGCTTCCCCGCCGCCAGGCGGACCGGCGCGGTCGCGCCGCACGGCCCGGCGACCCGGCCGAGCGCGTTGCGGTCGGCGTGGAACTCGACCGGGGCGTCCGGCCGATACGACGCCGAGGCGTTCAGGAAGCCGACCACCTCGGCCGGGGCGTGCAGCGTCAGGCGGACCTGGCTGTCGGCGTGGGCGCTGAGGACCTCCCAGCCGGCCGTCAGCGTCGGGTGGACGATCCGGCCGGCGGTCGTCGAGTCGTAGCCGAGCGCGTTCAAGGCGAGCCGGCCGTGGCCGGCGTCGCCGCGCGCCGCGAACAGCGCCGTCTCGACGGCGTGGGCCGCGTCGGCGAACCGCCGCAGGACGGCGAGCCGGTCCGCCGTCCCCGGCGTGTGCAGGATGAAGTCGCCGCCGCGGTAGTCGTTCTGGTAGGCGTTCACCGCCCGCTTCGGCAGGTGGGCGACCCGGAGCGGCCAGCCCTCGCGCAGCAGGGCCATCATCGCCGCCTGCTCCCACCAGGGGTGGTGCGTGAACTCGGCCCGGGCGTAGACCGCCTCCAGGAACGCGACCGCCGCCGCCGTCCGGCGCATCGCGAACACGCCGGCGTTGATGCCGACGTGGTCGGACGCGATGACCAGGTCGGCGTCCGCGTCGGCGTGGTGCTCGGCGAGGATCTCCTCGAACGGGGCGTCCGGGTTGAGGATCATCGCGTCGGCGTCGATCCACAGGCACAGGTCGTGGCGCGGCAGCTCGCGGAGCAGGAGCTTCACCTTGCTCCACGCCGGCGGCCGGGACGGGTCGAGCGACCGCGTCTCGCAGACGAACCGGTAGCCGTGCCGCCGGCAGTACGCGTCCTTGCTCGGGCGCGTGAACTCGCCCAGCTCGCGGATCTCCGGCGTGTACAGGGTCAGCACCGCGACGGAAGGGCGGGGGTCGTCCATCGGAACCTCGGCGGGTCACCGGCCGGAAGGCCAGAGGGCGGCGAGCCGGCGCGCCGCCCGCACCGCCGCGTCGGCCCGGGGCAGCGCGGCGAGCCGGACGCCGCGGCGGAGCTGGTCCTTGCCCTGGCAGGCGTGGGTGAACAGCAGCCGGCCGTCCAGGTCGTGCTGCAGCAGGGCCGGCCAGGCCCACCCGGCCGGGGTCGCCGGCAGGGCGTAGCGGCACCCGGCCTTGTGCCAGGCGAGCTTGAACGTGTCCTTGTCGCCGTAGACGTAGCGGTACCAGAAGTCGCTGTGCTCGTTCAGGTGCATCGCCAGCAGCAGCTCGCGCCAGCACCGCGCCTTGTCGATCAGGTACTGCCCCGACTCGAAGGCCGGCCCGCCCCGGTCGGCGATGCCGGCGACGTCCCAGGCGAGGGTGTGGACGCCGGCCCCGCCGGCGATGTCGGGCCAGAACACCGCCCCGCGTTCGCGGTAGCGGCGGTCGTCGAACAGGAAGGTCGGGTCGAGGACGGGGACATTGTCGGCGTCGAGGAAGAGCACCTCGCGGAAGGCGCTGTGGATCACCGAGAACGGCTTCAGCTCCCAGCCGGCCAGGCGGCGCGGCGGCGGGGCGACTTGCCGCGCGTCGCGGCAGGCGACGCCGAGCGGGGCGACGAGGCGGGCCATCGCGTCGTCGATCTCGCCCGGGCCGAGGTGCCAGAACTCGACCGGCAGGGTGCAGCCCAGCTCGCGTAGCACGCTGACGCAGACGTAGGCGCAGGGGAAGTACGTCGGCCCGCCCGCCGCGATGACGACGCCGCGCCCCGCGAAGCCGTCGGGGTTGGCGGCGGGGGCGGCCGCCGCCGCGTCGAACAGCTGCCGGTGGGCGACCTGGGCCACCTCCCAGTACTGCCACCCGGCGGGGAAGTCCTCCGTCCCGCCCTGGCGGCAGAGGGTGGCGAACTCCTCGGGCCGCATCGCCGGATGCGGCGAGTCGGCCGGCAGCGGGGCGGCCGGTGCCTCGGCCCGCTCCGGCAGGTCGGCGTAGGGGCAGCGCCGGCAGAACGTCCCGGCGACGACGCGGGCCGGGACGACGAGCCGGGACGAGCCGCACACCCACCGCCCGGCCGCGATCTCGTCGCCGCGGTGGCGGCACCGGGGCAACGGGTCGCTCATGCCGGGTGGACCTCCACGCCGGGCAACGTCCGCGAGGCGGCGTGGGCCGGGTCGGCGACGAACCGGCTGACGGCCGTCGCGTGCCACTGGCGGCACACCCAGACCAGGGCCGGCCCCGAGCCGCCGGCCAGCTCGAGCGTGGCGACGTCCGTCCCGTTCGCCCTCCGCACGACGAGCCGCCAGCGCAACGGCTCGCCGGTCGGGACGCCCTGCTCGACCCAGACCACCCCGTGGGGGCCGCTCCGCTGCGGGTCGTGCGCCAGGGCCGCCTCGCGCCGGGCCAGGGCCCGCTGCACCTCGGGCGTCGCGCCGGCCTCGGCCGCGTCGCCGACCACCAGCCGGTAGTCGCGCGCCGCCGGCTCGGTCACCGCCAGGCCGATGTGGATCGTCGAGCCGCTCCCCGAGCCGCACACGTAGTGCAGCTCGCCGCCGTGATGTTTCGCGAACAGGCCCCAGACGACGGCCCGGCCCGATGCCGGCACCGGGCCGGAGAACGTGTGATCCAGGGTGAAGACACCGTTCGCTTGCGGTTCGTGGTGCATCGCGTCTGGCGGGGGCTCGGCATTCGGATCACCGTTATCGACGTGCGTGAGCAACTTGATCAGCTTGCAGCCGTTCAGGAGCGTGTATTTGCCGGTGATACGGAGGATGTTCGGTTCGACGCAGGTGGCCGAATCGACGGCGACCTCGCCGTTGTTTTCCAGGAACCGCAGCAGCTTGCGGAAGAGCACGGTGGCGACGATCCCGAGGGCGAATCCGCCGAGGAGGAACAGCAGGTCGTACCCGGTCATGGCGAGGGGCCTTTCACGAAAGGGGGCGGTCGGGTCAGCGGACGCGGTCGTCTACGAACTGTTTCAGGTCGTCGTCGAGGACGACCCGGGCGAAGTCGCCGGTGCCCTTGAAGACGTAGACCCCGAACGCGCCGCGGCAGTCGTGGCTCGCGGCACCGGCATCCGTCAGCCCGGCGACCGGCTTGCCGTCGAACGTCACCTCGACGAGCTTGCCGCCGCGGACGCGGAACGCGAGCGGATAGAACCGCCCGTCGGAAAACGCCACCGGCGCGGCCCCGATCGTCGACGGCCCGTCTTGCGCGAGCGGCGAATCGAGCGGATAGCCGCCGACGATTCGCAGCAGCCGGTGCGCCTTGTCGCGCGCCTCCAGGCGGAGGAGTTGATAGGTCGCTTTCCCCCGCTTCGGATCCTCGCGGAGGCCGAAGAAGACGCCGATCCGTCCGTCCGCGTTCGTCTGGCGGATCTGAACGCTCACGTCGAAGTCGTCCCGCCGCAGGTCGGCGAGCTCCAGCAGCGCGTACGAACTCGCGTTGACGCTGAGGGACCCGGTCGCCTTCGGGATCTGCCAGGTCGAGGGGTCGCCGGGCCGGCTGCCGGGCCAGACCCGTTCCTTGACCCGCAGGGCGTGGGGGTCGATCGCGACGACGGGCGGCTCCGGGGGCTTGCCGGCGTCGGGCGGCGGGGGGCGACCCGGCCAGAGGCGGCCGGACGCGGCCAGGGCGAGGCACGCCGCCAGGAGCAAGGCCCCGGCCGCCAGCCAGACGCCGCGTCGGCGCGAGGCATCCGGCGGGTCGGGGGTCGGCACCTCGGGCTCGGCCACCACCCGGCGCAGGGCCGTGGCCAGGTCGTCCGCGGTCGCGTACCGGTCGGGCGCCGACTTGGCGAGGCACTTCAGGCAGATCGCCTCCAGCTCCGGCGGGATGGTGTCGTCGATCGCGCGGAGCGGCCGGGGCGGCCGGAGCAGGATCTGTTCGCGCAGCTCGTCGCGCGTCTTGCCCTGGAACGGCCGTCGGCCGGTGAGCAGTTCGTATAGCACGACGCCGAGGCTGTAGACGTCGGTCCGGCCGTCGAGCAGGTGGCTGTCGCCGCGGACCTGCTCCGGCGACATGTACGCCACGGTGCCGGCGACGGACCCCCGCGCGCCGCGCTGCTCCTCCTCGGCGAGGGCGACGCCGAAATCGACGAGGTGCGGCCGGTGCTTCGCGTCGAGCAGGATGTTGGCCGGCTTGATGTCGCGGTGGACGAGGCCGTGCAGGTGGGCGTGGTGGGCCGCGTCGGCGACGTCGGCCAGCAGGGCCGGGATGTCGCGGCGGGCGACCTTGCCCTCGGTGATCCGCTGTTCGAGGGTGCCGCCCTCGATCAGCTCCGAGACGATGAACAGGCCGGTGCCGGCCTGGCCGACGTCGTAGACGGCGACGATGCCGGGGTGTTTCAGGCGGGCGAGCTTGCGGCCCTCCTCCAGGAAGAGGGCCACCTGGTCGTCGGGCCACTGGACGTCGCGCCGCAGGACCTTGACGGCGACGGGGCGCTGCAGCTCCGGGTCGAACGCCTGCCAGACCTCGCCGAAGCCGCCCCGGCCAAGCAGGCGCTGGATCTGGTACCGGCCGAGGAGGCCGGGCACCGACCGGGCCTCCTGCCCCGACGGGCCGAACCCGGTCGTCGCGTTCTCGTCGAGGAAGGACTCGGCCGCGTGCAACTCGTCGAGGAACCGCGCCCGCTCCGCCTCGGGGACGTCGCGGACGTAGTCCTCGACCGGGTGCCGCACCCCGTCCAGGCGGTCCTGGAGGAAGCGGTCGCGGACGTGCGCGACCCGCTCCGTCAGGGGCAGGTGGGCGATGTCGTGATAGTCCGGGCGACGGCGTGACATGGCGCGCCTCGGCGTAAGCGGACGGGACCGAGTCGTTATTGGACCACGCCGGCGGCCGCTCGGCAAGCGACCGCCGCGGGGAAATCGCGACCGGCTCAGGCCAGCCGGTCCGCCCGCCGCAGGGCCGGGAACAGCCACGCCCACACGCCGGTGACGACGACCGCCCCGACGCCGCCGAACGCGACCGCCCCGACCGGCCCCAGCAGCCGGGCCGCGACACCGCTCTCGAACTCGCCCAACTCGTTCGACGCCCCGATGAACAGCGTCGAGACGGCCGACACCCGGCCGCGCATCCGGTCCGGGGTCGCGATCTGGACCAGGCTCTGCCGCGTGAAGACCGACACCATGTCCGCCGCCCCGAGCACGACCAGGCACCCGAGCGAGAACGGGAACGACGCCGACAGGCCGAACGCCAGCGTCGCCAGGCCGTACACCGCCACGGCGGCGAGCATCTTCGGCCCGGCCCGGCTCCGGATCGGCTTCCACGCCAGCCAGCCGGCCATGACGAACGCCCCGACCGCCGGGGCGGCGCGCAGGACGCCGTACCCCTCCGGGCCGACGTCGAGCACGTCGCGCGCGAAGACCGGCAACAGGGCCGTCGCCCCGCCGAGCAGCACCGCGAACAGGTCGAGCGAGATCGCCCCGAGCACCAGCTTGTTGCCCCAGACGTAGCCGAGCCCCTCGCGGATCTGCTCCGCCCGAGACCGGCCCGGCTCGACGACCGGCCGGGCGTCGGTGCGGATCAGCGCCGCACAGAAGGCCGCGATGGCGTACAGGCTGACGCAGACGGCGTAGCCGAACGCCGGGGCGACGGCGCAGCACACGCCGCCGACCGCCGGGCCGGCGACGCTCGCCACCTGGGCGACGAGCGAGTTCGTCGCGATCGCGCGGGGGAGCAGGCCGAGCGGGACGAGCATCGGCCCCAGGGCGCTCGCCGCCGGCTGGAAGAACGCCCGCGCGCAGCCGAACGCCGCCGCCAGGGCGAAGATCGGCAGGAGGCCGCCGCCGGACGCCGAGAAGACCGCCAGGCTGGCCGCCGTGCCGAGCTGGGCCAGGTAGCACAGGACGAGGATGAGCCGCCGGTCGTGCCGGTCGGCCGTCTCGCCGGCGACGAGCGTCAGGCCGAGCAGCGGCAGGAACTGGGCCAGGCCGAGCATGCCGACCAGGAAGCCGGCCTCCGCGATCGGCATCGTCCCGCGGGCGCGTTCGTACACCTCCCAGGCGAGGACGACCGCCTGGGCCGTCGTCGCGAGCGTGGCGCAGAAGCGCCCGGACAGGTACAGGACGTAGTCGCGTCGGCCGAAGAGCGAGCCGGGTGGGTCGGGGTCGAGCATCGAGCCATTCTATCGCCGCCCATTTGGAGTGCGGCGAGTCATCGCCGCTTTGGCCTTCGGCTTCCATGTTGGCTTCGTTTTTTGTCGTGCATTGGCCTGGTCACATCCCGCGCGCCCCGTGTTGAATGGGAGGTTGGGTCGGGGGCGTTCCCCGGCGTGAAACGCACCCCGCGCGGCGCGCGCAAACCTTGGCGGACCTGGCGGACCTGGCGGACCTGCCCTCATCGTCCGCGATTGTCGCCCATCGTCGCCCGGCGCGCGCAACCGTTGGCGGACCTGGCGGACCTGGCGGAGCAGGGAAGGATTGGCACACTCCAAAAGGGGCCGTTCGACTTTCGCCGCCGGCTCGGGTAAACTCCCGAGCAGGGAGGCCGTCATGCTCACCGTCCCGGACTTCGCCTGCACCCGGCGCGACTGGCTGCGCCTCGGCGCGCTGGGGCCGTTCGGCCTGTCGCTGGCGGGACTCCTTCACGCCGGCGAGCCCGCCCCACAACGTCGGCCCTTCTCCTGTGTCCTGTTCCTGCTGCACGGCGGCCCGAGCCAACTCGACACGTTCGACATGAAGCCGGACGCCCCCGACGGCATCCGCGGCGAGTTCAAGCCGATCGCGACCAGCGTCCCCGGCCTGCGCATCTGCGAACACCTGCCGCGCCTCGCCGAGCGGGCCCACCTCTTCACCGTCGTGCGCTCGATGACGCACACGGCGATCAACCACAACGCCGCGACGTACACGGTGACGACCGGCCACCCGCCGCTGCGCGACCTGATCGCCCTGACGCCGAGCGAGAACGACTTCCCGCACCTCGGGGCCCAGGTCGCCCTCGGCCGACCGCCGGCGGCGGCCGTCCCGGCGGCGGTGTCGCTGCCCGACCCGGTCACGGATGGCCCGTATCCCACCCCCGGCCAGGACGGCGGCTTCCTCGGGGCCGGCCACGCCCCGTTCCGCGTCCTGGGCGACCCGGCCGCGGACGACTTCCGCGTCGACGGCCTCGACGAGCCGACGCGGCCCGGCGAGCGCGACGCCCTCCGCTCGCGCCTGGACCGTGGCCTCGGCGCGCTGGCGGACGAGCCGCGCGTCGCGGGGATGGACCAGCACCGGCGGCGGGCGCTGGAGCTGCTCACCTCGACGGCGACGCGGCGGGCGTTCGACCTCGCCGCCGAGCCGGACGGGACGCGCGAGCGGTACGGCCGCAACAGGTACGGCCAGGCTCTGCTCCTGGCCCGCCGGCTCGTCGAGGCCGGCGTCCGACTCGTGACCGTCTACTGGGGCGGCAAGGTGAACAACCCCGACCCGCACTGGGACACGCACTTCAACAACAACCGCCGCCTCAAAGACGACCTGCTGCCGCCGTTCGACCGCTGCTTCGCGGCGTTCCTCGACGACCTGCGCGACCGCGGCCTGCTCGCGACGACGCTCGTCCTGACGATGGGCGAGTTCGGCCGGACGCCGCGCTTCGGCCAGTTCACCGGCAACGGCGTCGACGCGACCGGTCGCGACCACTGGGCGGCGTGTTACTCGATCCTCGTCGCCGGCGGCCCGGCCGACGGCGGCCGGGTGATCGGCCGGTCGGACCGCATCGCCGCCTACCCGGCCGACGACCCGGTCACGCCGGCGGACGTGCAGGCGACCGTCCTGCACGCCCTCGGCATCGATCCGACCCGGGCCGTCCGCGACGGCTTCGGCCGGGACGTGCCGCTGAGCACGGGCAAGGTCCGCCGGGCGTTGTTCGGGGTCGGGCCCTGACGCGGACCGTGCGCGGCGTGGGTCAGACGGTGTAGCACCCGGCCCCGGCGGCCCGGCGGTCGAGGCTGAACTCGACGACGGCCTCCATGCCGTCGGACTGCCGCGTGACGTGGACGGCGACGTCCCCGCGCTCGGCGTCCTGCGGCGGGCGCAGCAGCAGGTAAAACATGCCGTACTGGAACTCCCTGAACTCGCCGGTCGGGATGCCGCGGGACCGCTTCGGTTGCAGGGACGGGCTCCGCGTCACGTCCAGCAGCTCGGCCCGCCACTCAACGACATCGCCGCTCAGCTCGAACTTGTAGCCGTCTTCGCGGTCGCCGACGAAGAACATGGCGGCGTTGGTCTTGCCGGGGTAGACGCGCAGGGCCCGGGCCAGGTGGCGTTCGGCCGACTTGCCGCGCATCAGGATGTCGATGTTGCCCGCCCAATGCAAGCCCTCGCGCCCGACCAGGGCGAACGGGTCGCCAGCCACGACCGGGGCCGGCTGGCGGAGCTGGCGGCGGGCTTGCCGGGCGGCCTCGCGCTCGGCCTCTTCGCGCGCCTCGCGGGCGGCCGTCTCGGCGAACTCCCGCAGCAGGTGGGGCGGCATCGACCGGACGTCCGGCTCGGACAGGGGGGCCGGCCGCGGCACCCAGGCCGAGCCGCTGACCACGACCGAGCTGCGCGGCGGCAGGGCCGGCACGGTCAGCGTCAGGAGCGGCTCCCAGGCAAGGAAGGCCCCGAGCGGGGCCGACCGCAGCGCCACCTGCGTCGGCGGCGACCAGAGGCTGCCGTCGTTGGAGACGTGGACGTCGACGCGGACCAGGTCGGGGGTGACGTTCTGGAACGAGATGTCGGTGCGGTCCGCACGCAGCCCGGCGGCGGACAGGGCCTCCTCGTACAGGATCGAATCCGACTCGACGTGGGACTGGAACCGGGTGGTCACGAGAGGTACTCCTGGGTGATCGAGTTCCGTGAACCGGCCACCTGGCAGCATAACGGCCCGCGGCGCGGTTGTCACCCTCGGGGCCGGGGAAAGGGCGTCCGGCGACCTGCCGGAGGGATTTCATCGACAGCGCCCGGAGGCCCTGGTATCTTCCGACCCGGGGAGCAACTCGTGCGGCCGTTCGGATGAGAAAAGGAGAATCCGGTGACGGTACTCGGTTCGTTTCGTGGCCTGCTCGCTATGCTGGCCGGTACCGTCCTGGCGAACGCCGCCGGCGAAGGCGGCCCGCCACCGGCGGTGACGGCCCCGCCGGAAGCGTTCTTCGAGAAGTTCCGCGAGCGCGACCGCGACGCGGCGCGGCGCTTCTACAAGAAGCACCTCGACGTCGGCGGCCTGTCGGTCGCCGCCGCGGGCGAGGTCGCCGACGAGGCGCTCGTCCGCACGCGCGAGATCGTCCTGCGCATGCTCGCCGGCCGGCCCGACGTCCTGGAGGCGATGGGCAAGCACGGCACCCGGCTCATCATCATCGGCAAGGGCCAGGTCTACACCGACATGCCGGAATACCGCGCCACCGGCAACGCGGCGTACATGAACGAGCGCGTCCGCGGCACCGGCGGCCTCGACGTGACCAGCTTCGGCGAGGAGAACCTCCTCAACCTCGCCGACGACCGCTACGACGACGAGAGCATCGCCGTCCACGAGTTCCTCCACACGATCGACGCCGCCCTCGGCCGGGTCGATCCGCGCTGGCGGGCACGCCTCGGCGAGACGTACAAGGGGGCCCTCGCCAAGGGGCTGTGGAAGAACACCTACGCCGCGTCGAACCCGGCCGAGTACTGGGGCGAGATCGCCCAGTCCTACTTCGACAGCAACCGGGTCAACAACTGGAACCACGGCCCGGTCGGCAGCCGCGAGCAGCTCAAGCAGTACGACCCCGACGGCTACGAGCTGGTCCGCGAGACGTTCAAGCTGACGGCCGAGAACGACTGGCGCTACCGCCCGGTGCGGACGCAGCCGAGCATCCTCGCCCCGCCGGCCCGGGTCAAGGCCGACCCGTACTACACGAAGTTCACCTTCGCGCGCGAGTTCCCGGTCCTCGGCTCGGCGAAGGTGTCCGACGCGGCCCTGCTCAAGGCGAACGACACGGTCCGCAAGATGTTCGCCTACCGGCACGACGTCCTCAAGGCGCTGATGGCCGACGGCGTCCGGCTGGTCGTGCTCGGCCGGCAGGAGAAGCTGAGCGACCTGCCCGAGTTCCGCGACGCGGCGAAGAAGGCCGGCTTCGACGAGGCGCGCTACCTCGACTACGACGGCGACCGCAAGCTGCTCGTCGTCCCGGAGGAGAACGTCCTCGGCCTGGCGGGCGAGGGGTTCGCCGGCCGGGGCATGGTCGTCAGCGTCTTCGGCCGGGCGATGCACCAGGTGTGCGGCGTCCGGGCGATCGACCCGGACTTCGACCGGCGGCGCGACAAGCAGCAGTACGAGCTGCGCGTCAAGCGCCTCGACGTGTCGTTCGACGACAAGGTCCGCCAGCTGTTCGAGGCGGCGCGCGACAAGGGCCTGTGGAAGGGCACCCCGGCCGGCCGGGGCCGGGTCGATTACTGGACGGCCGGCGTCGAGGCGTACTTCGACGCCGGCGGCGACGGCCACCCGCCCCAGGGCACCGACCGGCCGATCACCACGCGCGAGGCCCTCAAGGCGTACGACCCGGACCTGTACGCCCTCGTCGATGAGACGATGGCGTACCGCGAGCGCGTGGACTGGCGGTACAGGCGGCCGACGATGCGGGAGTGACCCGGTACGGACGCGATTTCGCTTTGCTCCGCCCCGCCGCCACGCGAGAATGACGGCCAGATTCGTGGTCGCACTCGCGCAGGAGGCTTCGGTGCCGGAACTTATCCTCGGCAACTACGAGATCCTCGACCGGCTCGGCTCCGGCGGCATGGGGACGGTCTACCGGGCCCGCCACCGGCGGATGAAGCGGCTCGTCGCGGTCAAGATCCTGCCGGTCGGCCCGGCCGACAAGCCGCACGCCGCCGTGCTGCGCTTCCAGCGCGAGGTCGAGGTCGTCGCCCAGCTGAGCCACCCGAACATCGTCACCGCCCACGACGCCGACGAGGCCGAGGTCGGCTACTACCTCGTCATGGAGCTGATCGACGGCCCGGACCTGGCCCGCGAGGTCAAGACGCACGGCCCGCTGCCGGTCCGCCGGGCGGTGGCCGTCCTGCTCCAGGCGGCCCGCGGCCTGGAGTACGCCCACGGCCGGGGCGTCGTCCACCGCGACGTCAAGCCAGGCAACCTGCTCTGGGACCGGGCCGGCACGGTCAAGGTGACCGACCTCGGCCTGGCCCGCGTCCACGAGGCGCTGGCCGAGTCGGACGACGCGACGAACCCGCTGACCGAGAGCGGCCACATCTTCGGCACGGCGGACTACATGCCGCCGGAGCAGGCGAACGACTTCCACGCCGTCGATCCGCGCGGCGACGTCTATAGCCTCGGCTGCACCCAGTACTACCTGCTGACCGGCCGGTCGCCCTACCGCGGCCGGTCGGCGATGGAGACGCTGCTCAAGCACCGCGACGAGCCGATCCCGCCCCTGTCCGACGCCGGGCCGGAGGTGCCGCCCGCCCTGGAGGCGATCTACCGCAAGATGATGGCCAAGTCGCCGGAGGACCGCTTCGGGTCGATGACCGACCTGATCGCCGCCCTGGAGCGGTGCGGCTACCGGGCCGACGAGGCGGGGACGCCGCGCGGGCCCGCCCCGGTCGTCGCCGCCTCGGAGCCGACGCGGGTCTCGCCCAGCGTGTGCGAGCCGACGTCGGCCACCCGGCCGGACAACGTCCGCGAAAGCGGCTGGCCGCTCGCCGCGCCGCCCCGGCCCCGATCGACCGGGCCCAGTTTCCACGGCCCGCTCTGGGTGACGCTCTTCCTCGTCGTCGCGGCCGTCGCCGGGGTCGGCCTGTGGTGGATGCCGGCCGCCACGCCGCAACTCCGCGGCCAGTGGACCTACGACGACGGCCAGGGCACCCAGGGCGTGCTCGCCTTCGCCAGCGACGCCGACTACACGTTCGACCTGCTCGGCCCGGACGGGGCCGTCCAGCAGGCCGGCGGCTACCGCCTCGCCGGCGACCGGCTCGTGCTGCGTGACGGCGACGCGGAACGGCACTTCCGCGTCCGGGTCGTCGGCGACCAGCTCACGCTGACGCCGCTCGCGCCGTCCGGCGAGGCGACCCGGCCGGCGATGACCTTCCAGCGGCAAGGAACCGGAACCACGGAGAGCCCGCCATGAGACCCCCGACCGCGTGGACGATCCCCGGAGCGGCCCTGCTCCTGCTGACAACCTCGACCGACGGCGACACGAAGCCGACGCGCGACGAGCAGCTGAAGGAGGCCGTCGCCGAGCTGGTGGCGATGCAGGAGGACGGCGGCCAGTGGCCCTACGAAGGCGTCTACCGCGTCGAGCGGCAGATCCCGATCGGCTACCGCGTCGGCGGGACGGCGATCGTCGCCGGCGTGCTGCTGCGCGCCGTGCCGGACGACAAGGCCGCCCAGGCGGCCGGGCGGCGCGGCCTCGACTTCGTCCTGAAGGAACTGCAAAGCCCGGGCATGGAGGCGAGCACGAAGGACGCCTACGACGTGCGCGTCTGGGGTCACGCGTGTGCGCTGGAGTACCTGTGCCAGGTCCGTGCGGCGAAGGCGGCCGGCGACAAGGCCGAGGCGGTCGATAAGGCGATCCGCGGCCTGGTCGAGACGCTCGTGACCGAGGAACTGCCCGGCGGCGGCTGGAACTACGCCAGCCGGCGAGCCCCGGCCCACTTCGTCACCGCGCCGGTGACGCAGGCGATGCTCTGGGCCCGGTCGCAGGGCGAGAAGGTGCCAGACGCGATCTTCGAGCGCGCGAAGAAGTCGCTGGAGGACGGCCGGGCCCCGGACGGGGCGTTCGCGTACTCCGGCTCGACGGGCGGCCAGCCGACGCGCGACAAGCTGGCCGGGTCGAGCGCCCGTTCGGCGGTGTGCGAGACGACGCTGACCCTGCTCGGCGGCGGCTCGGCGAAGGACGTGCAGGCGGCCCTGGACGCGTTCCACACGCACTGGGACGAGCTGGCGAAGCGGCGGCAGCAGACCGGGACGCACGTCGGGCCTTACAGCATCGCGCCGTACTACTTCTACTACGGCCACCGCTACGCCGCCCAGGCGATCACCGCCCTGCCGAAGGAGGCCCAGGTGCGCGAGCGCGACCGGCTCGGCGAGGTGCTGCTCAAGACGCGCGAGGCGGACGGGACGTGGAACGACCGGGTCTTCCCGCGCTCGCGCAACTACGGCACGGCGATGGCGACGCTCGTCCTGCTCGGCGACGCGGTGCCGCTGCCGCCGCGGTGGGAGAAGGGGAAGTAAACCAGCAACGCGTCGATGGAAAACCGCCGCGACCGGAGGAATCGATGCCGGACCTCATCCTGGGCAATTACGAGATCCTCGACCGGCTCGGGGCCGGCGGCATGGGCACGGTCTACCGCGCCCGCCACCGGCGCATGAAACGGATCGTCGCCGTCAAGATCCTGCCGTGCAACAATTCCGAGAAGGCCCAGGCGGCGGTGCTGCGCTTCCAGCGCGAGGTCGAGGTCATCGCCCAGCTCAGCCACCCGAACATCGTCGCCGCCTACGACGCCGACGAGGCCGAGGTCGGCTGCCACCTCGTCATGGAACTGGTCGATGGCAATGACCTGGCACGCGAGGTGAAGGCCCACGGCCCGCTGCCGGTCCGCCAGGCGGTGGGGTGCATCCTGCAAGCGGCCCTCGGCCTGGAGTACGCCCACAGCCGGGGCGTCGTCCACCGCGACATCAAGCCGGCCAACCTGTTGTGGGATCGCAACGGCACGGTCAAGGTGACCGACCTCGGCCTGGCCCGCGTCCACGAGGCCCTCGCCGGGCCGAACGAGGATACCAGCGTCCTGACGCAGAGCGGCCACATCTTCGGCACCGTGGATTTCATGCCGCCCGAACAGGCACACGACTTCCACGCCGTCGATCCGCGCGGGGATATTTACAGCCTGGGCTGCACCCTCTACTTCCTCGTGGCCGGGCGGTCCCCCTACCCCGGCCGTTCGATCATGGAAACCCTCCTGAAACACCGCGAAGAACCGATCCCCTCCCTGCGCGAAGCCGCCCCCGACGTGTCGCGCGAGCTGGAGGCGGTGTACCGGAAGATGGTGGCCAAGACGGCGGAGGAACGCTTCCAGTCCATGACGGAGGTGATCGACGCCCTCCAGGCGTGCGGGTTCCTGCCGGAGGAAGCCGGCTCCCCCACCCCGACGCCGGCCGCGGTCGCTGCTTCGGACCCGACCGAGGTCGTCGCCTCCGAGACCGCGCCGCTGGCGGCCGCCGATCCCGACGATGTGGAGGAAACCGCAAAACTGCCGGCCAGTAGACCGCTCCGGGACACCGCGCAGCCTGCCCCCCGGCGGGCCGTCCCCGAGACGGTGGCGACCGATGCCCCCCGGCCCTCGCGCCCCCGGCCCCGACCGGTCCCGGATTCCCGAGGGTCCGTCTGGCTGACGCTTCTGGCCGTGCTCGTCGTCGCGGGGGCCGGCGCGGCCCTGTGGTGGATGCTCGGCCCTCCCGGACAATCGGACTCGCAACTTCGCGGGCAGTGGGTCTACGACGACGGCCAGGGCACCCAGGCCCTGCTGGTGTTCCAGTCGGAGACGGCCTACGCCCTGGACTTCTTCACCCCGGAAGGGCCCGAGCGCCGTTCGGGTCTGTATCGTCTCTCCGGCGACCAGCTCAGCTTGCAGGAGGGCGAGGCCGAGCACCGCTTTCGTTATCGGCTCAGCGGGGACCAACTCGCCCTGACCCCGATTCCGTCCTCCTCCGTGGGGGGTAGCCATGCCACCCGTGCCGTGATGACCTTTCAGCGGCAGAGTCCCTGAACCGAGGCCGGTCATCCCCCGAGGTCCACCGCCATGCGACATCCGACCGCCGTGTCCGTCCCCGCCGTGCTCTTCTTTTTCGCGCTGGCGCTGCCGGCCGACACGATCGACCCGAAGACGGCCAAGTCCGAGGGCGAGCCGCCGACGCTCTGGTACGACGTCCGCTCGCTCGGCCTCGAAGGCCAGGGCTGGACCGACACGAAATCGCCCTTCGACCGTCTGCCGGCCAAGGCGGAGAAGCTCGTCCGGCCCGAGGTGTGGGGCCTGAGCCAGCAAGCCGCCGGGCTGTGCGTCCGGTTCGTCACCGACGCGAAGGCGCTCCAGGTGCGCTGGACGCTGACGAACAAGCGCCTCGAGATGCCGCACATGCCGGCGACCGGCGTCAGCGGCCTCGACCTCTACGTCAAGGCCGACGGCAAGTACCGCTGGGTCGCCTGTCCCCGGCCGGACGGCGTGACCAACAAGGCGACGCTCTTCTCCGGCCTGGACGGCTCGCCGCGCGAGTTCCTCCTCTACCTGCCGCTCTACAACGGCGTCGCGTCGGTCGAACTCGGCCTGCCGAAGGACGCGACGCTGAAGAAGGCCCCGGCCCGGCCGGAGGACCGCGCCAAACCCATCGTCTTCTACGGCACGTCGATCACCCAGGGCGGCTGTGCGTCACGGCCGGGCATGGTCCACACCGCGATCCTCGGCCGACGCTTCGACCGGCCGGTGATCAACCTCGGCTTCTCCGGCAACGGCAAGCTGGAGCCGGAGCTGGCGAAGCTCCTCGGCGAACTCGACCCGGCCGTCTACGTCCTCGACTGCCTGCCGAACCTGACCGCCGACGAGGTCAAGGCCCGGACGGTGCCGTTCGTCAAGCTGCTGCGCGAGGCCCGGCCGACGACGCCGATCCTGCTCGTCGAGGATCGTTCCTACACGAGCGGCCATCTCCTGAAGCCGCAGGCCGAGCGCAACAAGGCGAGCCGGGCCGAGTTCAAGGCGGCCTACGAGGCGTTGACGAAGGAAGGCGTCAAGGGCCTGTCGTACCTGCGCGGCGACCTGCTCCTCGGCGACGACACCGAGGCGACCGTGGACGGCTCGCACCCGACCGACCTCGGCTTCGTCCGCCAGGCGGACCTCTTCGCCGAGGCGCTCGCCCCGCTGCTGCCGCAGCCGAAACGCGGGGCCTGGCTGGAGGGCTACCCCGGCCGGCTGAGCGTCGTCGCCGGCGACAAGCTCGCCCTGCACCTGGCCGGCACGACCGGCAAGGCCCGCCTGGAGATCGCCCGCGTCGGGGCCGAGCGGAAGGTCGTCCTCACCCGCGATGACATCCCGGTGACAGCGCACGACGTGCCGACCGACGCCTCGGCCAACGGCTGCCGCTGGCCGGCGACGCTGACGCTCGACGTGCCGGCGGAGTGGGCGACCGGCTACTACAACGTCCGCCTTGACGGCCCCGGTACGGACGGCAAGCCGGTCCGCAGCGACGGCTTCTTCGTGGTGCGCCCAAGCGAGCCGGGCAAGGGCTCGAAGGTGCTGCTGCAACTGGCGACGAACACCTACAACGCCTACTGCAACTGGGCCGGCTACAGTCTCTATGCCTACCACGGCCGGTACGGCGTCCAGGGCCGCCGCGTGTCGTTCGAGCGGCCGATCGTCGGCCAGTTCGCCCAGTGGGAGCTGCCGTTCGTCCAGTGGGCCGAGCGGGCCGGCTACGCCCTCGACTACGCGACGAACCTCGACCTGGAACAGCGTCCGGAGATGCTGGCGAAGTACAAGCTCGTCCTGAGCGTCGGCCACGACGAGTACTGGTCGAGCGGCATGCGCGACCGGCTGGAGGACTTCATCGGCCGGGGCGGCAACGTCGCGTTCTTCAGCGGCAACACCTGCTGCTGGCAGGTCCGGCCGGAGGACGGCGGCCAGGCGCTGCGCTGCTACAAGCAGGCGTTCGTCCAGGATCCGCTCTTCGACGGCGGCCCGAACCGGCTGCTGTCCTCGCTCTGGAGCCACCATCTGGTGAAGCGGCCGGAGAACGAGCTGACCGGCGTCGGCTTCCTCTGGGGCGGCTACCACAAGAGCCACGGCCAGTTCATGGACGGCAAGGCGGAGTTCACCGTCCACCGGCCGGACCACTGGCTCTTCGACGGCACCGGCCTCAAACGCGGCGATACCTTCGGGAGCAAGGACACCGTCGTCGGCTACGAGTGCGACGGCTGCGAGATCGCCTGGCGCGACGGCCTGCCGTACCCGACGCACGCCGACGGCACGCCGAGGTCGTTCGCGATCCTGGCGACGTGCCCGGCCCGGTGGCACCCCGATGACAGCGAATGGTACGAGCGCTGGGAGAAGGGCCGCACCGGCAACGCGGTGCTCGGCGTCTACGAACGCGGCGGCACCGTCGTGACGGTCGGCACGACCGACTGGTCACACGGCCTCCGCGGCGGCGACCCGGCCGTGGTGCGCGTCACCCGCAACGTGCTCGACCGGCTCGGGAAGTAGCCCTGCCCTGATTCCTTCCCGTTTCCGCGTGCGGACCTCCCGGCGATCCGGTAAGCTAACCTCTCCGCGAGGTCTCGCCTTACCGCCGACTTGAGGTCCCAGCCGTGCGACGATTCTCTCTCCTCCTCATCCCCGTGGCCGCCGTCATCGCCCTGTCCGCCGGGCTCGACGCGCAGGAGAAGGCCAAGCAGAAGCAACCGCCGATGAAGCGCGAGGCCACCCCGGCCGACGCCCTCGACGTGCCGGCCGGGTTCAAGATCGAGCTGATCCACACCGCCGACCCCGGCACCGAGGGCTCGTGGATCTGCCTCGCCAAGGACCACAAGGGCCGGCTCATCATCGGCGGCCAGCGCAACCAGCCGATGCTGCGCGTCTACCTCAAGGACGGCAAGGTCGCCAGCGTCGAGAAGCTCGACCTGCCGCTGACCGAGGCGATGGGCCTCCTCGACGCCCACGGCTCGCTCTACGTCAACGCCAACGGCCCGCAGGGCTTCGGCCTCTACCGCTGCCAGGACACGAAGCTCGCCGACAAGTACGACAAGGTCGAGTTCCTCAAGAAGTTCGAGGGGGCCGGCGAGCACGGCCCGCACGCCGTCGTCCTCGGGCCGGATAACCAGATCTACGTCATCAACGGCAACCACACCCGCCTGCCCGACGGCCTCGACGACGCCTCGCCGCACCGGAACTACCGCGAGGACCAGCTCCTCGCCCGCCAGTGGGACGGCAACGGCCACGCGACCGGCATCCTCGCCCCGGGCGGCTACGTCGTCCGCACCGACCCGGAAGGTAAGAAGTGGGACCTGGTGCTGGCCGGCTTCCGCAACGCCTACGACATGGCCTTCAACGGCGACGGCGAGCTGTTCACCTACGACAGCGACATGGAATGGGACTGGGGCATGCCGTGGTACCGGCCGACGCGCGTCAACCACTGCACCAGCGCCGCGGAGTTCGGCTGGCGGAGCGGCACCGGCAAGTGGCCGGAGTATTACGCCGACAGCCTGCCCGGCCTCGACGTCGGCATCGGCTCGCCGACCGGCGTCACGAACGGCCACGGGGCGAAGTTCCCGGCGAAGTACCAGAAGGCGATCTACGTCCTCGACTGGACCTTCGGCCGGATCATCGCCGTCCACCTGACCCCGGCCGGCGCGACCTACACCGCGACGATGGAGAACTTCGTCGCCCCGAAGGGCCTCAACGGCAACGGGCCGAAGCGGCCGCTCAACGTCACCGACATGGTCATCGGCGACGACGGGGCCGCCTACTTCACCATCGGCGGCCGCAACACCCAGGCCGCCCTCTACCGCGTCAGCTACACCGGCACCGAATCGACCGCCCCGGCCAAGCTCCAGAACGAGGCCGGCGCGAAGGAGCGGCAGCAGCGGCGCGAGCTGGAGAAGTTCCACGGCAAGGCCGATCCGAAGGCCATCGACGCCGCCTGGCCGTTCCTCGGCAGCGCGGACCGCTACCTGCGCTACGCCGCCCGCGTCGCCCTGGAGTGGCAGCCGGTCGAGCAGTGGAAGGCGCGCGCCCTGGCCGAGAAGGACCCGCAGGCGGCCCTGACGGCGCTGCTCGCCCTGGCCCGGACGAACGACCGCGCCCACCAGGCCGACCTGCTCAAGGCGCTGGAGAAGTTCCCGATCGACAAGCTGACCGAGTCGCAGAAGCTCGACAAGCTGCGCGTCCTCGGCCTGAGCTTCATCCGCCAGGGCCAGCCGATCGGCGAGTCGGTCCGCAAGCTGGTCGCCGAGCTGGACCCGGCCTTCCCCGGCCCGAGCGAGCGCGTCAACCGCGAGCTGGCAATCCTGCTGATCAACCTCCAGTCGCCGAAGGTGCTGGCGAAGTGCCTCAAGCAGATGGCCGACGCGAAGACGCAGGAGGACCAGATCCACTACCTGTTCCACCTGCGCACCCTGCCGGTCGGCTTCTGGACGCTGGAGCAGCGGCAGGAGTACCTGAACTACTACGCCGCCAACCGCAAGAAGCTCGGCCACCCGCCGCAGCTTCTGAAGTGGTTCGACGAGGCCGGCCGGCCGTACGCGGACGGGAACAGCTACAACAACTTCTACAAGAACTTCCTCAAGGAGTTCGTCGCGAACCTGTCCCAGGCGGAGTACACCGCCCTGAAGGGCAGGCTGGAGGAGATCAACAAGGAGGCCGCCGCCGCGACGACGTACGACGTCAAGCCGCGGGCGGTCGTCAAGCAGTGGAAGATGGACGACATCCTGCCGAAGCTCGGCCAGGTGGACCGCGGCCGGAACTTCGACAAGGGCAAGGAGGCGTACGCGGCGGCGCAGTGCCTCAAGTGCCACCGCTTCGGCGAGTCGGGCGGCGGCGTCGGCCCGGACCTGACCGCCGTCAGCAGCCGGTTCGCCCGGCGCGACCTTCTGGAAGCGACGGTCGAGCCGTCGAAGGTCATCTCGGAGCAGTACCAGAACGAGGTGTTCGACCTGTCCAGCGGCAAGCAGGTCGTCGGCCGGGTCGTCGACGAGAATGACGAGACGATCTCCGTCCAGCCGAACCCGCTCGAACCGACACGGGTAACGTTCAAGAAGAAGGAGATCGACGCGCGGACGCCGGCGAAGGTGTCGCCGATGCCGGACCACCTCGTCGATGTGCTGACCGAGGAGGAGATCCTCGACCTGATCGCCTACCTGGAGTCGGCCGGGCGGAAGCAGTATCGGTCGTTCCAGAAGTAGACGCCGCCCACCCGACAACACAAAGCGCCCCGGGCTTGCCCGGGGCTAAATGAAGAAGGCGATCACCGCATCCGCGACGGCCTTGCCGCGTCGGCTGAGGCGCACCCGGTCGCCGGTATCGACCAGGAAGCCCTGCTCGACCAGGCGGCCGAGCTTCTCGCCGGCGAGCCGATCGAGCGGGTAGCCGGTCCGCGCGGCGAACTCCGCCCGTCCGACCCCCTCGACCGTCCGGCGCAGGTTGAGGGCGAGCGTCTCGCGGGCGCGCTCCTCGGCGGCGAGGTGCTCGCGCTGGCCGACGACGTCCTCGCCGGACAGGGCCGCCCGGACGTAGGCGTCGAGGTTGCCGACGTTCTTGCCGCGGACTCCGTCGAGGTGCCACGCCGCCGCCATGCCGACGCCGTAGAACTCGTCGCCGGCCCAGTAGACCTGGTTGTGCCGGCAGCGCTCGCCCGGCGCGGCGAAGCTCGAGATCTCGTAGTGCTCCCAGGCGGCGTCGGCGAGGACGTCCTGGGCCAACTCGTACAGGGCGAGTTCGTCCTCCTCGCCGAGCGGCGTCAGGCGGGCGTCGCGGCGCGCCTTCCACAGCGACGTACCCGTCTCGTACGTCAGGCCATACGTCGAGACGTGGCCGACGCCGAGGTCGAGCGCCCGGGCGAGGTCGTCGCGCCACATCGCCGCCGTCTGGCCCGGCGCGCCGAAGATCAGGTCGAGCGACACGCGCGGGACGTGCCTGCGGGCGCGCTCGACCACGGCCGGCACGGCGTCGGCGCGGTGGGTGCGTTCGAGGAGGCGCAGCACCTCCGGCTGGAACGACTGCACCCCGACGCTGAGGCGGTTGACGCCGCACCCGGCGAGGGCGTCCAGCTTCGCCTCGTCGAGGTCGTCCGGGTTCGCCTCCACGGACCACTCGCCGCCCGGGGCGAGCGGCAGCCAGCGAGCCAGCAGGTCGAGCAGGCGCGTCAGAAGGGCGGTCGGCAGTGCGCTCGGCGTGCCGCCGCCGAGGAACAGGGTGTCCACCGGGCGCGGCTCGCCGAGGCGGGCCAGCTCCTCGCCGACGGCGGCGACGTAGCGGGCCATGTCCGCCTCGCGTCCGACCGCGATCGCGAAGTCGCAGTAGCCGCAGCGACGGGCACAGAACGGCACGTGGACGTACGCCGCGCGCGGGCTCATCGCCTTGCCTCCGCCCCGCCGACGCGGGACAATGGGACCATGGACACCGAGGCCGCCTTCCTGGAGGACATCGCCGCCGCCCCGCTCGACGACGTCCCCCGCCTGATCTACGCCGACTGGCTCCAGGACCAGGACGACCCGGTCCGCGCCGCCCGGGGCGAGTTCATCCGCGCCCAGATCGAGGCGGACCGCCTCCAGGCCGCCGGCACCGACCTGGACACGTGGGCCGAGCTGGCCGCCCGGGCCGGCCGGCTCCAGACGGAGTACCAGGCCCGCTGGCTCGGCAAGGTCTGCTCGCCGCGCATCCGCTGGGTCTTCAAGCGCGGCTTCCTCGCCGCCCTCGGCGACGAGGGCCTCTGGGACGAGGGCGACGCGACGTACCGCTACCTGGCCCGATTCTACGACGACGGCACCGTCGTTTCCGACAGTTCGTCCGAGCCGCTCGCGGCGCTGTGGGACAAGTTCGACCGCCACGACCGCCACCTCGGCCGCGGGGCGTACACGCTCGGGTGGACGCCGGCCGGCATCCGCGTCGCGTTCCAGGCCCTGTCCGCGAGCGGCCGGATCGATTATGACGGGACGATCAAGGGCCGGACGATGCGCCTGAAGTGGTACAGTCACATCAACCAGAACAGCGGGTCGGAGACGTATCACCTTCACCTGCCGGGGTGACGCGGCACGAGCGCGCGGCCCCCCAAGCCCGGGCGTGGCAACGCCCGGGGCGGCCGGACCCCGGGCGTTGCCACGCCCGGGCTTGGGGGGACTTTTCCCTTCACTACCGACCTTGCCCCCGCGCGCCGTCCCAGGTCTACTCGACCGTGGCGTGTCCCAGCGCCGGGTGAGGTTCCGCGATGGCCGGCGACGTGCCCTGGATCGTTCATCTCGACGTCGATGCCTTCTTCGCCGCGATCGAGCAGCGCGACGACCCGTCGTTGCGCGGCCGGCCGGTCGCCGTCGGCACCGGCGTCGTCGCCAGTTGCAGCCCGGAGGCGAAGCGCCTCGGCGTCCAGACGGCGATGCGACTCAGCGACGCTCGACGGATCTGTCCGCGTCTGGTCATCCTGCCGGGCGACTACCGCAAGTACGAGTTGGCCGGCCGACAGATCCTGGCCCGGTGCCTGGAGCGGACGCCGCGCGTCGAGACGCCGGCCCTGGACGACGTCTACCTCGACCTGACCGCCGCCGCCCGGCGGGCGGACGACCCGGGCCGGTTCGTGGCGGAGGCCGCGACGCAGTTGCGCCGCGACGTGGCCGACGAGGTGCGGCTGAGCGTCTCGCTCGGCGTCGGCACGAGCAAGCTCGCCGCCCGGGTCGCGACGCACCACGCCAAGCGCCGCCACCGGCCGGCCGACGGCCTGGACATCGACCCGGCGACGTTCGCCCAGCCGGAGCCGGGCGTCGTCTGCGTCGCGCCGGGGCGCGAGGCGGCGTACCTCGCCCCGTGGCCGGTCCGCGTCCTGCACGGCCTGGGGCCGAAATCGGAGGACCGCCTCGACCGCATCAACGTCCACGCCGTCGGCGAACTGGCCGAGCTGCCGCTGCACGTCGTCTGCGCCCTGCTCGGGTCTCGTGGTCGGGTATTGCGCGACCAGGCGCGCGGCATCGACCCACGCCCGGTCGAGGCGACGAAGCCGGCCCAGTCGCTCAGCCGCTGCACGAGCTTCGATCCGCCGGCGTCGGAGCCGGTCTTCCTGACGGCGATGCTGGAGAACCTGCTGGAGCGGGCGGTCACCTGGCTGCGGTCGCACGACCTCGGGACGCGCGGCCTGGCGGTCGTGCTGCGCTACGGCGACTACCGCTCCGACGAGGGCCGGGCGGCGTTCGCGCTGCCGACCCAGGACGAGGGCGAACTGCACGCCGCGGCCCGGGAGCGGTTCGAGCGGCTGTACCGCCGCCGGCTGCCGTTGCGGCTGCTGGGGGTGCATCTCGGCCCGCTCCTGCCGCCGGTGCGGCAGCGCGACCTGTTCGACGCCGCCGGCCAGGAGAAGCGCGACCGGCTGGAGGCGTGCAAGGACGCGATCCGCGAGCGGTTCGGCTTCCTCGCCGTGCAGCGCGGCTCGACCGTCGTCCTGAACGACGAGTTGGAACACGACCGCGACAACTACCGCCTGCGGACGCCGTGCCTGACGCGGTGATCGCTCGTATAACGCGAGGCAGGTCCCCTGTCCCCCACCCCGGGAGTCGATGATGTCGCGTACCCTGCTCGGTCTGGTGTTCGTGGCGGCGTGGTTCGGCCTCGACGGCCGCGCGGCCGACGACGAGAAGAAGGACGCCGACAAGCTGTACGGCACCTGGACGGCCACGTCGTGGAAGCGCGGCCCGGGCGAGGTCGGCAAGGACAAGGTCGATACCGAGTTGGTGCTGGCGAAGGACGGCTACCAGTATCCGAAGGGCATCAACCGCATCAGCGCCGCCGGGACGATCACGGTCAACCCGGCCAAGGGCGAGATCGACTTCGTCCCCGGCGACGGCCCGGCCAAGGGCAAGACGCTCCTGGGCCGGTACAAGGTCGATGGCGACACGCTGACGCTCTGCTTCGCCTCGGCCGGCAACGATCGGCCGGCCGGGCTCAAGAGCGACGACCGCAACACGGTCCTGGCGACCTACACGCGGAAGAAGTGAGACCTGCTCCCCCGTCGCCCGAACCGCTCGGCCTTTTTCCTTCCCGGCCCGAGCGCGGGCCGGTATCATCGCGGCATTGCTCGCCTGACCGACAACCTCCCGCCGAGACGCGCCATGTTCCCCCGCCGACGCCTCCCGCCGCTCGTCGTCCTCGTCGCCTGCATCGCCCTCGTCCCGGTCGGGCCGCCGACCCACGCCCAGCCGAAGCCGCCCGAGTTGAAGGTGAACCCCCAGGCCCCGACCGTCAAGACCGCCGCCCCCGTCGGCGGCACGCGCGGCACGACGGTCGACGTCAACCTCGTCGGCACCAACCTCGCCGGCCCGGTCGCCCTGTGGACCAGCTTCCCGGCGACGGCGACCTTCCCGACCGACGGCAACAACGGCAAGGACGCGGCCAAGCTCCTGGCGAAGGTCGCCATCCCGGCCGACGCCCCGATCGGCTTCCACACGTTCCGCGTCGCCACGGACAAGGGCGTCTCGAACCTGCGCGTCTTCTGCGTCGATGACCTGCCCCAGGTCGCCGAGGACGGCAAGAACGGC
>Ga0268299_1001908_pt1 | contig 29776 bp, 24 predicted proteins | sample NOBtaG_FD_193484 | JGI IMG/M metagenome (GOLD analysis project Ga0268299, IMG submission 193484) | Activated sludge microbial communities from bioreactor in Nijmegen, Gelderland, Netherland - NOB reactor | ecosystem: Engineered > Bioreactor > Aerobic > Activated sludge | place: Netherlands...
CGCACCTGTGCGGGACGGTAAAGCTCCCGGAAGCGAAGAAGAAGACCGCCAAGACGAAAGCCGCGTGAGACAAACGTGCAATGAAGGATGCCCCTGGCACAATTACACAGGATTTGACACTACCTCCATTCCGGATCGGGCGATTGTAATTGTCGTGGCGGGCGAGTGTTGGGGCGGACTCAGCAAAGTTCTGAAAAGTTAAGATTCCAACAAGTCTGAGCTGAGTCACGGGCGTGGCGGGGCTCGCTGCTGGACGCTGCCGGTCGGCGGGCCCTGGCGAGCGCCGCATAGATCGATCGCATTCGCTTTTCAGTGCCAACGGCTGTTGAATATGCGGGATGGCGGGAAACACCATTCGCTGCATGATCGTCTGCGGAGCACGGCCGAACTTCATGAAAATCGCCTCGCTGGTCGAGGCGTTTCGCGCCACGGGCCGCGTGCAGTGCTACATCGTTCACACCGGCCAGCATTACGACGAGCGGATGAGCCAGCTTTTCTTCACCGACCTCGGCCTGCCGACGCCGGATATCAACCTCGGATGCGGCGAGAGCGGCCACGGCCGACAAACGGCCGACATCATGCAGCGCTTCGAGCCGGTGATCATCGCCGAGCGACCTGACTGGCTCTTCGTGGTCGGCGACGTGAACTCAACGGTGGCCTGCGCGATCGTGGCGGCGAAGCTGGGCGTGAACATCGCACACGTCGAGGCGGGCCTGCGCAGCTTCGATCGGTCGATGCCGGAGGAGATCAACCGCGTTCTGACGGACCGGGTGAGCGACTTATTTTTTGTGACCGAGCCGGCCGGCATGGAGAACCTGGCGCGAGAGGGCTTTGCGCGGGAGCGATGCCACCTCGTCGGTGACACGATGGCTGACACACTTCTGCGCCATCTGCCTCGAGCGCGGGAGTCGGCGATTCTGAGGACCATCGGCGTCGCCGGGAAGCGCTACGCGGTCATGACGCTCCACCGACCGGGAAACGTTGATGATCCCGCAGCCCTGTTTGAAATCGTTGAGGGCATCGCGACGATCGCCGGGCAAATGCCGGTGATCTTCCCGGCACATCCGCGAACGACACGGCGGCTGGAAGAGTTCGGTCTGATGGCACGGGTACGGGACATCGCCGGGCTGCAATTGATTGAGCCGGTCGGCTATCTCGACTTTCTCAAACTGATGACCGACGCAGCGCTGGTGTTGACGGATTCGGGCGGCATTCAGGAGGAGACGACGATCCTCGGCGTGAGGTGCATGACGCTGCGCGAAACTACGGAGCGGCCCTACACGGTCTCACAGGGGACAAACCGGCTGGTGAGGCCGACGGCAGCGCACATCCGGACGACCTTTGAGGATTTTCGCACAAGCCCTGCGCGGCCGATTCGCAGAAGTGAATTGACCGACGGGAGGGCGGGCCGGCGGATCGCGGAGATCGTGCTGAGGCAGGGGTAGGACACCAAAAACGAGCCGGGCGAGGCGAACGGTTGCGTAGAAGCTCGTTGACACCGGTTTGAACGCGGTGCTAGTATAAGTGTACATACACGTACACGGAGAATGCCATGGCTGTCAAGTCCATCACCATTGACACCGATGCCTACGACAGGCTCAAGAAGTGTAAGCGCGAAGGCGAGTCATTCAGCGAGGTCATCAAGCGCATCGTACGCCCGCCGATCGACGTTGAGGCGTGGCTCCGTCGCGTGGCTAAAAGCCCGTTAAGTAAGCAGGCAATCAGGGCTGTTGAGGAGCAAATCGGCAATCGCCGCCACCCCTCGAAGCGAGAGCGCTAGATGGCGTGCTTTGACACGAGCGTGCTGCTCGACCTCATGGGACGGGGCGGGCGCGTCGGAGTACGGCGGGCATCCGCCATGATTCGCCGCCTTTGCGCTGAGGGCAAGGCTCTGACCACTACATGCTTTAATGTTGCCGAGCTGATGGTAGGCGTGCATCGGGCAAGCGCGGCCGACAGGGAGCGGGAGAAGATGAATACCGCGCTCGAGGGATTCACAATTCTAGCTTTCGATCCGGAGTGTGCCGAACTATTTGGGCTCATTCAGGGGCACTTGCTCAGTATCGGCCGCCCGACAGGGGACATGGATGCGCTAATCGCCTCCGTCGCCATTCGCCATCAGGAGCCATTGGTTACGTCAAACGTCAGGCATTTTGTGGATATCCCCGAGATCGAGCTCGAACCCTACGCAAAGTGAGAACCCACCTGCCTTCCGGTGCAACGGGGCGTTACAGTCGAGCGGCTTTGAGTTCCGCCAACTCCCGCTCGATTCGCCGTAGTCGCCGGTCGGTGCGATAGAACAGGCTCAGCACCCAGGCGATGATCATCAACTCCGGTAGATACAGGCTTAAACTGGATGACATATCCGACAGCTCCTGGGACCAATCAGCGGGGACATGCGGAGGATCGCGAATTCTGAGGATGACACATCCGGTCCGGTCGATACGGCCACATCGTTTATAGTCACAGCAAGAGCGAGAATTGCAGACCATGCGGACATTTGTCGCGGTTGATCTGGAACGGGGGGTTCGGGAGCGCGTTGGGGCGCTGGCGGGGAAGTTGCAGATACGCTGCCCAAAGTTGTCATGGGTGCGGCCGCGGAACATGCACCTGACGATCAAGTTCCTCGGCGAGATCGAGCCGGCGCAAGTGGGGCCTATTCAGGCGGCACTCGACCAGGCGGCGAGTCAGTGCCATGCGTTTGACATCGGCTTCAGTAAACTGGGTGCATTCCCTTTGCGCGGGCCGGTGAAGGTGCTGTGGCTGGGGGTTGATGATGCGACCGGGGGGCTGGCGAAGTGCTGGCAATGCTGCGAGGAAGCCCTGGAAGGGATCGGTTTCGCCCGGGAGGATCGGGCGTTCTCGGCACACCTGACTCTGGCGCGAAACAAGAACCCGAGGCTCTCCGACGAGGTGCGAAAGTTGCTGCATCGCCCCCCACCGCTTGAGGCGCAGACTCAGCGCGTCACGAGCATGACGTTTTACCAGTCAACGCTGGCGAGCGACGGCCCGATTTACGAGCCGATCAGTCGGCATGTCTTATGTGAAGATTAGGGGAGGCGGGGACCGTTAGCCCACGATCTCGATGCCCATGTTCCGGGCGGTGCCGGCGATGATTCGCTTGGCGGCGGCCATGTCGTGGCAGTTCAGGTCGGGCATCTTTTGCTTGGCGATGGACTCGACCTGAGCATCGGTGACCTTGCCGACCTTTTCCTTGTGGGGAACGCCGCTGCCCTTGGCGATCTTGGCGGCATCCTTAAGCAGGACCGATGCGGGCGGGCTCTTGACGATGAAATCGAAGGTCCGATCGGCATAGACGTTGACCACCGCGGTGACGGGCATGCCGTTGAGGTGCTTGGTGCGCTCGTTGAACTGCATGACGAACTGGCCGGGGTTGACGCCGTACTGACCGCAAGCCGGACCGATGGGCGGCGCGGGCGTTGCCTGGCCTCCCGCACCCTGAACCTTGAATGTCGCCGTCGGAGTTTTCTTCTTCTTTGCCACGTTGCTACCGCCTCGGTGTTAATCGCCAGTTGTCGGCGACACGGCCCTTCATTAGGCCTGTTCAATTTGCCAGTATTCCAATTCGATGGGAGTCGCCCGACCGAAGATGGTGACGATGACGCGGACCTGTCCCTTGTCGGGGAAGACCTCGTCGATTTCGCCTTCAAAGTTCTCGAATGGGCCTTCCTTGACCTTGATGGGATCGCCCTTCTTCATGCCGGCCATACCGGCCAGGGTGGGCTGCTCAGCGGACTTCTCGATGACCGCGAGCATTTTCTCGACGTCGTGGGGCTTCATCGCGGTGGGCTTTCCATCGGAGCCGATGAAGTCCCCGACGCTCATGGTCTCACGAACCAGAAACCAGACGTCCTCGGGAATGCTGCCGTCCTCTTCGGTGGCCATTTCGACGAAGACATAGCCGGGATAGAGCTTCCGATCGAAGACGCGTGCGACACCGGCCCGCATCCGCTTTTCGCGCTGGGTGGGGACGAGTACGCGGCCGATGCGGTCCTCAAGTCGCTCGATCTTCACCTTGCGGGACAGGGCTTCGCAGACGCGGTCCTCGCAGTTGCTGGCGACGCGGAGGACGTACCAGTGCATGGGCAGCGAACCGGCGGACGCGGGCGACCTTTTCGGCGCAGGGGCCGTGGGGGCCGGGACCGGCTCGTCCGCAGGGTTTTGCTGGTTGTCGTGAGGGGACTCGCCGCTCATGACCTCAACTCCTTCGAGTTCCGCATCTGTCATCCGAAGCACGCCTTAGAGGATGTTGCCGCCGGTTTGCAGAACGCCGATCGTTCTGAAGAACACCATGAAGAGGATATCCACCACGAAGAGCAAAATGCTCATGAAGACCAGGACGAAGATGACTACCTTGGTGGATCCGAATATCTCCTTGCGGCTCGTCCAGTTGACTTTCTTCATCTCGCCTTCGGTGGCGATGAGGAAGTCGCAAATCTTCCGGTTCAGGGCGAGACACCAGTAGCCGAGAAGGCCGAAGCCGATGATCGTCGTCACGGCGACACCGACCTGAATGTACTTGGTGGTGGCGCCTTCGCCGACGATCTCAAACTTTTCGTACAGCCAGTACGCCAGCCAGCAGACCATCATGCCGTAGGCGACACCGGTCCAGACCCGGGTGTTGTAGCCCTGCGACGGCTTGTAAATATCGAAGAAGCCGCCGCCCTCCTGGCGCGGCACCTGCGATTGGCCGGCGAATTGCGAAGCGTCAGCGTATCCCCCATTGCGTTCGCCGCCTGACGAGTCTTTCATCGGGGGCCTCTTTTCAGCAAGGGCGGTCGCGCCGGAGCTGTGTGGTCGGCTGCTGGATTTGTCATCATTCTTATTCATCGGACACTCGGTTTCGCAACCTGCGGCAAAGCAGCGAACGGGCCGCTCAGGTAACAGGAGCGAAGGGACTCGAACCCCCAACCGCCGGTTTTGGAAACCGGTGCTCTACCAATTGAGCTACGCTCCTTCAAACTCAAGCGATTCACCTCCGGCAAACTGCCATCGGAGATCATAGCCCTCGCGAAGAGGGCCTGGACATTCAGTGGGCGGGCGTCTACGCGGCTCGCCATCACTTCCGCTTGATTTTGTGGAGCGTGTGGCGGCGGAGCTTGGGACAGAATTTGTTCAGGCCTGCCTTGAGCTTCTCCGGGACACCCTGCGATACGTTTACCTGCGTTCGGTAATTCAGATCGCCGGTCTCGGTGCACTCCAACCAGACCCATTCTCTTTTGCTTGCTTTGGCCATCGGTCACACCGCTCATGCTCGTCTGCACCCGGCCAGAGGGCGTTTGAAGGAAAACCTCCAAACGACGCCCCAACCGGAAAAACTGGAATTCAATCAACTCGTTATGCAATCACCTTGGTCACGACGCCGGAACCCACGGTTCGGCCGCCTTCGCGTACCGCGAACCGGACGCCCTCTTCGAGAGCGACCGGGGAGATCAGTTCAACTTCAAGGGTCACGTTATCGCCGGGCATGCACATTTCAGCGCCGCCCAGGAGCTTCAGGCTGCCGGTGACGTCCGTCGTTCGGACGTAGAGCTGCGGCCGGTAGTTGGTGAAGAAGGGCGTGTGACGACCGCCTTCCTCTTTCGTCAAGACGTAGACTTCGGCCTCGAACTTGGTGTGCGGCGTGATGGAGCCGGGCTTGGCGAGTACCTGGCCGCGCTCGAGGTTCTCCTTTTCGACACCGCGTAGGAGGAGTCCGACGTTGTCGCCGGCCTGACCTTCGTCGAGGGTCTTGTTGAACATTTCGACGCCGGTGACGGTTGTCTTCTGGATTTCCTTGGAGAGGCCGATGATCTCGACTTCCTCACCGACCTTGATGATGCCGCGCTCGATGCGGCCGGTGCCGACGGTACCGCGGCCCTTGATGCTGAAGACGTCTTCAATCGGCATCAGGAACGGCTTGTCCGCCTCGCGAACCGGGTCGGGGATGTTGGCGTCAAGGGCTTCCATGAGCTTACCGATGCACTCGGTCGCCTTGGGGTCCTTCGGATTATTCAATGCGGCGTTGGCCTGTCCGCGAATGATCGGGATGGTGTCGCCGGGGAAGTCGTACTTGTTGAGCAACTCGCGGACTTCGAGTTCGACGAGTTCGAGAAGCTCGGGATCGTCGAGCAGGTCGATCTTGTTAAGGAAGACGACGAGGGCCGGCACGTTGACCTGACGGGCGAGCAGGACGTGCTCACGGGTCTGGGGCATCGGGCCGTCGGCGGCGCTGACGACAAGAATAGCGCCGTCCATCTGGGCAGCGCCGGTGATCATGTTCTTGACGTAGTCGGCGTGGCCGGGACAGTCGACGTGGGCGTAGTGCCGCTTTTCAGATTCATACTCCACGTGGCTCGTGGCGATGGTCAGAATCTTCGTGGGGTCGCGGCGGCCGTCCTTCTCAGAAGCCTTGGCGACTTCATCGTAGGCCTTGAACTTCGCCAGACCCTTGGCGGCCTGTACGGCGGTGATCGCTGCGGTCAACGTGGTCTTGCCGTGGTCGACGTGGCCGATCGTTCCGACGTTCACGTGTGGTTTCGTTCGTTCGAATTTTTCCTTGGCCATTCCAGCGAATCCTCCGAGTCCTGCTTATGTCTGAGTCAATCTTCGAAAGTCAGTTTTCCGTCAACACCATAGAGCGGTCAGGTCGCGTCGAATCGTCGAACGCGGCTGACCGATTCAAGCTTCGCTTCGATCATCCATCAGAATGACGCCGCCAAAACCGTTGCAGTCGTCGGTAAGCGGTCCACACTGCGGGAGTCGGCCAACTAGTGTAAGGCAGCCCGACCGCCGACGCACCCGCCGCGCCTTCGAGCGGCCGCGTCATCCGAGAAACTCGGAAGAATCGTCTGCGAAAGCTGCTGACGGGACTTGAACCCGTGACCTCGTCCTTACCAAGGACGCGCTCTACCAACTGAGCTACAGCAGCAGGGACAAAAATCGCTCGTCCGATTTGCCGCCGAAGCCTGTCACAGCGGCCGGAAGATCGCTCGAGGTCGCGCGCCAGCCTGCAAGTAAGACCCGCCAGTATAAGGCCTTGCTAAAGGGCGTCAATGGCGTTCGGTTATCGTAAATACATCCGTCGCCCCACGTGACCGCAAACCGAAACACAATCATAAACTACTTATTGACATATACTTAGTAACAGATACTCAACGACTCAACACCGGAAATAGCTGGCTGCCATCTACTCAGCCCTTTTCATCGCTTAAGGGTGGCTCGACCAACAGGTACTTCACCTTTTTTGTTCGACTGAGGGATGGAAAACGCAATCTGGCCAATCCAACCATTTAGTCTTTCACCATGTAATGGCTCATTCATCATGTCCCTGGAGTGTGATCAGATGCGTATGATGAAATGAGGTGCTTCGGAATTCACTCCTGCCGAAGTACCACGATGGGCTGTATGCGTTGACCGCAATCACTTAGGGAACAGGGGAACGCCGATGAACGCGCGAATAGCCAGCTATTTGGTGTGGTCGATCTTCATGTGTGCGGGATTGGGGTGCGCCGCGCCTGGATCGGCGAAATGGGTATGGGACGCTGAATCGACGACTCCGACGGGACCATCAGAAGAGCTTAGGACCAAGCTGGCGACTCGGATATCAGTGGCGTTTGACCGTGCGAAGCTAGGACAGGTCATTGATGATCTCCGCCAGGTTTATGACGTCAATCTAATCGCTAACTGGCCGGTTTTGGAGACAGTAGGGATCGAAAAGGACACTGCCTTAGTGCTTGAGATGAATCAAGTCCCACTGGAACAAGTGCTCACAGCCATGGTGAGTTACATAGGGGCCGGCGAAACGGAGGTATGGTGGGAAGCTGACGGCGACGTCATTAACATTTCGACCGCGGAACACGTGTCCCTTCGAACGGTTTCGCGAATCTACGACGTATCGGAGCTGATTCGCATGGATTGGGACGTGCGAATATCTCCTGAGCTGTTTGTGCACCACGGATTCTGCGAAGTGCCAAATTGTCCACACCATAGCAGACAGCCACAAGTCGGGTGTTTCGGACCCGGCATTGTGCCTACGTGCGAGGCGTGCGGTTATCCGCAATCTTGTCGAGTTTCGCGCACCTTGACGGGCACCGATGCGATCATCGGCCTCATCGTCCACCGGATACACTACGATAGCTGGAGAATTCACGGAGGAAATGTTGGCGTCGCACATGGCTACGGTCCCTTCCTCGTCATCGAGCAAACGCGCAAGGCCCACGGGAGGATCGAAGCGTTTCTGCAGATGATGCGGGCTGCGCTCCGACTGCATTAACTTCGGTTTGGGATGATTGGGCGATACTCTGGCTAAGCGCCGGAGTTCCGCGCCGTCTTCATAATGAACTGGTGCGGATAGGTCGGCGCCAGGCGGCTGGCTTCGTCGAGCTTCGCCAACGCCTCGCCGCTCAGCTTCAACTCGCAGGCGGCGAGATTGTCCGTCAATTGCTCGACGCGCTTCGGGCCGATGATGACGCTGCTGACGGCGGGACGATTCATCACCCAGTTGACGGCGACCGCGCTCGGCGTCGTGCGATGGGCCGACGCGACCTGCTTGACCGCATCGACGATCTTCAGGTTTCGCTCGTTGACGAACTGCCTGCGCCAGGAATTCGGCTCGTCGGGGGTGTCGCCGAAACGCGAACCTTTGGGGCCTGCGCCGGTTCCCTCGTATTTGCCGGAGAGCACGCCGCCGCCCAGCGGACTCCAGGGGAGAATGCCGATGCCATAGCGCTGGCAGACAGGCGTGACGCCGGTCTCAATGTCGCGGCAGACGAGGCTGTATTGCATCTGGGCGGTGATGAAGGGCTCCCAGTTCCAGCGCATGGCGAGCTGGCGGCACTCGGCGATCTGCCACGAATCGAAGTTGGAGAGGCCGACGTAACGCACCTTTCCGCTGCGCACGAAGTCATTGAGCGTGCTGAGCGTTTCCTCGATGGGCGTATGCCGGTCCCAGCAGTGAACCTGGTAAAGATCGATGTAGTCGGTGTTCAGGCGGCGAAGGCTGTCGTGCAGGGCGATCGTCAGGTGGCGGCGGCTGGAACCGGTGGCGTTTTCGTGGTCCGGCGGCTCGCCGAATTTCTTCACGACGGGAAAATGGCCCTTGGTGGCGACGATAACGCGATCGCGCCGGCCTTTGATGCCCTTGGCGCAAATTTCCTCGCTGACGCCCTTTGAATAGACATCGGCGGTGTCGATGAAGTTTCCGCCGGCGTCGAAATAGGCCGCGATGACGTCGAGGCTGGTCTTTTCGTCCACGCCCCAGTCGGCCATGCCGAAGTTCATCGTTCCGAGGCAGAGTTCCGAGACTTGGATGCCGGTGTTGCCGAGTTGCCGTAGCTTCATGGATGGTCTCTCCGTGGCAGGTTGCCCATTTGGGGGGGCAGATCGTCAGTCAAAATCAGTCGTCGCCGTTCTTGAACGGATTCACAACTAACAGGAGCGGCTGCTTTCCGTCAACGGCGTCCTTGCAGGCGCGGGGATCGGTCAGCACCTTGCGATTGTTGGCGAAGAACGCCTTGATCGTCACCCAGTCGGGCATGAGCAGGCTGTGTCGACCGAAGTCGTCATCGACCTTTTTGCAGATAATAATGGAGAGCATGCTGGCTTCCCCGTAGGCGTGGGCGTCGGTCGCGCGATCGCCTACGCCGATCAGGATGTTCGGCCAAATGCGCTTCAGTCGATCGAGGACGCGTTCCTTGAAGACGCCCTGCCTGAGCAGGTCGCTCTTTCGGTGGGACACAATAATCGGCGCGGGGGGAAACTCGCGCATCGCGAGCCACTTCTTTGTCTTCTCAAGAAGGAACGATGGGCGGGCGGTGAGATAGAGAAGCTCGTAGTCGGCTGTCAGCGCCGTCAGGGTTTCACGGGCGTTTCTGAATGCCTTGGAGTCGTCCTCTTCGTCGAAGAGAACATCGTCCATGTCGGTTCTGCAGATCGTGTCGTCAATATCAAGGACGACCACGACGCGCCGCGGGTCCCAGCGGAACACGCGAGCCTCGGCGCGAAGCTCGACACCGTCGATGGAGGCCGTGGCCTGAATCGTCTCAATCTTTTTGTCCGGCAATGTGCACTCAAGGATGGAGATGCCGTCTTCACCGCCGACCGCAACGCCGAGCTCTTTGTCTGCGGCGAGGAACCGGACGGGCCGATCTTCGACGTCCTTTGCGAGGCCGAAAATGGCTTCCTTTCGGATGTCGGCGACAAGAATGGTCTTGCCGTCGGGCGCGGCGATGCAGTCCTGAAGGTTAAGCATGGGCTTGGCGCATGCCGAGGCGGGAAGCACCCCGACCGCGAGAAGCGCCAATCGGGTGACGGAGAAAATGCGATGCATGCCGATCCTCCCTTGGTCAACCGGGTGAATTGTAGGGAGGTCCGGGCGTTCTGTATCGGCCGACCTCGGCGAATGAATCACTTGGTTTCCGCGAGCGCGTGCCAGTGCCGGGAAGCGTCGGCCATTCCGCGAGAGTCGTAGTGCCGCTGGAGGCGTGCGACCGCGGCGGATACCTCCTTCGGCGAGGCGTTTTTCGACTTGCTCAGCGCGTCGTGGCAGTCCAGAAGCAGCCGCTCGGCTTCTTCGTAGCTCTTGCGAAGCGTGAGGCACTCCCCCAGGTAGCCCATGACCTCGATGAGTTCCAGGTCACCCGGCGGGAGGTAGCTCATTCGAGCGGCGAGAGCCTGGCGGAGTTGGGACTCGGCGGAATCCAGGTCGCCGCGGTGCATGAGTATGACGCCCAGCGTCAGGGCGCTGGAAGCAAAGTCGGGATGGCCCGACGGCAGGATGCGCTTTCGGATGGCGATGACCTCGCGGATGATCGGTTCGGCGTCGTCGAAACGCTCGGCGAGCGTCAGGGTCCATGCGAGATTCGCCTTGAGCCGGGCCAGCGTGGTTGTCTCTCCCGCGCCGGTGCCGACTTGGATGTCAACGGCTTCTCTCAGGGCGGCGGCGGCCTCGTCATATCGTTCCAGTGAAAGCAGCATCCCCCCGAGGGAATTCAATGCACCGGGCAGAGCGTTGCGACCGTGTGGCGACGCGCGAAGGCGGCCGATCAAGTCGCGCATGACCGGTTCGGCGGCTTCGAGATGTCCGGCCTTCTGCATGACGTCAACCAGACTGCGCATGGTCATCGTGACGTGAATGTCATCCGGGCCACGAAGCTGCTTCAGAAGCTCCACGGCCTCGCGCAAAGCGATGATCGCGCCTTCGTTATTGCCGCTGAATTCGTAGACAGACCCCAGGCTTCGGGCCGTTTCGGCCAGCTCGAAGGTGCCGGGAGCGACGCGTCGGCGAATCTGATAGGACTCACCGAGGTGCTTGACCGCCTCGTCATACAGGCCGAGGCTGCCGTAGCTCTCTCCGACGGCAGCGAGCAGGGCGGCGGTGATCAGGGGGTCCGACGTGTTGCCTTTCTTAATATTCTCCGACGCACGATCAAGCAGGTGGCGGGCGGTGACGGTCCGGCCTTTGGCGACGTCCGGATCGTTGGTGCGAAAGATGCCCACGAGAAAGTTGGTGACTTCCTTGGCGACCTCGGCCTCTCGACGGGCCTTATCGGCTTCGTTGGATGCGCGGTGCTCGGCGTCAAGGGCACGGGCGAGATGCGTGTTTGCCCGGGCATAAAGGATGCTCATGGAGATGGAGAATGCGACCAGGAGCACGGCGATGGCGGCGCCCAGGGCGCTGGGCACCTTGTGCCGGGCGACGAGTTTCCGGAGCTGGTAGCTCAGCGTCGGCGGGCGGGCGAGGATCGGCTGATCGGCGAGCATTCGCTCGATGTCCTCGGCCAGCGCGGAGACGCTTGAGTACCGTCGCGCGGGGTTTTTCTCCAATGCCTTGAGCACGATGGTTTCGATGTCACCGCGCAGCGCTGCGTCGATCGACGAGAGGCGCGCCGGCGGTGTTTCGCAAATGGTCCGCGCGGCCTCGGCGAGACGGAGGCGGTCGATCGGGTACGGCAGCTTGCCGCTGAGGAGTTCGTGGAGCACCACGCCGAGCGCATAGACATCGCTGCGAACGTCGACGTCGTGCAATTCGCCGCGAACCTGCTCGGGGCTCATGTACGGCAGTGTGCCCTGAATGCGGCCTTCCTCGGTGACGGCGGAGACCGCATGGCCCGGATCGTCGGCCTCCAGAATCTTCGCGAGCCCGAAGTCGAGGATCTTGGGTTGCGATTCGCCCGTCTTCGTTTCGTGGCTCTGGGGCTCCCTGGCGACGACAAGGATGTTCGACGGCTTGATATCGCGATGGATCACCCCGCGCTGATGGGCGTAGGCGATGGCCTCACAGACACGCTTGAAGAGCATGAGCCGATCGCGGATCGGCAGTGCGTGGCGCGTGGCGTAGGCGGTGAGAGAAATGCCGCAAACGAGTTCCATGGTGAAGAAGGAACGGCCGTCTGGGGCTCGTCCGGCTTCATGTATGGCAGCGATGCCGGGGTGTTTGAGCCTGCCCAGCACGCTCGCCTCGCGTCGGAACATGCGTTCGATGCGGCCGTCGGTGCCGAGGCTCGGGTGCAAGACTTTGATGGCGACACGGCGGCGCGGGTCGGGCTGCTCGGCTTCGTAGACGATGCCCATGCCGCCCCGGCCGATCTCGCGAATGATGCGATAGTCGCGAATGAACTCCGGCGGCGCAGTCGATGTCGAGACGGCGTCGGCCCGGGTCATGACGGCGCGCATGGGGGAAACCATGCGGAGATTTTCGCGGACATCGTCGAGAAGCGCGCGGCAGGACTCGCAGGCGCCGACGTGGCCGTCGATGAACGCGGCGGATTCGTCGAGAAGGCGGCCGTCCGCGAACAGTTCGAGTTCGCTGATGTCAGGGCACGGTGAAGACATGCGGGCGGCACCCGGCGTCAGACGACGCTCTCCAACTCGCTTCGCAGTTCGCGGATACGTTTCAGGATTCGATGCTTGGCGTTGTAAATGAGCTTGACGTTGACGCCGAGGAGTTCGGCAGCGGCGGCGGCGTCCATGTTTTCGCGCACGGTCAGTTCGAAGGCGCGAAGGGTGTTGGGCTCGACTTCCCGGCGGACTTGTTCGAGACACTGTTCAAGGAGGGCCTGCTCCCATTCCTGATCCCACGACGCGGTCAACGCCGCTTCGTCCGGCAGTTGGGCGACGGCGAGCGCATCGAAAGCGGATGAGCCGGCCGCGCGACCCCGTGCCGCCTTGCGACGATGATCGAGCGCCTTGCGGTAGGCAATGCCGAAGAGCCACTGGCTCAAGCGTCCTCGGTCACGATCGTACTTGCCTTGTCGAAACCCCTCGGCGAATGCCGCGAGCGACTCCTGGGCGACGTCCTCGGCGTCGTTTTCCGTGAGGCCCACCGACCGGGCGAAGCGAACGACGGGAACGCGAAACCTCGAGACGAACCGATCCCATGCGCCGCGATTGTCGAAGTCGCGGAGGTCGTGCAGCACCGTCGAAGTCGTGATCCAGTCCACCATCAAGGAAGCGAATCTCCCGAACCTGCTCATTATACCGCCCCGTAAGTCCATGTTTCATAGACGATTGGGGCTTGCGGCTGAATGTTCGCAAGCCGGTGAGAAAAGAGCCTGTCCGGTGCGAATACAACGGGGTCCCATGCCGGATGGGGGGTCCCAGAACACCTGACGGCGGACTTACGGAGTCCCTTTTATTGAGGCTCGGACAATGAAAAAGGCAAGACGGACAGTTCGGAATTGCGCGATACTCCTTACTTCGGCGGTCGCGGTTTGCCTGTGCGGCAGCTCCGCGATGGCCGCCGCCCTTTCCTGGAACAATGCGGCAGGCGGTGCGGCATCGACGGCCGGCAACTGGAACCCTGTGCAGGCGCCGACCGCGGCCGACGACCTGACCTTCAACCTCAACAACGTCTACACAGTGACCTGGAGCGCGGCGGCGAACGCAAGCCGGACGCAGACTTTCCGCCGGGGCACGGTGACGATGTCACTTTCGGCGACACACACGCTGTCAACGGGGCTCACGGTCGGCGATCTGAACGCCGACGTGGCCACGATGACGCTCACCACCGGCACGCTCACGTCCAACGCCGCAGCGATCATCGGCGACGCATCCGGCAGCACGGGCACCGTCAACGTCAATGATAACGACGCTAATCTTTTCATCGGAGCCGGAGCGGATCTGACCGTCGGCAACGGCGGCAATGGCACGCTCAACATCACCGGGACCGGGCTTGTACAGGTCGCGGATCAGTTCTTTTCCGGGGCGAACAGTTCGTCTACGTCAGCGGTGAACATTTCAGGATTCTCGATTGCTCCATTTGGAAACTCCAAACTTGAAGTCCTCGGAGCAAACGACTCGCGCATCGGGGCCGGCGGCGATGTCACGATGTCGATTACCAACGGCGGCATTGCCGACTTTGCGGCCCGGCTCATCATCGCGAACGGCTCGGCATCGTCGTCATCCATCACCGTTGAGGACGTCGGGCTTCTGCCTTCGGCACTGCTTGTCGATGGCGAACTCTTCGTCGGGCGAAACGTCAGCGCCGGCACGGCAGCGGGAGTCGGCACGCTCTTTCTCAACACGGGCGGCCAGGCCACGGTCATGGGGAATACGCGCCTTGGCGATCCGGACGGAGGGACTGGAACGATTTCGATGAACGGCGGTACCTTCAACGGCGATCTGCCGATTAGCATGGAACTCGGCTCCTCCATTGTCGGCACCGGCACCGTTAACGCAGACGTAAGCGTAGTGCCGGGCAGTATCGTCGCGACGACCGCTACCGGCATCACGATGAACGGCATTATCAACAACACCGGCGCGGGTGTGTTCGGCACGAAGATCCACTTCGGCTCAACCGGCGGCTACACCGGCACCGGTTCATGCAACGTGGACATTACCGGCGACACAACCGCGCAGATCACCGCGACCGGCGCCCTGACACTCGGCAAGAATACGACGGCGGGCGTTTCGTACAACGGCGGCCTGGATGTCGGCACGCACGATGTCACCCTCGTCGATACGAACCAGGCCGTGCTTGGCGGCCTTGTGGAGATCGACACCGGCGGCGAGCTGAGCTGCGCCAGCGGCATCGGCCTGGCAAACGGTGGACGAATTCGGGGGCAGGGCACGCTGGTCGGCAATGTAATCTGCTCGGGCGTGCTGGACCCGCAGCGAGCGCCGACGCCCGGTGGAATCATGCAGATCAACGGCAACCTGCTGATGAATCCCACCGGTGTTTATGACATGGAGATGGCTGGAACTCCAGCGAGCAACCAGCACGACCGGTGCAACGTATCCGGCACAGTTACTTTTGGAGGAACGCTTCGCGTCACGCTTCCGACAGGTTATGTGCCGAAGGTCGGCGAGCAATACATCGCCATTAACGCGACGGCGGGGCGCATCGGCGAGTTTGACTCAATCGTTCCTCCGTCACCGGGGGCCTGCAACAATGTGACCTTTGTCTTGGTCTATTCCTCCACGGCGGCCATCGTGCTGATCCGTCCGCCGCTGGGCTGCACGGCGCTGGGCGACCTGAACTCCGACGGAGGTTGCACCGGCGCGGACATTCAGGAATTCGTGAACAGCATCATGTTCGGGCCGTACAATAACTGCTCCGACATGAACGGCGACTGCGCGAATACGGCCGATGACATTCCCATCTTCGTGAACTGTCTGCTTTGATTCCACGGACCGGGCCGTGACCTACTCGCCCGTCGCCCAAGTGACGACGATTGGGTCCGGGCTTACGACAACCGGCTTGCACCACCACTGCCCGCTCGCGTCGCGCGTCCAGCCGTCATCCACCTTTGGAGCAGTCGTTGCATCGACCCGGCGGCGGACCTCGACGGTGCGAGGGTCCTTCGAGGAAAGTTGCAGCAGGACCTTTCCTTCGGCGCGCGTGGTGCCCGCGGTGATGCCGCCGCTCGTCGAGATGGAGTGGTCCGGCCCAGGCCAAACTTGCAATACGCGGCGGTCATCGATGGCGACGACCTCTTTGGACATGGCCGCGTTATGCGGGATGAGCGTGTCAACGTCCTCCGGCAGCATGGGGATGATCGCGCCGGCGCGAACGAAGAGCGGCATGCGGTCCAGCGGGGCTTCGACTTCGATCGCCTGACCGCCGGTGAACTCCCTCGCGGTCCAGTAGTCGAGCCATGCGCCGTCGTCGGGCGGCTTCGGCAGATAAACCGAGCGATGCGTGCCGGGCTGATACATCGGGGCCACCAGCAGGTCCGGGCCGAACATGTACTGATAGCGATGCGCGGCGGCGGCGGGGTCATTCTGAAATGCCAGCACCATCGGACGGATGATCGGCATGCCGCTGCGCGCGGCCTCGTTGGCGGCGTCGTAGATGTACGGGAAGAACGACGTGTGTAATTTGGCGAACTTGCGATAGACGGCCAGCGTCTCGTCGTCGAAGTCCCAGGGTCCGAGGTTGCTGGTCATGTGGACCTGCATGACCGGAGACATTGCGCCGAACTGGGTCCAGCGGATGAAAAGTTCCGTCGTCGGTGTGCCGGTGTAGCCGGCGATGTCGTGGCCCCAGAAAGGGATGCCCGATAGCGCGGCGTTCTGCCCGGCGAGGATGACAGTGGGCAAACCGTTGTCGAAGGAGAAGCTCGCCTCGTTGTCGCCCGCCCAGCAGAAGGGGTACTTCTGCGTGCCGGCGAAGCCGCAGCGGGCGAAGAGAACACCGTCGCCATCCAGCCGCTCGTCGATGTACTTCTGGGCGGCGTCGAGATAAAGCGTGGCGTAACGGTTTTTCATCTCGCTCGCGGCAGAGCCGTCGTGGAAGACGGCATCCTGCACGAAGTTTCCTTCGCCGTCATCGCACTTGAGCGCGGCGAAGCGCCACGTTTTGGCGAGATCGAGCTGATCATGCCACCAGGTGACCGCCGCCGGGTTCGTGAAATCGACGAGGCCGCCTTTGCCCTTCCACCAATCGACGATCATCGGCTTGTCGTCGGGCCGTTTGACCAGCAAGCCGCGCTGGCTCGCTTCGGCGAAGTTTTTTGATGGCCCCTTGTCGATGCCGTCCATGTCGACGAGGTTTTCGGAGTTGATGAACGGCGTGAGCCAGAGACAGGTTTGGAAGCCGAGTTCGCGAAGGCGGCTGAACATCGACTCCGGCTCGCGGAACTGCTTCTCATTCAGGGTGAAGTCGTTGTAGCCCGTCTCCCAGGGACTGTCGATGACGATCACCGAGCCGGGCAGGTCGTGTTTGCGCGACAGCTCGGCGTCGGCGAGGACTTCTGCGCGGTTGTTGTGCACGTTGCGGCTCTTCCACGGCGCGAAGGACCACGCCGGCGGCACGCGCGGGCGGCCGGTGAGATCGGTGTAGTCATCGAGGATGCCGGCAAAGTCGGGGCCGTTGATGAAGACCAGTTTTAGACGCGACGCGCGGTACTTGAGCAAGACGTGGTCGCGGTCGGTTGCGTTGAAATCGAAAGTCCCGGGCTCGAAGCTGTCAACCAGCAGGCCGTAGCCGCGCGTGCTCATGTAAAACGGCACGGGCTTGTAGGTGACGCTGCCCTTGGCTTCGGGCCGGTCGATGCTGACCATCGGGAGGATCAGGCCCTTGTGGTTGAGCGATCCGAACCGCTCGCCGCAACCGTAGTAGTCAGAGTTGTCCTTGACGGGGATGACGAAGTCGTGCGGCTTGCCGTCGATGGCGGTCCAAGTGATGGATGCGGAGTCGCGGCCTTCGGTATTGAATCGAAACTCAACATCCGAGTTTGAATACGCAACAGTCTGATGATCAGAAACGTGGAATTCCTTCTGGCTGTTTCCATCTATTGAGATCGGCGGCAGGCGAAGCGTTGTTGGCTCATCGCCTTCGCGCGCGACGAACTTTACCGTGGTCTCGCCCGACTCCGGTTCAAGCTGAAGGGATAGAAGAGTACTGGGCCTGTCGTCGGCAAAGACTAATGAATGAAGACAAGGGAGCAGGAAGACGCCTGTGAATGTCAGGATAGCCCGCCGCATCCGGAAGAGACTAGGGCGAATCGGAATGCAAGGCAATCGTAACGACCGGCATGTTTAACAATAACACAGGGCGAGCCCCGCCCGCATCTCGCTGCCGCGCGCACATGGAGCAAAAATCCATGAATAGAAGAAGCTGTGCCGCTTCACCGCCAAGGAAATTAATATGCGCTCGTGGATCGCCAAAAAAACGACAAGCCGTACCCTCAACATGTCGGGCCTGTTTCGCTCAAAAACCGCCCAAAATTCACCTTGCCCCAAAGCATGCCCGCTACGAGTGTTGGCACAATTCTCAAGGACCTTGTGTCACCTTATGTCACCTTGCGATTTGACGCCTAAATCCGCCGAATTGCCGCCAGCCCCAGGCCGTTTGCGGCCCCTTCAGCGTGGCGACGCAACGTCCAGCCAGTTCGCCCCCCAGGCGACGTCTACCTTGACCGGTACCGTCAGCTCGATCGCCTTCGACATCTCCTCCGAAATCATCGCCGCCTCTTCTTCGACGCAATTCTTCGGGACTTCGAAGACCAGTTCGTCGTGCACCTGGATGATCATCTTCGACGGCCGCTTCTCCTCGCGGATGCGGCGGTCGATGGCGATCATGGCCCGCTTGATCATGTCGGCGGCGGAGCCCTGTACCACCGTGTTCACGGCGAAGCGCTCGGCGGCGCTGCGGACGGCCTGGTTGCGCGAGGAGATGTCGGGGATCGGCCGCCGCCGCCCGAGGATGGTCTGCACGTAGCCGTGCCGCTTGGCGTGGGCGATGCACTCATCGAGAAAGCCGCGGATCTTCGGGTAGCGCTCGAAGTAGCGGTCGATGAAGATCTTCGCCTGGCCGACGTTCATGCCGGTCTGCCGGGCGAGGCCGAATGCGGACTGGCCGTAGATGATGCCGAAGTTGACGGTCTTGGCACTGGAGCGCTGCTCTGAGGTGACCTCTTCGATGGGCACACCCTCGATCTGCGAGGCGACGAAGGCGTGAATGTCGCAATCCTCGCGGAAGGCCTCGGCAAGGGCGGCGTCTTTGCTGAAGTGGGCCAGCACGCGCAGCTCGATCTGCGAGTAGTCCGCCTTGAGCAGGACTTCGTCCTTCCCGCCGGGCACAAAGGCGCGGCGGATGCGCGCCCCGAGCGGCGTCCGAATGGGGATGTTCTGGAGATTCGGGTCGCTGCACGAGAGCCGCCCGGTGACGGCGCCGGTCTGGTGGAAGCTCGGGTGAATGCGGCCCGTCTTCGGCGAGATCATCTCCGGCAGGGCATCGACGTAGGTGCCTTTGAGCTTGGCGAGTTCGCGGTATTCGAGGATGAGTTTGGGAATGGGATCGTTGGTTTGCTCGGCGAGGACGTCGAGCACTTCGGCATCGGTGGAGCGGCCGGTCTTGGTTTTCTTGACGACGGGGAGCTTGCGTTCGTCGAAGAGGATTTCGGCAAGCTGCTTGGTGGAGTCGATGTTGAAGGGCCGACCGGCGATGCCGTGGATTTCGTCGCGAAGGCCAAGCAGACGATCGGACATTTCGTTTGAGAGCTTGGCGAGCAGATCGGTGTCGATCGTGACGCCGAGGTATTCCATGCGGGCAATGACATCGACGAGCGGCAGTTCCAGATCGGTGAACAGCGAGGTAAGCGTCGGGTCGGTCATCTGCCTGCGAAGGACGTTGCAGAGGCGCCAGGCGATGTCGGCATCCTCGCAGGCGTATTCGCAGGTGCGGTTGGTGGGCACCTGGTCGAAGGTCGTTTGATGCTTGCCTTTGCCGATGAGGTCGTGGGTCTTGATCTTTTTGTAGTGGAGCAATTCCTCGGAGAGCTTGTCGATGCCGTGCGAGCCGCGCATCGGGTCGAGAATGAAGCTGGCAAGCATCGAGTCAAAATCGACGCCGTGAACTTCGATGCCGGCGGCCTTCAGGACGACGATGTCATACTTGAGATTCTGGCCGCACTTCTTGATGAGATCGTTTTCAAAGATGGGCTTCAGATGACGGACGGCGACATCCTGCGGGATGAGACTGCCGACGCCTCGCACGGCGATGTAGTACGCGTGATCGGCCTCGAAGGAGATGCTGATGCCGCAGAGGTCCGCCGTGGCCGGAACGAGGCCGGTCGTTTCGGTGTCGAAGGCGAAGGCCGGAAGCCCGGCGAGTTTCGCGACGAGATGGGCAAGAGCCTCTTCGGTGTCGATGAGCTGATACTTGCCGGACGATTCGGCGACGGTGGTGAACAGGCCGGCCTCTTCGGGTGGCTCCTCCTTTTTCTTTGCGGGCAATCTGTTGGACCCTTGCGTTGCGGCGGGCGCGTCGTCGCCGGTCTCGCCGGTCGTGACGCGGGCAATCATGCGATTCATGCCGAGCTCGGCCAGGATCGGCGTCGCGCCGGCGGCGTCAAAGCGAGAGACGTCTGCGGCGTCGAGGTCAAAGTCGAACTCGACGTCATCCTTGAGGGTGACAAGCTGTCGCACCACATCCATGCGCGGTTTGAATGCGAGGATGTTCTCCCTGAGCTTGGGGGTCAGTTCGTCGGCGTGGGCGATGATGTTGGCGACGGTGCCGTACTTGCCGAGCAGGTCGGCGGCCTTCTTCGGACCGACGCCGGGGACGCCGGTAATGTTGTCCACACTGTCGCCGATGAGCATCTGGGCTTCGACGGCCTTATCGGGGCCGTAACCCTTTTCCTCGATCATCGCGGCCACATCGACGACGCGATCCTTGCCGGGATCGAACATGAAGACATGTTCGCCGAGCAATTGATCGAGGTCCTTGTCGCGACTTACGAGGTAAATGTCGAAGTCGCCGGCGTATTGGCGGCAAAGTGTCGCCAGGATGTCATCCGCCTCGTAGCGCTGCTTGCGGAGTATCGGCACCTTCATGGCCTGAAGGATGGATATGATGCGGTCGATCTGCGGCGGGAGGTCTTCCGGCGGCGGCTCGCGGTTGCCCTTGTAGCTTGGGTCGAGATCGACACGAAAGACGGTCTCATCGGCGACATCCATCGTCATCGCCAGGTAGTCCGGCTTTCGATCGCGCAGGAGGCCCAGGAGCATCTGCAGGAAGACGTGGACGGCGCGCGTCTGTTCGCCGGTCGGCGAGGTCAGCGCGCGAAACGGGGCGTAATAGGCGCGGTAGATTTGGGCGTGGCCGTCAATGAGGTAGAGGGTTTTTCGCGGCATTCTGCATGGGCCTCGCGGGGCGGTTTTCTTCGGGGCGCGGTGGAATGTCAAGCCGGGGCGAGATCGGGATTCGCGCCGGGCCCATAAGTTCGACAGCCGGATAACTGTCACCTTGCAGATTTGCGGACGGCCGGGCGGGCGGCCGCTTTCAGAGGCCTGGAAACGGGTCCGGACGTTGACATTCAGGGTTGGTTCGCAGATACTTAAGTATGCTCTGCTGTGCCGAGAGCTGAGTTGGCCTACCGGACGGTACCCACCCCAGCGGAGCGACCGAGACTACAGCGAATAGCCACACTGCCGGGGGGCGGTATCCGAAGATAACTGCGGATAAGCCCACAGCGTCGAATACGAGGAGAAGCCATGGCGGGAGCAGTTCCCCAGCAACGCGGAGGATCCAACGCGACGACGATCGGCATGGTCGTTTCCATCATCGTCGCCGTGCTGCTACTGGGCGCCCTGATATGGCTCATTACCCAGCAGGAGCAGCTTCGCCAGAACGCCGACCAGGCCGTGACGGCGCGGATTCGGATCAACAAGGAATTTGAAGACCTAAAGGCGTCGGCGGGACTGGTTGTCGGCGCCATGACGGGCGATGCGAACGAGGCCCCTGTTTCGGCGCGCAACAAGCTGGAGGCGACTCTCGCGAAGATTCGCGATGAAGGGCGGGTTCCTGCTCCTGAAGAGATGACGGCGACGGTCGGTTCGGTCGGCGTGATCGATCAACTTTATCAACTCTACATCGGAGAGCTTGAGGCGAAGGCGAAGCTGATGACCGGCTTCGACAAGGCGAATGCCGAGCTCAAGGACGCTTTGGCCGCTAATTCCGATTTGCAGAAAAAGCTGGCCGACGATCTTTCGAAATTGAAGTCGAAGGTCGACGAGCTTCAAAACGCCAAGAGCGAGTTCGAGCGGATCAAGTCCGGCGAGACTCAGGCCCTTGCGAGTCAGATCAGCGCGAAGCAGGACGCCCTGGACGCCCTTCGGCGCGAGTCAGTTGATATGCGTCGAAAGGCGCGTGACGAACTTCTTCGACGTGAGTCATTGCTGGATCAGCAGCGCGAGGCGCTCGCTTCGCTGCGCGGCCCCGGCATCGACGCCGGACAGGAGCTGGCGATTGCCCAGACGCCGGTAGGTACGGTGATGCGTGCTCTGCCGGGCGATTCGCTGGTGCACATCGATCTCGGCCGCGAGGACAACGTGCGACTGGGAATGAGCTTCAGCGTTTACTCGGCTGAGGAGCGGATTCCCGCGGACGGGCGGGGCAAGGCGCACATTGAAGTGGTGAGCGTCGATCGTCGAACGGCCGAGTGCCGGGTCACGACGCCGCCGTCTCCCGACAATCCCATTCTCGAGGGCGACAGCATCGGCAACATCGTGCTGAGCCGAGACCGATCGAAGAAACAGCGATTCTGCATCGTCGGCCAATTCGACATCGACTTCGACGGAACTGCGGACGTTCGCGGACCGGAGGCCATCGCGGCGCTGGTGAAGCGATACGGCGGCGAAGTGGTCGATCATGTGGACGCGGCAACGGATTACGTCGTTGTCGGTCTCGAACCGCCGAATGCGCCGTCCAACCTGACGCTGGAAGGTCGCCGAACCGTCGAAGAGCCGATCGAGGATGCGGCCGCGTCGGACGAAGCGAGCGACGAAGACAGCGAGGACGCCGAGGCTTCAGACGACGAAGAGGAATCCTCGGACGACGAGGAAGCTTCTGATGATGAGGATGCCTCAGATGATGAAGAGGCGTCTAACGATGAAGGAGACGAAGCGTCCGACGAAAGCGATGACGAGGAAGCGGACGCCGATAAGGACGAAGACGCGGACGCTGACGACGCCGATGCCGAAGAGGATGATGCCTCAGAAGACGAAGCCAGTGATGATTCTGAAGACGAGGACGCCGAGGCCGATGAAGAGGGCATCCCGGCAGGCGATGCGGATCCTTCCGACGACGAGCCGCAGGGGGCAGGCAGCGCTGCCGCCGCACCGTCGGTTCCCACCATTGCCCGCAATCCGGTCGTTGATCCCACCCAGTCGCCCCGGCTTCGACGGGCGATGAGTGAGCGTGATCGTTACGACGAAGCGATCTATCGGGCGAGGATGTTCTCGATTCCGCGATTGCCGCAGGATCGGTTCTTCAACTTCGTCGGATTGGAAAGCGGCCGCGAGGCGGCACGGGCGCTGGATCAGTAAGCCGATCACCCGACAAACACCGACACGGTCATCCAAATCAAAATGAGCCTTAGCGAATGGTTCTCAGAAGCGCGGCTGCTTCTTGCGCTTCTTTGTCTGCGCGTCGCGGCGGGATGATTGGAGTTGACGCGCTTCTTCGGCCTTCTTGGCGAGGCGCTCCAGCAGCCCCGGCGGTTTGCCGTTGGCGCCGCCCGGACCGCCGCGGTCATCCGCCCGACCTTCGTCCGGCGGGCGCTTTTTCAACTCAAAATCGCCGCGTTCATCCTTCTCACGAATGTGCTTCTTGATGCGATACTGCTCGGCCATGCCCAGCAGGTTTGAAGAGAGGATGTACAGATTGAGCCCACTGGGGAAGTTGTAGAAGAGGAAGCCGAAGAAGATGGACATGATGTTCATCATCTTCTGCTGCTGGGCCATGGGGTCGGGTACCGGGTTGCCGTGTTCATCGAGCTTGGGGGCTGCCGGCACGGCGGGCTTGGTGAGCTTCTGCATGAACTTCTGCTGCGCGTACATGGTGATAGTCATGATGATCGGCAGCAGGTTGAACCCCGTGATCGGGCCGGTCATCGCACCGAGCAGGGGAATGTGAAAGCTGGTGTTAAACGGGATCAAAGCGTCCGGCGAGGACAGATCATTGATCCAGAAGAAGAACGGCTGGTGCCGCATATCGACATTGGTGTTCAGCGTCGTCCACAAGGCGACCCAGATGGGCATCTGGAGGAACATCGGCAGACAGCCGAGGATACTGCCGGCAGGGTTCACGCCCTCCTCGCGATAGAGCTTCATGGTCTCTTCGTTGAGCTTCTGCTTGTCGTTCTTGTATTGCTGCTGGATCGCTTCGATCTTCGGCTTGATGGACCCCATCGACTTCTGCATTTTCATCATGTTGACCTGACCCCGCTTGGTGATGGGGTGCAGGATGGTGCGCACGATGACGACGAGGATGATGATGGCGATGCCGTAATTGCCGACAACGCCGTAGAGCTTGGTCAGAAGCCAGAGCATTCCGACGGTGATGATGCGGAAGGTGCAGCCCGACTGATCGACGTGCTGAGCGATGTCGTAATGGCGCTCGGCAGCCTGGGGCATGGATGCCCAGAGTTTGCTGCTCTTCGGCCCGCAGAATGCGTCGGCGGCGAGCGTTACCGCTGTGCCGGGGGCGATTGTGCCCGTGGAGAGAACCTGCTCAAAGGTCAGATCGTCAACCGCCGCAGAATCGTCGAACAGCGTCTTGCCGGACACTTTGACGAGGGCATCGGACCATGCCTGCTTCGCCTTGTCAGACGGCAATGGACAGACGATGCAGGCGAAATACTTGCTGCCCAGGGCGGTCCAAAGGGTGTGCTCACCTTCACCCGGCAGAAGTTCCTTCTCGGCGCCATCGCTCTTGAAGACGTCGGAGCGCAGGGCGTGCTGGCCATCGGTGATCTTGCCCGTCGGTTCGACGATGGCCGAGACAATCTGGCGAAACTCCCGCTGCGGATCGTCATTCTTGATGCCGACGGGCCCGCGAACGGTAAGAATCAGTTCTCGCGGCTGGTCGGTGAGGTTCTCGATCTGGGTGCGGATCGCCAGATGATAAGCTTTCTTATCCAGCTCATAGATGCGGCTCAATCGAAACGCCGGCCGCCCCTGGTCGGTGATGAAGGTGCTCAGTGCGGCCTGCTGCCCTTTTTCGGTCTGGCTCTTCTCGACTTGCCACATGCCGAACGACACGTCGAGTTCGCCGAGCGTCGTCTCCTTGTTCTTTCTGATTTTGATATGCTCAAGGACGAACGAATCGCTGCTTCGATCGGTCTTGGGATCCACGACGGGAGAGAGCAATGGGTAAGGATCGGCGTCGGGGTTTTTACGATCCTTGGCGACATGATTGCGGTGGCGAGATAGAGTGATTGACTCGACCCCGGCGCCGCGCGGCGTAATCACGACCTTCATCTCGTACGGATTATCTTCAGACTCATCGTCGTCGCCGAGCGCGACGGTCGCACTGTCCGAGGCGGAGGAGATACTCCATTGAGCGGCCGGCACGTTTGATGCGGGCGGTGCACTCGCGATGCCTGGCACTGCCCCGGAGGGTTGAGACGCGGAATCCTGAGTCTGCGCCATGCCTGAATCGGGCGAGGGCGCATCTGGCAAGGTCGTCGCCTGATTCTGCGGCGCCTTTACCGGGGGGTACATAACCTCCATCAGCTTGAACCAGCCCACCATGATGAGCAGGCAGAGGCTGAAAGCGATCATCGTTCGTTTGGCCTGACTATCCATTTGAATCTTTCAGGATGCGGGAATTCGAGGCGGTACGCAAGACCCGACGGCGGATGGGGACGTGTCGCTTATTTTCCTTCAAAAAGCCTCATTCCGAGGAAGTCGTCGAGGTTTGGATTATCTCTGATCCGCTTCGCCGTCACCTGGATGTTGTACTCGACGCGGATGAACTCGACCTCGTCGCCGTCGACAATCACGTAGGCCGCCCGCGGGTCTCGATCGCGCGGCTGGCCGACCGAGCCGACGTTGATGATGACTTTCTCGTCGCCGATCGTGTAGCGGCGGTCGTCGCCCAACTCGTCGGGTGGCTCGAAGTAGGGGTCATCGACGAAGACGCCGGGGACGTGGGTATGACCGCAGAAGCAAGTGAGCTGCTCCATGCGTTCGAAGTTCGCCAGCAGCTTCTGCGGCGCGGTGAACACGTCGTCGGGGAAAAGATATTCGTTGATCGGTTTGCGCGGCGAGCCGTGGACGAAGAGCAGACCGTCCATCTCATTGCGCGGCGACAAGCCGCCGAGGAAACGCCATCGGGCATTTCGCTTATCCGCGTCCTTCTCATCTTCCAGGGCGGTTCGCGTCCAGAAGGCGGCCTTCTCGGCGGCGACGTTGAAATTCGCCGGCTCGTAGAACACCGCGTGGTCGTGATTGCCGCAGAGGCTCCACTTGCACGTCTTGGCCACCAGGTCAAGACAGTCCGCCGGGTCCGGCCCGTAGCCGATGATGTCGCCGAGGCAATAGACCGTCTCAATGCCGCGCTGGTTGATGTCGCCCAGCACGGTCTTGAGGGCTTCGAGGTTCGAATGGATGTCGGAAATAATGGCGAACATGCGGTTGGATTGCCCGGTCGGTATTGCCCCTGTGGCGTGTCTTTATTCCTGAATCAGCCGCCCGATTTTTGGGGGGCGCTGGCCTCGTCGATGAGCATGATCGGGATCCCCTCGCGGACGGGATAGCGGAGCCCGCAGCCCGAACCGGTGCATTCCAGCCACGCCTCGGCGTTATCCCCCGACTCAGGGGCCTTCTGTTCGACGGGCTTCTTGCAGCTAGGGCAGACCAGAATGTCGAGCAAGTCCTTGTCGATCATGTGTTTAAGGCTCCAGCGGTCATGTCATCGCCGATCCCGGGGCGGTCCCGGGCGCGAATCCAAGATGCTAGGGAAACGTTAAGCGGGCGTCAATTGTGCAGGGCGGGACGCGTTTTTCAGGAATCGCCGAATCCGACTTCACGCTTGCATGGTGTTTTCGAGCAACAGACCCTTCGGCCGAAACTGTGCGCGAATGGGAACGCCTGGGCAATCGCATTCTTGCGGCCAATCCCGCGGGTTTCATGAATAGCGCTCAACCGGAGCTTGGGGCACCATGCTCAACTTAGGATCCGGCCTCTTCGTCCGCCGTCCCTGCGAGCGATGTGTCGTTCCCCTCGCCCTTGCTCATCGCTGTGGCTGCGGGCTTCCAGCTTATCTCGATGGAGACGTCGCTGACTTCCACCGAGGCCGAGAGCGACTCCGCATTGCCGGCGCTGGTGTCGCAGCGGCCGGAGACGATCAGGTAGTAACCGCGATCGGGCTCGAAGCGGGCGTCAAAGACCAGCTCCTGCTGATTGCCTGACGACTTCGGGCCGCTGCCGATCGTCGTGGCGAGCAGGTTGGCGTTCTTCAACTCGGCTCCGATCGAATCCTTGATGAAAAACGCCAGGGCGCTGGTTGCGGTCGGCGCGCCGGCGGTGTCCTCGCCGGGCGGCGTGCCCGTGTTGTTCGATTCGCTGACTTTCAATCGCACCTTGACGATGGCGTCGAGCGCGTTGCCGGTCTTGTTGTCGAAGGTGTAGCCGAACTGGAATTCACCCCAGGCGCTGCCACCCTTCTGGCACTCGGCGCGGCACATCGCGCCGGCCGGGCCGCTTCGCTTCGACTCGCCACGGCCCGCACCGACCTGCCCGGAGCGGAACGAGGTGTAGTTAAAATCCGCCGGGCCCGGCACGGTCAGGCCGCCGGTGGAAGCCGCGGCTGAGTCGATGTCGGGCCGCTCGGCCTCGGGTAGTTTTACCTCGGCCGTCGTACCGCCGCCGCCGCAGCCGGCAATCGCCAGCGCAACGGTCGCCATCCCCCATACCGCACACCGCGAAACCGTGGCCGAATGATTTATTTGCATGATGGCGGTTAGCGTAAGACGGTCGCTAAATCGTGTAAAGCGTTAACGGAAAACGTCGGAACGCCGGGAATTCAAAAACGCCAGGACCGATGGGAACACAGCGAGTGGCGGGGGGACGGCCCTTGCTTGCCCGATCTGAGGGCCGATGCGACAATCGCCGCGCTCCCACGCCTGCCGAAAGGGGCGGGGCCATGCCGCCGTGCGGGGCAAAATGCGGAAGGCACGAAAGGACCGACAGCATGATACAGAGCAGCCACAGCCTCGAGCATCACGGCCTCAAGCCGGGCAAGAGCGTGCACCATAATCTCACCGCCGCCGAACTCGTCGAGCAGGCCATTAACCGCCGAGAGGGGCAACTGACTAACTTCGGGGCGCTGGCGGCACTGACCGGCAAGCGCACCGGCCGCTCGCCCAACGACAAGTTCGTCTTGAAGGACGCGACGACTGAATCGACTGTCGCATGGGGCAAGACTAACCAGCCGATGACCGCCGAAACCTTTGACAAGCTGCACAAGCTTTGCGTCGATTATCTCAACCAGCAGGACCTGTTCGTCGTCGATGCCTATGCCGGGGCGGATCATAAGTACGGCATGCCGATCCGCGTGGTGACGCCGAAGGCCTGGCACGCCCTGTTTGCCCGGCAACTGTTCCGGCGACCGTCGGCCGATGAGATCGCCAGGAGCGTGCCCGAGTTCGTCATCCTCGCCGCGCCGGACAGCCATGCCGACCCGAAGACAGACGGCACCAACAGCGAGGCCTACATCGTCGTCAACTTCACGAAGAAGATGGTGCTCATCGGGGGCACGCACTACGCCGGGGAGATCAAGAAATCCATCTTCACCGTGCTCAACCACATTTTGCCGGATAAGAGCGTATTCCCGATGCATTGCTCGGCCAATGTCGGGCCCGGCGGCGACGTCGCCCTGTTCTTCGGCCTTTCCGGGACCGGCAAGACAACGCTGAGCGCGGACCCGGACCGGCGGCTGATCGGCGATGACGAGCACGGCTGGTCGGATCGCGGCGTGTTCAACTTTGAAGGCGGTTGTTACGCGAAGTGCATTCGACTTTCCAAGGAGCGCGAGCCGCAGATTTACCACGCTCTGCGCTTTGGGGCGGTGCTGGAAAACGTCGTCGTCGATCCCAACACGCGGGCCGTCGATTTCGACAGCGACAAGTACACCGAAAACACCCGCGCGGCGTACCCGGTGGACTACATTGATAATGCGATTCCCGAGGGGCTGGCGAATTCCCATCCGAAGGCGGTCGTGTTTTTGACTTGCGACGCGTTCGGCGTCTTGCCGCCGATCTCGCGGCTGACGACGGCCCAGGCCATGTATCACTTTCTCAGCGGCTACACCGCCAAGCTCGCCGGCACCGAGGCGGGCGTCGGCAGCGAACCGCAGGCCACCTTCAGCACCGGCTTCGGCCAGCCGTTTCTGACGCGCAGCCCGATGGTGTACGCGAATATGCTCGCCGACAAGATCGCCAAATACGGCTCGACGTGTTACCTGATTAACACCGGCTGGTCGGGCGGGGGCTTCGGCGTGGGGCAGCGGATCTCTCTGCCGGCGACGCGGGCGATGGTGACGGCGGCGCTTCGCGGCGACCTGGAAAACGTGCCTACGACGACGGACCCGGTGTTCGGCCTGCACATCCCGCAGAAGGTCACCGGCGTGTCACCGGAACTGCTGGTTCCAAGAAATCGCTGGCCCGACCCGGCGGCGTATGACGCGAAGGCGAAGGACCTGGCGCAGCTCTTCATCAAGAACTTTGAGAAGTTCCCCGACGCGACGGCGGAAGTGAAGGCGGCCGGGCCGAAGGGGTAACGCCTATTAGCTTTCTATCTCGCTTGCCCGCGTGCAGCCCACCCATTTGTCCCGTTGATGCACCCCGGGGCTTGATGCGAGGGCTTAGCCACGCTTTCAGGAAAGAAGTGTGGCCGCAACGGCAATTTGGAAAAAAAGGAGAGGTAGTGTCAAATCCTGTGTAATTGTGCCAGGGGCATCCTTCATTGCATGTTTGTCTCACGCGGCTTTCGTCTTGGCGGTCTTCTTCTTCGCTTCCGGGAGCTTTACCGTCCCGCACAGGTG
>Ga0268299_1001909_pt1 | contig 29754 bp, 30 predicted proteins | sample NOBtaG_FD_193484 | JGI IMG/M metagenome (GOLD analysis project Ga0268299, IMG submission 193484) | Activated sludge microbial communities from bioreactor in Nijmegen, Gelderland, Netherland - NOB reactor | ecosystem: Engineered > Bioreactor > Aerobic > Activated sludge | place: Netherlands...
GACCTTCCGAGCGCCAGGCCTCGGTCGGCTCGATGAGGTGGGCGGCCATCAGGGAGCGTCGGAAGCTCGCCTTGTGCAGGCGCCGCTCCAGCAGCAGCTCGTACACCTGCTGGAGGTCGGACAGCGTGAACGTCGGTCCGAGGAGTCGGAACGCGACCGGTTCACGGTCGATGCGCTCCCGCAGATGGGTGAGCGCCGCGCGGAGCATCGCATTGCCGCCGCCGCGCGGCAGGGGACGCCACTGGTGCCCGTCGGCGAGCGCGGCGCCGTCGGCCGCACCGGCCGGCAGCACCGCGACGTAGAGGATCGCCAGCCCGGCCTCGTCCCGCAGCACGCCCACCTGCGAACGCCACGCGGGCGCCCGCCCCAACGTGCGCCGGGCCAAGGCGTCCGCCGCATCGGCGGGCGTCTGCGACGCCGCAAGCACCGCCGCCGGGAGGTCGCCCGCACGCGTCGCGGCGCCCCGCACCGCGAGATCGCCGTCTCGCCACATGACGCAGGCGAGGACGAGGCGAGGGGCGGGAGTCGAAGCCATCCGCCCAATAAGTATCAATCTGTAACTAAAGTCAACCGAGGCCGTCGCGACGGCACCCGCGCCTCAGTGCGCGATCGTCCCTTGCTTCGACGTGTCGACGTCGTCCTGTTGGCCGGTCTTGAACAGGAAGGCCTCCATGTTGCGCGTCAGGAACTGCCGCGCCTGCGGATCCATCACGTTGAGGCCGTAGTGGTTGATCAACATCGTCTGCTGCTTGAGCCACTGCCCCCAGCAATCGGTGCAGATGCCCTCGAGGACGCGCGCGCCGATCGCGCCCGGGAACGGGGCGCGCTCGAACCCAGGCTTGGTCGCGCCGCAGCGCGCGCAGGTGATGTCCGCCATCAATGGTCTCCGTACGAATCGGGGAATCGCTGCCGAAATCTAGTCGGCACGCGCCGAGGACGCGGCGGGCCAGCGCGCCTCGAGCCACGCCACCACCGTCGCGGCCAGCGCCGGCCAGCCGAAGTCCATCGTCAGCACGTGGCCCGCACCCTCGACCCACTGCACCGTCTTGTCGGCCGCCCCGATGCGTGCGATCGCCCGGCGGCTCTGGTCCTCGGGCAGGCGGTTGTCCTGGCGCGACTGGCAAACGAGCGTCGGCGCGTGCACGAAGCCCAGGCGGGGAATCACGCCCTCCGCCACGTATTCCAGCGCCTCGAGCGAGCGCCGCGTCGAACACCCGTAGCTGATGCTGCGCCGCTGCGCTTCGGGATCCCACAGCGACCGCGCGCCGCCACCGCTCACGTGCTGCGTCACCAACGACCACATGCGCGCCGTGCTGACCGCCACCTGCATGGGCCGCGGCACGAACAGCATCGGCGCGAACAGCAGCAGCCCATCGACGTCCGCTTCCGCCGCCACCCACGTCGCGAGCGCACCGCCCATCGACAGTCCGCCGACGACGACCGTCCCGTGCTGCGCGCGCAGCGCGGCATACTCCGCGCGGACCGCCGCCACGGCTTCGTCGCCACGCCAGGCGTCCCAGGCTTCGAGCGAGCGGCCGTGCCCCGGCAGCAGCGGCAAGCGCACCGTCCAGCCAGACGCGTGGATGGCCCGCGCCATGTCGTCGAGCGAGGCCGGCGAGTCGTTGTAGCCATGCACGAGCAGCAGCGCGCGGTGCGGATCGCCCGCGTACGTGCGCGCCTGCGCCCCAATGACCACGCCCTCGGCGTCCGCGGGAAAGCGTCGGCGGAAGCGCTGTGCACGCCGCGTCGCGCGCCAGGCCCGCTGGGCCCACAGCAGCACCGTCGCTGCCAGCGCGATCGCCAGGGCGGTCGCCACCGTCAGTAGCGCGGGACCTGCGGATCCGCCTCGACGCTCCAGCGATCGATGCCGCCGCGGATGTTGAGCACGCGCGCGTGGCCTGCGGCACGCAGGTAGTCGGCCACCATCGCGCTGCGCATGCCGTGGTGGCACAGCACGGCGATCGGCTTGTCGCGCGGCAGCAGCGCCTGCTGCGCGGGGATCAGCCCCATGGCCACATGCATCGCGCCGCGCACGGCCGCCGCGTCGACTTCCCAGTCCTCGCGCACGTCGAGCACGTACAGGTCGCCGCGCGCCAACGCGGCTGCGGCATCGCGCGGATCGATGTCGCGCGCCGTCACGTCCCACATGGGCGCCGCGGCCTCGCCGCAGAACGCCGCATAGTCCGCGAGCAGCGCCGTCGCCGTGCGCGTCGCACACCATGCGCAGTCCGGATCGCGCGCGAAGCGCATCTGCGTCATGCGCATGCTCAATGCATCCACCGCGAGCAGCCGGCCGACGAGCGGCTCGCCGATGCCGAGCAGCCACTTGAGCGCTTCGGTCGCCTGCAGCGTGCCGAGCAGACCCGGCAGCACGCCGAGCACGCCGCCCTCGGCGCAGCTCGGCACGCTGCCGGCTGGCGGCGGCTCGGGATGCAGGCAGCGATAGCAGGGCCCATCCGGCGTGGCGAACACCGACAGCTGGCCTTCGAAGCGATGGACGCTCGCATGCACCAAGGGCCGGCGCTCCAGTACGCAGGCGTCGTTCAGGAGATACCGTGTCGTGAACGTGTCGGTGCCGTCGAGGACGATGTCGTAGTCCGCGACGATGCCGCGCGCGTTGTCGCGCGTGAGCGCGACCTCCCAGGTGTCCAGCGTGACGCCTGGATTGAGGGCCTCGAGGCGCGCGCGCGCCGACGCAACCTTCGCCGTGCCGACGCCCGCCGTATCGTGCAGCACCTGGCGCTGGAGGTTGTGCACCGCGACGCGATCGTGGTCGAGGAGCCCGAGTCGTCCGACGCCGGCCGCCGCGAGGTACAGCGCGGCTGGCGAACCGAGTCCGCCGAGTCCGACGATCAGCGCGGAACTCGCGCGCAGGCGTTCCTGTCCGGCGGCGCCGACCTGTGGCAGGCTCAGGTGGCGCGCATAGCGATCGCGATCCTCGGGCGAGAGCGGCATCACGGCGGAATATACGCGAGGGGGCATCGCCGTTCGGCGATGCCCCCTCGCGGACGCGGGAGTGGTCCCGGAACCACCCCCGCCGGCGACCGCGCGGCGGCGCTACTGCCCGCGCACGCTGCGTGTCGCCCGTTCGATCGCGGCCGTCGCGGCATCGAACCGCCCGACGAGATCCTGCAACTCCGCCGCGTACAGCGCCTCGGTTCCGTAGCGAATCGCTTCGTTCACCGAAGGAAAGACCATCGTGCCGTAGCCGTTATCGACGTCGGCGACGTATATGAGATTCCTATACCACGGCCGCGAGCGCAAGCCCTCCGGGCGCGTCATCGCGCGCTCGACGTCGCGCAACGCCGCGTTGGTGCTGACCTGCCGGGCCCGCGGAACGCCCGCCGCGAGCGCGGAATCGCGCGCCGCACTGAACGTCGTGGCCGCGCGCTCCATGCGATCGATGGCCGCCGCGAGCGGCGCCGATGAGCCGCGCCAGCCGCGTTGCGCCAGCGCGCGGTCGATCGGCGCGAGATAGCGACGCATCGTGCGGGCGAACTCCGCGTAGTCGTACGGCAACACGTCGGCGTTGGCGAGACGCATCATCATCACCGCGCCGATGCGCGCGGCGGCCGCGTGATAGCGGTAGCCCGGATCCCCGAAGCGCTCCATGAACGTGTAGGAGTCGTAGTTCGAGTGGTAGATCCCGTTGCCGCCGCCGAAGCCCCAGTCGCTGTGCGGGATGCCGAGGTGATTGTAGAAGCCGGCGAAGTCGCTGCCGCCGCCGGGATCGCCCATGGCCGGCTCGTCGCCGTCGGCGGGACGGGTGCGCGCACGCCAGACGTCATAGACGCTGCCGTTGCCGCTCGGGTCCGGCACGCCCTTGGCGACGTCGCGCAGCAGCCCACGCAGGCTCGGGCTGCCGCCGCCGCCGAACGACGGCCCGCTCGCCGATACGTCCTGGTTGAGATACGCCACCGCGCCGCGCATGAGGCGCAGCGAATCATCCTCGACGTATTCCGTGGAGCCGACCAATCCCCACTCCTCGGCGTCCCAGGTCGCGAAAATCATCGTACGCCGCGGCCGCCAGCCCGCCCGCACCTGCGCCATCACCGCACGCGAGGCCTCCACGACGCTCACCGTTCCCGAGACGTTGTCCACGGCCCCCGGGCTCCACGCATCGCGATGCGCGCCGATGATCACCACTTCATCCGGGAACTCCGTGCCGCGGATGATCCCGTAGGTGTTCCAGATCGGCTTGTACGCCGCCGTGGCCGAATCGCTGAAGACGCGCACCCGCGCCACCACCGGGCCGGGTCCGACGTGATAGCGGAACGGCAGGCCGCCCTGCCATGTCGCCGGAATGTCCTTCCCGCGCACGTCGCGCAGCAGTTCGATGGCGTTGCCGTACGAGAGGGGCAGCACGGGAATCCGCGGCACCGGCAGCGAATCGATCGGGATCCGCCGTGCGCCCCGCCGCGACGCATAGCCCGGCGTCGTCGGATCGCCGGCGCCGTTCATCACGCTGCCGCGCTGCACACCGCGGTCGTTGCGGTATGCCCCCTCGGGATACACGTCGCCGCGCACGTAGCCGTCGTCCTGCGGATCCGAGTACATCAGCAGCGCCAAGGCGCCGCGCTTCTCCGCCTCACGCGCCTTGATGCCGCGAAAGCTGCGGCCGTAGCGTGCGATCACGACCTTGCCGCGCACGCTCACGCCGATCGAGTCGAGCTGCGCGTAGTCCTCGATGAGGCCGTAGTTCACATACACCACGTCGCCCGTCACGTCACCCGTGCCGCTGTAGCCGTTCACGGTCGGGTATTCGTCGTGCTGCATCGTCGTCGGGTCTTCCGGCACGCGGCCTTCGCGCAGCTCCAGTTGCTTCGGCTGCGGCTGGATGCGCCACACGCCGTAATCCACCGTATGCGGCAGCCAGACCGCATACTCCCCGACTTCCGTCGCGAGACCCGCCTCGCGCATGGCCGCGATGACGAGGTCGCGCGTGCGCGCCTGTGCCGGAGTCCCCGCGATGTGCGGCCGGTCGGCCAACGCGCGCGCCAGCGCCTGCGCGCGCGCCGTGTCCGGTGCCGCGGTCGCCGCGCGCTCGGCGGCGCGCTGGGCGTCGGATGATTGCCGCGAGAAGCCGGGGACCCGCGCGTCCTGCGCAGCGAGCGCCATCGGAAGGAATGCCACGAGCGCCGCGTGCAGGACGCGGCTCGTCGAACGGGTGTGCATCGAAGGGGGAACCGGGGTCAGTAGCCGTGCACCGCCAGACCGGCGGGCATGTCGAATTCCTGCGTGGTCTTGTAGCGCTCGAAGCGCCCGTCGCCCGCCACCGCGCGCGCCTTCGCGCGCAGCGCATCCATCTCACCCGCGTGGAACGGCTTGTACGTTGCCGCGGACTTCAGCGTCTTCTTGAGGATCGGGCCGCTGTCGCAGCCCACGAGCACGCTGCTCACCGGCAGCGACCACACGTAGCGGAAGGCATCCTCTACCTTCACGACCTTGCTGCCGGTGACCGCACCGCCGGCCAGCGGCTTGGTGCCGATTACCGAGCCGCCGCGGCGAATCACTTCCGGCAGGACCTGCTTCTCGAAGCTCCGGAACGAAGCGTCGAAGGGATTCAGCGGCATCAGGCCCACGTCCCACGCGAATCCGCGCGCGAGCAGCTTGAGCGCGATGTGCGGGGATTTCTCGCTATGGAAGCCGATCCAGCGCGCGCGGCCCTGGTCCCGCGCTTCCTGCGCCGCGTCGAGCCCCCCGTGGTCGTAGAGCCAGTCGGGGTCGTTGTCGTAGATCATCTGATGGAACGAGAACACCTCCACCCGATCCGTCTTCAGGGCCGCCAACGTCGCCTCGAGCTGTGCCATCGCGGTCTTGTAGTCGCGCAGGTACGCCGCGCACTGCCACACGAGATTCACCTTCTCGCGGTAGCCGTCCTTGAGGGCCATCGCCACCCAGCGCTCCGCGCGACCGTCGGCAAAGCCTGGCGAGATCTCCAGCACATTCACGCCGGCGTCGATGGCCTCGCGAATGACGCGGATCGTCGCCTGCTGCCCCGCCTCGGCGAGGCGGCGCGTGCCGAGTCCGAGGATCGTCGAGGCGCCGGTGCGTCCGAGGCTGCGGAGCTCGAGGGGTGGCGGAGCGCGCATGGGAGTTGGGCGGGGGTGGATTGGCGCCCCAACGTTGCGTCCGGCGGCGGCATCCCACCAGAGGGGGCTGCCGCCGACGGGTACGTCAGCCGATCGCCGCCTCGAGGGCGACGAGGCCTTCGGCCAGATCCTGGCGCTGCATCACCAGCGGCGGGAGCAGGCGCAGCGTGTGGTCGCCGGCGCCGACGAGGATCAGGCCCTGCGCGAGGGCGCGGGCCACGACATCCTTCGCCGGATCCGTCACATCGACGCCCCACATGAAGCCGCGGCCGCGAATCGCGCGCACCTTGGCTGAACGCGCCGAGAGCGCCAGGAGCTGGTCCCCCAGCCATTCGCCTTCGCGGCGCACATGCGCCAGCATCGCCGGATCGTGCAGGCGGTCAAAGACGTAGTTGGCGACGTGGGCCACCAGCGGGCCGCCGCCGAACGTCGTACCGTGATCGCCCGGCTGCATGGCCTCCGCCACGCGCTGCGTCAGCAACACCGCGCCCATCGGCAGGCCACCGGCCATCGGCTTCGCCATCGTCAGCAGGTCCGGCGTGATGCCGTACTGCTCGTACGCGAAGAAGCTGCCGGTACGGCCGTAGCCGCACTGGATTTCGTCGAGGATCAGCAGGACGTTGCGTTCCGCCGTCAGCGCGCGCAGCTCGCGCACGAAGCCCGCATCGAGCACGCGCACGCCACCCTCACCCTGGATCGGCTCGGCGATCACCGCCGCGGTCTGCTCGTCGCTGATGACGCGGCTGAGCTCCTCGATGGAGCGCTCGTGGATGTGGATGCCGCCCGCCAGCGGACGGAAATGGTTGCGGTACTGCGGACGGTCCGTCGCCGCGACGGTGCCGAACAGGCGACCGTGGAAGGCGCCGCGCAGCGAGATGATCTCGTGCTTGGCCGGCCCGCCGACGTTGCGGGCCCAGCGACGCGCGAACTTGAACGCGCCTTCGTTGGCCTCGGCGCCCGAGTTGCAGAAGAAGACCTTGTCGGCAAATGAGGCGGCGACGAGCTTGTCGGCCAACTGCTCGCCGGGCGTCGTCCGGAACAGGTTCGACGTATGGATGAGACCGGTGGCCGCGGCTTCCGCGATCGCCGCGTTCACGCCGGCGTCGTTGTAGCCGAGCGCATTGACGGCGATACCCGACGCGAAGTCGAGGTAGGCCTTGCCGTCTGCGTCGTACAGGCGCACGCCATCGGCCCGCACCAGCTCCATCGGGGCGCGGCGATAGGTACCAAGCAGGGAATCGGTCATCGGAAGGGCGGCTGCGGTCACGGGGCGGTCCTTATGTGGCGGAAACAGCGGAAACGATGGTAGTGCCGGCCTGCGGGTCGTGCAGGAGATCGAGCGTGCCGATGCGGATCGCGCCGACCCCGGCCTCGAGCGCCGCCACGGCGGCCTCGAGCTTCGCGAGCATGCCGCCCTGCGCGATGCCGCGCGAGGCCAAGTCGCGGATTCCGGCGGGATCGAGGCGCGGGATGCGCTGCCCTGCTTCAAGGACGCCGTCCACATCGGCCACGAAACACAGCTCGTCGGCGTGGAGCGCCACGGCAATCGCCGTCGCCGCATCATCGCCGTTGACGTTGAGGCCGAGGCCGTCGGCAGAAGCGCGCTCGCGCGCCAGCGGCGAGACGACCGGCAGCCAACCGTTAGCCAGCAAGTCGCGCAGCAGCGCCGGCTGCGCCGTTACCTCGCGGCCCACGCGACCGAACGCAGCATCCGTCACGCGCGCGCTGAGGAGCCCGCCGTCTTCGCCGCTGATGCCGACGGCGCGAGCACCGGCGGTGAGCAGTTGTGCCACGAGACGCTTGTTGATGCTGCCGGAGAGCAGCATCCGCACGACCTCGAGGTCGGCGTCGCTGGTGACGCGACGGCCGCCGATGAACTGCGGCTCCAGGCCGAGACGACGCTGCATGGCACTCACCTCGTCGCCTCCGCCGTGCACCACGACGACCCGCGCCTGCGCGGCCGCCGCGGTGACGGCCGCCGGCAACGCGGCAGCGCCTTGGGCGCGACCGCCGAACTTGAACACACGCGTCGTCATCGCGGCAGACCGACCGTTTCGTCGAGGCCGAGCATGAGGTTGGCGTTCTGCAGCGCCTGTCCGGCCGCTCCCTTCACGAGATTGTCGATGGCCGAGAAGATCTGCAGCGTCGGGGTGCGCAGTTGCTCGACGCGGCGCACGGCGATGCGCACGACGTTGCGCCGCTGGACCTGGCGCAGCTCCGGCAGCGCGTCGACGATCTCGACGAACGGTTCGCCGGCGTAGCGCGTGCGCCACGGCTCCAGCGGGTCCGCCAAGGGCGCGCGCAAGGGCACGGTGATCGTCGACAGGATGCCGCGCGCGATCGGAAGGAGGTGCGGCGTGAAGAGAAGATCCACGTCCTGGTTGAGCAGCTGCACGGCGGCACGCATCTCGTTCAAGTGCCGATGGGTGTTGCCCACGCCGTACGCGCGGTAGTTCTCCGTGATCTCCCCGAAGAGCAGATCGAGGCGTGGCGAGAGGCCGGCGCCCGTGACGCCGCTGGCGGAGGTGACGGAGACCGTTGCGCCCGGTGCGATGAGGTTGCGCTCCAGCAACGGCAACAACGCGAGCAGCGCCGATGTCGGATAGCAGCCGGGATTCGCGACCACGCGCGCGGCGCGGACCGATTCGCGCGTCCACTCGGTGAGGCCGTACGGCACGGTTTCGTCCGCCCCGTTGCCGATGCGCAGGTCTGTCGAGAGATCCACGACGCGCGCGCCCGCGGCGCGCGCGCGCGCGACCCATTCGGCGCTCGCGCCATGCGGCAGCGACGAGAAGACGAGCTCGGCGGACGCCAGCGGCGCGTCGTCGGTCGCGATGAACGTGACGGCGCCACCCGGCAGCTCGAGCGTGTCCCCGCGCTGCGCGTTCGCGGTGGCGAACGCCAGCGAGAGCTGCGGATGTTGGGCGATGAACGCCGAAAGCTCGCGCCCCGCGTAACCGGAGGCGCCGAGCACGCCGACTGGAATCTTATGCACGTTTAATGCATAATAATGCCGGAGCGGCGTGTCAATCCGCGTGCTTCCTCTGCCACCGCTCGTGTGGTACACTCCCGCCGTCCCCTTCCCCGCCACGTGACCGTCAACAAGCGCGAACGCCAGCACGCCATCCTCGAACTCATCGCCACGCGCGAGATCGGGAGCCAGGAGGAGCTGCGGCAGCTCCTCCATCGGCAGGGCTGGGACGTGACCCAGTCGACGCTGTCGCGCGACTTGCGCGACCTGCGCGTGGCGCGCGTCCCGTCGCCGGAGGGGCTGCGGTATGTGGCGGGCGATACGGCCGCGGTCGACGACGGCAGCCGCGCACCCCTCGCCGCGATTCTCCCGCAGCTGTTCCTCTCGCTCGATGGCGTCGGGCCGCTGCTCGTGCTCAAGACCGTCATCGGCGGCGCCCAGCCTGTCGCCTCGGCCATCGACGCGGAGGCCTCGCCCGACGTGCTCGGCACGATTGCCGGCGACGATACGATCCTGATGATCTGCCGCAGCGAACAGGCACGGGAGCGCCTCGCGCGGCGGGTCAGCACGCTGGCGAAGCGCGCGCGCTAGCACGCGCGCCTGCCGCCCTCCTGAGCGTTCCCTTCCAATCGCATAGATATGCGGGTAGGTTTCTGGCTCCTTGTTCCCACAGCGCCGCGCGGCGCAGGAGTCTCGCAGTGAGCAGTCACGACGGCTCGCATAAACTCTGGGGCGGCCGTTTTGCCGGTGGTCCCGCGCCCGAATTGGAAGCGGTCAACCGGTCGATCGGCACGGACCTCCGCCTCTGGCCCTTCGATGTGAAGCTCTCGCAGGCGTGGGCATCCGCGCTGGCTACAGCCGGTGTGTATACCAGCGAGGAGGCCGCCCTCGTGCGCGACGGCCTCGACCGAGTGGCGGCGCGCATCGCCGCGGGCGAGCAACCCATCGCCTCTGACGAAGACGTCCACACCTTCGTCGATCGGCTCTTGCACCTCGAGGTCGGCGGACCGGCGGGACGTCTGCATACGGGCCGGAGCCGGAACGACCAAGTCGCCACCGACACGCGCATGTGGACGATGGACGCCCTCGACCGGGTGGATGCCCTCATTCGGCAGCTGCAGGAGGCGATTCTCCTTCAGGCCGAGGCGCACCAGGATGCGATCATGCCGGCGTACACACATCTGCAGCGTGCACAGCCGGTGTCCGTGGCGCACTGGCTGCTGTCCCACTTCTGGCCGCTGGCGCGCGACCGGCAGCGCGTGGCCTCGGCGCGCGCCGCGGCCGCCGTGCTGCCGCTTGGCTCGGGCGCGATCGCCGGATCTGCGTTTCCCGTGCCTCGCGATCAGCTGCGCGAGGCGCTCGGCTTCGCAGCCATCTCACGCAATTCCATCGACGCTGTGGGCGACCGTGATTTCATCGCCGAGTCGCTCTTCGCGCTGACCATGCTCGGTACGCATTGCTCCCGCATCGCGGAGGACCTGATCCTGTTCGGATCGAGCGAGTTCGGGTTTGTGCGTTACGGCGACGCCTACTCCACGGGCTCGTCGATGATGCCGCAGAAGCGGAATCCCGATGCCCTTGAGCTGGCGCGTGGATCCGGCGCTCGGATGCTGGGAGATCTCGTCGCGCTGGTGAGCACTCTCAAGGGACTGCCCAGCGGCTACAACAAGGATCTCCAGGAGGACAAGCGCGCGCTGTTCGATGCCGTCGACGGCATGACGCTGTTGCTCCCGGCCGTGGCGGGTTCGGTGGCGACGCTCCGCTTCGAGTTGGCGCGGATGCGCGAGGCCGTGAGCGGGGCGATGATGGCGACCGATCTCGCGGATTACCTGGTGCGGCGATCGGTGAGTTTCCGCGACGCGCACGGCGCGGTCGGACGCCTCGTGCGGGAGGCCGAGGAGCGCGGCGTGGACCTCAGCAGTCTGCCGTTCGCCTCGTTCGCGGCCGCCCACCCCGCCTTTGAGCAGGATGTGCTCGCCGAGCTCGCACCTGAACGTTCGCTGAGCCATCGAGACATCGCCGGCGGGACCGGACCTTCGTCCGTCCGCCAGCAGATTGCCGACGCGAGGCGTTCTCTTCAATAGAAGCGCCGGTTCTTCGAGATACTCTGTATCAAGTATTATTACGTTGCGCATTTTCGGGCGCATTCGTAGGTTTTTGTAATACTGAGACCAGAGGTTCTTTTTGAGAGCGGTTACCGGGGCCACTGCAGCCGCAATTCTGGAGTTGGATCAGAAGACCTTCGACAATCTTCTGCTTCGACTCGGCGACCTCGCCTTGCCACCTGGTCGTCAGGGTGTCGAGCGCCGCATTCCGGTCACGTTGCTCGAGGAGCTCTTGCTCACGCGGGACCTCCATCAGGCGCTCGGCATCCCGACGCGTGATGCCTTCTTGGTCTCGCGCCAACTCCTCGGGCGTCAGGATCCGCATCGCGGCGGCGTGTCGCCCGAGGCGGACTTCCTAGGAAGCCTGCACGCGGGCGCGTTCGTTCACATCGCAGCGGACTTGCAACAGCTCCGCGAGCACCTCAACCAGCGTCTGGCATCGGCCGTGGAGACCGTTGTTCGTCGTCCCCGGGGCCGCCCCGCCAAATCGGTGGCGCCGCCGCTGCTCGGCGATGCCTGACGCCGGAGCGGTTCACGAACGGCCGGAAAGTCAAACGGGGCCCGGAGCTTTCGCTCCGGGCCCCGCCCGATTGTGCCGGCTCGTGGTTACGAAACCTTGTTCACATTTTCGGCAGCCGGGCCCTTGGCCCCCTGCACGATGTCGAACTCAACGGTGTCACCCTCGGCGAGCGACTTGAAGCCGGTGCCCTGGATCGCGCTGTAGTGCACAAAGCAATCCTTGGTGCCGTTGTCGGGCGTGATGAACCCAAAGCCCTTCGCATCGTTGAACCACTTCACCTTGCCGGTCGTACGCATTCCCTACTCCTGATGATGTTGATTGATGCTGGGAGCGGAACGCGCCGCACCTGCACAATCGGACTCGCGAGACTCTATGGTCCCTCGCGTTGGACCATCCCCCAGTCAGTCTAGGGGACTCTGGAAAGGTAGGGTGGCCGGGAACGCCCCGCAATAGCAGGGGGTTCCCGGCCGCATCGAATCCTTGCGTGACGTCAGCGGAGACGGGTCGTCCGGATGGCGCTCCCGAGGCGGCGGCGCGGGCCGTCGGGACCGTTGGGCACACTCCCGCGCGTTGCTACCATTGTAGGTACCGGAGGTGCCGGCCGAGGCCCTTCCCCACCCCATTCCGCAGGTTTTCCGTGTCGTCGCCTTTCAAGCCCCGTCGCAAGACTGTCACCGCCACCGTCGGATCCGTGAAGGTCGGCTCCGACCATCCCATCGTGGTGCAGTCGATGACCAACACGGACACGGCGGACGCCGCCGGCACGGCGACCCAGGTGGCGGCGTTGTGGCGGGCCGGCTCGCAGATCGTGCGCGTCACGGTGAACAACGACGAGGCCGCTGCGGCCATCCCCGAGTTGATGCAGCGACTGGCCGATAAGGGCGTGGATGTGCCGATCGTCGGCGACTTCCATTACAACGGACACTTGCTGCTCCGGAAGTACCCGAAGACGGCCGAGTTGCTGGCGAAGTACCGCATCAATCCCGGCAACGTGGGCACCAAGCACCGCGACGACAACTTCCGCACCATCGTGCAGGTCGCCGTCGACAACAACAAGCCCGTGCGCATCGGCGTGAACTGGGGCTCGCTCGACCAAGACCTGCTGACGTCGATGATGGACGAGAACGCGACGCGCGCCGAGCCGCTCGAGGCGAAGGAGGTGTACTTCGAGGCGATGCTCGAATCGGCGCTGCGGTCCGCCGCGCTCGCGGAAGAGACGGGCCTGCGCCACGACCAGATCCTCATCTCGGCCAAGATCTCGCAGGTGCAGGACCTGGTGACCGTGTACCGCCGCCTGGGAGCGCGCTGCGATTATCCGTTGCACCTCGGCCTCACCGAGGCCGGACTCGGTACGAAGGGCGTCGTCGCGACGACCGCCGCATTGTCGCTGATTCTGGCCGAAGGCATCGGCGACACGATCCGCGTATCGCTCACGCCGCGGCCCGGCGGCGATCGCACGGAAGAGGTGCTGGTCGCGCAGCAGATCCTGCAATCGCTGGAGCTGCGCTCGTTCACGCCGCAGGTGACGTCATGCCCTGGTTGTGGACGTACGACGTCGACGTTCTTCCAGAAGATGGCCGAGGACATACAGAACTACCTGCGCGACCAGATGCCGGTGTGGCGCGAGTCGCACCCGGGCGTCGAGGAGATGAAGGTCGCGGTGATGGGTTGCGTCGTGAACGGACCCGGCGAGTCGAAGCACGCGAACCTGGGCATCTCGCTGCCGGGCACGTTCGAGGAGCCCAAGGCGCCGGTCTACGTGGACGGCAAGCTCAAGGTCACGCTCAAGGGCGACCACATCGTGCCCGAGTTCCTCGAGATCCTCAACGACTACGTCGCGCGGACGTATCCGGCGACGAGCGGGGCGGGGCGCTAGCGCTCCTCGAGCGCGGCGACCAGCGCGGCGAGTTCGTCGACGATCGGCGCGGCGAAGCCGAGCGCGCGCAGGCGCGCGAGTGCATCGCGATACCACTGCAGCACCGCGCCGCGTCCACCCGGCAGGCGACCCCATGCCGCCTCGGGATCGAAGGTGCGCCGGAGGTCGGCGAGCAACGAACCGGCGTGGTGCACCTTGTCGGCGGCGAACACCCAGCGCGCCGCGTCGGATGCGGCGGCGAGCCGCTCGAGGCAATCGGCGCGTACGTCGTCGCGCGCGAGCTCGATGCCGTCGTCGTCGTGCTTGCGCCGCGTCACGGCGAGCGCGGCTTCGAGCGACGCCTCGCCGAACTTCGTGGCGATGCGCTCGTCGAGCATCTCGCGGGTCCAGCCCTCGCGTTGGCAGTCCTCCACCACGTCATGGAGGATGCCCGCGACGACCGTATCCTCGTCTCGCCCGTAGCGCGTCAGGATCAGCGCGACGTTTGCGGGCTGGGTGAGGTAGGGCAGGCGCGTGCCTTTGCGGACTTCGCGGTCATGATGCTTGGCGGCGAAGGCGAAGGCGTGATTGATGCGGTCGGAGTACCCAGTCATCGTCCGTCGGGAACTTAGTCGGCGGTCAGGCTGCACGCACGATGGCGGCACTCAGGATCGCATCCAGCGCCGCCAACGCGAGCCCCTGCACGATGATCGCCGCGCCCGCGCCCATGAGGCCAGGTCGCATCGGGGCACGCCAACCGACCACGAGCAGTGTGATGCCGACCATGGCGTAGCCGACATCGAGCCCGATGTTGAGCCAGAGGAAGCGATCGAGCGCGATGGCAGCGGGGAGATCGCGAAGCTCGAGTCCCGTCCACGCGAACAACACGATGGCGAGGTCGACGGCGCCCCACGCGAGCGTCTGGATGCCCGCGTGCCGCCAGAATCCCGGAGCGCCGCTGCGCCGCGCCCACGCGATGAGTCCGGTGCCGATGAGCATTGAGGCCACCGCCCACACGCCAAGCCGGACGAGATGCGCGCGCTCGAGAGACAGAAGATCAGCGCCAATGATGTAATTCATGCGCTGTTACTGTCCTTCAGCTGGCTTTTTAATGGCCTCTTGAACGGCCTTGAATGAGCCGCCTGGAGTGCGTTCTTTGCGCTTTGACAGCCACGCGGCAAGCTCTGCCCGCGAAGGCAAGACCGGCCGTGGTGCATCCCAGAGCACCAGGCTATGCAAGGGTGCTGCGGCGTGTTCGGCGAGTTCCGCGGCCTGCTGGAGAGCATCGACGGGCGTGACGCCGATCGATGCCGTAAGCACCACCGGCGCATCCGGCGCGAGCCTGCGTCCCTGCGCGAGATCGGCGAGCGACACCGCGATGATTGAGAACTCGAAGGCGGCGCGGAAGCGCTGGAACTCCGTGAACGCTTCGGCGCGCCGCTCGTCGGACACGGCCGCCTGCGTCGTACCGGCGGGCAGCATGGCAATCGAAAGGCCATCGCTCGAGCCCACGTTCCGCGCCACTTCACGCCATGCGAACGTGCCGGCCATGGCATCGCTCACGCCGGGCTCTGGGTGATCGCGGAAGATGCGCGCCAACGCCACCTGCTCCGTATCCCACTCGGCGACGAGCGTGGTGCGGTGGTCGGCGGCCGCGGCGATCGCGAGTCGCGCGGCAACGGCGGCGACGACGGGCGTGTCGTCCCCCGTGACGATCACCGCACGCGCACGGGTGCCGGTGGACGTCAGGTGCAAGTACAACACGCGGAATGGATCGACACCGGTGGGACGGAAGCGCAGCGGGCCTTCGGGCAGCGCGTCGCGCACCCACGAGAGCGCCGGCGCGCCGACCGCGCGCTCCGCCTCGAGCGGATGCGCGAGCGTGGGCTCACGCAACTCCCGCAAGAGCGTCGCGGCCACCCGCGCGACGAGTCCGAGGAGCACGAGCACCAGCATGGCGAGGCCAGGGGAGACGAGCGGCACCGTCGAGCGTGCGGCGTCCACCGCCTGCACGGCCGCGACCGCGGCGGCGCGCGCCGCGTCGTGCGCGCGCCGCGCGGCCTCCAGCGTGTCGCGTTCGGCGCGCAGGATTGCGTTCGCCGCGGCAGTATCGGCGCCCGAGGCGACGGCGATGCTTGGCGGCACAGCGGGCGCTTCATCACCCGGGCCGAGGCTGCGCAGCCGATACGACGCCATGGCAATGATGGTGCCCGAGAGACGATAGGCCTCGCTCGCATCACGGGCGTTGCGCAATGAATCGGCGGTCGCGCGCATGCGTGGACCCGCGACGATTGCCGGATGCGCGGCGAGCGCGAGCACGTCATCGCGTGCACGACCGTCCTGTGCACGCGCGATTGCCGTCGCAAGCGATGCGGCCGTCGGTGAACGGCTCGGCGCCACGGTGCGCGGAACCGTCGCGCTCGAGCTGAGCGCCGCCTGCGCCGCGACCGACAAGGATTCCGCGACGACGGCGCGCTGCTCCGCGCGCTGGAGCCGCGCGGCACTGCGCACGCTATCGGCGGCGGCCCGCGAGGCCGTCTCGGCCAAGGCGGTATCCGGCACGCGCGTGGCGACCGGCAGGAGGAGCGCCACGACGGTGATGGTGCCACCGACGCCGAGCCACCAGCGCCGGAACCGGCGCGTCCGACGCAGCGCGAGCGACAGGCGCGCCCCGAACCACAACATTCCGGTGAGGGGCGCGCGCGGCGGACGCGAGCGGACAGTCGCGGGGGGCATACGGGACTAGTAGCGCGTTCCGCGCATCAACGCAAACGGGCGGTGGCGAGACTCGCTCGCCACCGCCCGTGGTGCCATCGCCCGAAGGCGCGGCGCGTCTGCTTACTGCACCGTGATGACGCCCTTCATGTTCATCGCGAGGTGCGGCGTGCAGTTGTACTCGTAGTTGCCCGCCGGGATGTTCGCGAAGGACAGCGTGAAGCCTTCGTTCGCCGCGAGGTACATCTGCGACGAGAGATCGGCGAGGCGCGCCGAGCCGAGGTTGGCGTTGATCTGCGCCTTGACCGCATCGCTCAGGCCGGTGCCGACGAACGCAACGTTGTGCGGGAAGCCCGACACCGCGACGAACTTGATGGCATCGCCCTGCTTGATCGTGATGTTGGCCGGCTCGAAGCGATAGCCCTTGTCGTCGCCAATCATCTTGATTTCGTGCGTCGTGCCCGTGGCGGGCGCGGCAGTCACGGCGCCGGCGGCCGGAGCGGCCTCGGCGGCAGGTGCGGCGGCCGGCGTCGTCTCGGCAGCCGGCTGCGACTCGGAACCGCCGCCGCAGGCGGCGAACATGATCGCGCTCGCGACGAGCGCCAGACCCTTGAACTGCATTGCGAATGGCCTCCAGGCCGAACTGAAAAAAATGTGATGGATTGCAGCTTCGGGGATCTCCCCGAGGTTGTGAAAAATATCACAATCCAGTGCGCTGTGCCAAGCCTAACTCTCGCAACGGCTTCGGAGTTCCACTTTCGCGGAAGTTGGACAATGGGTTGACCGGCGCCGGGGGGCGCGACTAGGGTTCGGCATGGCGTTCACCCAGCATCATCACGCGCACCACCACCACGGCCCGGCGGGTCGGGGGTGGGCAGCGCGCGTGTCCCGGAGCTGCTGACCGCAGCTCGAGCGCTGGCCCAGACACCCTCGACCCGTCCGGAACCGCCGGACGGGTCGTTTTGTTTTTCCGCCTTCCATTTCTCCCCGCTACCATGCTCCGCCTCGCCATCCCCAATAAGGGCCGCCTGCACGATGATGCCCGGTCCCTGCTCGCTGACGCTGGACTCGAGGTCCGCGCGTCGTCGGAGCGTGCACTCGTCGCATCGCTCGGCGGCGAGTTCGAAGCGATCTTCGTCCGCGCCCAGGACATCCCGGAGTTCGTCGCGGATGGTGCGGCCGACGCGGGCATCACCGGCTGGGACCTCGTGAGTGAGTCGGGTCGGCCACTCGAGTCGCGGCTGGACCTCGGCTTCGGTCGCTGCCGGCTGGTCGTCGCCACCAAGGATGACGGCAGCGCGCGCAGCATCGCCGAGATCCCCGACGGCGCGCGGGTGGCGTCGGTGTTTCCGCAACTGACGCAGCGCTTCTTCGCGGCGGCCGGCAAGCGCGTCGAGTTGGTCCCGGTCTCCGGCGCCGTCGAGATTGCGCCGCACCTGGGCATCGCCGACGTCATCGTCGACCTCACCTCGACCGGCTCGACGCTGCGCGTGAACGGACTGCGTGAGATCGGGACGGTGTTGGAGTCCACCGCACACCTCGTGGTCGCCGGTCCCGGGAGTGGCCGTGCCCCCGTCGGCGAGCGCGACCGCACGTTGCGCGAACTCGTGGATGCACTGGCATCCGTTCTCGCCGCGCGCGGCCAACGCTACCTGATGGCCAACGTGCCCCGCGCGCGGCTCGACGACGTCAAGCAGATCCTGCCTGGCATCTCCGGCCCGACCGTGATCGACGTGATGAACGGCGGCAGCAAGGTCGCCGTGCACGCCGTCTGCCCGGCGTCGGGCATCTACCGCACGATCAACGCCCTCAAGGCGCTCGGCGCCGAGGGAATCCTCGTCACGCGCATCGAGAGGTTGCTCGCGTGAGCGCGCTTCGCTTCGCGGCCACGGGCCCGCTCGCCGCGCTCGACGCAACAGCGCGGCGCGCGCTCTTCGACCGCAACACCACGACGGACGACACCATCCGGGAGCGCACGCGCGCCGTGCTCGCGCGCGTGCGTGCAGAGGGCGACACGGCGTTGCTGGCCTATGCGCGCGAGTTCGACGGCGCAACGCTGCAGCGCCTTGAGGTACCACGTGACGCGTGGGAGGCCGCGCTGGCGTCCCTGGACCCGACGCTGCGTCGTGCGCTCGAGCGCGCCGCTGCCAACATCCGGCGCGTGCACGAGGCGTTCCGCCCCGAGCCGCGGGAAGTCGCGACGCCAGACGGCGCGATCATCGGGCGCCGGCCCGACGCGTTGGCGCGCGTGGGCGTTTACGCGCCGGGCGGCCGCGCGACGTATCCGAGTTCGCTGCTGATGGGGGCCGTGCCTGCGCGCGTCGCCGGCGTTCGCGAAGTGATCGTGTGTTCGCCGCCCGACGCGAGTGGCGCGCCGAGTGCCGTCCTGCTCGCGGCGGCGGCGATTGCCGGCGTCGATCGCGTGTTTGCGGTGGGTGGCGCCGGCGCCGTTGCGGCAATGGCCTACGGCACGACGAGCATTCCCGCCGTCGATCGCATCGTCGGCCCCGGAAACGCCTACGTCGCCGAAGCGAAGTTGCAGGTGTCCGGCCTCGTCGGCATCGACTCACCGGCGGGTCCGAGTGAGCTGCTGGTGCTCGCCGACGCGAGCGCGACACCCGCCGTCGTAGCGCGCGAGATGCTTGCGCAGGCGGAGCACGATCCCGTCGCCGCCGTGGTCTTGGTCACGGACAGCGACGCGCTGGCCGCCGAGGTCCGGCGCGAGCTTGACGCGCGCGTCGAGGCCGAGCCGCGCGCGGACGTGATTCGCGCGGCGTTCGCGGCGCGGGGCGGGATCCTGACGGTGGGGTCGCTCGTGGATGCCGTCGAGTTCGCCAACGCGTGGGCCGCCGAGCACCTGCTGCTGGCGGTTGCGCCGACAGTGGAGGGCAGGGTACTGGCCGAGCTGCGCGGCGCCGGGACGATCTTCGTGGGTGAGACCGCGAGCGTGGCGTTCGGTGACTATATGAGCGGCGCGAATCACGTGCTGCCGACGGGTGGATTGGCGCGCATCTGGTCCGGCCTGTCGACGCTCGACTTCGTGCGCTGGACGACCTGGCAGCGCATCGATCGGGAGGCGGCGCGCCGATTGGCCGACGACGTCGACACGTTTGCGCGGGCCGAGGGTCTGCCGGCGCACGCCGCGGCCGCGCGGCAGTGGGGCGGGGCATGATGCCGTTGCGCCCTGATCTCGGCGGGATTCCGCTGTACGCTCCGTCCGCGCTCGACGACGTTTCGCTCGACCTGCGGGACAACGTGAACCTCTGGGGCGCGCCGCCGTCGGCGCTGCGTGCCGTACAGTCGGCCACGACCGAGCTGCTCCGCGAGTATCCGCGTGTCAGCGCGAGTGCGCTGACGCAGGCGGTGGCCGGGCCGCTCGGCATCGCCGCGGAGCAAGTGGTCGCAGGCTGCGGCAGTGACGACGTGCTGGACGCGTGCATCCGTGCGGTGGCGACAGAGGGCGCGACGTTGGCCCACGCGGACCCGACGTTCTCGATGATTCCGACGTTCGCTCGCCTGAACCGCGTGACGCCGATCGCCGTGCCGCTGCGCCGCGATGGGGCGATGGACATCGACGCGCTGCTCGCGACGCGCGCACCGATCATCTACGCCTGCTCGCCCAATAACCCGACGGGAACGGTCACGCCGCGCGGCGAGCTCTTGCGGCTGTTCGACGAGGCCCCGGGAATTGTGCTGCTCGATGAAGCCTACGGGGAGTTCACCGATGCGCATGACCTGCGCCGCGACGCGGCGCAGCGCGAGAACGTGCTCGTGACGCGCACGTTCTCGAAGGCCTGGGGACTCGCAGGCCTCCGTGTCGGCTATGGCGTGGGCAGCGCGGCCCTCGTGGCGGCGGTGACGAAGGCGCGCGGTCCGTACAAGGTGAATGCGGCCGCGGAGCTCGCGGCGGCCGCGGCACTGACGCAGGACGGCGAATGGATGCGCGAGGTCGCGCGGGCGACACGCGTCGAGCGCGACCGCCTCGCGGCGGCGATGCGTCGCCTCCCGGGCGTGACGGTCTGGGCCTCGGAGGGCAACTTCGTGTTCGCGGCGCTCGACCGATCGGCGAAGGACGTCGCCGACCGCTTCCGCGCGCTGGGCATCGGCGTGCGCGCGTTCTCGGGCCTTCCCGGCATCGGGGATGCACTGCGCATCGGGGCGGCGCCGGCCGCCGAGACGGATCGCGTGATCGCGGCGATGGCCGAGGTCTTCGGGTGATGCGGATCCACGTGTTCGACTACGGCGCGGGCAACCTGCACTCCTTGCTGAAGGCGCTGGACGGTCCGGAGCGCAGCCTCCAGGTGAGCACCGACCCCGGCGCAGCGGCGGAGGGCGCCGACGTGCTCATCCTGCCGGGCGTTGGAGCCTTCGCGCCTGCCGCCGAGCGGCTGGCCGGTGGCAGGGATGCGATGCGTGCGGCCATCCTCGCCGGTGTGCCCACGCTGGGCATCTGCCTCGGCATGCAGTTGATGTTCGACGGAAGCGATGAAGGTCCCGGCGCAGGGTTGGGGATCTTCGCGGGACGCGTCACGCGCCTCGACGCCGACCGGCTGCCGCAGATCGGCTGGAATGCCCTCGACGACCGCCGCGACGGGATGTTCTCCGCCAGCGGGCTCGATGTCGCATACTATGCCAACAGCTTCGCGTGCCGGCCGAGCGATCCGTCGGTCGTCATCGCGTGGTCGACGCACGGACGCGATCGCTTCCCCGCGGCCGTGCGTCACGGGCGCTGCGTCGGCGTCCAGTTCCATCCTGAGAAGAGCAGCACTCCCGGCCGGCGGTTCATCGAGGCGTTCCTCGAGGACGCGCGGCGCGCGGTTCCCACTCTCCGTTCCCTGTGATGCTTGCCATTCCTGCCATCGACCTTCGCGACGGCCACTGCGTGCAGTTGGTCGGCGGAGACTATGCGAAGGAGGCCGTGCGCCTCGACGATCCGCTGCGCGTCGCGCAGCGCTGGGTGGCCGCGGGGTTCTCGCGCCTGCACCTGGTGGACCTCGACGCGGCGACGGGCCGCGGCGACAACCGCGAGTTGCTGCGGGAGCTCATCACGCGCTCGGGCGTGCCGGTGCAGGTCGGCGGCGGCGTGCGCGATGCGGAGGCCATCGACGCACTCCTCGACGAAGGCGCGGACCGCATCGTCGTCGGCACGCGCGGCGTCGAGGATCCCGAGTGGCTGGCCGAGCAGGCCGACCGCGCGCCGGGTCGGCTCGTGCTCGCCGCGGACGTGAAGGGCCGCACGGTCGTCACGCGGGGGTGGGCGAAGGAGTCGACGCGCGAGATCGTGGAGCTCGTGCGGGAGCTGGAGGCGCTGCCGCTCGCGGGTCTGCTCGTGACCGCCGTGCAGAAGGAGGGGAAGATGCAAGGCACGGATCTCGCCTTGATGGCCGACGTTGTGGACGCATCGCCGTGGCCGGTGGTCGCCTCGGGCGGCGTGGGCACCCTGCAGGACCTGCGCAGCCTGGAAGACCGCGGCGTCGCCGCGGCCGTGCTGGGCATGGCGCTGTACACCGACGCGCTGGATGCGCGCATTGTCGCCGAGGAGTTCGCCGAATGAAGCCCGTGGTCGTGGAACGCAGCACCAAGGAAACGCAGATCCGCGTCGAGGCGCGGCTCGGCGAGGGAAAGGCGACGGTGGATACGTCGATTCCCTTTCTCGATCACATGATGACGGCGCTGGCGAAGTACAGCGGCATCGACCTGACCATCCACGCGCGCGGGGACCTGCGGCACCACTTGATCGAGGACGTCGCGCTCACCGTCGGCCCGGCCATCGCGAAAGCCATGCCCGCGACGGCGGCGCGGTACGGCGATCGCACCGTGCCGATGGACGAGGCGTTGGTCCAAGCCGTGCTCGATGTGGGCGGGCGGCCGTACTATGAAGGCCCGATCCCCAGCTCGCTCTACGACCACTGGATGCGCTCGTTCTGCGACGCGGCGCGCTTCACGCTCCACCTGCGCGTGCTGCGCGGCGAGGACCGGCACCACATCGTCGAAGCGGCGTTCAAGGCGCTGGGCTTCGCGCTGCGTGATGCCGCCAAGGACTCCGGCGCGGTGTTCTCGACCAAGGGCGCCATCGCGCTGGAGGTCGAGTGACGCTCACGCGACGGCTGATCGTCTGTCTCGACGTGGACCGCGGGCGCGTGGTGAAGGGCACGCAGTTCGTCGGGCTGCGCGATGTGGGTGACCCGGTCGAACTCGCCACGCGCTACGAAGCGGAAGGCGCGGATGAGATCGTCTTCCTCGACATCACCGCCACGCACGAAGCCCGCGGCACCACGCTCGAGCTCGCGCGGCGCACGGCCGAACGCCTGTTCATCCCCCTGACGATCGGCGGCGGCATCGATTCGGTCGACGCGATGTCGGCGGCGTTGCGCGCGGGCGCCGACAAGGTCGGCGTGAACAGCGCGGCCGTGCGGCGTCCGGCGCTGATCACGGAAGGCGCGGAGCGCTTCGGGGCGCAGTGCATCGTCGCCAGCATCGACGCAAAGCGCGAAGGCGACAGCTGGCGCGTCTACGTCGCGGGCGGACGTCGCCCGACCGGCCTCGACGCCGTGGAGTGGGCGGCGGAGTGCGCGCGACGCGGGGCGGGGGAGATCCTGCTGACGAGCATCGACCGCGACGGCGCGCGGGATGGCTACGACCTCGCGCTGACGCGCGCGGTTGCCGATGCCGTCTCGGTCCCGGTCATCGCGTCCGGAGGTGCGGGGACGGCGGCGCATGTGCGCGAGGCGATCGTCGCTGGCGGCGCGGACGCCGCGCTCGTGGCCGGCATCCTGCACGACGGCACGACGTCCGTCGCGTCGCTGAAGGATGCGATGCGCGCGGCGGCGCTTCCGGTGCGCGAGGTGGCCGCATGAGCCGCGACTTGCTGCAGGCCGCCGAGGCGCTGGCGCGCCACATCGGTGCGGTCGCACTCGGGCATTATCGCTCCGTCCTCACGGTCGAAACCAAGGCGGATGGATCGCCGGTCACGATCGCCGACCGCGAAGCGGAAGCCGCCGCACGCGCGTGGATCGCCGAGCGCTTTCCGGACGATGGCGTCCTCGGCGAGGAGCTTGGCGAGCACGTGGGAACGTCGGGCCGCCGCTGGATCATCGATCCGATCGATGGCACCAAGAGCTTCGTGCGCGGCGTTCCGCTCTGGGGCTCGCTGGTCGCGCTGGTCGAGGGCGACCGCGTGCTGGCCGGTGCCGCGTGCTTTCCGGCCGTAGACGAGACCATTGCCGCCGCACCGGGTGAAGGCTGCTGGTGGAACGGACAGCGCGCGCGGGTCAACGACTGCGCGACGCTCGCCGGCGCGACGGTGCTCATCACGGACGAGCGTACGTTCCGCAGCACCGCCCTGCTCGATGGGTGGCGGACCCTCATCGGCGAGGCGGCCATCGCCCGCACGTGGGGCGACTGCTACGGATATCTGCTCGTGGCCACCGGCCGTGCCGAGGCGATGGTGGATCCCATCGTGAACCCCTGGGACGCCGCGTGCTTCCAGCCAATCATTGAAGAAGCGGGCGGCGTGTTCACCGCCCTCGACGGCACGCCGAGCGCCTTTGCCGGTTCCGCCATTGCCACCAACAAGGCCCTCTCGGCCACCGTGCGGGACTATTTCGATGATTGACCTGGATCGCCTCGACTTCACGAAGGGCAACGGCTTGGTGAGCGTGATTGCCCAAGACCTGCGCTCCGGCGCCGTGCTGATGGTGGCGTTCGCCGATCGCGAGGCGTTGGAGCGCACACTCGCGAGCGGCGAGCTGCATCTCTTCAGCCGGACGCGCGGACCGTGGCACAAGGGCGCGACGAGCGGCAACGTACTGCGCGTGCGTGAGTTGGTCGCCGACTGCGACGGCGATGCGGTGCTTGCGCGCGTCGAACCCGCCGGACCCGCGTGCCACACCGGCGCGCGCACCTGCTTCGGCGAGACGGCGCGCGGCGATGCGCTCGCGGCCCTTGACGCCACAATCGCGGCGCGCGCCGCGGAACCCTCGACTGCCGGCAAGGGCTACACGCAGAAGCTGCTGGCGGATCGCAATCTCCGCCTGAAGAAGATCGGCGAAGAAGCCAGTGAGTTGGTGACCGCCTGTGCGGACAACGACGTCACGCGGGCCACGGAAGAGGCCGCGGACCTGATCTATCACGCCCTCGTGGCGCTGCGGGCGGTCGGTGGTTCGCTCGACGGCGTCCGCGACGTGTTGACGCAGCGCGCGCGCTGAACGCGCGGTGCGCGCGCCGCGCGTGGCTGCCGCTTCCGCCTCAGAATCCCATGAGACGGAAGCGGTTCACCTGCGTCGGGTTGCCGATGTACGCAAAGCGGATGCCGCGCATGTAGGTGCGGGCGACGCGCTGCACGTCCTCGCCGGTGACGGCGCGTAGGTCCGCGACAAACCGTTCGGCCGCCCGGAAATCGCCGCGATACAGCTCGGCGCGTGCGAGGAAGTCTGCCTGCTCACCCGACGATTCGTTGTCGAGGAAGTACTCGGTGAGGAACTGCTGGATGAGCGGCCGCAGGTTCTCCGTCGGGATCGCGAAGGTCTGCAGGTTGCGGATCTCGACGCGCATGATGCCGAGCGTCGTGTCCGGACGCGTGGTCGTCACGTAGAGGCCGCCCGAGGTGAGGGCTTCGTCGCGATAGCGCGCCTCGACGGCGTACGTGAGGTTGCGCCGCGACCGCACTTCGGCGAACAGACGGCCCGAGAGGATGGCCGAGGCGACCCGCAGCGCCGGCACGTCGGGATGACCGGCCGGCGGGCCTTCCCACCATCCAAGGATGTAGTTGGTCGGCAATCGGCGCGGTTCGAGAAGCACGGTGGAACCCGGACGCTGCTGTCCGGCCGCCGGCGTCGTCCACCGGTACTCGCCGCGCGGCAGCGTCCCGAGCGACGACGCGACCATCTGCCGCAGCTTCTCGCGGGGCACGTTGCCCACGACGACGAGCAGCATGCGTGACTGCCGGAGCTGTTCACGGTGAAAGCGCTGCAGCTGCTCGCGGCTGATGCGTCCCACCGATTCCGCCGTGCCGCGCGGGGAGAGCCCGTAGGGATGTCCCGCGAAGGCCACGCTGTCGGCGAGGTAGTCGAGCAGCGCGTCCGGCGAGTCCTGCCGCTGGGCGAGCGCGGCGACCGTGGTGGCGCGCACGAACTCCACGTCCTCGGCGGCAAGCGTCGGGCGCAGCAAGCGGTCGGTGTAGATCGCCCACGTGGAGTCGAGGCGGTCGGTGGTCGTACCCATGCCGAAAACCGTCCAGTCGCGGTGCGCCTCGACGCCCATCTGGCCGCCGGTGCGCGCGAGGGCGCGCCGCAGGCGCTCCCCCGGATAGCGCGCCGTGCCGCGTTCGCTCACGTCGAGCAAGAAGGGCTCGATACCCGCCGTCTCCGCCGTGACAAGCTGCGTGCCGCCGAGGAGGTAGAGCTTCGCGAAGAAGAGGTTGTTGTCCGTCTGGCGATGGATGATGCGGACGCCGCCGACCTCGAAGCGGATGGTGCCCGTGTCGGGAAGGGTCTGTGCCGGCAACGCCTGGACGGCGACGAACAGCAGCAGGAGGATCGTGCGGATCATCGGGCGCTCCCGAGCGTCGCCAGCTCGGCCTCGGTGAGGTTCAGGCGTTCACGGGTCCCGCGCGGCAGCATCACGCCGGTGATGTGCGGCTTGCCGATGATGAACGTGCGCGCGTAGCGCTGGAGGTCGCTCGCGGTCTGGCGGGCCATTTCGTCGATGTAGCGGAAGTGGTAATCGAGCCCGATCACGCTCCACCAGAACCCGATGGTGTGCGAGTTCTCGGTCGCGCGCTCCTGGCCGAACGCCGTCGTCACCGCGCGGTGCGCCTTCACGTCCTCGAGCTCGTCGGCGCTGAAGTAGCCGGGCGCGAGCGTCGCGCGGAGTTCCTCGTGCAACGCCACGAGTGCCTCGCGCAGGCGTTCCGGGGACGTCTGGCCGCTCACGGTGATGGGGCCGACGTGGTTGAGCGTGTAGTAGTTCACGACGACACCCTGCCAGAGTCCGCTCTCGACCAGCCGTTGCTGGAAGCGGGAGGTGGGCTGGTTGAGGACATCCGAGTACACGTCCGCCGCGAAGGTCGCAGCCTCATCCTTCGATGCGCTGGGCCCGTGCCACTGGATCTGCACCGTCACGGCGTTGACGTCTTCCTCGACGATGATGCCGCGATTCTCGCGGAGCGGCGGCACGGCCGGCACCGGCGCCCGGCGGAACGGATCTTCACCGCGCAGCCAGCTGCCGAACACACGCTCCGCCAGCGCGAACATCGCGGGCGCGCTCACGTCGCCGCTCACGATGAGCGCCGAGTTGTTGGGCACGTAGTAGAGGTCGCGGATGGTCTTCATCTGCTCGGGCGTCACGTTCCGGATGACGTCGCGGTCGCCGATGGTGTTCTTGCGGCTCCAGAAGTCGCCCCAGAGCACGCGGCCGATGGACTCGTCCAGGCGGAAGAACGGCGAGCTCTCGGCGCGGTCGTATTCGCCGAGGACGACCTGCTTCTCGCGCGCGAGTTCATCGGCGCGGAACTGCGCGCCGCGCAAGGCCGCGTTGAGGAACTGCATGCCGCCTTCGACGGAGTCGGAGACGACGGTCACGTAGTAGTTGACCAGCTCTTCGCGGGTCGTCGCGTTGAACAGCGCGCCGAGATCCGCGGCGCGATCGAGGAAGGCGTCGGGTTCCGGATAGGTGTCGTTCGCCTTGAAGAACATGTGCTCGAAGAGGTGCGCGAGCCCGGCGTACTCCGGCGGCTGGGTGAACGCGCCGTTCTTCACGACGAGTTCAATCGTGGCCAGCGGCACGCCGCGGCTCGGCACGACGATCACCTCGAGCCCGTTCGCGAGGACGCGGCGCTGGATGGTGCGTTCGAGTTCGGCCCGCAGCTGCGCGGCGAGCATGGCCGGCACCAAGAGCAGCAGCGCCAGCGCAGCGATTGCGAGCCGCAGCGGCCGCAGGTTGATTTCCCGCATCGTATGCATTCGTCCTCGTCAGTTGCGCCGGCCCAGACGCCGGAAGCGCTCGCGGCCATGCTCGCGCCAGCCCTTGGCGCCGAGCGACTCCGGCTTCGCGAACCTCTTGCTGCGTACACCACGTTCCGCATCGGTGGTCCCGCGGACGTACTGTACGATGCCATGACGGCCGACGAACTCGCCAGCGCCGTCGTCGCGGCGCGCGGCGCCGGCATCCCCGTGTTCGTGCTGGGCCTGGGGGCCAACATCCTCGTCGGCGACGCGGGCTTCCGCGGATTGGTCGTCCGCAACCGTGCGAGTGCCATCCGATTCAGCGCCGACGGGCGCGTCCAGGCCGAGAGCGGCGCCACGGTCGCGGAGCTTATTCGGCAGACAGTGGCCGCCGGGTGGTCGGGCCTCGAGCACTACGTGGGCATCCCGAGTACGGTGGGCGGGGCGGTGTGGCAGAACCTGCACTTCCTCTCCCCCGCGCCCGAGCGCGAGCGCACGATGTTCATCGCGGAGGTCGTGGCGAACGTGGAGCTGCTGCTGCCTTCGGGCGCGCGCACCATCGTCTCCGCCGACGAGATGGCGTTCGGCTACGACACCAGCCGCCTGCACGGCAGCGGTGAGATCGCGCTGCGCGTGGATTTCCAGCTCACGCCCGGGGAGCAGGACACGCTGCAGCGGATCCTGCAGGAGAACCTGGCGTGGCGCGGCGCGCGGCATCCCTGGCTCGAGGTCCATCCGAGCGCCGGCTCGATCTTCAAGAAGATCGAGGGCGTGGGCGCCGGGCGTCTGATCGATCAGTGCGGGCTCAAGGGCTTCCGGATCGGCGACGCGCAGATCTCGTTCATGCACGCCAACATCGTGGTGAACGTCGGGCGCGCGACGGCTGCCGATGTGCGGGCCGTGATCGCGCACGCGCAGGAGGCGGTGCGCGCGCGCTTCGGTCAGTCGCTCGAACCCGAGATCGGCTTCATCGGCGACTTCACGGCTCGGTAGTCGCCGTACCGGTCTCCGCGCTGTCGGCCGGGGCCGCGCACGGAACGAGCATGAGTTGGCGGCCCAGCCCACGCAAGGCGCGGGGCAGCGGTCCGCCCCGGGGGATCTCGCCGCGCTCGACGCGCCGCGACAGGCCCCAGCGCGTTTCGCTCCACCAAGTCGAGGTCGTGCGGTCGCGCTCGCCGTCCCAGATGAGGCCGCGCTGACCGCGCGTCGGGATGCGGCGGATGTATTCGACGCGGTCGAGTCGGCCCGTGGAATCGTCGGCGACGGCATAGAGCAACGCGCGCGAGGAATCCTCGAACGTGAGGCGGAGGCGACGGCGGAGCTCGTGTCGTTGCCGTGACGGCATAACGTCACAGCGACTGGACGAGGTGCCGTCCAAGGCCGCACGTACGGTGTGGAGTTCATGGAGGGCCGGCGGCAGCGTCGCGAGCGCGGCGGAGTCGCCGGCGAGCGAATCGGCGACGACACGTTCGAAGGGCGTCAACGCCGCTTCGGCGGCCGGTGGCCCGTCGCAGGCCACGACCGCGAGCGCGGCGGCAATTACAGCCGCTGCCCGAGCTCCAGCACCCATCGCCATTCTGCAGGATAGTCCAACGGGCGGGCGAAGCCCAGCCCTACGGCCTGTCCGAAGAAGCGCAGCGTGAGCGACGCCGAGGACCGGACATGGCCCGTTTCGGTCGAACCGAGTTGCAGGACCGTGTTCCGTGACGCTGCCGTCGTCGCCCGCACGTACCCCGCCTGGACGTTGAGGGCCAGCCCCGGCGCGATCGGCGGCAGCCAGACACGCTGCGTGATGCGTACCGGGGCGCCGAAGATGCCAAAGCCGCGGTAGATCTGCCCTCGCAGCACGGCCGCTTGGTCGCCGGCGAACTGCTTGTAGCCGTAGCCCGGCAGGTTCTGGTTGGCACCGAGCTCGAAGAACTGTTGCGGCGGGGCGTCCGGCGTGACGGCGCCGACGTCCAGGCGTGTGCCCAAGGCCAGCCGTCCGCGATTCACCCGTATCGTGAACCGGCCTTCGGCTCGTTGATATCGAAGCTCCCCGTCACCCCTCTCGTATACCAGTTTCGTCCCCGCACCCGGCCGCAGGAACTCCAGCGCGACATCGGGGCGCCACTCGAACGTGAGGACGTTCCGCCAGTAGTCGCCGGAGCGCGCGGGTCGGTTGCGGCGGAAGGCGCCGCCGAGGCCCACCGGACTTTCGAGCCATCGTTCGCGCATGTCGCGATCCTGCGCGAATCCTGACTCGAGGCGCACCAAGCCATCCCAATCGTTACCGAGGAAGCGCTGCAGGAGCAGCGTGGCGCTGCGTCGGTCGACGTAGTCGTAGTCGTCGCGCCCGAAGAGTGCACCGGTGGTGGTGCCCGAGTCGTAGGGATTCCGGAAGTCGTTCGTGAGATCGAGCGAACGCGAGGCGCGAAGCTGCGAGAGATTGCGGCCGCGCCGGTGCTCGACGATGGCCCGACCGCGAACGGTCCCTTCATTGAATGAGTATCCGGCGGCGCCGCGCAACGCCCAGCCAGGCGCCGCGTCGCGGAAGCGATAGACGCCGCCGAT
>Ga0268299_1001910_pt1 | contig 29753 bp, 23 predicted proteins | sample NOBtaG_FD_193484 | JGI IMG/M metagenome (GOLD analysis project Ga0268299, IMG submission 193484) | Activated sludge microbial communities from bioreactor in Nijmegen, Gelderland, Netherland - NOB reactor | ecosystem: Engineered > Bioreactor > Aerobic > Activated sludge | place: Netherlands...
GCGACCGCTCGCTACAAAGGCGCGCGCAAAAACACGCTCGACCTGCGCCGCGTCGCCGTTGTCGCCAACCTGCAACGCATTGCCAGGCTCCCCAAGGCCGCATGACCTTACGTGTTCGGCGCTCTAGCGGGTCGTGCTTTCGGCGGTGGATGTGGTGGGCGGGAACCCCGCCGCGTTGTCCATGTCGCGGGAGACCTTCCAGGTGCCGTCAGGCTGCTTGGTGAAGATCACCAGATAGCGGCCCTGCGACGAGGTCGGCGGCGCGCCGGACTTGTGCGTCACGGTCACGATGTACGTCCCGCGGTCCAGGCCGACGCTGCCGAGCGTACGCGTCTCGTCCGGCGTCAGCACCACCTTGACCGAGACCTGCTCAAACATGCGTGACAGGCTCGCGACAATCGCGTCACGGCCCTTGAGCGTCGGCTGGTTGTTGGGCTCCGAGATGGCGTCGGGCCCGTACAGCTGGCCGATGGCGTTGGCGTCGCCCTTCTCGTACCCGGCCATGAACGCGGCGCGGGCCGCATTGATTGCCGCGATGTCTGCCGGCGCGTCCGCGACAGGCTCCGCCGGAGGGGCGGGTGCCGGCGCCGGCTGGGAACAGCCCCAGGCGCCCAGCGTGCCGATCAGGATCAGGGAAGCGATGACTCGCGTGGACATGCTCGCATGATGCGCGGCAGCCGGCCGACGACGCTATCCGAATCCGGCCACGCGGACCGTCAGCCACAGGGAGCGTCGCCGATCCGGATCATCCAGTGCCGCGCCTGGCGGACGGCGACGCGCCCGGCGCCGAGGTCGCGCATCCACGATGCCACCTCGGTGTGCGCGGTGGCGTCCGCCGCTCGTCGCGGCGGAACAGTCACGCACACCACCAGCGTCGGCACCTCCCGCGCCCATGTGACGAGCGGCCGCGCCTCGGCCAGCCAGGTCACGCCCTTGCCGGCAGGCGCCGTGCGCTCCCCGGTCGGGATGGCCTCGGCGGTCACGGCGACCCGCCGGCCGATCACAGCGCCCAGGGCACTCTCCAGCAGAGCGGTCGCGGTCGGCTCGAGCCCCGGGCCGAGCACGACCACGCGCAACGCGACGGGATCCGAACCAACGGTGAGCCCGTGCGAAACGAGACGGCCGGCACCGGCCGGCCATGTCGTAGCGAGCCAGTCTGTCACCGCGGTCTCGAGGTCGCGGAGTGCGGAGTCCGGCGTCGGCGGCGCCGGCGCGACAGGGACCGGCGGTGGGCTCAACGCGGCAGGTGTGACCGCGGCGGTTGCCCGAGGCACGGCCGTGATCGAGACGAGCGGCGTGACGCCGGCCTCCGCCTGAATCCGCGCGCGCATCGTGTCGGCGAGCGCCTCGGCGTCGTGTGCGTCGCCGACCACGACGGCTCGGAAAGCGACCCGGGGGAACTCGACGACGGAGGACACGGTCACGGCCGCGGCCAGCCGGGGCTGTTCGCCCACCATGCGGGCGAGGCTGGATCGTGTCCGGACCTGCCATGCCATCTGCGCGTAGGCGCGGGCCAGCGGGACAGACACGGCCAGCACCAGCGCCAGGGGCACGACGAGGCGCCACAGCAGGTGGAAACGCGAGGCGATGCCGCGGTCCAGCCGTTCCCCGAGCCTGACCAGCAGCCGTCCAAAGCCGTAGTGCACCGGTTGACGGCCTTCGAAGGCAGCCGGTGGCAGCGGGCGGAAACCGACCAGCCAGAAGAACACGGTCGCGCACGCCAGGATGGCCGAGAAGTTTGCCACGAACAGCAGCAGCGCGCCTTCCGCCAGCTCGACCCTCCCCGTGCCGACACCGAACCCGACCGTGCACAACGGCGGCACCAGGGAGATGCCGATCGACGTGCCAGCGGCCGTGGACGCCGCGCTCCCGCCGGGACGCGCCGTCACGAACGCTGCGGCGACCGCGCAGCACATGGCGACGACCAGGTCGAGGACGGTCGGGCTCGTCCGCGCCAGGATTTCGGCCGACGGCTCGTTGAACGGCAACACCGCCGTCACGATCGCGGCCGAACCGACAGTGAGAATCATGCTGAGGATCACCCGGGCGGCCGACCCTATCATCACGCTGCCGGCTCCGATCAACAGCGAGAGCGCCAGTTCGACGATCGGACCCATCAGCGGCGCGACGAGCATGGCGCCGATGATGACGGCGCTGCTGCCCATGACGAGTCCCAGCGTCGCGATGCCGATCGCGAGGCCCAGCTGCAGCCAGTAGGCGGCCACCTCGTCCGGCGTCCGGGTGAACAGCCCCTTGATGACCTGCTGGCGGATGCCGACGGTGACGCCCAGCCGATCGGCGAGACGTGAGTGAGGGGTGGGCCGATGCGCGTGGGTCATGGTTTCGCTTCGCGGACGATCGTCATGGCGTTGGCCCGACCGGGCTATCCACTTCGTGCCACCCCAGGCCCCGGATACGGCCTGCGGACGGGGGCCGCCACTCATCCGGTCACGCCGTCGGGTGGCGCGATGCGGATAGCCGTGGCAGGCCGCCGGCGAGAAGATCATCCAGGAGAGGGTTCTTTCATGCGGACATGGATGTTCGTTGCCGTCGTGGTCGCCGCGGGAGTGCGAGTCGTCGATGCGCAGGGGCCTGCCTTCGACTGTTCGAAGGCAAGTGGCGAAGTGGAGCAGCTGATCTGCAAGGATGTCGCGCTCGCCGCGCTCGACCGCAAGCTGGACGGCGTCTACAAGGCGGCCGCGGCCAAGGCGAAGGACGGGCTGGTCTCGACCCTACGGACCGAACAGCGCGGGTGGATCGGCGGCCGCAACGAATGCTGGAAGGCCAAGAACGCCGACAACGCCGTCTACCTCACCGCCAGCTGGACCGCGGCGTCCGTGCGCGAGTGTGTCGAGGCGCAGTACCGCATGCGGATCGCGGAACTGCAAGCGGTCTGGCGCCTCGTGCCACCAAAGACGGTGTTCTTCGCCTGCCAGAACAATCCGTCCAACGAGGTGGTCGCCAACTTCTTCGACACCGATCCGCCCACCGCCCGGCTGGAGCGCGGTGACAGGACCGTGACGGTTTATGGAGTGAGGGCCGGCAGCGGCGCCAAGTACGAGGGGCAGAACGTCGAGTTCTGGAACAAGGGCCAGGAGGCGACGGTATCGTGGATGAATCCCGCGACGGGTGTCACCGAGAAGCTGCAGTGCAAGGTGCAGCCATGACGGCTGGGGGAGGCGGGCGTTTGGTCTGCGTCCTCGCGTTGGCCGCCTGTGTGGCCAGCGCGGCGTGCTCCACTGGCACAGTCCAGACCGCGGCCGCGGCTGGCGCCGCTGGAGGTGCGGAGGACGCCGCAGCCACGCCGCGTGCCCAGGCGGCAGGGAGAGCCGCCCTCGACCCCGAGGTGGCGGCGACCGTGGACACGGTGCTCACGTCGGCCGAGCATCCCGCCTTGTCGGCCGGTGCCATCCCCGACGTTGCCGCCGACCTGAAGCCGCTCTATGACGCCGAGCCGGATCGACTGCTCTGGTTCGACGGCACCCGGCCGCTTCCTGCCGTGGACCAGACGCTGGCGGCGGTGGCGGCGGCGGCCGACCACGGCCTCGAGCCGGCCGACTACGACGCGCCCGCGCTCGCCGAGCAGTGGCGGGCCATCAAGGCGGGAACGGTCGCCGGGCCAGACCGCGCGCTCTTCGACCTGGGCGTGAGCGTGGCGGCGGCGCGCCTGCTGCACGCCGTGCACAACGGTCGCGTCGATCCGGCGACCATGCACTGGGGGTACACCATCGAGCGGAAGCCGGTGGACGCGGCGGCGCTGCTCCGGGAGGCCCGCGAGGGCAAGGGGCTCGCCGCCCTGATGGATCGGCTGCAGCCGCCGTTCCCGCACTACGCGCGCGCTCGCAGCACACTGGCGGCCTACAGGGCGCTGGCCGCGCAGGGCGAGCCGCCGGCTGTGCCCGATCTAGGGAAGGCGCCCGGCATCAAGCCCGGGGCGACGTGGGCGGGCGTGCCCCAGCTGGCCGCCCGGCTTCGTGCGTTCGGCGACCTTGCCGCGGCCGACGCCGGCGCGAGCCCGAGTGGATACGCGGGCCCGCTCGTGGACGCGGTCAAGCGCTTCCAGGATCGACACGGCCTCGAAAACGACGGCGTCATCGGTGCCGGCACCATCAGAGCGCTCAACGTGTCGCTCGCGGAGCGGGTTCGCCAGATCGAGCTGGCCATGGAGCGCATGCGGTGGCTTCCCGCGCTGGCCGACCGCCCCAACGTCTTCGTCAACGTCCCGCTGTTCCGGATGTGGGCGACCGATCCGACGACCGGCGAGGAGCCGCTGCGGATGAACGTCGTCGTCGGGCAGTCGCTCAACCACAAGACACCGCTCTTCGTCGAGCAGATGGAATACGTGATCTTCCGGCCCTACTGGAACCCGCCGCGTGGCATCACGGTGAAGGAAATCATCCCCCATCAACGGCGCGATGCCTCCTACTTCGACCGCGAGCAGCTGGAGATCGTGGCCAGCGGCGCCGACAGCGCCCCCGCCCTGCCCCCGACTCCGGAGAACCTGTCCGCGGTCGTGTCCGGGAAGCTCTCCGTCCGGCAGAAGCCCGGACCGAAGAACTCGCTGGGACTGGCCAAGTTCATCTTCCCGAATTCCGAGAACGTGTACATGCACGGCACGCCGGCGCAGCAGTTGTTCTCGCGCGCACGCCGCGACTTCAGCCACGGCTGCGTCCGCCTCGAAGAACCAGCCCGCTTCGCCGAGTGGGTCCTGCGCGACTACCCGGAGTGGACCCGCGACCGCATCGAGACCGCCATGCAGGGCGATCGTCCGACGCGGGTGAACGTGAAGCAGCCGCTCACCGTGGTCCTGTTCTACGACACGGTGCACGTCAACTCCGAGGGCGTGGTGTTCTTCGTGGACGACATCTACGGCCACGATCGCGCGCTCGATACTGCGCTGGCGTCCGGCTATCCGTACCCGGCGAAGGGCTGATCCTCAATCGGGAGACGCCGAGGCGGGTGCCGGGGCGCGGGGCCACGTGGTTGTGGATTGTCCGAGCCGGCCGTGAAATCCGTTCGCTATACTGCGGCCGTGGATACCACCGGGTTGCCTGGGGCCGACCTCGTCGAGCAGGGCCTGCGCGACATCGCGGCCGGGCGCGAGACGGAGGCGGCGCTCCTTGTCCTCATAGGCGCGCCACGGCTTCGCCGGCTGGGGCTCATCGTGTCCGGGCAGGTACCGGAGTGGTCCGCCGCCTCGCGCGATCCTTCCCCCGAGCACCGGCTCTACGCGCTGCTGGCACGGTCGGATGCTGCTGCCGCGCACTCGCGCTACAACGCGCTCATCCGCACGCTCGTCAGCTTCGAACGGGCCGGTGAATGCGTGAGCTGACCGACGCCGCCCGCCTGCGACAGTTCATGCGCCTGCTCGGCCAGAGGACTCGGGCTCGTGGACGCGTGTACCTGGTCGGCGGCGCATGCGCCGTGTGGCTCGACTGGCGCCCAACGACGATCGACATCGACCTGGACCTCGACCCCGGTCTCGACGCGTTGCTCCGCGAGATTCCAGCGATCAAGGAGGAACTCCACGTCAATGTCGAACTGGCGTCGCCCGCGCACTTCATCCCGGAGCTGCCGGGCTGGCGCGACCGCAGTCCGTTCGTCATCCGCGAAGGGTCGATCGACTTCCACCACTACGACTTCTATGCGCAGGCCCTCTCGAAGATCGAACGCGCCCATGCGCGGGATGTCGCGGACGTGCGCGAGATGGCGGCGCGCGGTCTCATCGAGCCGGCCCGCCTCCTGCGATTCTTCGAGCAGATCGCGCCAGGCCTCTACCGCTATCCCGCCATCGACCCGGCGTCGTTCCGGCGCGCCGTCGAACAGACGGTGCGGACGCTGGGGGGCTGAGCCCGCTGCTGACGTGTTCGCGCCCAGCTATCTCATGAGCAGCCTGGACGCCGCCAGGCTGAACGGGGCCGGTGCGGCGTAGTGTCGGGCCTCTGCCATCAAGCGGGCGGCAGGGGTGTCGCCTCTTCGAAGGACGCGAACTCCGGAATCACGGTTTCGGCGCCGGCCAGGTCGTTGATCCGGCGCGCCGGTGGGACGGTCGGGTTCTCCGGATAGCCCTTCCCGCTGTACGCAAGCTCCGCGTGACCGCTCCGGCCGCCGCCGCCGCCGACCTCCACAATCAGGTTGCGCCATCCCCCCGTGCGGCGCGGCGACACGCGGATGGGCGGGCGTGTCACGGTGATGGTCGACACCAGGGTATAGCCAGCCTCGTTCGGCGTGAAGACGAGGGTCGGACAGCCGCCGGTGCCACACGGCATGGGTCCGACCAGGTGCACCAGCAGTTCCGGCCGGCCATCGCCGTTCAGGTCGACCGTGCCCGCGAGGTAGCGCGTCGGCGGCAGATCAGGGCTCGAGTAGTCCTTCCGGATCATGGCGGCGATCGCGGACGGAAGCGAGCCCGACGCGCTGGGGACCGGTTCCCAGGCGAGTATTCCGCCGTCGGCCATCAGGCTCAATGACAGGCGGCCGTCCCTGATCAGGTAGGAGCGGACGTACTGCGCCTGGGCCGTGATCGTCTCGTCGAGTGACGGCGGGGGGCACAGGGCCCGCGTGCCGGCGAGGGGACCGAACTCGAACCCGCCGCTCGTCCCGTCCGGTCCCGGTTTGACGGTCCACGTGCCGGTGGCGCGATTGCAGTTCAGGCGCATCGCGACCGAGCCGTCCGGATCGAGCCGCATGGTGTAGAGAGACGCATCGGTGGGCCGTGTCGTCCCCTGGGCGTCGTCCATCGACTGGATTTCGACGAGCCGCCACTCGGTGGCGGTCAGCGCCTGCGGTTGGGCGGAGGGCGCCGGTGGCGCCTGCGCGGCGGTTGGTGTGGCTGCCGGCGACGAGGCAGCCGCACGCGGGGTGTGTTGATCGGTCTGCCGCTGGCAGGCGGCCAGCGTGGCAGTCAGGGCGAGCGCGACGATTGTCGGAAGTCGGGTCATGGCGTTGCTCTCAGCCGCCGGCTGCCGGTCAGCGCATGGCCCTGAGCATCGCCCACGCCGTCCGATTCCGAACACGACAGCCCACCAGCAGGATGTTCAGTGGCTAACGGTAGTGGATAGACGGCGGCGCTGCTATCCGCTTTGCGCCGCTGTCGCTCGCTTCCAGGCGTTCCGCTGGCGGCCCGCCTCGCGGTACAGTGCGGGAGTGCCTCGGAATCTGGACCGCAGGGGGCCGATGTGCGGCGGGTCTTCCGGTCTTGGGCGTCCTTCGGCGCTACTCGCTGCCTGGGTGCTCGTGGCTCTGCCGCTCGTCGCGGCCAGCAGTCCCTCGGCGCCTGCACAGGGAGACGCTGCGTCCTCGGACTATCGCGTCGTGCGGTGGACGACCGCCGAGGGGCTTCCGCAGAACACGGTCAGCGACATCGCGATTCTTCCGGGCGGGGAGATGTGGCTCGCGACCTTCGGCGGGCTGGCGCGCTTCGACGGGCAGGCGTTTCAGACACTCGATATCGCCGCCGATGCGCAGATGCCGGCCAACCGCGTCGTCGCGGTCGAACCTCGAGGCGACGCGTCTTTCCTGTTTCTCACGCAGGAGGGGCACCTCGGACGCGTCGAGCGGGGGCAGCCTGCGCTGCTGCTCCCGCCGCCGGCCATGCCCCACGAGGCGCTGAACCTGCTGGCGACACCGGATGGTCGCATCTGGTCGCGCGCCTCGAACGGAGGTGTGTGGCAGACCGATGGCACACGTCCGTGGGCGCCGATAGCCGACGATCGCACCGGTGGCCATCCGGTCCGGACCATCGCCCTGGATGCGTCGGGAAACCTGTGGGCGAGCACGCCCTCAGCGCTCATCCGGCTGACGGGACCATCGCAGGGCGCGGTGGTCCAGATCGCCGGGGGCGTCGCAGTCGTCTCGTCCCGCCACGGGGGCGGGCTCTGGATCGCCTCAGCGCGCCGTCTGGGGTCGTTGAACGGAGCCGACGTGCGATGGACCGACGTCGATCCGCCCTTCACCGGGCCCATCTCGGCCATCGCATCCGCTGACGAGGACAGCGTGTGGGTGGCCACACCTGGCGAGGTCTCCCGCGTCGATGTGCCACAGCAGGGTGTGAGCCACCGCACCCGGCTGCCCGTCGATCTGCCCGAGCCCTTCCCGGTGCGAACCCTGTTGCAGGACGATCGAGGGAGCCTGTGGGTGGGTACCGCAGGCGCCGGACTGTATCGAGTCAACCGCTTCCCGTCCCGCCATGTCGTGCCCGGCCTCGGAGCCGTTGGTGGGCTAATCGAAGATCGCCGGGGTGGAGCGTTCATCGCGGCTGGATGCGGCACCTTGTTCCATCTCGATGCCGCGGGGAGCGTGCATGCGGTGAATCACGGGGAGCCCCAGCCGCCTTGCCAGCTCTCACTCGCCCACGGCGGTGATGGGAGCCTCTGGGTGCGGGCCGGTCGCCGCCTGGTGCGCCTCAGATGGGACCCCGAGCATGTGCAACTCGTCACGAGCAGCCTTCCCCACGAGGAGGGGGCCGTTGCCCCGGCCCCCGACGGCAGCGCGTGGGCGGTCTCGCGAAGCGGCGTCGTGGAACTGGTCTCGGCCCAGGGGCAGCGCATGCGCACGCTGACGCTGCCGGCGCCGCTCGGCTCAGCCTCACTCGGCCCGGATGGGGCCTTGTGGGTCGGTGGCGAGGGCGAGGTGTTCCGCATCGTCGATGGCACCATCACGCGTCTCGGCGCCTCCGAGGGCGCACCGCGGGGACAGGTTCGCGACATCGTGACCGAAGAGGACGGGACGACCTGGTTCGGGACCTACGGCGGGGGTCTGGGTCGCTGGAGGCATGGCAGCGTCTCCACGCTGACGACCGTTCATGGCCTTCCCGACAACTCCATCTCCCGGCTGCTCGTCGACCGTCGCCGCCGCATGTGGATCTCCACCAACCGCGGCGTCGCGGTCGTCGACATGGACGTGCTCGACGCGGTCGCGGACGGCCGCGCGAAGACGCTGCTACCGGTGGTGCTCGGCGTGGAGCGCGGGATCCCGGAGGCCAACTTCGGGAGCCCCGCTGGCTTCGTGGACGATGCCGATCGGGTGTGGCTGGGCACGATTGACGGCGCAGTGGTCGTCGACGGCGGCGCGTTACCGTTCGACGCCACGCCGCCGGCCATCCAGGTGGAGGAGATCCGGGCCGACGACCGAGTACTCCCCGGTGGTCCCAGCGTCGAGGTGCCGCCCCTCACGAGTCGCCTGCGCCTGCGATTCACCACCTTCGAGCTCACGTACCCGGAACTGGTCCGGTTTCGGTACCGGATAGAGGGTGTCGATGCAGACTGGGTGGACGCCGGGGCCAACCGCTTCGTCGATTGGACGCCGCCCGCGCCGGGCCGTTACCGATTCCTGGTGGAGGCCCGCAACGCAGACGGTGTCTGGTCGGTCACCCCGGCGACGGCGGTGCTGGACGTGATCCCGGCCTGGTGGCAGACCAGTGTGGTCCGCCTGTCCGGGCTCGTCGGGCTGGTGCTTGCGGCTGTCACGGTGGTGCGCGCGCGGATCCGGTCTCTCAAGCGACAGCACGCCGCGCGGCTGCGTGCCGTCGAGGAGCAGCGGGAGGCCGAGGCGCAGATGGCCCAGGTGCGCGCGCAGCTGGAGCACGTATCGCGGGCCGCGCTCGCTGGCGAACTGGGGGCCAGCATCGCGCACGAAGTGCGCCAACCCATTGGCGCCATGGTGAACAACGCCGAGGCGGGACGCCGGCACCTGACACACTATCTACAACACCCGGACGAGCTCGAGCAGCTCCTCGGCGACATCGTCGCGGATGGCATGAGAGCCTCGGCAGTCGTGCAGGGGCTGCGCGGATTCCTGCAGCCGAAGGCACCGGAGGCCACGGCCATCGACATGTCGGCCCTGGTGCGCGAGATGCTGCCACTGGTGCGGCGCGAGCTCGAGGGTCACCATGTCAGCCTGGAGCTGGCGCTCGACGAGCCGCTGCCCTCCGTCGAAGGCTACGCCGTGCAGTTGGGCCAGGTCGTGGTGAATCTCGTCATCAACGCGTGCGAGGCACTCGCCGGGACCGAAGGACCACGCCGGATCACGATCTCCACGCACGCCAGGGGTGGCCGCGTGGAGCTGGTCGTGTTGGACAATGGCCCCGGCATGCGCGAGGACGTGGCCCATCGCGCGTTCGAGCCCTTCGTGACGACCAAGCCGGACGGGCTGGGCGTGGGCCTGCCCATCTGCCGGTCGATCGCGGAGCGTCATGGCGGTCGGCTGAGCGCGGAGGGTGCCCCGGGAGGGGGCGTCCGCATGGTCCTGACCCTCCCGGCTGCTGCAGGAGAGGTGCCTCGGTCGTGAACACGCCCCAGACCGTGCACGTGGTGGACGACGACCTGTCGATGCGACGGTCGCTGGCCCGGCTGCTCGGGGGGGCCGGCCACCAGGTCGTGCTCTACGGTACGGCGGAGGAGCTGCTCGCGGTGGCCGATCCGGCCCTCGACGGGTGCATCCTGCTGGACCTGCGCCTGCCGGGCGCCAGCGGGCTCGAGTTGCAGGACCAGCTCGCGGCACGCGGCTGCACGGCGCCGATTGTGTTCCTCACGGGACACGGCGACGTTCCCGCCGGGGTGCGGGCGATGAAGCACGGGGCCGTTAACTTCCTGCAGAAGCCCGTCGTGGCTGACGAGCTGTTTGCCGCTGTCGCCGAGGCGTTCGAGCGGAGTGCGTCGACGCGGCGTCAAGCCGCCGACCTCGCCCGGCTTCGCGCGCTCGCCGCGACGTTGAGCGAGCGGCAGCGTGCGGTCTGGCTGCGCGTCGTGCGGGGACAGCTGAACAAGCAGATCGCACACGATCTCGGCATCGTGGAGCGCACCGTGAAGCTCCATCGGGCCCGTGTGATGCAGAAGCTGCACGCGGAATCCAATGCGGACCTCGTCCGGATGGCGGAGCGGCTGGGCCTCTCGGACGCCTCGGACTGACGCAAGCGAACTCCAGCGCCGGGACCAGCCCGGGACTTCCCCAAGGGGAAGTATCGCGATCGGTCACCCTCGACCGTCAGCGCGCGTCATACCGGCCATGCCAGGTGCTCCATCCAGCGGCGTCCCACCCAGTCGCGTGTCCGAACTGCTGACCAGACATCTCCGCGAGCCGTGGTCGGTCTCGCGACTTGCGCGCGCGCTCGGGCTCAGCAGCCGCTCGCTGCACCGCAAGGTACGCCGCGAGTACGGCGAGTCGCCCATGATGTTGCTTCGGCGGGTACGGTTGGTCAGGGCCCGCGCCGAGCTGGAATCGGCGGGCCTGGGGACCACGGTCACGGGTGTCGCGCTGGACTGCGGCTTCTCGCACCTCGGCCGGTTCTCATGCGACTACGCGCGCCACTTCGGGGAGAGTCCGTCACAGACCTTGCGGCACGCACGCTCGGGCGCTGCGCTCAGGTTTGACGCGGCACGCCACCGGCATGTAGCCTGACCTGCCGCGAGTCCCCACTCGCCAGGTCACTCATGGCAGATCGCACTGCGGACGAAGGCCCGTACACATCCCCCGATCCGGCGGGAGGCCGCTCACCAGACGACGGGCTGTTCTACCAGCTCTTCGACGCCAGCCCGTTCCCGGCCGTCGTGACCCGGCTGTCGGACCACCGGGTGCTGGCCATCAACCAGCGCACGTCCGACGTCTTCGGCATCCCGCAGGCGGAGGCCGTCGGCCGCCACGCCCCCGACTACTACGTGGACCCCGACGAGCGGCGCCGGATGGCGGAGCAGGTCGTGCGCGAGGGTCGCGCGGACGAGTTCCGGTTCGAGCTGAGGCGTCCCGATGGCGGCACGTTCTGGGTCTCGGCCTCGGCGCGTCGCGTGAACTTCGGCGGCGAGCCCGCCATCCTCGCCGTCTTCAAGGACATCTCCTCGGAGGTCGAAGCCATCCGGACCCTGAAGGCGAGTGAGGAGCGGCTGGTCCTGCAGAGCCAGGCGCTCACGACGCTCACCGCACAACACGCCGTGCAGCATGGCACCTTCAGGGACCGCCTCCGGACCATCCTGGAGCTGTCGGCCACCACGCTCGACGCCGGCCGCCTGTCGCTCTGGAGCCTGTCGGACGATGGCCAGTCCATCCGGTGCGAGGGGCTCTACTGCGTCGAGCCCGCGGAGTTCAGCTGCGGCGACGCGCTCACCCGCGACCAGGCGCCGAACTACTTCGCGGCCCTCGAGCAGGAACGCGTCATCGCCGCCACCGACGCCCGTTCCGATCCGCGCACGCGCGACTTCGGGGACGCCTACCTCGCCCCGCGCGGGATCGGCGCCATGCTCGACGTGCCGCTTCGCGCCGGCGACCGGTTGCGGGGCGTGCTCTGCGCCGAGCATGTCGGCGGCCCCCGCGTCTGGTCCCTGGACGAGCAGAACTTCGCTGTCTCGACGGCCAACCTCGTCGTCATGGCACTGGCCGAGCAGGACCGGCTGCAGGCCCTCGCGAAACTGGCGGACAGCGAGGCGCGCGCACGCCTGATCGTGGACACGGCGCACGACGCGTTCATCGGCATCGATTGCGACGGCCGCATCGTGATGTGGAACGCGCAGGCCGAAGCCACCCTGGGGTGGACCCGCGAGCAGGTCCTGGGCCAGGACATGGCGAGCCTCGTGATCCCACCCGCCTACCGCGAGGCCCATCACCGCGGCATGCAGCGGTTCCTGACGTCCGGCGAGGCGCCCGTGGTGAACCGCCGGCTGGAGCTCACGGCGCTCCATCGCACCGGCCGCGAGCTGCCCATCGAGATCACCATCACGTCGCCGATGCCCCTCGGCCAGGGCTACTTCTTCGGCGCCTTCCTGCGCGACATCTCGGAGCGGCGCGAGCAGGAGGCGCAGCTGCGCGCGGCCAAGGACTCGGCCGAAGCCGCCACCCGCGCCAAGAGCGAGTTCCTCGCCAGCATGAGCCACGAGCTGCGGACGCCGCTCAACGGCGTGCTGGGCTACACGCAACTGCTGCAGCGGGACCGGGGCCTGCGGCCGGGCCAGCGTGAAGCGCTCGACGCCATCGCCAAGTGCGGCACGCACCTGCTGGAGCTCATCAACGACGTGCTGGACCTGTCGCGCATCGAGGCCGGCCGCGTGGACATCGAGGCCACGACCACCGACCTCGCGCAGCTGCTGATCGATCTCAAGTACGTCGTCGCCGAGGCCGCGCGCCAGAAGGGCCTGCTGCTGTCGATGACGATCGCGCCGGGTGTGCCGCGGCGCGTCGTGCTGGACGGGCGTCACCTCCGACAGGTGTTGCTGAACCTGCTGGGCAACGCCGTCAAGTTCACGCCACAGGGCGAGGTGCGCCTCACCATCGAGGCCGTGGACGATGCGCGGCTCTACTTCGAGGTGACTGATACGGGCATCGGGATCGCACCCGAGGCCCTGGTGCGCATCTTCGAGGCCTTCAACCAGACGCGCGAGGGCGCCGCCGCCGGCGGCACCGGGCTGGGTCTCGCGATCAGCCGTCACTTGATCCAGACCATGGGTGACGAGCTCAAGGTGGAGAGCACACCGGGGCAGGGCAGCCGCTTCTACTTCGCGCTGCCCCTGGTCCGGGCCACCGACGGCCCGGGCGCCATCGACGACGATGTGGAGTCGGAGGAGCCGTCGCTGGACGCGCGGCTGGCGCCGGGGCAGGACCTGATGGCCCTGGTCGCCGACGACAGCACCGTCAATCGCCGCATCCTCGCACGGCTGCTCGAAAGCGCGGGCGTCCGCGTCATCACCGCCGCCGGCGGCGTCGAGGCGCTGCGGCTCGTCCAGGAGCACCGGCCCGATGTGGTGTTCATGGACCTGCGCATGGGCGATCTGGACGGCCTGGAAACGACCCGGCGGATCAAGGCGGACCCCGCGGTGGCGTCGATTCCGGTGATTGCCGTCACCGCCAGTGCCTTCGGCAACACGCGCGAGGCCGCGCGGGCGGCGGGCTGCGTGGCGTATCTGTCGAAGCCCGTCCGCGCCGAGTCCCTGTTCGCCGCGCTGCACGATCACCTGGCCGTTCGGTTCGAGTCGAGCCCCGGGCCGGCAGCCGCGGAGGAGCCGGAGCTGTCGGATCACTCGCGCCGCGCGACACTGGCCCTCCGCCTCCACGACGCGGCCGAGCTCGGCAGCGTGACCGACCTCGAGCGGCTGGCGCAGGAACTGGCCGTGGGCGACCCCGGGGAGGCCGGCCTCGGGCGGCAAATTGCCCGGCTGGCGGCGCAGTTCGAGTTCGATGAGCTGCGGACGCTCGCGAGGCGCCTGGCGGGAGAGGCCGACGGTCAGTCATGACCCTGCCGGAGACGGCCACCATCCTCGTGGTGGACGACAGCCCCGTGAACCTGCAGGTCCTCGTGCGGACGCTCCAGGCGAGCGGCCACCGGATCCTGGCGGCACGCAACGGCCGGGCAGCCCTCGACATTGCCGCGCGTGCGCGGCCCGACCTGGTGCTGCTCGACGTGATGATGCCGGAGATGGACGGCTTCGAGGTCTGCCGGGCGCTGAAGGCCAGGCCCGAGACCCGCGAGGCGGTCGTGATCTTCCTGTCGGCGCTGGGGGAGGTGTCGGAGAAGGTGTCCGGCCTCAGCATCGGCGCCGCGGACTACATCACCAAGCCCATCCAGGCGGAGGAGGTGCTGGCGCGCGTCGCCACCCATCTCACCCGGCAGTACCTCGAACGCGAGCTTCGCCGGAGCCGGGACCGGCTCGACCGCGAGCTGGCCAACGCGGCGGACATGCAGCGGCGGCTGCTGCCGCCGGCCATGCCGGTGCACCCCGGGGTGGAGTTCGCGGCGTTCTACCAGACGAGCCGGCACGCGGGCGGCGACTACTACGACGTGATCCCCATCGACGCGCACCGCTTCGGGGTGGTCGTCGCCGACGTCTCCGGACACGGCGCGCCCGCCGCCATCGTCATGGCGATGATCCGGGCCGTTCTCCACGCCTGTGGGGCCATCCTGCACGATCCGGTGGCCGTGCTCCAGCACCTCAACCGCCATTTCGAGTTCCTGTGGGACACGGCCATGTTTGCGACGGCGGTCTACGGCGTCCTGGACGTGGAGCAGGGCCTCTGGCGTTCGATCCGGGCCGGCCACCCGCCCCCGCTGCTCCTGCGGCCCGGTCAAGGCGTCCTGGACGTGACGTCCGGGGAATCGCGGATGCTGCTGTTCGGGGAGATGGGGGATCTGGCGGCCGAGGTGCAGCCGTTGCGGCCCGGCGACCGCCTGGTGTTCTACACCGATGGCCTGACCGACCGCCAGGGCGCGGACGGCCAGCTGTACGACAACGACCGCCTGTCGGCCGCCCTGGAGCACGCCCCGGACACCGCCCCGACGGCCCTGGTGGCGCGGCTGGTGGCCGACGTCGAGGCCTTCACCGGCGGCCGGGAGGCGGAGGACGACCAGACGCTCCTGGTCATAGGCCTCGCTGGGTAGGCCTCGCTTGCTCGGTAGGCGCCGCTAAGCGGCGTAGGCCTTCGGTATGCCTCGCTGGGGTAGGCCTCGCTTTGCTCGGTAGGCGGCGCTACGCGCCGTAGGCCTTCGGTAGGCCTCGCTGGCGCTCGGTAGGTGCGCCTGCCTCGCGTGGGCCTGGGCTGGCGCCGCGTACGGGCACGCCTCCTACGGCCCGCAGGGCCGCCTACCGAGCGAAGCGAGGCCTACGGCGCGAAGCGCCGCCTACCGAGCGAAGCGAGGCCTACTATAATTGGCGAATGCAGCGGACGGACGTCGGGAACCCGGACTACTACCACAAGGTCGTCGATTGCCAGTGGGCCTGCCCCGCCCACACGAACGTGCCCGAGTACATCCGTCTGATCGCGCAGGGGCGCTTCAGCGACGCGTACATCGTCAACCGCGAGTCGAACGTCTTTCCCGGCATCCTGGGCCGGACGTGCGATCGGCCTTGCGAGCCTGCCTGCCGGCGTTCACGGGTGGATGGCAAGCCCGTGGCCATCTGCCGGCTGAAGCGCGTGGCCGCGGACCACAAGGACGACATCCGGCACCGGCTGCCCACGGCGCCCACGGTCAAGAACGGCAAGAAGATCGCGCTCGTCGGCGCCGGCCCCGCCTCGCTGACCGTGGCCAACGACCTGATGCCGCTCGGCTACGCGTGCACCATCTTCGAGAAGGGCCCGCGTCCCGGCGGCCTGATGCGGGTCAACATCCCCGCGTTCCGCCTCCCCGAAGAGGTGCTCGACGAGGAGATCGGCTACGTCACGGACATGGGCGTGGAGATGCGCTACGACTCGCCGGTCACGAGCCTCCGTGCGCTCGTGGACTCGCAGGCGTACGACGCGGTGTTCGTCGGCAGCGGCGCGCCGAAGGGCAAGGAACTGGAGCTGCCCGGGCGGCGCGACACCGACCAGATTTTCATCGGCATCGAGTGGCTGGAATCCATCCACTTCGGCCACATCGACACGGTGGGCAAGCGCGTGCTCATCATCGGGGTGGGCAACACGGCGATGGACTGCTGCCGGTCGGCCAAGCGCCTGGGCGCGACGGACGTGACGGTCATCGCGCGCAAGACGCGGAAGTACTTCAAGGCGTCGCCCTGGGAGCTCGAGGACGCCGAGGAAGAGCACGTGCACATCCTCGAGAACCACTCGCCGGTCCGCTTCATCGTCGAGGACGGCCGGCTGACCGGGATGGAGTTCGATACCTTCACCGCGCGCGAGGAGAACGGCAAGCTGATCCAGGAGCCGGCCGGGCGCACGATCGTGCCGTGCGACACGGTCATCCTCGCGATTGGCCAGGAGAACGCGTTCCCCTGGATCGAGCGCGACATGGGGCTGGCGTTCGACAAGTGGGACATGCCGGTGGTGGACAAGGTGACGCACATGTCCACGCGGCCCGGCGTGTTCTTCGGCGGCGACGCGGCGTTCGGCCCGGCCAACATCATCTGGGCGGTCGCGCACGGCCACCAGGCGGCCATCTCGATCCATCAGTACTGTCAGGGCATCCCGGTGACCGAGCGGCCGCCGGACGGCCAGACGCTCACCAGCACCAAGATGGGCCTGCACGAGTGGGCGTACAGCAACAACTACAGTCCGGCGGCGCGCCAGAAGATGACCCATGTCGAGATGCCGCACCGCTTCTCGAAGATGACCATCGAGGTGGAGCAGGGCTTCACCGCCGACCAGACGAAGCACGAAGTCGAGCGCTGCCTCAATTGCGACGTCCAGACGCACTTCACCGATTCGCTGTGCATCGAATGTGACGCCTGCATCGACATCTGTCCGGTGGACTGCCTGACCATCACGAAGAACGGCGACGAGCCGGACCTGCGTCACCGCCTCCTGGCGCCGGCGGAGAACCTGGAGCAGTCGCTGTTCGTGTCCGGCCCGCTCAAGCAGACGGGCCGCGTGATGGTGAAGGACGAGAACGTGTGCCTGCACTGCGGGCTGTGCGCGGAACGCTGCCCCACCTATGCGTGGGACATGCGCAAGTTCGTGCTGCAGCAGCCGTACGCGGGCGTGACCTTTATCCCCCTGGAGGCGGTGGGGCGATAGCGGTCAGGCTCCAGGCTTCAGGCTCCAGGCTTCAGGAAGGCCTGCGAGCTGGTGAGCGGCCTGCAGCCTGTAGCCTGTAGCCTGTAGCCTGAAGCCTGCTCTATGTCACAGACCAACGACTTTGCCTTCAAAATCGCCACGGCCAACGGCACCGGCTCCGCCAGTGCCAACGGGCTGATCATGCAGGCGATTTTTCGGATGGGCGTGCCCGTGACGGGGAAGAACGTCTTCCCCTCGAACATCCAGGGCCTGCCCACGTGGTACGAGATCCGGGTCAGCAAGGACGGATACACGGCGAGGACGCCGGTTTTCGACCTGATGGTCGCGCTCAACCCGGCCACCTACGCGAAGGACGTCGCGGAGGTCCGGGCAGGCGGCTGGCTGATGTACGACTCCACCTGGCCGCTCGACAGCTCGCTGACGCGCACGGACGTCACCTATCTGGGCGTGCCGCTCGCCGAGATGTGCAATGCCGCCTTCAAGGGCGTCCGCGAGCGCATCCTGATGAAGAACATCGCGTACGCGGGGGCGCTGGCGGCGCTGCTCGGCATGGACCCGGAGGTCATCCGCGCGCTGACGAAGGAGAAGTACTCGAAGAAGCCCGCGCTGCTCGACTCGAACGACAAGGCCATCGCGCTCGGGTACGACTACGCGTCGAAGACGTTCGAGTGCCCGTTGCCGATTCGCCTCGAGCGGATGGACGCCACGAAGGACAGCATCCTCATCGACGGCAACACCGCGGCGGGCCTGGGTGCCGTGTTCGCGGGGGCCACCGTGGGGGCGTGGTATCCGATCACGCCGTCCACCTCGCTGATGGAGGCGTTCAAGGGGTTCTGCCAGAAGTACCGGCGCGACGAGGCGACGAAAAGGAACAAGTTCGCGATCCTGCAGGCCGAAGACGAGCTGGCGGCCATCGGCATGGTCATCGGCGCGTCGTGGGCCGGCGCCCGCGCGTTCACGCCCACATCCGGCCCCGGGATCTCGCTGATGAACGAGTTCATCGGCCTGGCGTACTACGCCGAGGTGCCCGCGGTGATCTTCGACGTGCAGCGCGCCGGTCCGTCCACGGGCATGCCCACGCGCACGCAGCAGTGCGACCTGCTGCTCTGCGCGTACGCGTCGCACGGCGACACGCGGCACATCTGCCTCTACCCGTCGGATCCCCGCGAGGCGTTCGAGCTGGCCGTCCGGGCGTTCGATCTCGCCGAGCGGTTCCAGACCCCGGTGTTCGTGCTGAGCGACCTGGACATCGGCATGAACGACTGGATGGTGCCGCGGCTGACGTGGGACGACAACTATCGCCCGGATCGCGGCAAGGTGCTCTCGGCCTCGGAGCTCGACCAGGTGAAGAGCTTCTCGCGGTACCTCGACGTGGATGGCGACGGCATCCCGTACCGGACCGTGCCCGGCGTGCACCCGAAGGGCGCGTACTTCACGCGCGGATCCGGGCACAACAAGCACGGCGGCTACACGGAGGACGCGGACGAGTACCAGGACGTGGTGGACCGTCTCGCCCGGAAGATCCAGAACGCCGCGCGTGCCGTGCCCGCGCCGTTCGTCCGCAGGGCCTCCGCCCCGACGAAGCTCGGGCTGCTGACGGTGGGCGGGTGCCACGCCGCCTGCATGGAGGCCATCGACCAGATGGCGAAGGACGGCATCGCGCTCGACTACATGCGCGTGCGCGGGTTCCCCTTCGGCGAGGAGATCCGCGCCTTCGTGGCCCAGCACGAGGTGACGTTCGTGGTGGAGCAGAACCGTGACGGTCAGCTGCGCTCGCTGCTGCAGCTCGAGACCGGCGTGTCGATCGACAAGCTCGAATCCGTCCGCTACTACGCGGGCTTCCCGATGAGCGCGCACCACGTCGTGTCGGGCGTGAAGGCCAAGCTCGAGGTGGCGGCATGACGTACATCGCAAAACCCAGGGTCCATCACCCGTCGCTCCAGAAGAACGCGATCGGGCTCACGCGCCGCGACTACGAAGGCGCCATCACGACGCTCTGCGCGGGGTGCGGCCACGACTCGATCACGGCGGCCATCATCCAGGCGTTCTGGGACCTGTCGATTCCCCCGCACACGGTGGCGAAGCTGTCCGGCATCGGCTGCTCGTCCAAGACCCCGGCCTACTTCCTGCGCGAAGCGCACGGGTTCAACAGCGTGCACGGGCGCATGCCGGCCATCGCGACCGGCGCCGGCGCCGCGAACGGCGGCCTGATGATGATCGGCGTGTCGGGCGACGGCGACTCCCTGTCGATCGGCCTGGGCCAGCTCTCGCACGCCATCCGCCGCAACGTGAACATGCTGTACGTGCTGGAGAACAACGGCGTCTACGGCCTCACGAAGGGGCAGTTCTCCGCGTCGGCCGATCCCGGCTCGATGAGCAAGAAGGGCGAGGTGAACGTCATGGAGGCCATCGACGGCGTCCTGCTGGCGCTCACGCTCGGTGCCACGTTCGTCGCGCGCAGCTTCTCGGGCGACAAGGGGCAGCTGGTGCCGCTTTTGAAGGCGGGCCTCACGCACAAGGGCTTTGCGTTCATCGACGTGATTTCCCCGTGCGTCACGTTCAACGACCACGAGGGTTCGACCAAGAGCTACGCCTACACGCGCGAGCACCAGGTGGAGGTGGTCCAGGCCGACTTCGTCGCCCCGCGCGAGGAGATCACCTCCGAACAGGAGGCCGGCAGCCTCAAGAGCGTGAGGCTGCACGACGGCAGCTGGGTGACGCTGCACAAGGTGGCCGAGGACTACGACGCCACCGACCGGGACCGCGCCTACGCCTACATCCGCGAACGCCAGAAGGCCGGCGAGGTGCTGACGGGCCTGCTGTACATCTCGTCCGATTCGAAGGACATGGTGGCGCAGAACGAACTGGTGGACGCGCCGCTCTACAACCTGCCCTTCGAGCAGCTCTGCCCCGGTAACACAGAGCTTCAGCGGCTGCAGGGGCGCTTCCGCTGAAGCGCGTCCATTGCCGATTGCCCATCGCGGATTGACGATTCATTGAGCCAACTGACGAATGGCGCATCGGTGGCATTCCACAATTTCGGCAATCACCAATCACCAATCACCAATCACCCAATCGAATGGCCAATGTCCCAATCTGCCGTCGCCGAATGAATCGCCAATCCTCAATGGGCAATTGGCAATGGACGCGCTGGCTGTCGCTCACCCTCACCCTGCAGGCTGCGACCCTGTCGGCACAGGTGCCAGCCACCTTCATTACGGCGGCTGAAGCCGAGGCGATCCTGAAGGAGCAGGTGGCCAAGGGCGTGGTGGATCAGCCCATCAAGGCGAGCGACGTGCACGGCGGGAAGGCGTCGGTGGCATGGTTGCACCGCGTCAAGGCCGAGGCGGGCGCCCTCATCCACAACGACGTCACGGAAACCTACTACATCGTCACGGGCGGCGGGACGCTGGTCACCGGTGGGACGCTCGGGAGCCCGAAGCCCACGGACCTCTCCCGTGTCAACGCCGGGATGAGCCAGCAGGGCACCCGGCAGGGCGGCGAAGGTCGCCGCGTGGGCCCGGGCGACATCATCATCATTCCTGCCGGGACCGTGCACAGCTTCAGCGAGCTCGACGGACCCATCAGCTACCTGGTCTTCCGGTTCGAACCGAAGAAGTAGGCCTCACTGCGTTCGGTAGGCGCACCTTCGGTGCGTAGGCCGCGATTGACGATGCGCGATTCAGCCGATGGCCCAATCCGAATGCCTCGATGCCCCAATCTGCGATCGCCCGATGAATTGCCCGATTGGCAATTGGCAATCGGCAATGGACGCGGACACCGCGCCTGTCTGACGTAGGATAGGCGAGCCGGCCCGGCGCCGGCAGCATGCGGCTGCCACTCCTGCTGGTGCACGCGCTCGTAACCTGCTCGGCGGTGTCGGTCGCCGCTCAGGATGGTGCCGTGCTGTTGTCCGTCTACCGCGATGCGGTGCGGACCTACCAGGCGACGCAGACGCTCGACCCGGCGCGCCCGCTCGTCGGGGCATGGACCCGGGACGAGTTCGAGACTGTCACAGCCGCCGAGGCCCGTGCCGGCGACCGTGAGCGGATCGAAGCGGCCGCTGTCTTTCACCTCGAGATTGCCCTTGGCATGGCGCCGTCTACCCCGGATGGCGCCATGCTCCACGTCCGGCTCGGCGAGCGGCTGGTCGGCGCGTTGGCGGCCGGCGCGCGGGGCCTGTTCGGGCGATGGTACGGCGTTGCCGCGTCCGTGTTCCTGGCCCAGAGCGACACGGTTCGTGCCCGGCAGGTGCTGGGACGAGGCCTTGCCGCCGCGCCGGATTCGGCCACGCTGCACCTGCTGACCGGTGCCGTCGAGGAGATCGAGGCCCAGCGTTTTGAGCCCGACGTCGCACAAGACTCCGCCGGTTCGCAGGCGGCCCTGCTCAGGAACGCCCGTACGGAGAACGAAGGCACCGTCCGGTTGACGTTTGCCGAGGACGCCTACCGACGCGCCCTGGCGATTGATCCCGATCTGGTGGGCGCGCGTGTGAGGCTCGGACGCGTCCTGTTTCTCCGGCGCCGCGTGGCCGACGCGCGCGCGACGCTGGAGCGGGCGCGAGCCGATGCCGTGGCCCTCCAGGACCGCTATCTCGCACGCCTCTTTCTGGCGGAACTGAGCGCCAGCAGCAGCGATACCGATGCCGCGCGCCGACTCCTGGACGAGGCGCGCGCGATGGCCCCTGACCGCCAGTCGGCGTGGCTGGCACTGGCCCAGCTCGAGGAGCGCCACGGACGGCCCGAACGCGCGCGGGCGCTCGTGGTCGAGGGGCTCTCGCGATCCGCGTCCGCGCTCGTGGACGAGTGGTGGCACTACAGGAACGGCTGGCTGGATCGGGAGGGACTCGCATGGCTGCGCGCGCGCGTGCATCGATAGCATCCGCCGCCGCCGTCCTCATGGGCTGGCTGGCCGTGGACGTTCCCGCGGTCGCGCAGGCCCCGCTGTTCCGCAGCTCGGTCGAACAGGTCCGCGTGGACGTGTCCGTGACGCGCGGCGCCGATCCCGTGGCGGGCCTGACGGCGGCGCACTTCGAGGTGCTCGACAACGGCGTGCCCCAGGTCGTGGACGGCGTCTCCCAGGAGCAGGCGCCCCTCAATCTGATGCTCGTGCTCGATTCGAGCGGCAGCCTGGCAGGCGATCCGATCGCGGCACTCGTGGCCGCCGCGCAGGGGCTCGTGCGGGCGCTTCGCCCCGACGATCGCGTCGGGCTGCTCTCGTTCTCGCAGCGGATCACCCTTCAGGTGGCGCCCACGGTGCACCACGCGGACGTGCTGTCGGCGCTCGGGCGCCTCAGCGCCAGCGGACCGACGGCACTGCGCGACGCGCTCTTCGCGGGCTTGCAGCTCGTGCCGCCGGATGGAGACGCGCGCCCGATCGTCATGCTCTTCAGCGACGGCCGCGACACGGCGAGTTGGATGGCGGCGACCGAGCTCGAAGGCGTCGTGCGGCGCTCCGGCGTCGTCCTGCACGCCGTGGAGTTGCTGGGCTCCTCGGGCACGGGAGCCCTTCGGCCGGGTGCCGTCTCGAACGACGTCGTCGAGGCGACGCGCCGCGCGAGAGCGCGCGGACGGCTGGTGGGCATCAGCGAATCGCGGTCCCTCAGCCGGGCCGTGCAGGCGGGTGGCGGACGGTTGTGGTCCGCGGCGCTGCCGGGACAGCTGGCGGAGCTCTTCGCAGAAGCGCTCGACGAGCTGCGCGCGCGCTACCTGCTCACCTATACGCCGCAGGGTGTCGCCGCCCCCGGCTGGCACGAGGTCACGGTGCGGCTGAAGGACGCGCGCGGCGACGTGCACGCACGGCCTGGCTATTTCGTGCCCTGAAGGGGCCTCCGCCAGACGTCCTACGCACCGAAGGTGAGCCCACCGAGCGCAGCGAGGCCCACCGAGCGCAGCGAGGCCTACCGAGCCAGCGAGGCCTACGCGCGAAGCGCGCCTACGGCCCGGAGGGCCGCCTCCCGCAGGCCTACGCCGCGAAGCGGCGCCTTATCGGGGCCAGAGCCAGCCAAAGGCCCCGGCCGTGAGGCAGGCGTAGAGCAAGCCGTCGATCATCGACCGGATGGTCATGCCCCACCCGCGCTTCCACCAGATCGAGTTCTGCGCCAGGGCCAGCGAGTAGCCTGCGAAGGCCGTGGTGCCCGCGAAGCGGAACACGTCCAGGTAGGAGGCCCCCATCGGCAGCGCCGTGCCGGCCACGTAGCCGGCGAAGATGCTGACCACCACACCGTAGAGGAACCATCCCGCCAACTGGCCGCCCATGGCCGTCGAGCCCTTCCACACCGTCATGAACACGGCCGGCCCCGACTCGAGCCGGGCGATGTAGGCCGGGTCCTTCATCGCCTCCATCGACGTGGCGTACGGCATCACGTAGTCACCCGGGGGCACCTTCAGCCGGCGGAGTGCCGCCATGGCTTCGTCCTCACCGGGCACGCCGCGCACGTCACCCTTGTGCCACGGCGTGAACATGTGGATGACGGAACTGGCCACGAAGACGAGGACCGCCGCGAGGAGTATCGGGAGCCACAACACAGTGACGGGGACCATGGCGCCTCCTTGTCCATTGCCGATTGCCCATTGACGATTGACGATTCATCGGGTGATCGCGGATTGAGCCATTGCGCATTCAATCGCGCGATTCAGCCGATGGCTCAATCCGAATGCCTCAATGCCCCAATCTGCCATCGCCCGATGAATCGCCCGATTGGCAATTGGCAATCGGCAATGGGCGCCAGTCACCAGCTATTCCACCGTGGCGGTCTTGATGTAATCGAGCTTCGGGAAGCTCTTGATCAGGTACGCGTTGCCCTCGGACTGGACACGGCCCTGTTCCGGCCCCTTGCCCCGTGGTGCGCCCTCGCCGTAGACCGTGCTGATCTTGTCCACGACGTCCATGCCCTCCACCACCTGGCCGAAGGGGGCGAAGCCCATCGAGTCGAGGTTGCCGTTGTCCCGGAAGTTGATGAACACCTGCGTCGTTCGGGTGGAGGGCGAGGCGCCCATCGCGTAGGTGATGTACCCGCGCTTGTTCGACTGCTTGACCGGATCCACGGGGATCTGGGCGTTGCGCCAGACGGCCGAGATCGCCGGGTCGCCGTTGATGCCGAACTGCACCATGAAGTTCGGAATCGCCCGGAAGAAGCGCGCGTCGTTGTAGAAGCCGTTCGTGACGAGGTTGAAGAAGCGGTCCGCGCCGTGCGGGGCCCACTCGCGGGTGACCTGCACGACGAACACGCCGACGCTGGTGTCGAACTTCACCTTGTAGGCCGCGGGCGCCTGGGCCTTCAGGGCCGCGGGGTTCATCAGGGCCTTGCGGGCGGCCGCCTGTTCGGCGCCCACCGAGACGACGGCCAGGGCAACGCCGGCCGCGAGCAGTGCAGCTATGGGTCGAATCACGTCTGTCCTCCGGGCGGCAAGCGTACTATAGGACCATGCCCGATAGCATCATCGTCACCACCACCCCAGGCATCGACGGCCGCCGCATCGTCCGCTACGCCGGGATCGTCACCGGCGAGGCCATCATGGGCGCCAATATCTTCAAGGACCTCTTCGCCGGCATCCGGGACATCGTCGGCGGCCGATCGGCCACCTACGAGCGGGAGCTGCGCTCGGCCCGGGACATCGCCGTGAGCGAACTGAAGCAGGCCGCCGCCGACATGGGCGCCAACGCCGTGGTCGGCATCGACATCGATTACGAGACTGTCGGCGCCAACGGCAGCATGCTGATGGTCAGCGTCAGCGGCACCGCAGTCGTGGTCGAGTAGGGCGAGAAAGAGAAGCGAAAGAGGTCTTTCAGCTTCTCACTTCCCCATGGAGCCTGTCTTCGTCGCACGAAACCTGACCAAGGTCTACCCCATGGGGGAGGTCGAGGTGCAGGCGCTCCGCGGCGTCGACTTCGAGCTGTATCCGCAGGAGTTCGTCGTGCTGCTGGGGCCCTCCGGCAGCGGCAAGTCCACCCTGCTCAACATCCTCGGCGGGCTGGACGTGCCCACCTCCGGCCATGTGGTCTACCGCGATCACAACCTCACGACCGCGGGGGAGGCGGCGCTGACGGAATACCGCCGCGATCACGTGGGCTTCGTCTTCCAGTTCTACAACCTGATCCCCAGCCTCACGGCCCGGGAGAACGTGGCGCTGGTCACCGAGATCGTGGACCACCCGATGACGCCGGAGGAGGCCCTGGCGCTCGTCGGGCTGCACGAGCGGCTCGATCACTTCCCGGCACAGCTCTCGGGCGGGGAACAGCAGCGCGTGGCCATCGCGCGGGCCATCGCCAAGCGGCCCGACGTGCTACTGTGCGACGAGCCCACGGGCGCCCTCGACATCACGACGGGGGTCGTGGTGCTGGAGGCCATCGCCCGGGTCAATCGGGAGCTCGGGACCTCCACCGTCGTCATCACCCACAATGCCGCGATCGCGGGGATGGCCGATCGCGTGGTTCGGCTGTCCGACGGCCGCGTGGTGAGCGTCGAGCGGAACGCGACCAAGATCTCCGCGAGGGAGCTGTCGTGGTGATCCCGCGGCGCGTCTCCGCGCTCGATCGGAAGCTGCTGCGCGATCTGTGGGAGATGAAGGGCCAGGCGCTCGCCATCGCCGCGGTCATCGGGGCGGGCGTCACGATGTTCGTCACCTACCTGTCGAACTTCGACTCACTCGAGCGCACGCTGTCCAATTACTACGAGCGCCAGCGCTTCGCTCACGTGTTCGCTGGCGCGGTGCGCGCGCCGGAGCGACTGGCCGCGCGCATCGCCGGGATACCCGGCGTGTCTGCCGTCGACACGCGCGTCGTGGCGGACGTCACCATCGACGTCGAGGGGCTGGCCGAGCCCGCGAGCGGTCGGCTCGTGTCGATCCCGCCCGGCGGCTCCTCACCGCTCAACGCGGTGCACCTGCGCCGCGGCGGGTGGCCCGATCCGTCCCGCCCGGACGATGTGGTGGCCAGCGAGGTGTTCTGCGAGGCGCACGGCTTCGGGCCGGGCGCACGCATCGCCGCGATCATCAACGGCCGCCGCCGCACGCTCACGATCGTGGGCGTGGGCCTCTCGCCCGAGTACGTCTACAGCGTGCGGCCGGGCGAGATCTTCCCGGACAACCGGCGATACGGCATCTTCTGGATGAACCGCCAGGCGCTGGCCAGTGCCTTCGACATGGAGGGTGGGTTCAACGACGTGTCCTTGCGGCTCGCGCGGGGGGCGTCCGAGGACGAGGCGATCGCGCACCTCGACCGGCTGCTCGAGCCGTACGGCGGCCGTGGCGCCTATCCGCGGTCGCTGCAGGTGTCGGCGTGGACGCTCTCGAACGAGCTCACGCAACTCCAGACGTTCGGCTTCGTGACGCCGATGATCTTCCTGGGCGTGGCGGCGTTCATCCTCAACATCGCGCTGACGCGCGCGCTTGCCCTGCAGCGTCCGCAGATCGCCGCGTTGAAGGCCCTGGGGTACGCGAACGGCGAGATCGGCTGGCACTACGTGAAGTGGGCGCTCGCCATCGCCGCACTGGGCAGCCTGGCCGGCATCGCCACGGGGGCCTGGCTCGGCGCCCGGATGGCAGAGCTGTACAACGAGTACTTCCGCTTCCCGATGCTGGACTATCGCCTGTCCGCGGACGTGGCGGTCGGGTCCATCCTCGGCAGCCTGGCGGTCGCCGCACTCGGCGCGCAGTCGGCCGTGCGCCGCGCGGTGTCGGTGCCCCCGGCCGAGGCCATGCGGCCGGACTCGCCGATCACCTATCGGCAGAGCGTGGGGGAGCGCTGGCGGGTGTTCCGTCGGCTGCCCCAGGCCTCACGCATGGTGCTTCGGAACATCGAGCGCCAGCCGTTGCGCGCCGCCATGTCGGTCGTCGGGATCGCCTTCGCCGGCGCGGTCCTCCTGATCGGTTTTTCGTTTCTCGACGTGATGAACGTGCTCATCGACGAGCAGTTCATGCGGGCGATGCGGCAGGACGTGACAGTCACCTTCGCCAGGCCGCTGTCGGCCGATGCCATCTACGCGGTGCGACGGCTGCCGGGCGTCGTCCATGTCGAGCCGATCCGGGTGGTGGCGGCGCGCCTCAGGGTCGCGCACCGGCAGCGCACGCTGGCCGTGACGGGCCTCGAGGGGGCGCCGAGCCTGAACCGGGTCGTCGAGCGGTCGGGCCGTGTGTTCACGCTTCCGCCGGACGGGCTGGTGCTGTCGAAAATGCTGGGCGAGGTCCTGGACGTGGCGCCCGGCGGCACCGTGCGCGTGGAGGTGCTCGAGGGCGCCCGCCCGGCGTTCGACGTCCAGGTTGCGGCGCTCGTGGACGACAGCATGGGCATGCAGGCCTACATGCGCGTGGACGCGCTTCACCGGCTGATGCGGGAGGGGGGCACGGTGTCCGGCGCCGCGCTCCTGGTGGACCCCGCCCGCCTCGAGGCCCTCAACGCGGAGCTGAAGCGCATCCCCGCCGTGGCCGGCGTGGCCGTGCGCGACGCCACGCTCCGCAGCTTCCGCCAGACGATGGCCGAGCACATGAACCTGATCATCTTCTTCAACGTGTTCTTCTCGGGCGTCATCGCTTTCGGCGTCGTGTACAACGCCGCGCGGGTGTCGCTCTCGGAGCGGAGCCGCGAGCTGGCCAGCCTGCGCGTGCTTGGCTTCCGGCGCGCCGAGGTGGCGCTCATCCTCCTCGGCGAACTCGCGTTGCTGACCCTCGTGTCCCTGCCTGTCGGGGCGGTCATCGGCTACGGCCTCGGCGTCTTCATCATGACCATCTTTACCAACGAGGTGTATCGGCTGCCGTTCGTCGTGACGCCGCAGACGGTTGCGTGGACGTTCCTCACCGTGATCGGGGCAGCCGCCGTCTCGGCCCTGGCCGTTCGCCACCAGCTGGATCGGCTCGATCTCGTCGCCGTCCTGAAATCTCGGGAATAATCGTCATAGCGATGTGGCGCCTGCTCACCAATCGTCGAGTCCTCCAGGCCGCGGCCCTCATGGGCGTGCTGCTGGCCGTGGCCCTGTGGCCGGAGGCCACCCCCGTGGAGGTGGGGAACGTCACTCGCGGTGCGATGGTGGTGACCATCGACGAGGAGGGCGAGACGCGCGTGCACCACCGGTACGTGGTCTCGGCTCCCGTGGCCGGCACGCTCGAACGCATCGATCTGGTGTCGGGCAACGGCGTGGTGCGCGGCAAGACCGTGGTCGCGCGGCTCCGTCCCGAGGCACCGGTACTGCTGGACGCACGTGCCCGTGTGGAAGCCAACGCGGCGGTGGCGGCGGCCCGGAACGCCCTCGGCCGGGCCCGCGCCGAGGAGCAGCGGGCGCGCGCGGCCCTGGAACTGGCCACCTCCGAGCTGAAGCGCGAGCAGGAGCTGGCGCTGGCGGGCCTCACGACCCAGCAATCGCTGGAGGCACGACGAAACCTCGTGGTGAGCGCCGAGGAGAGCCTGAACGCCGCCCAGTATGCAACGGCCGCCGCGAACGCGGAGCTGGACCGCGCACGTGCACGGCTGATGCCGACGCGCCTGGCGCCGGAAGGTAAGGTCATCGAGGTCCTCGCGCCGGTGGACGGCGTCGTGCTGCGCCTGTTCCGCGAGAGCGAAGGCGTGGTCCCCGCCGGCGAACGGCTCCTCGAGATCGGCGATCCCAGCCACGTGGAGATCGTGGCGGATCTACTGTCCACCGACGCCGTCAAAGTGAAGCCCGGGATGCGCGTCGACGTGGAGCACTGGGGCGGTGACACGCCACTCGCCGCCTGGGTGGAGCGCGTGGAACCGGCCGGCTTCACCAAGGTCTCCGCGCTCGGCGTCGAGGAGCAGCGCGTGAACGTCATCATCGACTTCGAAGACGACCGCGCCGCCTGGCGCGCCATGGGTGATGGCTTCCGCGTGGAGGCCCGCATCGCGATCTGGGAGGCGGAGGATGTGGTGCGGGTCCCGACGGGCGCCCTGTTTCGCGTCGGCGAGCAGTGGGCTGTCTATGTCGTGCAGAACGGTCGCGCACGGCGGGTGATGCTGGATCTGGGCCAGCGCACCGCGACCGATGCGGAAGTGACGAAGGGCCTGAACGCCGGCCAGCAGGTCGTCCTTCACCCGCCGGACACGCTCACCGACAACGCACGGGTCGTGGTCAGTGAGTAGCTCCCTTCAGACTCCAGGCTTCAGGCTTCAGGCTTCAGGCTTCAGGTACGACTGTGTTCCGCTGCAAGGAACTCAACCGTGCTCACAGTGCGAGGGTCGTACCTAGAGCCCAGAGCCTGGAGCCTGAAGCCTGAAGCCTAGAGCGCCGAACACGTAAGGTCATGCGGCCTTGGGGAGCCTGGCAATGCGTTGCAGGTTGGCGACAACGGCGACGCGGCGCAGGTCGAGCGTGTTTT
>Ga0268299_1001911_pt1 | contig 29740 bp, 22 predicted proteins | sample NOBtaG_FD_193484 | JGI IMG/M metagenome (GOLD analysis project Ga0268299, IMG submission 193484) | Activated sludge microbial communities from bioreactor in Nijmegen, Gelderland, Netherland - NOB reactor | ecosystem: Engineered > Bioreactor > Aerobic > Activated sludge | place: Netherlands...
TTGAGCGTTTCCTGGCGGGGGAGCTGAATTTCACCGAGAGTGTGCCAGTCGCCAGCCGCCAGCAGGTTCGCGATTCCGGTGCGCAATATCTGGATTATCCGGCGAATAGTTGGAATTATATCGGCCTGAATGCCGCTGATCCCACCAATCCCCAGGATGGCCTGGATGCCGATGGCAACCCGATCGACCAGGGGCATCATCCCTTGTTTGGTGATGTGCGTGTTCGCCGTGCGCTTCAGCTTGCGTTGGATGTCAAAGGCATTGTAGACAGCGCGCTTTTTGGCGAAGGCGTCCAGATGGCTGCCAACGAACTGCCAACGTCATGGGCGGTTGACCCTGATCTACAACCTATCCCGCACGACCCGGAACAGGCCGCCGCGCTGCTGGACGAGGCTGGCTTCCCGCTGGGGCCGGATGGTATCCGGGTGGCGAATGAGGACGCGCTCTACGCCGAACCGGGTACGCTGTTCAGTTTTGAACTGATTACAGCAACAGGCAGCGAAACGTTAGGGCGTGTTGGCGCGCTGGTGCAGGATCAACTGCGTCAGTATGGTATTGAGGTTGAATTTACGCCGATGGACTTCAATACGATGGTTGAGCTTTCTGCCGGACAAACATACGATGCTTACCTGCTGGGTTGGCAGAACAGTTTCCCGGTTGACCCCGATCCAAGCGGAATTCTAGCGCCCTCAGCAGATGTGGTTGGCTTTGGTTTCAACGATGTGTCCTATCAAAATGCGGAAGTCGCCGAATTGATGGAAACCGCGCGCACGCTCCCCGGCTGCGATCAGGGCGCTCGTGCCGAAATTTATTATCAAATTCAACGCCAGCTTCAGGAAGACCAGCCCTATCTCTGGTTGTTCACCAGTCAGGCGATGTACGCGGCTTCGCCCGATATGCAGGGTTTCGCGCCGTATGCCAATCTGCCGCTCTGGAATGTCTATAACTGGAAGCGGCTGGCGCAGTAATTTCGGTAAAGCATAAATCGCAGGTTTGATATAATTGGACAGGGGCGCAGTGATGCAATTTGACTATTAAACTCGGTAACGCATCGTCGGTTTTGTAAGGGCGCAGCGCGCTGCGCTCCTACGCGAACGTTGCCCAATTATTTTCTTAATTTGCATCACTGCGCCTCTACAAAAAAACATCGCCAACGATCAAAATTTATCAAACCCTGCGAGGTCTTTTTCAATCTGTCCGCTGAAGTGCGAGTTTTAGCCGATGACAAAATACATCATTCGACGCCTGATTCAGGCTATCCCTACGATGTTCGGAATCACGCTGATTTCGTATGTGATTATGGCGCTGGCTCCTGGCGGCCCAGTTGCAGCCATGACCTATAACCCCAAATTTACGCCGCAGGAACGACGGGCACTTGCCGAAAAGTTGGGAGTCAACGATCCGATCTGGGTGCAGTATGTGCGCTGGCTGATCGGCGATGAGTGGCGGTTGATCGAAGTCAAAGATGAAGAAGGCAACGTCATCGGCACCGAGCGCGGGACGAACCTGGGCATCCTGCGCGGCGATTTTGGGCGCTCGTTTACAGCGAATAAGCCCGCGATGGATGTGATTCTCGAAAAAATCCCGGCTACGCTCGAATTAGCCGTGATTGCATTTATGATTGGACTGCTGATTGGCATTCCGATTGGTACATTGGCGGCAGTCCGTCAGGGTGGCGCTTTTGACCAGATCACGCGGGTAATGGCGGTTTTATTGAGCGCTGTTCCGGGTTTCTGGCTGGGGTTAATTTTGCTGCTCATTTTTGGCTCCTGGCTGCAAATTTTGCCGATGGGAAACCGCTTCCCGCTGACACTGACGGGTGATTTCACGGTACTAGATCGCGTTAAGCATCTGTTTTTGCCCGTGCTGGTGCTGGCGACAGGCGATATTGCGCTGTATTCGCGTTTTATGCGTGCGGCGGTGCTGGATGTTCTGACGCAGGACTATATCCGCACGGCGAAGTCAAAGGGGGTTAGTGATCGGATCGTCTGGTTCAAACATGCTTCGCGCAATGCCCTGATACCCATTGCTACCATCGTCGGCCCAGCGATTCCGGCGCTGATCGGCGGTTCGTTGATTGTCGAGCAGATTTTTTCGTGGCCTGGGATGGGACGGTTGGCGTTTAGCGCGGTTCAGCAGCAGGATTACCCGGTTGTTATGGGTACGGTGCTGCTGGCGGGCGCAGCGACAATTTTAGGTTATCTGCTGACCGATATTTTATACGCGCTGACTGACCCGCGCGTTCGCCTGGGATAAGTGGGGGAACATGGCTGCTGATTCACCAACCGCCAATATTGTCAATTTAAGCGGCGTGCAGGATTTAGCAGGGCAGTCGCTGACTCAGTTAGCGCTGCGCCGCCTGCGCCGGGACTATCTGACACTTGCAGCAATTACCACGTTGATTATTCTGGGCGTGTTTGCCATTTTTGCCCCCATTATCTCGGAGCAAATTCTCAACGCCGATTACCGCCTGACAGATACGAACGCACGATTTTTGCCGATTGGTGCGCCGGGGCATTTGCTCGGCACGGACGACCTGGGGCGCGATCATCTTTCACGCCTGCTCTACGGTGGGCAGGTTTCGCTGAGTGTGGCGGTTGCGTCGGCTTTTTTGTCGCTCATCATCGGCCTCTCGTTGGGGCTGGTCGCAGGATTTTATCAGGGCGGGCCGCTGCATTACATTGATGATGCGCTGATGTGGTTTATCTCGACGCTGAATTCGATCCCGTCCCTTTATCTGCTGGTGTTGATCGCTGCTGTCCTCAAGCCAACGGTTTTTACGCTGATTCTCGTGTTAAGCATTTTTTCGTGGACGTTCACCATGCGGTTGGTGCGTGGGCAAACGCTGGTTTTGCGTGAATCTGAATATGTATTGGCGGCACGTGCAATGGGCGCAGGGGCAGGGCGCATCATGTACGCGCATATTTTGCCCAATATTGTTTCGCTGCTCACCGTCGATCAGGCTTCGAATATCGGCGCGCTCATTCTGACCGAATCAGCCCTCAGCTTTCTTAACCTGGGTGTGCGTGAGCCAACCCCAAGCTGGGGCAATATGCTGAGCAGCGCGCAGTCGTTTTTCCGGCAGGGGCCGCATCTGGTCATTTTTCCTGGTCTGCTCATCGTCATCACCGTGCTGTGCCTCTATCTGATCGGCGATGGCTTACGCGATGCTTTTGACCCGCAATCCGCGAAAAAAATCTGAGTCTTCAGAGGGTGCGGCTGGCGGTATCATCGGGGTCTGTTTGCCCTAAAACATTGATACTTTGCCGGATTTGACGGAGCGATAACCCCATCGCGCCCAAACCGATTAACCCCCAGGCGACATAGCTGATGATGCTAATGATGTGCCACAAGACCGCAAATGTCAGGGCGACCTCGCGCGAAATCCCGCCGGCCATCAAACCAAAAATTGCCGCCGCTTCAAATGGGCCGACAGCAGCCGGTGTAAACGGCACGATGATGCTGAACGAGACGGCGACGACTGCCAGAACCACGCTGGCAAATACGAACGAGTTCAGTTCAATGTCGGGAAACAGCAGCGATACCGACCACGCTTCGCCAACCGTCGCGACCCAGACAATCACTGTCCAGATCACGACTTGCAGCATAACACGAAAGGTCATCAGTGGTTTTAATGCTTCCAGAACGCGATCCAGCGGCGTCGCCAGATTTAACCGCTTGAGAACAGGGAGGAAATTTTCAAGCCTTCTCAAAATCGCGTGTGCCCATGTGGGACGGGTGGCAAAAATCAGCATCACGATAAAGCCCACCAGTGCCGTGCTGCCCAGCAATAACCCCCCGGCGACAACCTCCGCACTCAATTGCAGGATTGGAAACACGACAGCCAGCAGCAGCAGCAAAACTACCATATCCAGCAGACGTTCGGCGACAATCGTACCCAATGCCGCCCAGATTGAAAATTTTGACCCGATTCTGGGGACAAAATAGGCGCGCACCAGATCGCCGACCCGAAATGGAACGGTGCTGTTGATGAGCATACTGATATTCAGCAGATGAATCGATGCCTTCAGGCCGACCTGTTGGCTCATCAGGAAATACCACCGTACCCCCCGCGCCAGCAGCGAAATCGAGAATACTATCGCCAGAATTGGAATTTGCCCCCACCGAAGATTCTGTACGACCTCGCCAGCGACGCTCCAGTCCAGGTCACGGAATGCTAACCAGACAAAGAACGCGCTTAGAAAAATTCCGATTGCCAGATTTCGCCATAGTTTGAGATTCAATTGTCGAGCAGCCATTATTTCGCGTGAGGATAATATTGAGCGTAATCGCCCACGAGCAGATACAGCGGCGGCTCATCTTCCTCGACGCCGGAGAAACGCTCAAGCTGCTCCAGGAAGCAGTTATCGGTGTAGTCGTCATTGACCAGCGAGACTTCACCGCACAGCACCATTTCGCCCTCTGCCCAGAAATGGTGATAAATTCCCGTCGTCAGGGTGATGCTCTCGCCAGGGCTTAACGCGACGATATACCCGGCGGGAAAGGTGTGTTCAACGCCATCTAAACTGACGGTGACATCGCTATCCGCCAGCTTGCTATCTTCAGTCGAGTTGTAAATCTGAATCATCAGCTTGCCGCCACCGCGATTGATGATGTCCTCGGTTTTAACCCAGTGATAATGCAGCGGATTTCCCTGGTTCACGCCGACGAGTAACAGTTTTTCGCAGTAAATTTTGCCGCGCGCCTTTTCCAGATTTTTCGCGCTGCCGTTACGGATGGTAAACAGCAGCAGGCCATAATTGTCATAATCGCCTCTGCCGAAGTCGGTCACGTCCCAGCCGAGGTGATGAGTAGCGATTTCACTGACCTCTGGCCCTTTTTGCTTCCATTCGTCGGGCGTCCAATGTCCGAAAGGCGGCAGATAAAAGTGATGCTTTTTGAGAAATGCATCGGCATTACGCATGGCGGTATTAATTTTCGAGCGCTTCAAAATTTAGAATTCCTCTCTGAACAGTATCAAGTCCAAGCACGATCATAACCCTGTTCGGCTTGCGCGAAAATAACAGGTGGACTGGCTAGGTCGTAGAACAAATGCGTGTCTAAGGGGTCTCGCCAAGCAGCTTTTGGACGCGCTCAAGGTCGAATCTGGCCTGCAATGGATCGAAAATTTGACGTGCTTGCATCAGGTGATCGCGGCGGCTGGGGTCATTAGCGGGTAGATGATGCCCCCATTCATAATGGGTCAAGGCTTGTTCGTAAATCATGTTCAATTTTTGAGCCTCGGCAAGGCTCAGCGCCCAGTTTTTTTGAGCGCTGTCAGGTTTGCCGCTCATCCAGTCATAAACACCCTGCCACAGCCATGCGCGCGGACGGGCATGGACAAATACGCGCGAATATCTGACTAAGGCGCGGGTGGCACGGTGCGCCCGTTGAGCAAGGTCGCGATCCTGCGGTGACTCGGCCCACAGGGTCAGATAAATTTCGGCGACTGAAGCATAACCTTCCATCGTGTAACATAGGGCGGGGCGTGATTTTTGAGTACGTTCCAACGCTTTGTCTACAAATTCACATGCCTGCTGGCGATCTCCGGCGCGTAAAGCTGTGAGCGCTGTCAGCCCGAAAGTCTGAATTTCGATCTCAATGCCTGTCGTATCTTTTAGCAAGGAGCGCACTTCTTTGAGCAGTTCGCCCGCTTCGGCAGTATAACCTTCTTCAGCCAGCCGCAGCACACCCTCTGTTTTACGCAAAAGTGTTGTTGTGCGAATGTAATCATCGCCGCGCGCACGAGCCGAGGCATAAATGACATCGCTGGTTTCGCGGTCTTTTTGAAAACGACCCTGATGATGATCGATCACGGTGCGCAGCCCCCGGCATTCATCACGCTTGCGCAAATCTCCTATCTGCTCGGTAATTTCCATGCCGCGCGTGAGCGATTCATAAGCCTCATCCCAGCGGCAGACGCCAATTCGGTACATGCTGCGGATTTCCAGCACCCATGCCAGCGCGGAAGGGTCTTGAACTTCCTGCGCGACCTCCCAGGCACATTGATGATAGGCATCCGCCCATTTGTGATAGGGAATCACACCCATGATGAAGCCGACATTGACATAAGCACGGGCGAGTTCTGGCGATGAATCGGAGTGCTGCGCCATATTGAGCATACTGAGCGACATAAAAACGCTCATGATGCTGTTGTTGGTCAGCACGTAAATTTGCGCTGCCCGCTCATAGGCTAATGCCAGATTTGACAGCCGTTCATCGCGCGGCTGATCTGGCAGCGGCAATTTGATCCAGTGTTTAATCTGCCGCAGAACTTGTACCAGAACGCCGCGCACCGCAGCGCCTTTTGTCGATGGCAGCGACAGCCCTAAGAGAGGGGGAACGCGCGTGAGATGCTCCAAACTCTGATGCAGGTCGCCGACTGCATAATAAACCTCGCCAATCTGACGCTCAATCGCGGCTAACTGCTCAGACGAAAATTGTTTCGGATTGGCGAGTGTTTCCAGTAAATAATGGAGCGCCTCGCGATAAGCGCCGCTGCGCAGGGCTTGTTCGCCCGCCAGCGCTGTATAATGGATTCGTTTGGTCGAATCTCCGGCTTCACCCCAATGATGTGCCAGCGCCGCGATATATTCTTTGTCGTTGGGATAGCAGGATTCAATGGCGCTGGCGACTTGCTTATGAAATACCCGCCGTGTATCTTCATTCAGATCGCTCAAAATGACTTCACGCAGTTTGTCGTGTGTAAAGCGCCATTCGCCGTCCTGTACTTCGAGAACGGCGGCGTTTGAACAGGCTGCCAGCCAGTTATCGACCTGGACAGCAGGGGCGAGGGCTTGAATAAGCACCAGATTAAGCTGACGTCCAGCCACCGCCGCTAATCCCAACAAAGGCCGCGCACTTTGCGCTACACGATCTAAGCGTCGCCGAATCACTTTTTCGATTCCACCCGCGAAAACCTGTTTGGGAAGTGTCGCTTTGCCAATCTGGTCAAGCTGACCGACTTCTTCCGCCAGGGCGCGCACCACCTCGACCATAAAAAAAACATTGCCTTCGGTTTCACGCTGCAACAAATCGACGACACGCTTCTGGCGGCCTACCGCGCCCAACATCGATTCGCTGAGGGCGGCGATGTGGTCAGCGTTCAGGCGTTCCAGTTTGAGGATGTGCATATCAGGAAGCTGCTGCGCCATTTGTGGATATTCGTCGTCGCGGTAGCTGGCAATGATGAGTAGGGGCAGCGAAGGCACGTAACGCAGAAGCCGCCGCAGCAGGGTGAGGCTTTCGTCGCCTGCCCAGTGAATATCTTCCAGAAGGACGACAATCGGCTGGCGCTGACGCCGGAAAATCTGCTCAATGACCGTCATCAGGCGATCCTGTGTGGCTTGAGGATCGAGGTTGAGGGCGTCTATCACCGGATAGCCGACCAAATCTTCAATTTCTGGCACGAGCGTTTTCAAAACCCGCGCCTCTAATGGGCTGAGAAGCGTCTGTAAGGCCAGCCAGTGAATCGTTTCTGACCAGATTTGGTAAGGGCTGCTGCCTTCGCTAACCGCTTGACCACGCACAACCTGCGCACCGTTGACCAACGCCAGTGTGCGCAGTTCGTCCATCAAGCGCGATTTGCCCACGCCGCTTTCGCCCGCTACCAGCCACGCGCTGCCTTCACGGTTGAGCGTCAGATCGTCGTTGGAGCGCGGCGCAGTGATGCGGTCTAATGCCTCACTGAGCTGCTGCAATTCGCCTTCACGCCCAATGAAGCGCGCAGCCTGCAAAAAACTTTCACGGGTTGCAGCGGTTTCTGCCAGAATCTCTTGCCCGATAGTCTGATTGTAGCGGATGATAATTTCATCGGCGCTGCTAAAGCGATCAGCCGGCTTTTTTGCCAGCATTCGTTCCAGGGCAGCGGCTAATCGCTCGTCAATGTCCAACGATTGAATATTGGGAGGCGCGTTCAGCGTGTCGGTGATGAAGCGCGAAATATCGGTAATCTGAAAGGGGTGAGTGCCGCCGAATAATTCGTAAGCGATCACGCCCGCCGCATAGAGATCGGTTGATTCGCTCGGTGGCTCGCTGCGGAGCAGTTCTGGAGCCATATAAAAAAGCGTCCCGGCGATTTCATGATCTTGGCTGTCGAGGTTGATCTGTTCACGCACCAGGGACAGGCCGAAATCGACCAGTTTCACCTGCCCATTGACGACCTGGACATTATCGGGCTTGAGGTCGCGGTGCAGAATGCCGCGCCTGTGGAGATAAGCCAGCGCTTGAATCATCTGAATCAACAAGCTCAACTGAAAACGCGGCGGCTTGCCTTGTCCCGCTTCGAGAATCGTCTGGCTGTTTTCCAGCAAATCCATCGTGAAATAGGGCTGCTGGTTTTCGTCGAAGCCGTAATCGAGGACGCTGATGATGTTCGGATGGCGCAGCGAGGCCAGCGTTCTGAATTCCTGCGCCAGTGCCAACCGGAAACTGGTGTCCGAATCTGGCGATGAAAAGGTGACTTGTTCGACGTTGACTCGCTTGAGCGCGACCATTTTTCCGGTGAGCCGATCCAGCGCGCGATAAACCGACCCCATGCCGCCCTCACCGATGAGGCCAGAGAGTTGATAGCGCTTACCGATGATCTGAGAAGTCTCGGTCTGCAACATGTCTGCACATCTGCTCAAAATAGCCGATGATCTTATTATGCACACAGAAGCCCCAGCAATGCCAGGGCTTCAGCATGATTTTTAATCGATTTTAGACGAGGCGGACTTCTTTACCGCTTTCCTGGCTGCGGTAAATGCCGTCGAGAATCATCTGCACTTGCAGCGATTGTTCAGCGGGGACGGGCGAGGGCGCACCATCGGCAACGGCCTGGGCGAACTCGATGCACTCCTGCGCGTGGGCTTCAGCAGCGTCTTTGGTGATTTGCAGCGTGCGGTTGTAGTGCTGCTGCGTCTCATAATTGGTGCTGTAAATTTCGCATTTCGGCCATTGGCTGCCGCCGTTGGTGCCATAGAGCCACATTTGCATATCTTCGTGTGGCGTGTTGTGGTGCAAAATCCAGCTCACTTCTAGGATGAGCGTCGCGCCGTTGTCGAAGCGCACGAACGCCGCCGCAAATTCTTCGACATCCATATCGCCGGGGATGGGGTCGGCTGACCAGATGCTGAATCCACCTTTATGATAGGCCAATTCGCTGCGCGACACGCCGCTGACGGCGATGGGGTTGGGGTTGCCCATAAACCACAGCGTCAGGTCGAGGATGTGGACGCCGATGTCAATGCAAGCGCCGCCGCCGCTGTGCCGTTTATAGACGAAGCCGGGGCGGGGGAGCAGCGCCGAACGCCGGAGCATCCAGCCGCGCGCATGATACACGTCGCCCAGCGCGCCCGCATCAATTTCTTTTTTCATGGCCTTCGAAATGCCGCGAAAACGTTGGTGCTGGGCGGTCATCAGCAGCTTGCCGGAGGCATCGCGCGCGGCGATCATATCACGGATTGCCTGGGGGTTGGGCGCAAGCGGTTTTTCGCAGATGACATTTTTTCCGGCCTGCATGGCGGCGATTGCCAGCGGCGCGTGGTAATTATTGGGCGTACAGATGTCGATGATGTCGATGTCGGGGTCGTTGATGAGGTCTTCGGCTTTGGTGGAAAGCTTGGTGACGCCGTAACGTTCACCCCATTTTGCCATCGCTTCTTCGCTGACATCACTCCCGGCGACGACTTCTGTAATGCCGGAAGCCGCCCAACCGGGCATATGCGTGTTGACGATGCCGCCAGTGCCGATCACACCGACTTTTAGTGTTTTTGCCATGTTAAAGTTGACTCCTGTAGAGAGGGGCATGGCGCGCCATGCCGCTACAAATAGCTATTTAATCCAATAAAACTTCTGCGCCGGTTTCCTGGCTGCGGTAAACGCCGTCCAGAATAGTCAGCACTTGCAGCGATTGCTCGGCAGGGACGGGCGAGGGCGCGCCATCAATGAGCGCCTGCGCAAATTCGACGCATTCCTGAGCGTGTGGCTCACGGATGTCTTTGGTGATTTGCAGCGTCGTGTTGTAATGCTGCTGCGAATCATAATTGGTGCTGTAAACCTCACACTTCGGCCAATGGCTGCCGCCGTTTTTACCGTACAGCCACATTTGCATATCTTCGCTGTCGGTGTCATGGTGCAGCAGCCAACTGACTTCGAGAATCAGGGTCGCGCCATTTTCAAAACGCACGAACGCAGCGGCAAAATCTTCAACATCAAATTCCTGTGGGATCGGCCCACCCCAGATGCTAAACGCGCCTTTCTGATGCGCCAGCTCCGCGCGGGAAACGCCTGTGACCGCAATCGGCTTCGGGTTGCCCATGAACCACAGCGTCAGGTCGAGGATGTGGACGCCGATGTCGATGCAGGGGCCGCCTGTCGCCTGGGCTTTGAGGATAAAGCCAGGGCGGGTCGGCGCGCCGGAACGCCGCAGCATCCAGCTTCGCGCATGATAAATTTCGCCTAACGAACCCGCGTCAATCTCTTTCTTCATTGCTTTGGCTGGCCCGCTGAAGCGGAAATGCTGCGCGGTCATGAGCATTTTTCCGGTTTCATTGCGCGCTTCGATCATCCGGCGAATGTCGTTTGGCGTGGGCGCAAGCGGTTTTTCACAGATGACATGCTTCCCGGCCTTCATGGCGGCGATTGCCAGCGGGGCGTGGTAATTGTTCGGTGTGCAGATGTCGATAATATCGATGTCGGGGTCGTTAATCAGGTCATCGGGTTTGGTTGAGAGCTTGGAAACGTTATATTGTGCTCCCCATTTATGCAGCGCTGCGTCGCTGATGTCACTCCCGGCGATAACTTCGGTATAAGGGGAGTCTTTCCATCCGGGCATGTGCGTGTTGGCGATCCCGCCTACGCCGATGACGCCGACCTTTAATGACTTTGCCATGTTAATCTCCTAAAAAGGCTGTCAGCACTCCGCTTTCAGCCGTCAGCTAAATAAAATACTAAGGTTTAGCAGGTTCAGCCCAACCCTGCTGTTTGGCACTGGCGTAAAAGGCTTCCATCACGGCGCTGCGGGCGGCGGCTTCACGCGCGCTGACCAGCGGCACATCGGGCTTGCCTGTAACAGCATCGAAAAATAAATCAAAAGCGTGGGGGAGTTCCGCTGGGAGCGCTGTCCAGGGTTCTTCGCCCGTAGCTCCTTCGACGAGGCTGCTCTTAAAATACAGCTTGCCGTTGGCGACGTAAGCGTGTCCCATCGTGCCGCTCAAAACGACGCTGATCGGATGCGCGACATCGACCCAGCCTGCCGCCAGACTGCCAATTACACCATTACTGAATTTCAGCAGGCCTTCGCCTGTCTCGTCGCAGTCGCCATAACGCCCGGTGACGACGGCAATATCGGCTGTGACCCATTCGACATCGCCCATGAGCCACATCAGAATATCGAGCGAGTGTGTCCCCAGGTCGCCAAATGCGCCAACGCCCGATTGTTTGACATCGGTCATCCAGCGCCATTCCGTATCAAACCAGCCGCCGAGCGAACCGGAGTGACAGTTGGTGTGGCGAATGCGCGTGATTTTGCCGAAGCTGCCTTTTTGAATCTGTTCGCGCAGGAACATATGGATCGGATTGCCGCGCATGAAATAGCCTGTCTGGAACAGCACACCCGCCTGGTCGATCTCCCGCGCCATCGCGTAAGCGTCCTGTGCGCCCATCCCCAAGGGTTTCTCGACAAACAGATGTTTTTTAGCGGCGGCGGCGTCCAGCACCAGTTTTTCGTGGCGATCCGTCTCCGAGCAGATGATGACCGAATCGATTTCGGGGTCTGACCAGATGGCGTTCAGATCGCTGGCGGTTTGCGCGTTGAGTTCGGCGGCACGTTTGGCAGCCCGCTCGGCCTCGTGATCCCAAACGAGTTTGACTTTTACGTCCGAACGCGCGTTGAGTCGCTTTATAAAACCGGGCGTGTGGATGTGAGCGCAGCCCACCAACGCCGTGTATTTCATATGATTCCTCCAGTTTTTATGGTGAACAATTTCGCAATTATAACGCTACTATATCATGCCATAACAGACCATAATTTTATTTAGAACCACAGAGACAAAGAGAACACAGAGAAATTTTTAAAACCTCTGTGAACTCCGTGTCTGAGCGAAGCCTCCCGGTGGGACTGTGGTTCGATTTTTGCTTTATTACTGGCGGAAGGTGCGCAGGGTCTCCAGGTAATAGTCGGGGATGCCGATGTCGAAGCGCTGCCCGTCGATCATCAAACCCATGAAGCCATCCTCGCGCCGCAGCCGATCCAGCGCCGAGGTAAGCTGAAATTCGCCGCGTTCCCGCACGTTGTTGTTAACATGCTCCTCAAGATAGGTGAACAACTGGGGCTTGATGATGTACTGGCCGAAAACGGTCAGATACTCACCATCCGGAATGTTCGAGACTTTCAGATTGGCGCGGGCATAATCGACGGTGGGTTTTTCGGCAAATTCGGTGATATTGAGCAGGCTGTCCTCCAGCCATACGCCCGTGACCGTCCCGAAATTTGCCAGCATATTTTCCGGCGTACTGCGCAGGCCGATCACGCTCGTACCGTGCTGATTATAGGCGTCCACCAGTTGGCGCGCGCAGGAGCGTTCGCCATCCGAGCGGTAGAGGTGATCGCCGAGCATCAGCAAAAATGGCTCATTGCCGATCAATTCGCGCGCGGAATAAACGGCATGTCCCAGCCCTTCCTGAGTCCGCTGGATAGAGAATTTGACGCGCTGGCCCATTTCCAGCAGGCGCAGCGAGTATTCCTGAAAGTGGCGCGGCAGCTTATTGAAATTTTCAATCGACACCTGAGTGTTGAAGAAATGCTTAAATTCGTCCAGGTCATCTTCCTGAACGATGATAATCACCTCGTCCATCCCGGCGTCCAGCGCTTCCTCGACGATCAACAGAATCGCGGGCTTGGCGATGCCGTCGCGGTCAACCACTGGGAATAGCTCTTTTTTGGTGGCTTTGGTAGCCGGGAAAAGGCGCGTTCCAAAACCGGCTGCCGGAATCACGGCCTTGCGCACCTGTGTGCCTGCGTGGAGCGTCAGCTTGAGGGCGCTCATCTTCAGATCGCGTTCGATGATGTCGATCACGGCCTGCTGGTCGGCCTCGGTACGGACGATGAACTGCGCTGTGCCGTCGCCCTGTGAGCCGACGCCTTTTCCACCGTAAATGTGCGGCTTGAGCGGCTCGTAATTGAGAACCTGATGCAGAACAGGCGCGGTCAATTCTTCGGGGCAGGCGGGCGTGGCGTAGCGGTCAAAATACATTTGTGCTTCGGTCATCAATTCGCCGAGGCGCTGCGCATCGGAATTTTGTAACGCCTGGAGCGCTTCGTGCGTGATGCGTTTATTGATCGGGCCGAGAAGTTCCTGCACACCGCGCTCGATCTCGCTTTCGGCAAACGGATAGGCCTTGTTCAGCCGTGCGAGAATTTCCATCGTGTCTTTATGGGCGTGAAGATCGACAATCACAAAATGTAAATCCTGATTCACACGCAGTTCGGTGGTTTCGAGTCTGTCGCCATCAAAGGTCATCAAAACGGGGCGATCCCCGAACGCACAGCCCTGATCCATGCGCCCGCAGCGCGAGGGTGTGACGATCTCGCCCTGGTAGGCCATTTCCATTTCGCCGCGAACGGTCATTTTGAGATCATAGGCGCGGTTAAAAGCCCGCGCGGTCAGGACGCAAATCGCTGCGCTGGACGAAAGCCCTTTTTTGACGGGCATGTCCGTCTGATAGTTATGAATGGTCAGCCCGCGCACACGATAATGCGTCAGAACTTGATAGGCTGTTCCAGCGATATAACTCCAGAAGCCGCCGCGCTGGGCTTCTGCCAGGAGCGCTTTCGGCTCCATCGGGATTTCATAGGGGCCGTGCGTCACGCCATCGGGCGTGGTTGAACTCAATACCAGCGAAGTGGGGTGCTGTTCGACCTCCGCATAAATGCCTTGATTCGTGCCTGCGATCAGGGCAAAACCCTGCTCGACTTCCGCATTAATGCGGCGATAACCACCTGCCCAATCGGAATGTTCACCAAAGAGGCAGATGCGCCCCGGAACAAAAATTTTCAACGAAAACTCCTTTCAACGGACAAAACATAATAGAACTATAGCATGTGAAACTATCCGATGCCTTTCAGTGTGCGTGAGAGATTCTGCAAAAACCACGCGCCGCGCGTGATTTTCACGAGGCTGTAGACAATGATTTATTCTAAGATACTCTGCACAAAAAAGTTCGTATAAGTTGGCTCTTGGCCTGGGTGGGGCTTGTTAGGTATGATACCCTCACTGATTTTGAGCGAATATCATGACTAATTTGATAAACCTGTTCAGCAAGAAGGATAAGAAGAACAAACCAGACTAACGTCCGGGCTTTTTTGCTGCAACAGATCACACGCGAACCAGACCTGCCCGGACAACCGAGCAGGTTTTTTTATCTTAATTAGGGAAAATCATGCGGTATTTTGAAGGCAAGCAGAACACAGTGAGTAATCCCGACAAAGAAAGCAAGCAGGGCAAGCAGAGCAAGCAGCCAGAGAAAGTGTCTGGATAGCCGCGCTGCGCCGAGAAAAAATCGCGCCACGCCGTCCAGACACGATTGGACGGCGTTTTTTATTTTTGATGATCGAGAGGCATGATGCACAGACAACAACACCCGATTCACGAGTTCCACATTATCGAATCGACCTTGCGCGAAGGCGAGCAGTTTCAAGGCGCGCATTTTTCGACGGCTGACAAGATTGAAATTGCCCAGGCGCTGGATGCCTTTGGTGTGGAATATCTTGAATTATCGACCCCGATTGCCAGCAAACAGAGCGAGGCTGATCTGCGCGCGGTGGCTGCCATGCCGCGCCGTTTTCGCCTGCTGACGCACATTCGCGCCCGCCTGGAAGAAGCGAAATTAGCCGTTGACTGCGGTGTTGATGGGGTCGATATTTACATCGGCACGTCGGCTTACATGCGCGAATACAGTCACGGCAAAAGTTTGCAGGAAATTATCGCCATCAGCCAGGAGGTCGTGCGTTACCTGAAAGACCAGGGCATCGAGACGCGCTTCAGCACCGAGGACACCTTCCGCAGTAATTTGGCCGATACATTCACCGTCTACCGCGCGATGGATCTGGAAGGTGTGGATCGTGTTGGCGTGGCGGATACCGTTGGCGTGGCTGACCCGATGCGGACGTACAGCCTCATCAGCAGTTTGCGACAGGCCGTCCACTGTGATGTCGAATTTCATGGTCATAACGACAGCGGCTGTGCGATTGCGAATGCCCTGTGCGCGCTGCAAGCGGGCGCGACGCATATCGACACTACTGTTTTGGGTATCGGCGAACGCAACGGCATCACGCCGCTGGGTGGCCTGATCGCGCGGCTGTACACGATGGATCGTGAACTCGTCAGTAAATATGACCTGGCGATGCTGCGCGAGATTGAAGAACTGGTCGCCTCCAAAGTGGGCATCGAAGTGCCTTTCAACACGCCGATCACAGGCCGGACGGCTTTTCATCACAAAGCGGGTGTCCATACCAACGCGGTTCTGCAAAATCCGACCAGCTATGAGGCAATTAATCCGGTGGATTTCGGCATTGGGCGCTCAATTGATCTGGCGCATCGTCTGGTCGGCTGGAACGCTGTCCGTGACCGTGCCGCGACGTTGGGTTTAGCGCTGTCGGAGGTTGAGCTTCGCACTGCGACGAACCAGATCAAAACGCTGGCGGACGCGGGACGCATCACGCTTGACGATGTGGATGCCGTGCTTCGCGGAATGGTGACGACGGAGGTTGGTTGATGGGCGCAACTTTTACCGAAAAAATTTTGGCGCGCGGTGCAGGTGTTGCCTCGGTTCAGCCGGGGGATGTGCTGGACATTGAGCCGGATATTGTCCTGAGCCACGATAACAGCGCGGCGATTGCCAAAACGTTCGCCCAGCTTCCACACGGGCGCGTCAAATACCCTGAACGGCTGGCGATCACACTTGACCACGCCGCGCCGCCACCGACGCCCAAACACGCGCAAAACCACGCCGATGTGCGGGCGTTCGTCAAAGCGCAGGGGGTAAAAAATTTTTTTGAAGTCGGACGCGGAATTTGCCATCAGGTTTTTTGTGAAGAAGGCGTGATCGGCCCTGGCATGATTTTGCTCGGCGCGGACAGCCACAGCACCCATCCTGGCTGGCTTGGCGCGTTCGGCGCGGGCGTCGGGCGCACGGAAATCGCCGCGATCTGGGCGACGGGGCAGTTGTGGATGCGCGTGCCGGAAACGCTGCGGGTGACAATTACCGGACAGTTGAATCCTGGCGTCATGTCCAAAGATTTTTCGATTGCGCTCATCGGTCAGCTTTCGGCAGAAGGCGCAAATTACATGGCGGTGGAGTTCGATGGCCCTGGAATCGCGACCATGACGCCGGAATCGCGCATGGTGCTGCCGAATATGATGGCGGAGATGGGCGCGAAAAATGCTTACATCGCGCCGGATGACGTGACCTGGGCATGGATTGAAACTGCGCTTCGACGCACCCATCCCGATCAGATTGACGAAAAATTGGCTTATTTCCGCGAACGCGCGTTGTATCCCGACGCCGACGCCAATTATGTCGAGCAGCACACCATTGACTTAAGCACGATTGAGCCGGTGGTCGCCCGCCCGCACAGTGTCGATAACACGGCGAAAATTTCCGAAATCGCTGGGACGCACGTCGATTTTGCGTTTTTAGGGACTTGCACCAATGGACGCCTGGAAGATATTGCCGCCGCCGCCGAGGTTGTGCGCGGGAAACATCTACAGGCGCGCTTGCTGGTCATTCCGGCATCAGCGCAGGTGTTGCAGGACGCTATTGCGCAAGGCTATATCCTCGATCTGGTCAGTGCGGGCGCGACGATTGGGACTCCAGGCTGCGGGCCGTGCATGGGCAATCACATGGGTGTCCTCGCGCCAGGGGAAGTCTGCATCAGCAGCGCGAATCGCAATTTCCAGGGACGTATGGGCGAACGAAACGCCGAAATTTATCTCGCGAATCCTGCCGTTGTCGCCGCCAGCGCTGTGACAGGTTACATCGTTCACCCCGCCGACGTGCTGGGGTAGCCAGGGTAACCAGGCTAACCAGGGCCGCTAAAGTAAAGAGGCAGCCTGAATTTCCAGGTTGACCCTATGCTTTTGGGTGGGTTTTTGTGCGCGCCAAATTGATATAGTGGAGACGAAATTCTCAACACATCCATTTGGAGCAACGACAGATGAGCGCGAATGAAAATGAGATCAAAGCGGAAACAAAGGAGACAGGGCGGCTCGAAGCCTTCAGCGACGGCGTGATCGCTGTAGCCATTACGCTTTTGGCATTGGAAATCAAAGTCCCACCGATTGACGAAGGTGGCGCGTTATTAGGGCGCTTGATTGAACAGTGGCCGATTTATCTGGCATTTTTATTGAGCTTCGCGACCATAGGCATTATGTGGGTGAACCATCATCGTCTGTTTACGGTCATCCGGCGGGTTGACCACAACTTTCTGATTTTAAACGCGCTGCTGCTGATGGGAATTACGCTCGTGCCGTTTACCAGTGCGTTGGTGGGCGAATATATCGGTCATGAGGGTGAGGAGATCGCTGCGATGATCTACAGCGGTGTGTTTGTGGTGATCGCTGTTTTCTTCAATCTCATGTGGTGGTATGCAGCACGGCATAACTGGGTGGTGCTGGAAGGCGAAAATTTGCGTATGGCGCGGGTTATTAACCGCCAATATCGTTTCGGGCCGCTCTATTATTTGATTGCGTTGATTCTTGCTCCGTTCAGCGTGTTTTTGAGCATCGGCCTCAATATTGCCCTGGCGATTTACTTTGCGCTGCCCGCGAATGTCGTGAAATACCTGATTTTTCGAGAGGAAATTTAGCGAATGTCTGAACATCGAGTCTGGAAATATGGCGATAACGTCAACACCGACGTGATCTTCCCCGGCAGATATACCTACACGGTCAGCCATGATCCGCTGGAATTGGCGAAACATGCGCTGGAAGACCTCGACCCGCAGTTTGCCGGACAGGTGCAGCGCGGCGATGTGATTGTCGCCGGACGAAATTGGGGCAACGGCAGCAGTCGCGAACAGGCTGTCACCTGTTTGATCGCATCGGGTGTTCGCGCGGTGATCGCGGCGTCGTTCGCGCGCATTTATTATCGGAATGCCATCAACAGCGGCCTGCTGCTGATCGAATGTCCGGCGATTGTCCCGCATGTGCAAACGGGCGATGTGGTGACTCTCGACGTGGAGAATGCGACGCTGACCTGCGCGGCGGGTACGTTCGAATTTCCGCGCTTGCCGGAATCGGTACAGGGGATTGTCGCAGCGGGCGGCCTGATCGAGTATCTCAAAGCCAGCTACAAGCCAGAATAGATTGAACCGCTGAGACGCTGAGGACACAGAGATTTTAAATTTCTCAGCGATCTCAGCGCCTGAGCGTAGCCTCCCTGTGGGACTGTGGTTAAAAATTTAACTATCCGTTTCGCGCACAGGCCAATGGGAAATGACGATAAAGGCCAGTGTGCCGAACAGCACCATATGAAAGCCCCAGGTATAAAGCTCGATCTGCCAGGGTTGGAACATCGCCACGATGCCGAGCAGCATCACGGCGATGACAATCCGTTCAATGATCTGGTGTATACGCTGGGGCATGATGCTTTTCTTCTCTCTCTTCGCTTGTTAATACTTGATGTCCACGATACGGCCTGTCTGCGCCGACTGGCTGATCGCGTCGCAGATCACCGAATTTCTGTAGCCATCGACGAAATCCGCGCCGTAGGGGGCAACGTCTTTGTTGTTGACGATGGCATCGAAGAAATGATGGAATTCGTGGACGAACGAATGCTCCCAGCCGATCATATGACCCTGGGGCCACCAATTTGACCAGTAGGGATGATAGCTCTCGCTGACGAGGACGTTGTGGAAGCCGCGCGTTTCCTTCGGTTCTTCGTGCGCCCAGTAGACTTGGAGTTCGTTGAGGCGTTCCAGGTCGAAACGAATGCTGCCGTTTTCGCCGTTAATCTCCCAGGTTTGCCCGTTCTTGCGCCCATGTGCATAGCGGGTGGCTTCAATTGTACCCATCGCGCCGTTTTCAAATTCCAGCAGGGCGGTCACCGCATCATCGACATCGACTTTGCCCATGCCGCCTTTGCCATCGGGACGTTCTTCGATAAACGTCTTGGTCATGCCCATGACTTTTTTGGGTTCGCCGACCAGGAAGCGCGCCAGGTCGAGGATGTGTGAGCCGAGGTCGCCGAGTGAGCCGCTGCCCGCGACTTTTTTGTCGAAGCGCCAGGTCATCGGGAAATTCGGATCGATAATCCATTCTTGCAGATAGGCCGCGCGGTAGTGGAAAATGCGTCCCAGCGCGCCGCTCTCGATAATTTTGCGCGCCTGCACAATCGCCGGGACAAAGCGATAGTTATAGGCGACCATGTGCTTGACGCCCGCTTTTTGAACGGCGTCGAGCATGGCTTTTGATTCTTCAGCGGTGCGCGCCAGCGGTTTCTCGCAAAAAACGTGTTTTCCGGCTTCGGCTGCCGCGATGCACGGTTCGGCGTGGGCATCGTTCGGGCCGCCGTTGTCGAAAACCTGAATATCCGGGTCGTTCAGCATATCGCGCCAATCGGTATAGGCTTTTTCGTAACCATAGCGGCGGGCGGCTTCCTGCACGGCTTCACTGTTGCGTCCGGCGATGCCCACCAGACGGGGGATCGCGACGGGCGGGTACATCATGTAGGGCAGTTTCTTGAAGGCGTTAGAGTGTGCCTTGCCCATGAACGCATAACCGAGAATCCCGATTCCGAGCGTTGGCGCTTCTCCGCTGGCTTTTGCGCCAGCCATCGTGACAAAACCAACTTGATCGCTCATTAAATTTTTCTCCTTAAACGAAATGTAGGGGCGAGCCTGGGCGCACCGCCGTGCGCCCCTACGAGCGAATATTTAATCTTTGGATGCGAAGGCCGCATCGAAGGCGACGGATGACGATTTGAAATCGGTCTTTTTCACGATTTCGACGGCTTCTGTCGCGCCATGTTCGCGATCCATGCCGCTGTCTTCCCATTCGACGGAAAGCGGGCCAGTGTACAGGATGCGGTTCAAGGCGCGAATGATTTTTTCGAGCTTCACGTCACCGTGACCAGGCGAGATGAAGTCCCAGCCGCGACGGTGGTCGCCAAACGACAGGTGCGAACCCAGGATGCTGCTGTGTCCATCCAGATTGACTTTTGAGTCCTTGACGTGGACGTGATAAATGCGATCTGGGAAAGCGTTGATGAAATTAACCGGATCGAATAATTGGTGGACGAAGTGGCTGGGGTCGAAGTTAAAGCCAAATGTCGTGCGGTGATTGAGCGCTTCCAACGTGCGCTGCGCCGTGTAAATGTCGTAGGCAATTTCTGCCGGGTGCGCTTCCAGGGCGAAGCGAATGCCGTTCTGGTCAAATACGTCGAGAATCGGATTCCAGCGATCCGCAAATTCACGGAAGCCTGCATCGATCATATCCTGGGATGTCGGCGGGAAGGGGTAGAGCATGTGCCAGACCGGGCTGCCCGTAAAGCCGTTGACGACGTTGACACCAAACAGTTTTGCCGCCCGCGCCGTATTCGCGATTTCTTCACCTGCGCGAGTACGAACGCCTTCGGGATCGCCGTCACCCCACAGGCGTCCGGGCAGAATGGCTTTGTGACGCCCATCGATGATGGCATCGGCGACGCATTGCCCGACGAGGTGATTGCTGATGGCGAAGCACTTCAGGCCATGCTTTTCGAGAATGTCCCAGCGGCTTTGGACATATCCGTCTTGTGATAGAGCTTTATCAACTTCAAAATGGTCGCCCCAGCAGGCCAGCTCCAGGCCATCGTATCCAAAGCCTTTGGCTTTTTCGGTTAATTTTTCTAGCGGTAGATCCGCCCATTGTCCTGTAAACAGCGTAACAGGTCTCGACATGATGAAAATTTCTCCTTTGAAATAAGCAAATTCGCGATCAGCTTTTAGCGGTCAGCTATTGTGTGGATCAGCAACAAGGTCAGGAATTTAACGCAAAGCCGCAAAAGGCGCTAAAAATTTCTATCTTCAACCTGTTAAATCGTAACTTCGCTGAAAGACTTATCAACTCAAATAATCACTTCGCTGAAAGACTTATCAACCTAAATAATAACCTCGCCTGACGACTTATCAAACACATGAAAACGACCAAGTTCGAAGCGCATTCCGAGTGACTCGCCGCTGGCAGCCGTAAAATCTGGCGCGACTTTGACTTTGATGACCTCGCTGCCCAGGCGCATATCGACGATGGTGCGATCCCCCAGCGGCTCGACCACGTAAACCTCCGCGCGAATGGTGTTGTCTTGCGCTTCGGGCGATAACTCGACATCTTCGGGGCGAATACCGAACACCGATTCGTTGCCTCCCTGGTGCCGCGCGGCTTTTTCAAACTGGTTGCCCGTGAGCGGAAGCTGCCACAGGTTGTCTTTACCAATAATGGTGCGGGCGCTTTTGTCGATGCGGCAGGCGAGAAAATTCATGCGCGGGTTGCCGACAAACCCCGCCACGAACAGATTCGCCGGATTGTTATAGACATTTTCCGGCGTATCGATCTGCTGCAAAACGCCGTGATTGAGGATGGCGATCCGGTCTGCCATCGACATGGCTTCGACCTGATCGTTGGTGACGTAAAAAAAAGTCGCCGCCAATTCGTTTTGCAGCCGTTTGAGTTCCGCGCGCATTTCGACACGCAGCTTAAAATCCAGATTAGTCAGCGGCTCGTCCATCAAAAATAATCGCGGCTGGCGTACCATCGCCCGCCCCAACGCCACACGCTGCTGCTGCCCACCGGAAAGCTGCGCAGGCCGTCGGTTCAGAAGGCCATCAATCGCCAACTTGCGCGCGATTTCGGTCACACGCTGCTGAATCTCGGCTTGCGAGAGTTTGCGGGCTTCCAGCGGGAACGACATATTTTGAAAAACCGTTTTGCGGGGGTAGAGGGCATAGCTCTGAAATACAAACGCCACGTCACGCTCTGCGGGTGAAAGCCCATTGATGGGTTTGCCGTCCATGTGGATCGTGCCTTGAGTGGGTTTTTCCAGTCCGGCTACACAGCGCAGCGTTGTCGTTTTGCCTGCGCCCGTTGGCCCTAGCAAAATCAAAAATTCGCTGTCCTTGATTGTCAGTGAGACGTTGGATACGGCGGCGGTTTTGCCGAAATTTTTAGAAAGCTGTTCAATCGTTAAATCGGCCATTTTATACTGCCTGTCCCGTCACCCGGTCAAACAGGTGGATGCGCTTTGGATTAATGGCGACGCCGACCTGCTCCCCCTGGCGAAACATCTGGCGGGGCGGCGTTTTGACCGCCATCCGATATTGACCCATGTCCATGTCGTAGATTGTTTCGTCGCCCAGCGGTTCGCGGACGGCAACCGTCCCGCGCAGTTGGGCGCTGTCGTCGTTCACCAGCCGCACATCCTCTGACCGGACGCCGAAAACAACCTCTTTGACGTTCGCCAGCCGCGCCGTATACGAAGAATCGAGCGCCAGCCGGAATGAATTATCGATGCCCTGCAAATAATGCCCATCGACAACCGTGCAGGCAACGGTATTCATCGGCGGGCTGCCAATAAAAGTGGCGACGAAGAGCGTTTTAGGGTGGTTGTAAATTTCGAGCGGTGTATCGACCTGCTGCAAGACGCCCAGGTTCATCACGGCGATGCGGTGGCTCATCGACATGGCCTCGACCTGATCGTGCGTGACGTAGAGCATGGTCGTGCCAAGTTCCTGCTGGAGATGCTTGAGTTCGACGCGCATTTCCGAGCGCAAACTGGCGTCGAGGTTGGTCAGCGGCTCGTCCATCAAAAAGACCTGCGGCTGGCGAACCATCGCGCGCCCTAATGCCACCCGCTGCTGCTCACCGCTGGGCAGGCGATTCGGGCGGCGGTTGAGGATATGCTCAATTTTCAAGCGGCTGGCGACGCGCTGCACCTGCGCATCGACCTCAGATTTCGACATATTTTGCGCGCGCAGGGGAAAGGAGATGTTGTCATAGACGCTCAGGTGGGGATAGAGCGCGTAAAATTGGAACACAAACGCGATGTCGCGATCCCCTGGGGGCAGGTCGTTGACCGAACGATCCCCGATGAAAATTTCGCCGGAAGTGGCACGCTCTAACCCCGCGACCATGCGCAGAGTCGTCGTTTTGCCGCACCCGCTGGGGCCGAGCAGCACCAGAAATTCGCCATCGGTCACATCCAGGTCAAGGTCTTTGACCGCCATCACCGCGTCATTTTTTTTGCTTTCGCCAAAGCGCTTACTGACATTTATTAAACGAACATCAGCCATAAATAACGTCTCTAATCTTAAGAATATCTCTAGTCATCGTAATATCTCTAATCCCGTCACTTTAGCGACGGACTGCGCCAAAAGTCACGCCGCGCAGCAGATAATTGCGAACTAAAAATGTGAAAATCACAATTGGGATCACAAAAATTACCGACGCCGCTGCCAGCCGACCCCATTCCACCGCGCCGACGCCGATGATACTGTTCAGCCAGGGTGGGACGGTAGCCGCGTAGGTGCGGTTGAGCAGGTTGGCAAACACGAACTCATTCCAGGCGACGATGGCTGAAAAAACAGCGGTTGCCGCCATCGCCGGGATCGCTTCGGGGATGACAATTTTCCAGATCGCTTCCAGGCGCGAATAGCCGTCGATCATCGCCGCTTCTTCATACTCCACCGGGATTTCGTCAAAAAAGCCCTTCATCATCCACACGACAAACGGCAAATTGACCGTCGTATAGAGCAGGATGATGCCGGGGTAGCTGTCACGCAGGTTCAAGTTGCTGAATAACAAGAAAATTGGGATCAGCACCACAATCGGCGGTAACATGCGCGTGCTGAGGATGAAAAACATCAGGTCGCTTTCACCCCGGATGTGGAAACGCGACACCGCATAGGCTGCCAGTGTCCCCAAAATCACCGCCAGGATGGTCGATGAACCCGCGATAATGACGCTGTTCATCAGGCGGTCACGGAAGATGCTCAAATCGGCGGAAGCGCGAACGCCCGTGTCGCTTTGAATCGTCGTCCCTAGCAAGACTGATGTGTAATTATCGAGGGTCGGCTCAAACTGCGCATAGGGGATATAGGACGGCACACGGTTAATGACTTCGGCGCGCGTTTTGATCGAGGACACGGCGATCCAGTAAAGCGGGAACATGAAGAAAAAAATCACGATTCCTAGCAAAACCCAGAAGCCGATGAGCCTTGTCAATGATTCTCTCTGTTGAGTCATATCAATTTTCTGCCATTTTAAGCGGACTTCGTGGCGTTCAATGCGCGAATCAGGAGGTTCGCCAGCGCGGTAATCACGATCAGCATGATATAGCCGAGCGCTGAACCTTCGCCAGTATTGAATTGTCCGAAAGCAACGTCATATAAGTACATGGATGCGGTTTGCGTGAAGCGTCCTGGCCCGCCGCCTGTCAGCACGACGGCTTGATCGAATAATTTATAGGCGTCCATCGTGCGGAAAATGATGGCGATCAACAAAAGCGGCATGACCATCGGCAGCGTAATATGCCGGAAGCGGAACCACGTCCCTGCGCGATCCACTGCCGCCGCTTCATACAGATATTGCGGCACGGCTGAAAGCCCCGCCAGCGAAATGAGCATCATGAAGGGCGTCCACATCCACACGTCCACGATTACCAGCGACCAGGGCGCAACATAGCGGTCTGAAAGCCACAAAATCGGCTCAATCCCAAACAGGTTGACGGCATAATAATTCAGTACACCATCACCCTGCATCATAAAGCGCCAGAACAGCGCGACCACAATCGGCGAGAGCATCATCGGGATCAACAGCAGCGTCATAATTGCACCCCGTCCCGCAAATTTTCGATTCAGCAGAAGCGCAACGCCGAAACCGAGCAGCAGTTCAATGGTCACGGCGGGGAGGACGAACTGTCCAGTGACAACAAAGCGCTGCCAGGTGCGGTCATCGGTCAATAATTCGAAATAATTCGCTGTCCCAATCCACTGCGGCGCAGTATTGGCGTCTTTAATCACCGACCAATCGGTGAAGCTGAGATAGAGCGACCACACCAGCGGAAAAATCGAAATGAACAACAGCAGCAGCATGGTCGGCGTCAAAAACGAAATCGCAATCCAGCGATCTGTAAACCAACCAAATCGTGGGCGAATTTGACCTGCTGATGAAGTTGAGCGTGTGCGCTGCGCCAGTTGGCTGTCAGCCATGATGGACTCCTGATGAAACGTCCGTAGGGGCGGGTCTCAGACCAGCCCCTACAATCACGATGTGAATTTCAAATTACGGCTGAGGAGGCCCATCAGGATAAGCTTCGTCCAGCACTTCCTGCTGCTCAGATGCAATGGCGTCGAGCGCTTCTTTGGCGTCCATCTGACCGGAAACTGCCAGGTTCAGGTATTCGCCCTGAATTTCGAGCAGTTCGTTGTATTCAGGGATATTCCAGAAATCCTTGACGTACTGGAAGGCTTCGGCGAACGTCGGGTTATAGGGCGCAGCGTTCAGGAAAGCGTCACTGGCGAGGATTGAATTGCGACCAGGGAAGCCGCCACCCTCAACCCATTTCGTCTGCGTCTCGTCTGATTGCAGCCATGCAATAAATGCCTTCGCAGCATCGGGATTCTGCGAGTAGGCGCTGATGCTCATGCCCTGACCACCCAGGCTGATGAAGTGCTGTGCTTCACCGGGGACAACCGCAAAGCCGAGATTCGGCGCTTGACCGCAGGTTTCGGCATTGGTGAACGCGCCGCCGAAGCCGTACCAGATTTCGATCATGGCTGTCGTGCCGTTGCAAATTGTGCCGACGGTTTCGTCAAAGCCGAAGCTGCCGACGCCTGTTGGCCCAGCCGCAACCAGCTCTTGCGCAAATTCAACAGCCGCCACACCAATATCGTTATTCAGAACGCCTTCAACCTGGTAGGTTGCCGGGTCCCACAGATCGCCGCCGAATGACCAGAGAATGTGATTCCAGGCTGTCTGGACGAGATCACCGCTGTTGATCCAGTGAGAGGCATAGCCCGCGTCAATGACATCACTGTCCTTGAAGAATTGGGCGATTTGTAGTAATTCCGTCCAGCTTGTCGGGACGCGCAGATCGTCGCCTGTCGCTTCATTGTAGGCAGCCATCACATCCGCATTTTCAAACAGGTCTTTGCGGTAGACGAGCATACGAGTGTCTGTGATAACCGGGACAGAATAATAATTGCCGCTGCCATCAGGCACTTCGGCATAGTAGCTCAACGCGGTCTGGTTGTAATCATCAAAGGGTAGATTTTCCTTCATCCAGTCGGTGAGATCGACCAGGTGACCGCCCGCGACGGCTTCACCCATAAACTGGCTGTCGAGGATGGGCAGATCAGCGCCACCTTGCGCTGCAAAGTCCGCAAAAATCTGATCGCGCCATTGGTCAAGCGGCACACAGCTTACCGTCACATTGGCATCGGGATATTCCGCGACCAGGGAGGTGAGCAGGTCGCACGGGGGCCAGGCAAACCAGACAATCGAGAGATTAGGCTTGTCCTGCGCGACGGCGGGCATGAGCGAAAGTGAAAGCATCGCTATAGCAAGCAGGACGATAAGGGCTTTTGTGATCTTGGTTTTAAACATTGTTTTGTAAAGCCTTTCAACGGGTAATAGTAATCAAAACGTTCATTAACTGCCGAGAGGTTCGTTGTGCGCTGGCGTCCCCCTTTCAGTCCGTGATTTATAATTTCTTTATTGTTTGCTTGGATAGTGTAGCAAAAGTCAGGCTGGGACGCCACCAGCATTCATGCGCGATAAACCGTGCGTCCACAGACCATCGTCATTTGCACGTTCAAATTTTCATCGAGCAGAATCACGTCGGCATCTGCGCCCGGGGCCAGCTTACCTTTTGACGATAAGCCCATAGCTTCAGCCGGGGTCGCTGTTCCCATCGTTAGCGCTTCGGGCAGCGAGATTCCCGCGAACTTGATTACATTTCGCAAAACCGCGTCCAATGTCGCTGTGCTGCCTGCCAGCGCGCCGGAAGCCGTCCGCGCAACACCTTCAGTCACAGTGATCGGCTGCGCACCGAGCGTATACAGGCCGTCCTGCAAACCTGCCGCGCGCATCGAATCGGTAATCAAAATGGTACGTTTTGCGCCTTTCGCCCGTATCAGCAGTTTGACCATCGCCGGATGCACATGGATTCCGTCGCCGATAATTTGCGCGTAGATTCGATCATCGGTGAGTGTGCCGCCCAGCGTACCCGGTTTGCGGTGGTGCAGGCCGAGCATGGCGTTAAAGGTGTGCGTCGCCTGCCGCAAGCCATGATCTGCCGCTTCGAGAAGCTGCTCATAGCTTGCGCCTGTGTGTCCGGCAGCAAATTCGACACCCTGGCTGGTTGCTTTTTCGATTAATTCCGCTGCGCCCTCAATTTCCGGCGCAACGGTGATGAGCTTTACGACGCCGCTGTCCAGCCAGCGCGCATATTCCGCTGGATCGGGCAGGCGAATGTCGGCTGAAGGCTGCGCGCCGGGGAATTCGGTATTGATATATGGCCCTTCCACGTGAACACCGAGGTGCTGTGCGCCATCCTCTGGCTGTGGGCAGCGGGCGACATTCTCAATTGCGGCAATAATGGCATCGGCGGGTGCGGTCATGGTCGTCGGGTAATAGCTGGTGACGCCGTGTTGGGCAAAAAAACGCGCCATGCCATGAATTGCTTCCGGCGTGGCATCCATCGTGTCATGGCCTTTGCCGCCGTGTACGTGAACGTCGATCAGTCCAGGCGCGACCCACATGCCGCGCGCATCAATCACCGAATCGGCAGAATTTTGGCCTGAGTCCGGCTCAATCGCGCTGATTTTTCCATCCTCAATCACCAGCGTATGATCGGTAATAATCTCCTGGGGTATAACCAATTTACCGCCTGTGATTCGTGTTCGCATAAGTGGACTCCCCTCGACCTTCTCAAATCGACTATAGTATAAACAGTTTTAGTGAAATCGCTTCAATCCATTTTAAGGATCGCTATGATTACGATAAAGGCTTCAATCCCCTGCGCCTCACCGCCTGCCTGGGCCGTGCTGGAACGCAAATTGATCGATGTGATGAACGAGTCGGTCTACCCATTTCTCGAAAAGTACACCCGAAAGGACGGTACGCTTATCTGGCGTGACACGTATCCCGATACCCGCGACGGCGCAGACGATTTTTACGAGAGCTTCTACAACTGGCCCCTGTTTTATCTGCTGGGCGGCGGCGACCATCTGCTGCTGCTGGCGCATCGCCAGTGGGATGCCGTCACGCGCCAACTCACCGAATATGGCCTCGTTCACAAGGAATATGAGCGCGGCTATGACCAGTTTCATCAAAGTGAAAGTTATATTTATTTTTATTTTTTATGTCTGGCTGATCCGACGAACCCGAAATTGATCGAACGCGCGCGGCGCTTTGCAGGTTTCTACCTCAACGAAGACCCCGATGCGCTCAACTACGATCCCGAACACAAAATCATCCGTGCGCCGCACAATGGCAGCGGTGGCCCGCGTCTGGGCTTCAGCGATCATGAAGAAGATGCTTCCTATGGCTGGTCAGCGGGGATGCGTCCTTATGGACTGCCATTTGAGGATGTTCCCGGTATCAAGACCTATGATGATCTCAAAGACCCCGAACTGGCGCTGCGGATGGGACAGGCGATGCAGCAGCGAATGCGGCAGGGCGATGTGGCCAATAACCTTTTCGCGACCAGCCTCGTCACCAATGCGTTTCTGCTCACGGGCGATGAAAAATATCGCGACTGGGTGTTGGAGTATTTGGATGCCTGGATCGTGCGGGCTAAAGCAAATGATGACCTCATCCCCGATAACGTGGGTTTGTCTGGCAAAGTCGGCGAGTATATTGACGGCAAATGGTACGGCGGTCTATACGGCTGGTCTTGGCCTCATGGGTTTTATAACATTGGCTACGCGGCGCTGACGGCGGCGCAGAATGCTTATCTGATGACGAAAAATCCGGCTTATCTTGACCTGCCGCGCGCGCAGATGGATAAAATTATCGGGCTGGGCAAAATCCTCGACCTTGACAGCCTGACGGATATGAGTCTGTATCATCACTATATCGGCCTCTATGCCTCGCTGAACGACGATCACAGGCTGTTTGTTGTCCCGAATCGTTATGCCGATTCCGGCTGGTTCGATTATCAACCGGTGCCGATGCCGCAGCCCGCCGCGCTTTGGAATATCTCGATGACCGATGCCGATTGGGCGCGCATCGAGCAGATTCGCGAAAAAAGCGGTTACGATTGGCGCGCTGTCACGCCGTTCCGCGATAAAGGCGACCAGGGACATGAAGAACCCTGGCTGCGTTACCTCCAGGGCGATAACCCGGACTATCCCGAAACCATGCTGGCGGGAACGTATGGGCAGGTCTGCCGCCGTTTGGAATTGATTCGCGTCGATCAGGCTGATCTGACGCAGGTGAATATTCACCATTGGCAGCAGTTGAATCCGGTTATCACCGAGGCGCTGGTGCAGTTGACGCTCGGTGCGCCCCAGGTACTTTACTACGGCGGAATGCTGATTTCGCGGCTGCGTTATTTCGATTTGGAACGCCAGCGTCCGGGTTTGCCCCAGGATGTTGCCGCATTAGTCGAGAAATTAGAAGTGGATCGCGTGGTCGTGCGGCTGGTTAACCTGAGTCCGTTTCACAGCCGGACGGTGATTCTCCAGGCAGGCGGTTTGGGGGAGCATCGATTTGTTTCCGCA
>Ga0268299_1001912_pt1 | contig 29736 bp, 30 predicted proteins | sample NOBtaG_FD_193484 | JGI IMG/M metagenome (GOLD analysis project Ga0268299, IMG submission 193484) | Activated sludge microbial communities from bioreactor in Nijmegen, Gelderland, Netherland - NOB reactor | ecosystem: Engineered > Bioreactor > Aerobic > Activated sludge | place: Netherlands...
CGCGCGAGCCCGCTGGTAGCACCGGAGACGTCCCGATGCCCCACCTGCTGTTCGCGATCTTCCTGACTCTCGCTTGTTTCGCGCCCCGCGCCGACGCGGCGTCGACGTTCACCGTCACGACGACGAGCGACGGCGCCGACGGCGCCTGCGACGCACACTGCTCGCTGCGCGACGCGGTGATCGCCGCCAACGCAACGCCGGGCGCCGACGCGATCGTGGTACCGGCCGGGACCTACGTACTCGGCGGCGCCGGCAACGAGGATCTGGCGGCGAGCGGTGACCTCGACATCCGCGACTCCGTCAGCATCACGGGCGCGGGCGTCGGCGTCACGATCGTCGACGGCGGCGGCAACGATCGGCTGATCGACGTCGTCGAGTCGGCGATCGTCACGATCTCGGATCTCACGCTCCGGAACGGGCGCGTGGCCGCGGGCGACACGCAGGGCGGCGGCGCCATCCTCTGGAACGAGCCGGTCTCGGGCAAGACCCTCGTCCTCCTGATCGACGGCGTCGCCATCACCGACAACTCCGCCGGCGACGGCGACGGCGGCGGGATCCTGATCGAGCAGGACGAACCGGCGTCGTCACTGGTCACGATCACCAACAGCGTGATCAGCGGCAACACGATGGACGACGGCGACGGCGGCGGCCTCCACCTCTGCTGCGACAACCTCTCCGTGACCATCACGAACACGACGATCGAGGGCAACGTCGCCGTCGACGACCCGATGGTCCCCGGCCTGAACGGCGAGGGCGGCGGCATCCACCACTGCTGTTCCGACACGACGTTGACGATCCGCGACAGCACGATCCGGAACAACGCCGGCCCGACGCAGGGCGGCGGCATCTACACGTGCTGCGGCGTCGCGCTCGAGACGTTGCTGACGGTCGACCGCTCGACACTGAGCGGCAACACCGCCCTCGGCACCGCCCCGTTCCAAGGCAACGGCGGCGGCATCGAAGCCGAGGGCAGGATCACGCTGATCAACACCACGCTCAGCGGCAACCGCGCGTTCCGCGACGGCGGCGGTCTCGACAACGAGGACGTGCTGGTCATGCGGAACGTCACGTTCGCCGGCAACGAGGCGGCCCGTGGCGCCGGCTTCTTCGAGCGCGGCAGCTTTCTCGAAGACGGCATCACGAGCACGCTCGGGAATACGCTCTTCGCCGACAACGTCGTGACGGGCGCCGTGGATGGCAACTGCGGCGCCGTGCTCAACGTCGACCCGCTCGTTTCGGAAGGCGGCAACCTCAGCAGCGACGCGACCTGCCCGCTCGACGGCACCGGCGATCAGACGAGCGTCCCCGTCACGCTGGCTCCGCTCGGCGACTACGGCGGCCCGACGCAGACCCACGGGCTGCCGGCCGAGAGCGCGGCTGTGGACGCCGGCCGCGATACCGGATGCCAACCGGTCGACCAGCGCGGCGGACCGCGACCGGTCGACGGCGACGACGACGGCAGCCTGCGATGCGACGTCGGCGCATTCGAGCGCGGCGCCGCGATCGAGGACTGCGACAACGGCACCGACGACAACGCGAATGGGCTCATCGACTGCCTCGACTACGACTGCGCGGGCCAGTCCTTCTGCGACGAGCGCTGCGACAACTGTGTCGACGACGACGGCGACGGCGCCGTCGATCGCGCCGACCCCGAGTGCGCGACCCGCGCGAACGGCGGCGGCAGCGGCGTCGCCGACCCCGAGCGCGCGAAGCCGCTCCTGAAGTGCGCCGTCGCGCTCCAGAAGTCCGGCGCCAAGATCGTGCGCGGCCGGACGAAGACGCTCCAGAATTGTCTCGCGAGTCTCGAGAGCTGCACCCAGAAGAAGGCGGGTGACGGCGGGTGCCTGCAAGCCGCGGGCGCGAAGTGCACGAAGGCGCTCCCGAAGCTCGTGACGCTCGACGACAAGGCACGCGCGACCATCGTGATGGCGTGCGCGCCGCTCACGCTCGACGAGCTCCGGCTCACGAGCGGCCTGGGCTTCGCGAACGAGATCCCGGCGTGCGGCGCGCTCGACGGCCCCGATGCGATCGCCTCCTGCGTGGTCGCGCAGCACGCGTGCGCCGTCGACCGCCTGGTCGTGCTCGAAACCCCGCGTGCCGGCGAGCTGCTGACGCGCGGCGGCCTCACCGCGGCCGACGTGCTCCGCTGCGATCCGATCGCGACCGCCGGCGACGGCGCCGGGCTCGGTGCGCGCGGCAAGCTCCTCGCGAGCTGCACGCAAACGGTCCGGAAGGCCGGCGCCAAGCTCGTCGCCGGTGCGAGCACGCTCGCCGGTGGATGCGCGCGGCGGGTCCTCGTCTGCCACCAGCAGAAGCCGGCGGATCCCGCGTGCATCGCCAAGGCCGAAGCCGCGTGCGCCAAGAGCGCCGGCAAGCTCGACAAGCTCGCCGTCACGCTCGGCGCGACCATCGCCAAGAAGTGCGGCGCCCCGACCGTCACGATCGGCGAGCTCCTCGGCGCGACCGGCGGTCGGTTCCAGTCGCAGGCGGCACTCTGCAAAGCGCTCGGCGTCCCGACCCTCGGCGACGCCGCCGCGATCGCCGAATGCCTGACGCGCCACCACGCGTGTCGCGCGCAGCAGGTGCTCGAGCGCGAGCTGCCGCGCCTCGACGAGCTTCTCCTGACGGGCGGCCTCCCCCTGCCCTGATCGCGCCCACGGTATTCGATGCACCCCGCCGATTCGCGACGGACGACGCGCTTCGGTACACCGCGCGCCGTGTGGCTCGCCCCGTGTCGCACGGCTGACGCCCCGTTCCGGTGAGGCGTCGCTTGGTGGCGACGCGGGAGGCGTGGAACCGTCATCGGGGAGCGCGGCCACTGGAGAGAGCGGGGTCGCCTTCGTCCGGCGCCTCTCACGGCGCCCCAACTACCCGACCCATCAGGGTGACCGCGCAGACTCCCAGCCATACGACCGCGCCGACGCGCGGCGCTCCCGGGCACGCGGCTCGCTGTGTCCGCGGCATCCCACCCAAGCGAGGTAACCCCCATGTCCATCCACGTGCTCCTGGTCGACGACTCCACCGACACTCCCTCCGTGCTCCAGCAACGGCTCGAGCACTTCCAACCGCTCGCCGTCACCGTCGCGTGCTCCTGGCAAGCGGCCCGCGTGCGGCTCGTCGTCGACGCCTTCGACGTGATCGTCCTCCGCGACTGCGTCCGCGACGCCTCGGCCGCCGACATGCTCGACGCGCTCCGCGGCCTGCCGCATGCGCCGGTCGTCGTATCGACCCCGAGCCGCGACCTCACGACCGCGCTTCGCCTCCGACGGGCCGGCGCCGACGACTGCGTCATGCGAAACGGCACCGGATGGACGAGCGAGCTGCGCGTCGCGATCGAGCGGCTGACCGCGTCCGCACGCCGGCTCGGGAGAACCGTCGAGCGCTCGGGCGGCGTCCACGACTACGCCGACGTGCTCGCGGCCCTGCTCCTCCGTCCGCAGGCAGCGGTCACGGCCGCAGGTTGATCCCACGTCGCCACGCAACGGCGGACCGAGTAGAACCGTGACCCATGACGGCTCCCGCCGCGTGGACGGTGCTCCCGCACGGACCCCTCGAACGTCTCGCCGACAACCTGCGCTGGGTGCAGGGAACCTTGCCGCGAATGTCGTTGAAGCGCGTCATGACGATCGCGCGCCTCGCCGACGGCCGGCTCGTGATCCACAACGGCATCGCGCTCGGCGACATCCAGATGCGGCAGATCGAGGCGTGGGGCACGCCCACGTTCCTGCTCGTCCCGAACGGGATGCACCGGCAGGACGCGGCCGCCTACAAGGCGCGCTACCCGGCGCTCACGGTCCTCGCCCCGTCCGGGTCACGCGCCAAGGTCGAAGAGAAGATCGCCGTCGACGGGACGTTCGAGGATTTCCCGGCGGACGAGACCGTGCGGCTCGAACGACTAGAGGGCGTCGCCGACACCGAGGGGGTCATGCTCGTCCGCTCGCCGGACGGCACGACCGTCGTGCTCACCGACGCCATGTTCAACATGGACCGGAAGACCGACGTGCTCGGGTTCCTCATCACGACGCTCCTCGGATCGGCGCCGGGTCCGCGCGTCTCGCGCCTCGCGAAGCTGCTCATCGTGAAAGACCGCGCCGCGCTCCGCGCACAGTTCGAGCGGCTCGCCTCGATCCCCGACCTCGTCCGTGTGGTCGTCGCCCACGAGAAGGTCGCGAGCGGGCCCGAAGCACGGGCCGCGATCCTCGAAGCGTCGACGTACCTGTGAGCTAGGCGGCCAGCTCGTCGTAGCGGACGCCGGTCACGCCCTCCGACAGCTCCCAGAGCTTCGCGGCAGCCTGCGGGTCGCGCGAGTGCGCGTTCGACGGCACCTTGCGCGGCGCGCCCCAGAGCTCGCCGAGCCCGCTCGGGCCATAGTAGTCGCCGCCCCGGACGCCCGGGGCGGTCGCCGCGTGGAGTTGCGGCAGCGCACCCTGCGCCGCGCTCTGCGCGAAGATCCGGTTGCCGATCGCCGACAGGCGTTCGGTGAGCGACGAGCCTTCCATGCGCGGTCCCGCGAACTGGAGGTTGGTCGACGCGTAGCCCGGATGCGCGGCGACGCTGATGAGCCCCGCACCTTTGGCGGCGAGCCGGCGCTGGAGCTCGTAGGCGAAGAGCAGGTTCGCGACCTTGCTCTGGCCGTACGCCGGCCATTTGGCGTAGCCGCGCTCCCATTGAGGATCGTCGAAGCGGATCTGCGCGAGCCGGTGGAAGCCGCTGCTCACGGTGACGACGCGCGCGCCCGGCGTCGGCAGCAGCAGGTCGAGCAGCAGCCCCGTCAGCGCGAAATGCCCGAGGTGGTTCGTCCCGAACTGCATCTCGAACCCGTCCTTGGTGCGACGCTCGGGGAGCGCCATGACGCCCGCGTTGTTCACGAGGACGTCGAGCCGGGGCGCGACCGCGCGGACCTCGCCGGCGAAGCGGCGGATGTCGGCGAGGCTCGCGAGGTCGAGCGCCATGAGCGTCGCCGCGGCGCCCGGATGCTTCGACCGGATGCCGGCCTCGGCCTCGCGGCCCTTCGCGAGATCGCGGCACGCGAGGACGACGTGCGCGCCCTTCCCCGCGAGCGCCGTCGCGGTTTCGAGACCGAGGCCGCTGTTGGCGCCGGTCACCAGCATCGTCTTGCCGCGGAGATCGGGAATGTCGTCGACGGTCCATCCACCCATGGTGACCGGCCGCATAGCACATGCGGCCGGCAGGGCGAGTAGCCGCGGTCATTTCTTCCGCGCCTGGTAGCGGAGGCCGTCGTCGCGGACGACGTCGTGGCTCAGCCCTCCGGGAGGGTGAGCCGCAGGAGGCGGCGGCTCGATTCCACGAATACCACCCGGCCGTCCGCGTCGAGCGCGAACTCGGTGACGCAGCCCGATCGCCCGTCGTAGGCGCAGGCGGCGTCGACCGGACCAGCGACCGTCTCGATGAGGCCGGTCGCGGCGTCGATGCGGCGGACGACGCCGTTCGTCTGCACGAACACGTCGCTGTCGGCGTCGACCGCGATGCGCGTCGGATTCAGGCAAGCGTCGAGCGCCAGACCGCCGTCGCCGCACGTGCCCCCGTCGGCGTTCCCGGCGATGAACGTGACCTGCCCGCTGGCGACGTCGAACCGGCGGACGCGCAAAGCGTCGGTGATGTAGACGTCGCCCTCGGCATCGACCGCGATGTCGAAGACGACGAAGCACTCCGGCGCGTGCAGAGAGAAGACGTCGCACCATGGCGCGCGCTCCGCGACCGGCAGCAGGAATCCGCTCTCACGATCGAGCCGCGAGATCCGCGTCCGCTCCGCGACGTAGAGGCCGCGACGAGGATCCACCGCGATGGCCTCGACGCCGATACACGCGTCGCGTGCGGGCACCTCGGTGATCGACCCCGGCAACACGGCACCCACCGACGACGGTCTCGATACGACCGGTCGCATCGATGCGCCGCACCCGGTTGTAGATCTGGTCGGGAGGATACAAGACGCCCTCCAGCAGATACACGGTGTCATCCCGATCGGCGGCGAGCTCGAGCGGCGGCTCGACGCAGGTCTCGGTCGCCGCCGGACCGTCGTCGCAGGTGGGGAACGAGTCGTCGAGGTAGCCGCCGCGGCCGTCGCCAGCGATCCTGGTGATGATGCCGCGCCGATCGATGCGACGCACCGTCGCCGCGTAGACGTCGGTAAGGAACGTCGCGTCGCCGCCGACCGCGAAATCGGTGACGACGCCGAGGCACGCGTCGCGCGCCGGGCCGCCGTCGCCGCAGACGTCGGCCGTCCCGTTCCCCGCGACGACCGTGCCGGCTCCGGCGACGCGCTCATGGCGAACGACGACGATCCCGATGCCGTCCTCCGTTCGTCGCAGCGCCGCCAACCGCCGATCCGGCCCGACGGCGATCGAAGGCATCTCCTCGCCCGGCGGGCCGAAGAGTTCGATCCGACCCGACGCCGCGTCGACGCGACGGATGGTCCAGCCCATGCGGTCGGCCACGTAGACGTTGCCGGCATCGTCGACCGCGACGTCTTCTGCGAGGATGCACGCGTCGAGCGCCGGTCCACCGTTCTCGCCCGACCCGGGCTCGCATGGCAGGCGGCGTCCGGCGACGCTCGTGATGATCGTCGTCGTCGGATCGACTCGCCGCACCGGCAAACCGGGAGCCGCGATGTAGAGAGCGCCCGCGCCGTCGACCGCGATGCCCAAGGGCGTTTCGATGCAGGTCACCGGCGCGGGGACGCCGTCGACGCACGGTCCCCCGCTTCCGTCCCCGGCAGCGACGACCACTTCGGCGCGCGCCGGATCGAGGCGGAGGACGACGTTCCGCGAGGCGTCGGCAAGGTACAAGTTGCCCGCGCCGTCCACGGCGATGTCGACGATCGACGGAAGGCAGACGTCGAGCGCGGGACCGACGAGACGCGGCGGCGGACCTTCGCATTCCGAAAGTGGCTTGCCGGCGATATGCGTCGGCGGACCTCCCGTGGCGTCGACGCGGAGGATGCGACCGTCGCTGTCGCGATGTAGATCTCGCCATGACGATCGACCGCAAGCGACCGGACTTAGCACGGGAATCCCGGGAGCGAGCCGTCACACGTCGCGAGGACGGTCCCCTCGACCGTGCTGATCACGCCCGTACGCGTGTCGACCCGCGGCACACGATCATACTCGGCGAGCAGGAGATTGCCGTCTTGGTCCAACGCCACATCTCTCGCGAGGAGCGGCGCAACGACCGCCTGCCGGCCGTCGCCGCAGTTGTAGTCGACGAGGATCTCGAGACGGGGCACACGCGTCGCGTCGGTTCCCGAATCGTCGCCGCACCCCGCCGAGAGCGCGCAGGCAAGCGCGAGTTCGAGGACGATCGGCACGCGCGGGGAGGACAGCGAGAGCATTCATGGTGCCGTACCATGGCGCAGGCGCACCGCTACAACGCGGGAAAGCCAGCCCGGTCAGCGTTCGAAAGGATGACGCTCCCCCCCATTGACATGTCTACCTGCGCGCCGGTAGACACGGGTCGTGACTGACGTTCCACGACTCTCGAACCAGCGAGGGCTGGGTTCGCGTGCGGAGCTTGACCTCGTCGTCAGCGTTGCTGACCGCTTGAATGACCGTGAGCGCATGGTCGTGATGATGAGAGCGGCCAACGCTTCGTTTGGAATTGTCGGTGACCGCCTCGGCGTCACCCGCCAACGAGCGCGGCAACTATTTCGCAATGCCTTGAGACGCGGATCTTTTCTCGCCGGTGACTTGGCCCGGACCTACCCGCATCCACCGATTGAGATCCCGCCGACGAGAGATGCCGCAGTGGCGCGCAAACGCGCGGCCGCCGGTCTCCGGCGACGGCTGCTCGAGCACGGAAGGCGCGAGCGCCAAGACCACGGCAACGTTTCACGAGCTTTCCACCTGGAAGAAATGAGGGCTCGACCTCCGGCGAGAACAGGTCTACCTGCGTGCAGGGAGGGTTGAGAGATGCGCACGACCATCGCCCATCAACGCAGCGGCCGAACGCGAGCCCAGATTCTCGAAAGCGCTGAGACGATCTTCGCTGCCAAGGGCTACGCGGCAACGCGGCTCGAGGACATCGCCGCGGACGTTGGCATTCGGCGCGCGTCGCTCGTGTACTACTTCCGCGACAAACAGGAACTCTACGATGCCGTGCTGACTGAGGTCATCGGCGGTCTCATGACGCGCATTCAGCATGTGATCACCGCCGCGCGCGGCCTTCCCGACGCGATCGACGCCGCTCTTGACGCATGGGTCGACTATGCCGGAGAGCGCCCAGCACTCGCGCGCCTCCTTCTGCGTGAGATTGCCGACGCGCAGCCGGGGAAGCCTTCTCTGTTCGTGCAACACGCCATGCCGGTGCTTGGGCTAATGGATCAATCTATTCGCGAAGGCCAGCGCCTCGAGCTGTTCCTCCCGATCGATCCCATTCACTTCGCAAGTACCATCACCGGTGCGACCGTCTTTTTCCTCGTTGGGACGCCCCTTCTCGGCGACGCCTGGCCGTTAGATCCTCGGAGCACCGACCAACTCGCGCATCTCAAAGAGGAACTCCGCCGGGTCGGCCGCCGGCTTCTCGGCTTTGTTGGGCCGAAGACCAGAGCTCGCGGCAAGAAAAGAAATAGCTCGCCGGATGCCGCCTAGCTGTTCAGAGATCGATGCTGAGCATCCTTTGGTGCAGGACCGCGCCGCTGCGCTCACTCGCTGCGCGAAGTCTCCAACGGAGGCCGCACGCGCGCTCTTTGAATTCGTGCGCGATGACATCGCCTACACCTTCCGTTGGCAGGAAGGGTCTGCCGGGCCTGCCGATGCCTGGCCGCCGACGGCCGTGTTTCGCGCGTCCACGACTCTCGCGCGTGGCACCGGCATGTGCATCCAGAAAGCGGTCCTTTTGTGCGCGTTGGCTCGGGCCGCAGGATTTACGGCCCGCATACGTTTTCAGAGCGTGCGCGATCACCGCTTGCCGCGCGAGCTCGCGGCACTCATGGGGGACGTGTTGACCCCGCACGGGCTTAGTTCCATCACGATCAATCGACGCGCGGTGCGGCTCGACCCCTCGCTCGACCGAAGCCTCTGCGAGCGCAAAGGGTACCGACTGACCGAGTTCTCGGCACGCAAACACGCTTTGCTCCCGGCACTCGACGTCGCCGGGAATCCCCACTTCGACGTTCTCGAAGAGCTCGGAGAGTTCGAGGTCTTCCCAATGGACCTCGTCATGGCGCGCTTCGAAGCGCGCTTTCGGGACCTCGATGTTGCGGCCGTGCGCGCCTACATCGATCGGACCGCCGCCACGATGTGACGACCCCACCCCCAGAATAGAGGGCCTATGCCTGGAACATTGAATCTGCTCGACCCGGATCTGCACGCGAATCCGTATCCATACTATGCAGCGATCCAGGAGACTTCCGCCGTCTGTATCGTTGAACCCTTCGGCTTTTTTGGGGTGACGCGCTACGACGACGTCGTCGCGGTACTCAAGCGCCCGGAGATCTTCTCGTCGCGCGCCATGACGAGCATGCTCGGCGACCTGAACCCGGTGCCGGATGCGCTGACGTTGATCGCAACCGACCCCCCGGTTCACACACGCCTTCGAACGCTCGTGAATCGGGCGTTCACCCCCCGGGCCATCGCGGCACTCGAGCCGCGCATCCGCACGTTGACCCGTGCCGCCCTCGACCGGATGTCGCCGGCGCAACCCTTCGAGCTCATCAGCGAGCTCGGCATCCCGCTTCCAGTGACGGTCATCGCTGAACTCCTCGGCATTCCCCCGGAGGACCAACGAGATTTCAAGCGTTGGTCCGATGACATCGTCCAGGCCGTCGGCGGCATGATTACCGCGGAGGACCACGCGCGCATTGGGGGAAGCATCAAGGAATTCCAGGTTTACTTCGAAGAGGCGGTCGCGCGCCGGCGGCTCGAGCCCACCGACGACGTCCTCAGCGATCTCATTCGCGCAGAAGAAGATGGCCTCTTGCTGAGCGCAAGCGACGTCATGGCTTTCAGCAGTCTGCTCTTGGTCGCAGGCAATGAGACGACGACAAACCTTCTCGGAAACGCCGTCGTGGCGCTCCTCGAGAATCCCGTGGAACTCTCGAAGGTGCGCGCAAACCCAGGCCTCATTCCGGCCCTGGTCGAAGAGACCCTGCGCTACGACAACCCGGTCCAGTGTCTTTTCCGCCAGACGCTATCCGAGGTGACGCTCGGAGACGTGACGATCCCAGAGGGCGCGATGGTCATGCCGTTCTTCGCGGCCGCCAACCGCGACCAGCAGAAGTTTACGGACCCTCATACGTTTGACGTCACGCGGAATGCGGTCGGGCACCTTGGATTCGGGTTTGGCATCCATTTCTGCTTGGGCGCACCTTTGGCGAGACTCGAGGCGCGCGTCATGCTCGAAGTTCTCTTGGCGCGAGCCTCGGACTTTACGCTCGCGGAATCGAAGGTCGAGTATATCGAGTCGCTCTTCCTTCGCGGCCCGAAGCGGCTGCCGTTGGCGTGCCAAGAGGGACCGCGCGCGAGCACGGCTTCTCGGCCCGAGGTGCGAGTATGAGTAAACGCCTACATTACTCGCACGCAGAGATCATGATGAACCACGACTACGTGACGCGGATTCATCACGACGGTCGACTCTTCCACGGCGGACTGGACGCCGCGGGCCGCTACGTTCCGCCACGATCGCGGCATCGGCTGAACGCCATTGCCGCGTGGCGTGAACGGCTGCAGCAACGCAGACAAGCAAGCGAGGTCATTCAACCCGCCGAGGTCGACCGTCCCTTCTTTCCGAACGTTGCGCAGGCAAATTTTCTGTTGCGCTCCGGGGCAAAGGAGGCGTTGACGCGGATTCTGACCCTCATCGGCGTCACCGAAGGCTTCGGCAATGACGGCATCCGGGCGTTGCCTGCCATCGACCTCTCGCACTTCTACACGTCACCGCTCGAGGACACCTGTCTCGGACACCTCCAGACTGGGCTGATGGAGGCCCACGGGAACGACGAAGCTGGACGCGGTGAGGAATCCGGGCACGACCAGATGTGGTACGCGATCCGCGACGCTGCCCTCGAACGCCCCACGATCACGCCCGACATGTTCGAGAACCTGCCGATAGCTCCTCCGCCCGGTTACGAAGGGCCGGCAAAGCCCGGGCCAGAGGCGATCGGCGTAAGCTCGCTCACCACTCAGCTCTTTCCTGAACTAGCCCCGATGTTCGAGCTCACGCTCACCGCACTCGCACAGATTCTCGTCATCGAGCTCATGGCGTTCCCGACGTTCAGCTGGGCACGCGAAGTCTTGGCGGATCCTCTGGGCTCCGCTGCTCCCACGTTTGCGCCGACGATGGTGGACCGCATCACCGTCGATGAAGGGATTCATGTTGGCTACCTTCAATGCGCGCTGGCGGAGACGCGCTGTCGCATGCTCGTGACTGCCGTAGGAGGAACCATCTCGGGTGCACCCGTGGTGGATGGCATTCTGCGGAAGATCATTGCGCAGAACACCGGCTCTCGATGGGACCGGGTGAATCTCTATCGCATGAAGCAAATTCGGGCGGAGCTCGCGCGCCGACGCGATGGAGAGCAGCTACTCGCGGAGTTCGGCAAGCTCGGGACCGTGCCGGACGAAAGCGCTGCGGCCGCTAAGCCGTGATGGCGAGGCGCCACGCGACGGCACGACGCCTCCCGCTGCTTGTTCGCGTCCTGGTCACTGTGGGTGTGTTTGGCGCGTGGGTTCCACCGGCGCTGGCCGCCGTTGTGACGCTCGAGGAGGCCTGCGCCGCGGCCCTGAATACGCACGAACGAATCGCTGCGGCCGCCGCCGACGAGGAACGCGCGGCTGTTGCTCCGTGGCGTGCGCTCAGTGCTGTCGGTCCGTCCCTTCGCGGCACCGGCTCGTTCACCCGTGAAAAAGAAGCCATCGAGTTTCCAACCCAGCCTGGACTCCCCGCGAGTGGCTTCAACCCGCTGATTCTCGCGCGAGACCCGTTGCGGGCTTCAGTCAACGTGACGCAGCCCCTCTACACGCACCAATTCTGGGCACTGCGCGATCTCGGCAAGTCCGAGGTTGCCCGGAGTGCGGAAGCCTACCGTGCCACCGTGCAGGACGTCGTCCTCACTGTCACGGCAGCGTACTACGACGCGCTCCGTGCGCGGACCCTTCGCGCCGTGGCCGATGAAGCGGCGCGCCTTGCCAATGCCGAGGCGACTCACGCGCGCACGCGACTGGAACTTGGCGAAGCGCTGCGCACCGATGTGCTTCGCGCGGAGACTGAAATTGCGCGAACCACCCAGCGAGTGGCCGAGACGACGGGAGCCGTCGAGGTGGCCTCGATGACGCTCGCCCGCCTAACGAGCCTTCGCGGACCGTTCGAGATCGCGGATCCGCCTGCGCGCCGGCTCAGCGCGACCTCCCCGGCGCCAATTGTGGCAACGGCGCTCCGATACAATCCGGACCTGCAACAGGCCGAGGCTGCACTCGAAACAGCCCACGCCGAGGAAGCACGCCTGAAAGCGGCACTGTATCCGACGCTCGCTGCCCAAGGCAGCTATCGATTGGTAGATGAGGAATCCTTCGTCGAGCTCAACAACTTCTGGCAGATCGTTGTGGGCATCGAGATTCCGCTCTTCGAAGCGGGCGGCGCACGCTACCTGGACCTGGCGGAGCAGCGCGCTCGCGTAAAGGGTACGGCGGCGCAGGTCGCCGGCTTGCGGCGCGATCTCGAGGTCGACATCGGCCGAGCTTTTGTGACGGCACAAACCCTCGAGAAGCAGCAAACCACGGCCGAGAAGGAAGCGACGCTTGCCGCCGACACGTACCGATTGCTCTCCCACCAGTATGAGGTCGGAGCCGCCACCAGCCTCGATGTGCTCACGGCGCTGACGGCCCGCGCTGCCGCCCAGAGCACGCAGGCCGTCATCCGCTACGCGCACGCCATCGCGCTCGCCCAACTTGACCGACTCGAAGGCACGCTCGGGATTCCCGATGCCTCGCCTTCTACGGAGACGCCATAGTGCGGAGCCTCCGCTTCACCTGGGTCATATGCGGTTGTCTCGTCGTCCTCGGCGCCGCAATCTGGGGCGTGCGCTGGTGGCGCTTTCACCTCGCCCACGTCAGCACAGACAACGCCTATGTCCGAGCAGACAACGTGCTCATCACTCCTCGGATTCCCGGGACGATTAGCGAGCTCGCCGTCGAAGATCATTGGCAGGTAAACGCGGGAACCGTGCTCGCGTACCTCGACCGTACAGACTATGAGCTTAGGCTGCGGCAGGCGGACGCCGCGTTGGCTCGTGCGAGGGAAGGGGTAGCGCAGGCGCGCGCCGCGGTGCGAACCGCCGAGAGTCAGACGCGGGCCGCCGACATCCAGCTTGCGCAGGCGCGACTCGATGAAGCACGCGTTACCAAACTCGCGAGCGGCGGGGATGCCTCCGCTGACCGCCTCGAACGTGCCCAGACCGCACGCCGCGCGGCGGAGGCTCAGCTGGAAGCGGCACAGCGTGGCGTGGAGCAGGCGCGTGCGGCCCTCGGTATCTCCCTCGACGCACCTGACACCGAAGCCTCGAGCGTGCGTCAGGCAAGCGCCGCGCGCGACGAAGCCGCGCTGCTTCTGTCCTACACAGAGCTTCGCGCCCCCAGCAGCGGCGTCGTCACGAAACGCTCCGTAGAGATTGGTCAGTCCGTCCAACCGGGCCAGCCGATCATGGCGCTTGTGCCTTTGGAGCGCATCTACATCGAAGCCAACTTCAAAGAGACGCAGCTCGCCGCCGTCCGGGTCGGACAGCCGGCAACGATCGTCGCCGACCTGTACCCCGACCACGTCTACACGGGGCGCGTGGCGAGTCTCGCGCCGGGAAGCGGCGCCGCCTTCGCGCTGCTTCCGCCGGAGAACGCGTCCGGCAACTGGGTGAAGGTCGTCCAACGCGTGCCGGTCAGGATCGCGCTCGATGCGCCGCCGCCCCCGGAATGGCCGCTCCGCGTGAGCGTGTCGGTCGTCGCCACGGTTGACGTCACGAGTAGCGCCGGAAGTCGCCTCCAGCCCCTCACGCAGCTCTCCGAAACTCCGCCATGAGCGACTCGCCGCGACTGCCCACGAACAAGTGGTTGGTCACCCTCGCGGTCATGCTCGCGACCGTTCTTGAAGTGCTCGATGTGACAATCGCGAACGTCGCCTTGCCGCACATGCAGGCCAGCTTCTCAGCCTCGATCGACGAGGTAACCTTGATCCTCACCTCGTATCTCGTCTCGAGCGGGGTCGTGATTCCACTCACTGGATGGCTCGCCGATCGCGTCGGTCACAAGCGCCTCTTCGTCGGCAGCACCTTGCTGTTTACGGTGAGCTCGGTCCTCTGTGGCTTGGCCTGGAACCTCGAGAGCATCGTCCTCTTTCGCATTGCGCAGGGGATAGGCGGCGCAGCCCTCATGCCGCTCTCGCAAGCGACGCTGCTCGAAGTTTTTCCCCCGGCTCAACATGGTCTAGCGACCGCCGTCTGGGGTATCGGAATCATGGCTGCGCCCGTCTTGGGTCCAACACTCGGCGGGTGGTTGACCGACAACTATCACTGGCGCTGGGTGTTTCTCGTGAACCTCCCGCTGGGCCTCATCGCGGTCGCCCTGCAAGTGGCCTTCGTCCCCGACGACTCCGCGAAACGGCGAACCGTCGCGCGCGTCGACTACGTCGGCATCCTGCTGGTCGTACTCGCCATCGGCTGCATGCAGATCGTACTCGACCGCGGCGAGCGCTCCGATTGGTTCGCCGCTTCGTGGGTATGGATCTTCACCGCTGTCTCGCTGCTCTCCGCAGCACTCTTGGTGCCTTGGGAACTCAGACAGGAGGCGCCAGTTGTAGATTTGCGCCTCTTTCGGAAGGCGAGTTTCGCCTCTGGCACACTGCTGACGGCGCTCCTCTTCGCGTGCCTCTACTCGAACCTCATCATGTTCGGTCTGTACCTCCAGGTAGTGATGCAGTACCCCGCGTGGAACGCTGGTCTCACGATGGCACCACGCGGAATCGCCACCATGGTGGGGTTATTCGTGATCGGGCAACTTTACAGCCGATTCGACCCACGGCTGATACTCGCTGCGGGCCTGGCTCTCGTCGGCCTGAGCAGCCTTCAGATGGCGAATTTCCACCCCGCCTACGGTCCGAGCGAGCTCATCTTCCCACTGGTACTAAGCGGACTCGGAATCGGGTGGAGTTTTGTCCCACTCTCGGCGAGCACGCTCAGCGGCGTGCCGCCAGCTTCACTGGCGAACGCATCAGGACTCTTCAACTTGATGCGGAACACCGGTGCGAGCGTGGGCATTGCAATCTCGGGCACACTGCTCGTGCGTTGGGGCCAAGCGCATCAGTCTTTGCTCGTGGTGCATGTCAATCCTTTGAATCCGGCGGCCGACGCTGCGCTGCAAGGTGCGCGCGCGGTTGCTCAGCACGGTGGAGCGGATCCCTTCACCGCAGCCAACCAGGCACTTGGCCTCGTGTACGGCCTCATCCAACGCGAAGCGACCGTGCTCGCATTCGAGGACGTGTTTCGCTTCGCCGGCATCGTGGCGCTCTCGATCATCCCGCTCCTGTTGCTCCTCGGGAAGGGCCGCGCGGATCTCTCAGCAATACACTGAGGGCAGCCCGCAAGGTCAGTGGCTCGGAAGGCTGAAACCATCGAGAGGATTCGCGTGCGGCCTCACCGTGACTCGAGCCTAGCTAGAGAACGACGCAGTCCCCCCTGCCAGTGCATCCGAAGGGACGAGGTTAGCCCCAACACGCTCGTGCGTCACTGCCTGGTCTTGACATCGGATGACGGCCGTTCCGCGTGCGCGCTGCGGGCCTCGCTCTCTTCCTCGGCACCTACGAGTCATGCAAGGTGCGGATCCTTTGCTACATGCGAGCACGAATCGAAGGAGGAGGACTCGATGAAATCGTCCCTGATCGCGTCGCCGTTCAAGAAGGGCACGTCGGCGACGAAGGTGATCGCGACGTCGGTCAAAGTGTTCGGCATCGGCTCGGAGAGTGCCACGGACGAGCCGACGACGACGCCGAGCCTCGTCCGCCCCGGGGTGAACGTGATGGGCAAGAGCGTCGTGAAGATGACCAACCCGCAGGGCTGGTACTGCTTCGTCTCGAACGTGAACGTCGCCGGCAAGGTCGAGATCGAGATCCCGTGCGACGCGCACATCGCCAGCGCGAAGGAGGATGGGACGTCGGTCAGGGCCGCGGACGACGGCGGCAGGGGCGTCACCGTCTTCGGCGCGCTCCAGATCACGCGCAAGGGGTGCGCCGAGAGCGCGCCCAAGTCCTGACACGATCACGCGGCTGCCGCTCGCACGCGGCGGCGGCAACCGCGACCCGAGCTTACGCGTCGGGGATCTCGACCTCGATCAGCGCCGCGAGTTGCACGAGCGACTCCTGCCAGCCGACGTAACATCCGTCGGCCGGGATCACGACGGGAACGTTCTCCTGCACGATCTCGACCTCGGTGCCGCAGCTCACGGCGCGCAGCGTGACGGTGACCTGGAGCTCGCCCGGCAGGTTCGGGTCGTCGAACTCGTCCGTGTAGCGGAGCTTCTGGTGCGGCGTGAGCTCGAGGTACTTCCCGCCGAACGAATGAGTCGAGCCCGTGCAGAAGTTCGTGAACGACATCCGGTGCCCGCCGCCGACCCGCGCATCGATCTCGTGGACCTTCGCGGTGAAGCCGCGCGGCGGGAGCCACTTCACCATGGCTTCGGGATCGAGAAACGCCCGATAGACCCGCTCCGCGGGCGCCCGAAATACCCGGTGCAATCGAATCGTGTGGCCAGTGGACATGTCGCGTGTTCTCCTTGGATTCTCGCGTGGTACGCCGGAGTGATCCCGGCGCTCACCCTGTAGTCGATCGGCGCCGAGAGAAATCGACAGGCGCCGGTTTCGGCGCACCCGCGCCATCGCTCGGCTCGGTTGAACGCCGGTTCGCGAGTGTGTCATGCCGCCCACGTGGATCCCCTCGCACCTCCCGCCACCAGCCGGATCCGCCTCGCCGAACGCGACCTGATCCACGAACGGTTCCCCTTCTTCGCGGTCGTCTGGATCGCGACGAGCTCCGTGTGGCTCTACACCTTGGCGTCGGGCGAGCAGCCGCTGCTGTCATGGCGAGCCGCGCTCGCGACCGCGGCCGCGGAGCTCGCGATCCTCGTTCCCGCCGCTCGGCACATCGGGCGACTGCCGGGGGCCCTCACGACCCACGCCGGCGTGCTCGGGGCGCTCGGCTCCCTGCCGTTGGTGTGGACGGTCGCGGCGAGCGGCACGGCCGCGCCGCTCGCGGTGCTGATGCCGGTCCTCGCGGCGTTCATGCTCGCGCCGCCACTCTTCTTCGCGTGGAGCTGGCGGTTCGAGCTGGGTCTGATGCTCGCCGTCACGCTCCCGGCGACGGTCTGGATGATGGTCGTCCGGCCCGCGAGCGGCGTCGCGCTCCGCGACCTCCTCGTCGTCTTCGGCTCCATGACCGTGCTCGGCACCGCGCTCGCGGCGCGCGTGTCGCGGGAGCTCGCCCTCCGTCTCGCCCGCCGCGAGCAAGAGGAGGAGTCGCGCCGCGCGCTCGCCGAGTCGCGCGAAGCGCAACTGGAGAGCGAGGAGCGCTTCCGCGTCGCGTTCCACCGCGCGCCGATCGGCATGTCGATGGTCGGCGCGGACGGCATGTTCCTCCAGGTGAACGCCGCGTTCGCCCGCATGCTCGGCCGCACCACGGACGAGATGGTCGGCACGTCCGTCGACGACTTCATCGATCCGGAAGACCAACCGCTGGCGCACGAGCATCGCCGCGAGGTGCTGAGCGGCAACGTCGAGAGCGTGGAGACCGTCATGCGGCTCCGGCATCGCGATGGGCACGTGGTGCTCGCGCGCGTGACGCGCTCCATGGTGCGCGACCGCGACGGCACGCCGTCGCACATGATCGGCCAGATCGAGGACGTGACCGAGCGCCGCCGCGCGGAGGAAGCGCTCCGCACGTCGCTCGACGAGCTGCGGCGGAGCGAAGAACAGCTGCGGCTGCTGGCGCAGCGCCAGGTACGGGTCCGCGAGGAGGAGCGCCGCCGCCTCGGCTTCGATCTGCACGACGACGTCTGCCAGGAGCTCGTCGGCACCGGGATCATGGTCGAGTCGGTGCGCGGGCGCCTGCACGCGACGGACCCCGAGTCGAGCCAGAAGCTCGCGCGCGTCGGCCGGCACCTGAACGACCTCGGCGAGCACTTGCGCCTCGTCGCACGCGAGCTCCGCCCGATGCTGCTGCACGACCTCGGGCTCGAGGACAGCGTCCGCTCGCTCGCCGCCGGCATGTCGACGACGATCCGCATCACGACCCGCGTGCCGACACCGATCCCGCGCCTCGGCGAGGAGATCGAGACGGCCGTCTACCGCATCGTCCAGGAGGCGATCTCGAATGCGCTCCGCCACGCGCACGCGGACGAGGTCGTCGTGACGCTCGCCGCGTCCGACGGCGTGCTCCGCGCCGAGGTGCGCGACGACGGCCGCGGCTTCGACGCGAAGGCGCGGCAGCGCGAGGCACTCGGGCTCGTCAGCATGGAGGAACGCGCGCTCGCCGTCGGCGGGAAGCTCCAGGTGGTTTCCTCGCCGGGCCGCGGCACCACGGTCGTGCTGACGTGTCCGCTGATTCGCAGTGTCCCGCGTCCCGCGGCCTGATCGTCCGTGGTCGACCCGGACCCGTTGACCTCGTTCGGGGCGACGTGAGACCGTCCGCCCATGACGCGTACGCTTCTGGTGACTCTCGTTCTCGTGCTCTCGATGTCGACGTCCGTTCGGGCCGCGGACGACTTCAAAGCCGGCTGGACCAAGAAGCTCATCGACTCGGAGACCGCGGACTGCACCGAGGCGACCGTGAAGGACGCCTGGGAGAACACCAAGAGCCAGCAGGGCGTCGACCCGAGCCTCCCGCTGACCCCCGAGGTCCGCAAGAAGCTCGCGCCGCAGATCGCCGCCCTGAAGAAGATGTGCGCGTGCGCGATCCGCGAGGCCGCGAAGCACTACACCCGCGCCGAGGCCGAGACGACCCCGAGCGACCTCCAGCAGTTCATCGCGGATACCGTTGCCAAGGGTACCTGCAAGCTGGAGATGCCCGCACGCGAGTCGTAGTCGACCACGCCATGCTCGCGCCGCCGCGCCCTTGATGCGATAACTCGCACCCGTGAGCGTCGGACTCCTCGCCTTACTGGACGACGTCGCCGCGCTCGCCAAGGTCGCGGCCGCGTCGATCGACGACGTCGCCGGGCAGGCCGCGAAGGCCGGCGCCAAGGCCGCCGGCGTCGTCATCGACGACGCCGCGGTCACCCCGCGCTACGTCGTCGGATTCGCCGCCGAGCGCGAGCTCCCGATCGTGCGCGCGATCGCCGCCGGCTCGCTCCGCAACAAGCTGCTCATCTTGATGCCCGTCGCCCTCGCGCTCGGCGAGCTCGCGCCGTGGGCGATCGTCCCGCTTTTGATGGCCGGCGGCGCGTACCTCGCCTACGAGGGCGCCGAGAAGCTCTTGCACGCGGTCTTTCCGCACGCCGCTCACGCTCACGAAGCGCACGTGCAGCCGGCCGCCGCCAGCGCCGAGGAGCTCGAGCGCCAGAAGATCGCCAGCGCGGTGAAGACCGACTTCATCCTCTCCGCCGAGATCATGGCGATCACGCTCGCGGCGCTTCCCGAGGGAAGCCTCTGGTCGCACGCGGCCGTCATGGCGATCGTCGCGGTCGGGATCACGGTCGCGGTCTACGGCGGCGTCGCGCTGATCGTGAAGGCCGACGACCTCGGGGTGCGGCTCGCGGCCAACGGCGCGTCACACCCGGGCGGCGCCGTCACGCGCGCGCTCGGCCGCGCGCTCGTCGTCGGGATGCCGGTGTTCCTCGCCGGTCTCGCCCTCGTCGGCACGATGGCGATGCTCTGGGTCGGCGGCGGCATCCTCGTGCACGGGCTCGAGGCGTATCACTATGAAGCGCTGCCGCACTTCATCCACGAGCTCGCGGAGTCGGCGGCGCACGCCGTCCCGCCGGCGTTCAGCGGCGCGGTCGGGTGGTTCGTCGGCGCGACCGGCGCGGGAATCGTCGGGCTCGTGGCGGGTGCGGTGTTGATCCCGCTCGTGAGCTTCGTGCTGGCGCCGGCGTGGCAGGCGGTGGACACGCGGTGAACGCGTATCAGGTGATCCGCAAGACGGGTGATCTCGACCTCGTGGTCCGCGAGCGCGACGTTCCGGAATGGCGGGCTCAGCTCCTGGCATTCGGCTATGGCGTTTTTCACGAGGACACCGCATTACTCCGATTCAGTCCCTCAACCACGACTGGATGGCCGATCGATCTCGTAGTGGTCGACGACGCGACGTTCGATGCGATGAAACACAGCGCGTGGTCGGTTGCGTTCGGCGGGATCACATGCGCAATCCCGTCGGTCGAGCACCTCATCGCGATGAAGCTCCATGCGCTCCGGTTCTCGGGCGAGGCGCGCATGCGGAAAGACGGCGTCGACGTCGTCGACCTCGCCGAGGCCACATGCTGTATGCCGGGAAACGCTGACCACGCTGCGCTGGACACGCTGAGGTTCCCGGTGCCGTCACGGCCGCTGCGGGAGCACCCGCGCCCGACAGTCGACATGCTTCTCGCGGCCAGCGAAGCGATGCTGCCGGTCTGGAACGCCGACCCGAACCGCGAGGCGACGCGGCTCGCGCAGAAGTGTCGGGTGCGATTCGTACTGACGGAGAGCGCTCAGGCGCCCTGAGCCGTCTTCAGACGTCTCGTCCGCGCTCGGGAAAAAACGCGTCGACGGCGACGACCGTGTCCGCAAACGTCGGGATCCGGAGCTGATCGCCGCGCCGCACGCGCCCGCTGCGGACGTAGCGCCCGCCTTGGCGGTCGGGATCGCCGAACACTTCGACCTGCTCGTCGCGGAGATTCACGATCCAATACTCGACGACTCCCGCGGCGGCGTAGATCGCGGCTTTCGTGTGGCGATCGGCGAGCACCGACGAATCGGCGACCTCGACGACGAGGATCGCGGCGTCCGGATGGACCGCGTCGTAGTCGGAGGGACGACCGAGAACGACCGCGACGTCCGGCTCCGGCACCGAAAGCGGCCCCGCGACGAACGGCAGCTGCATACGAACGAGCGCGCGATTCTCGATCACGGTCCGGAGCGCCTCGTGAGTGCGGTAGACCGCGGACGCGTGCGGCGGATGCTGCGGCGACATGGCGACGATGACCCCCTCGAGCAACTCGACCCGATCGTCGGGACCGAGCACGCCCTCGTCAGCGAGCGCGAGGTAGCGCGCGGCGGTGTAGCGAGCCGCGGCCGGGGCACCAGGGGTCATGCGACGAACGTAGCCGCTTCCACTCGCACTGAGAAGCGCTACTCGCAGCGAGGACGCTCAGCCCCGCAACAGCCCCACGACCGCGTCGACCACGTCCGTCACGAACCGCTCGTACGCGAGCGGCTTTCGTGGCGGCGGGTCGGCGTCCATGCCGCGCGCCTGCTCCCCGAGCGCGCACACGACGGTCAGCACGCTGAGTCGCAACCGGTGGAACTGGAGCGCGCGTGGCAAGTGGTCGACCAACGGCATCACGTGGGGTAACGCGCGGACGAGCGTCGGGCCGAAGTACGTTGCTTCCTTGGAATAGAAGTCGGGGTGCGCGACGCCCTGCATGATGAGCCGCAGGTGCCGGCGGCCGGTCTCGTCGTGCAGCAACTCGGCGAGCGGCAGGATGATCGCCTCGAGCGCGGACCGCGGCTCGACCGGCGGCGAGGCTTCGAGCGCATCGAGAATCGTGGTGCGCCGCGCTTCCACCGCGGCGTGCCGGCGCTGAAAAACGGCCTCGATCAGCTGCACGCGGTTGCCGAAGTGGTACTGAACGGCGGAGGCGTTCCGGTGCCCGCTCCGGGTGGTCAGCGTCCGCAGCGAGACGCCGTCGATCCCGCGCTCGTCGAGCATGCGCTCGGCGGTGTCGAGCAGCCGCGTGCGGCCGTCGACGCCGCTTTTCTTCGTGAGGGCGCGAGCCATCGTAACGGCGACGTCTAAGCCAATGCCGCGACCAAAGTCCACGCGCCCCAGGCGATCAGCAGGACGCCGGGGAGGTGGGTCGCCCAGCGACCCGGCAAGACGCGCTCGGCCAGGATGAAGACCGTGAGGACCGCCATCGCGGCGACGCTCATCACGCCCGCCGCGAACATGATCAGCATGAGCGCCCAGCAACAGCCGAGACAGTACGTGCCGTGATGCAGGCCCATGCGGAACGCCCCGTTCGGACCCGGCTGCCAGTGCCCGAGGAGGAAGCCCATCGGCGTCCGGCAGTGCGCAAGACACGCCTCCTTGATCGGTGTCAGCTGGAAGATGCCCGCGACCAGCAGCGTCACGCCCGCGAGCACCGGCCCCGCGGCCATCACCATGCCGTGCAGCAGCGCCGCGCGGTGCAGCAGCCACTGCACGAGCGTCGCCACGAGCGCGAAGCCGAACCACGCCGTCAGGTAGCCTGCGGCGAACGCCATGCCGGAGCCTGCGCGCGTCTCGCCACGCTCGCGATCGAGGCGCATGAACACGAGCGTGATCGGAAGGGCGGCAGGGGTCATCATCGCCGCCATCATCACGATCCACATGAGCGCCGAGGCGCCGAGGTACGGCCCCGTCGCCTCGGGCGCCATCATGGCGCGCGCGAGCCCGAGCATGATGGGATCGCCCTCCATCGCGTTCATGACGGCGGCGCTCCGCGCCATGAGACACCACGACACGACGGTCGCGATCGCGAGCGCGACGCAGGTGACCAGCCGGCCGTCGGACGCGGCCGAGCTCCCGGTCACGCCGCTCCGGACCACGCGAACGGCGCGAAGTGGCCGTTCCGCTGGGCGCCGTCGTGGTCCCAGCGAATCCCGAAGCAAGCGATGACGTTCTTCACGACGGTCGCGAGCGCGAGGCGGCGGTTGGCCGGGTGGAACGTGGGGTCGATCGCGAGGCACTCGCCGCTCACCGAGATGCTCGGGATGCCTTCGATCTCCTGCTCGAGCATGCCCGGGATGCTGACCCCGCGGCGGTGTCCGTCCATCTCGAAGCGGATCGGATGGCGCTCGACGCCGCGCATCTCGCCGATGAGCGGCGCGAGGGCCGCGAGCGGGCCGCCGGCGCTGCCGCTCGTGATCGCCAGGATCGCGTCGGCCTGCTCCTGCGATGCGCCATCGTCGACGATGATCCCGAGCTTCCAGTTGCCGGCCGCCATCACCGCCTGCGACTCCGCGACGACCGCGAACGTGACGCCGGCGAGGTCGAGCGCGCCGTAGCGGCCCTCGTCGATCCGGTAGGTCATGGCGAACCGGCAGAAGCCCTCGGTCGCGGGCGCCATCACGTTGCTGGTGACGCAGGGACACACGAATCGACAACTGCATGCCTCGATGTATTGGCCCGCGATCGACCAGGTCGGCGTCATGGACCGGCTCTAGCGACGGCCCGCCGCAGTCGCAAGCCGCACCGCGCGACCGGTAGTGGGTCGGTTTGATGCGCGTCAGGGATCGCTCCGGGGAGCGGTCAGCTCGCGTGTGCTCAACACATGGTGGCTCCGGCCATCTGTATGCGCCGGCATCAGCGACCCCGCGACCGTAGGAGTGCATCCCTGACGCGCATCGAACCGACCCACCACCGCGCGATCGGGGTGGCCCCGATCCCTTGCCACAGCCGGCCCACCCGGCCACATAGAGCCCTCGCAAATCGACGACGAACGGAGGTCGCACGCCATGGCCGATACGCCCGAGTACACGCCGCCCAAAGTCTGGACCTGGAACAAGGACGCCGAGCATCGCTTCTCGGCCATCAATCGGCCGATCGCGGGCTCGACCCACGAGAAGGAGCTGCCCGTCGGGAAGCATCCCTTCCAGCTCTACTCGCTGGCGACGCCGAACGGCGTGAAGGTCACGGTCATGCTGGAAGAGCTGCTCGCCAAGGGCCACACCGGCGCCGAGTACGACGCCTGGGTGATCAACATCCTGAGCGGCGACCAGTTCGGGTCGGGCTTCGTCGCGGTGAACCCGAACTCGAAGATCCCCGCCCTCCTCGATCGCTCGAACCCCGAGAAGCCGATCCGCGTCTTCGAGTCGGGCGCCATCCTCGTGCACCTCGCCGAGAAGTTCGGCGAGTACCTGCCGACCGACCCGGCGAAGCGCGCCGAGTGCCTCTCGTGGCTCTTCTGGCAGATGGGCGCGGGACCGTTCCTCGGCGGCGGCTTCGGACACTTCTACGCGTACGCGCCGGTCAAGCTCGAGTACGCGATCGACCGCTACGCGATGGAAGCCAAGCGGCAGCTCGACCTGCTCGACCGCCGGCTCGCCGAGAGCGAGTACGTCGCCGGCCCCGACTACACGATCGCCGACATGGCGATCTGGCCTTGGTACGGCGCGCTCGTGAAGGGCGTGATCTACGAGGCCGCGGAGTTCCTGGCCGTGCACGAATACAAGAACGTGCACCGCTGGACGGATCAGATCTCCGAGCGCCCGGCGGTGAAACGCGGCCGGATGGTGAATCGCGTGTGGGGTGATGCTTCGAGCCAGCTCCCCGAGCGTCACGACGCGAGCGACTTCGACAAGGTGCCGAAGGCGGGGTGAGCGGCCCGCGTCTTAGATCAGATCCAAACGCCCCCAGCGCCGAAGGGTGCTCTCGAGACCAGCACGCCACGTGGCGGCGCTCGATCTGTCGGCATCTCGCAGGAGTACGATGTCGATCTGCGGCATCGTGATCTCGAGAGCCTCCATGAGGTGAGCAACATCCTCAATGGAAGCCGTGCACCCGGTCTCCAAACGGCTCAGCGTTTCCGCATGAATGCGAAGCAGCCGAGCGGCGCGTTGCACATCCATTCCTGCTCGGGAACGCGCGGCGTTCAGTAGGCTTCCGAGAGTGCTTCGATCGTCGAATACCGCTGCCCACGCATGGCGAAGCTGCTCGCGCTCCGTCCTTTCGCCGCGTAGATGCCGCCACGCCGCCTCGGCGTCCTCTGCTTCACGAGGTCGAGCCTGAGGCTGGGGCAAGCAGATGTCATCGAGCGCACCCGATTCCTGCAGGTCGATCAACTCCCTCTCGAGTTTCTCCAGATCATCGATGTCGTCCGTCGCTTCATGTCCAAAGACTTTTCGCTTTTCCATGGCCGATCCTCCTCTTCTCTCCAGACTTTGGCGCCCGCTTTTCGGAGCTCGGACGCAGTGCGGCGCATGTCCTTTCTGCTCTAGCGAGGAGTGCTGCTCGGCTTGATGATCGAAACTATTCGGACGAAGACTCGATCGGCTTCGTGCCCGCGTGTTTCTCGATCGAGTCCCTCAGCTTGCGTAGCGCTCGATGACGCAGTTGACGCGCATTGATCTCAGTCACCTCGAGGTACTCAGCGAGCTCTTTGTCCGAAACGCCATGCGAAACCCAACCGAGGATCTCGCGATCTCTCGCCGGGAGGGCGCGCAAAGCACGCCGAACCGTTGTGCGCCGGTGTGATACCAGCTTCGTTCGAGCATCGCCCCGGGGCTGCCCGAGCTCGTCAGCGATCGCCGGGGCGTGCTTTCGAATCGCCTCCTCGTGTCGGTGCCGATCGATCGCACGATTTCGGCTGGTTCGGCGCACGAACGCCCAGATCGGTACTCGGAGCCTCTGCTTCTTCGCCAAATCGAGAATGGTGCCAAAGACGTCGTTTGCGACCTGCTTCGCATCCTCGCGGTCAATGCCTGTTGCTTGAGCCTCATGAACCACCGCGTGCCAATACCGGTTCACCAGTGCCCCTGCGGCTTCGTCATCGCCTCGTGCAATCAAGCGCAGCAGTTCTTCGTCTGTGTGCGTGGCCATCTTGCGGATACCCCCGGGGAGGGGCCGAGTGTGAATCCACTAAAACTACGGAATGACGTGACGCTCGATAATTCAGGTGGTTAGGCTCCGGAGCGCACCGCAGGTTCCCGAAGACTAGGCTTCAGGTGGGTCAAGACGACGAAGCGCACTCAGCGTCGAGCGGCACCAACTCGAGCAACTTCGGAAAGGTCCGTCCGAAAACTGATCCGTCGCCGCAGGCTGTGAGCTCGATACCGTCGAAGCCCCTATCGCCTATCCAAGACCTGCCACCGCTCGGGGTTCCAGTGGGGCAGCCAGGTACTCGCACCCCTCAGAGGGTGCCTGGATCGAGGAGACGGAGTCGCAAGGCGCCGGCATCGACGGCGCCGTTGAACCCCTCAGTCAGCGGTCGCGGCGGAAGACCCGCGCGCGCATCGTCGGCAGAGACGCGACCTGACGGAAGGCTCCGAGATACGCGGGCGCGGAATCTGGCCCGACGTAGACGAAGGTCTCGATCTCGGATCGCTCGAGCTCGTTAACGATGGTCGCGGCGTCCGCGCGCGGCGGCACGACACCGAAGTAGCGAAGGCCGGCGTGCCACGAGAGGTAGAGCCCGTCGTTCCAGCTCGTCCATCGCGCGCCGCCGTTCTCGAGCGAGAACGGATTCGTCGCCGTGCGTGAGCCGCGAAGCTCGGCCGGCAGCGCCGACGCCGCGAGCGCGTAGCGGCGCATGTCGTCGGCGACGGCACGCTGGGCCTGGATGCCGGCGATCGCCGGCGGAACGAGCGACGCGGCGACGAGCGCCATCGCGGTCGCGACGGCGCCGGGCCACGCCGCCCCGATCCGGTCGACGACATACGCCGCGAGCACGACCGCCAGCGCCGGGATCGTCCACACGTAGCGCTCCTCGACGACGAACGGCAGCGCGGCCGCGGTGACGAGACCGATCGCGAGGAGCGCGTCGCGGACGAGCGCGGCCTGTCGGACGCGGGGATCGCGGAACGCGACGACGAGCGCCACGAGCACCACGACGACGATCGGCACCCACGGCGACCGCGCCCACAGCGTCTGGTGGAGGGTCCACGCGTGCCGCACCACGAGGTCCAGGAGATGCGCGGGCGCCCCGAGCGCGCTCCAGTCCGGCATCGCGACGGCGGACGGATCCTCCCAGATGCTGGTCGCGAGCGGATTCGGCGGCGCGAACAGCGCGCCCCAGAACGGCTCGAAGCGGCGCGTCTCCGGACCCATCAGGCGCCAGTTGTGCGCGCCGGCCGTGCCCATCGTGAGCGTGCCGTACTTCCAGGCCATCGCCGCGACCCACGGCGCGATTGCCATCGCGAACGTCGCGACCCCGACGAGCCAGCGCCGGACCGTCGCCGGGCGCAACACCGCCAGCGTGAAATGCGCGAGGAAGAGCGGCAGCCCGACCGCCTTGTCGAGATAGAGCAACGCGCCGAGGAGCCCGCACACGATCGCGTCCCGTGTCGATTCCGAGCGACGCAGGCGATCGAGCGCGAGCAGGTACCAGACGATGATCGCGACCGCGATCACGTCCGGCGTCACGACGGTCAGGCTCCACTCGAACGCAAGGAGCGCCAGCACCGCCGTCGCCGGCCAGCGCACGATCGGGTCCGTCGAAAGGATCCCGACGAGCTTCCATCCGCCGACGACGAGGACCCCAGCCGCGAGGAACAGGGTGATCTTCGCGGCGAGCACCGGCGGCACCCCGAGGAGCAGCCAGGGCACCATCGCCCACGAAAAGAATGGGCTCCAGTACGCGTTGATCGCGTACGCGAACCGGCCCGCGGCCCAATGCTGCGCCACTGCGAGGTAGGAGATGCCGTCGGGATTGATGAGCTCGAGGATCGCGGGCATGGCGTCTGCGGCGCGCACCATGCCCCCGGAAGGATCGGCCTCGCAACCGTGGCCTTTCCGACGCCGTCCAGATTGGTCGTATGGACTGAGCACTTCGTGGAGCTACGAAGAGGCCATGGAGACTCTTCTCATCGCGACGGTAGCCGTCTGCTTTCTGCTGATGGGCATCGCGGCGCTGGGCCAGCCGGCGATGGTCCTGGCGCTCTTCGGGACCGAAGTCCTGCACCGCGACACCAAGAACGAGATCCGCGCCGTCTACGGCGGGTTCGGCGTCGCGGTCGCGGGGCTCCTCGCGTACGGCCTGGTCGACCCGGTGCTGCGGCCCGGGCTCGTCGCGGCGATCGCGGTCGCCGTGCTCGGCATGGCCGCGGGCCGTCTCTGGTCCGTCGTGGTCGACCGGGGCGCGGGCTTCTACCCGCGCCTCTTCTTCGCCGTCGAGGTCGCGATCGCGGCGGCCCTCCTGGCCGCGCTCGGCGCGACCCCGGCGTGACGCGCGCCATGGACATCGATCGCCTGAAACGCGTCAACGCGGCCGTCGCGGCCTCCTCCGGCGCGCTCCTAGCGTTCGCGCCCGAGGCCAGCGCCGCGTACGTCGGCGCCTCCGCGCCCTGGCTGCTCCGCCTCGTCGGCGTCTCGACGCTCGGCTACGCGGCGCACGTCTTCGCGTCGTCGTTCCGCGGGCGACAGATTGCCGCCGAGCTCCGCTGGTTCGTCGCCGGCGACGCCGCATGGGTGCTCGCCACCGTCGCCGCGTTCGCGGGCGGTCTCGTCACGACGGGCCGCGGCGCCGTGGTCGCAGTCGCGCTCGCAGCGGTCGTCGGGTGGTTCGGTGTCCGCTATTACCGCGCGGCGAAGCCGATCGGGCGCGCGGCCGTGCTCTCGCCACGGAGGTAGCGCTCCAGCAGGTCGTGGAAGTGCACCACCCCACCCTCCTGCACCGGATTCAACGTGACGCCCGGGAACCCGCGCGACTTCACACCGAGGTTCACGGCCTCGATGTTCGAGAAGTCTTCCTCCAAGAACTCGCACTGGCCGTGGAACGCCGCGAAGCCGTCGAAGATCTCCTGCTCGGCGGGCGGCTCCTTGCCCGGCGCGAAGCGGCCGAGCGACCAGATGTCGACGATGCAGCGGTCGGGGTCGTTGCGATGCGGCCGCATGCGGTACCAGAGCGCGCCGTCGAACGTAGGCAGCACGATGCTGTTCGGGAAGACGTGCCAGTCGAGCCCGGCGGCCGCCCAGGTTTCCAGCGTGAGCCCCTCCGGCCACGCGATCCCGCGCTTCTCCATCTCCTCGCGGTGGTAATCGAAGAGCTTGGTCATGACGGTCTCGACGCTCGCGTCGTCGGGCAGCGCGCGCAGCCGCTCGTACGCGGCCATGCCGGGTTCCAGCGTCATCGCGCCGACCGAGCGACCGAGATGGGTGAAGTTCGCCCACATGTTCTCTTGCAGGCTCCGCGGCGTCACCCACGTGCCGTCCGCGGTCTTGTACTCGGTGAAAGGCCCGGGCTCTCCATAGATCATCGAGTGCGGGCCGAAGACGAGCGCCGGCACGCGCGCGCTCCGATAGTTGATGCCCGTCAGGTGCGTCGCGCCGGCGTGGTACGCCTCGATGAACGCACCGACGAGGATCTTCCAGTTGGCGGGCGCGATGATCGTCTTCCACCAGAGCGGCCGCATCGTCTCCGGTGAGAACGGATCGATGAAGCGCGGGACGTCGCCGAGCCACTCGAGCAACGGCTCCGCCTTCGGATCCTGATGGATCCAGATCCACCCGCCCCAACGCGCGACCTGCACGCGCGGCAGGCCGAGCTTCGCCTTGTCGAAGGTCGGGCAGCCGCGGAAGTCGTCCTCGAAGTGCACGTGGACGAGCTCGCCCGTCGGCGCGTACTGCCAGCCGTGGAACCGGCAGTGGATCATCTTGCCGATCCGGCCGCGCGGCCCGTCGCAGAGCTTCCGCCCGCGGTGCTGGCAGACGTTGTACATCGCGGCGACGTCGTCGGGGCCGGCGCCGGTGCGGACGATCAGGATCGAGTCGTCGCAGATGTCGTAGACGACGTAGTCGCCGGGGGTCTTCAGCTCGGCTTCGCGGCACGCCATCTGCCAGACGCGCGGCCACAGACGCTC
>Ga0268299_1001913_pt1 | contig 29668 bp, 30 predicted proteins | sample NOBtaG_FD_193484 | JGI IMG/M metagenome (GOLD analysis project Ga0268299, IMG submission 193484) | Activated sludge microbial communities from bioreactor in Nijmegen, Gelderland, Netherland - NOB reactor | ecosystem: Engineered > Bioreactor > Aerobic > Activated sludge | place: Netherlands...
CTGTATCGCTGCTCGGACGGCGAACGTGGTCGTGGCGCTCCCGTGACGTATCTGTCCCATAGGGCTTCCCTCCATTCCAACGAAAGGATCACACCATCAAACCGTGGGATCAAACACCTAGCGGCCGGCCGGGCGGGCGACAAGGGGCGCGCCGGCGGGCCGGGATCAGCCTTCCGGGCGCGCTGTTTTCAACGGCTTGCGCCGCCCGCCCGCCGTCAGCTTTCGCGGAAGGCGCGGCTGAAATAGTCGGTGAAGGGTTTGACCAGATAGGTCAGCGGGCTGCGGGCTTCGGTCTGGATGAAGGCCTCGACCGGCATGCCGGGCAGAAGCGTCTGGTCGCCCAGCTTCTCGACCTCGCCGGTGTCCAGCACGATCTCGATCCGGTAGTAGGACGACCGGGTCTGCTGGTCGGTGAAGGCGTCGGCCGAGACGACGGTGACCGCGCCCTTCAGATGCGGCGTGGTGCGGCTGGAGAAGGCCGAGAACACCAGTTCGACCGGCTGGCCGACATGAATCTGGTCGATGTGGATCGGCGGCACCTGCGCGGTGATGACCAGCGGCCGGTCCTGCGGCACGATATAAAGCACGGCGTCGGCCGGGCGGATCACGGCGCGGGGGGTGGTGACGGTCAGGCCAAGGACCACGCCCGACACCGGCGCGCGGATATCCAGCCTGTCGATCTGTTCGGCCAGCGCCCGGCGGCGTTCGGCCAGTTCCAGTTCCTGCGGGCCGATCTGGCGCAGTTCGGTGGTGGCTTCCTCGCGCCGGATCACGGCGATGCGGCCGATCTGCACCTCGGTCTCGGTGATGCGCTCCTCGGCCTGGGCGCGCGACGACGCCAGTTCGCCGACAAGGCCCATCAGGCGGGCCTCCTCGCGCTGAAGGGCAAGGACGGCCGATGCCTGGGCAAGGCCCTTGTCCAGCAGCGCCTGCTGCGCCGCCAGTTCCTGCCGGATCAGCCCAAGCTGCACCTCAAGCGCGCTGGCCTGCGCATCGACGCCTTCGATCTGGGCGTGAATCTGGTCGATCCGCAGGGCAAGCTGGTCGGCTTCCTTGGTGGCGGTGTCGGCCCGCGCCTCGAACAGCCGGGTCTGGCCTTCCACCTGTTCGGCGACCTCGGGCGATTTCGCCGCCTCGTCCAGCAGATCCTGCGGGAAGCTGGGGGTGGTGGCGCCGTCACGCTCGGCCTCAAGCCGGGCGCGGCGGGCGCGGATTTCGGTCAGCGTGCCCTGGACGATCGCGTATTCCGAACGGAGCTGCGCCCCGTCCAGCGTGATGAGGACATCTCCGGCGGCGACGGTCTGGCCCTCGATCACCCGGATTTCGGCGATGACGCCGCCATCGGGGTGCTGGACGACCTGGCGGTTCTGTTCCACCTCGATCTGGCCCGAGGCGATGATCGCGCCCGAGATCGTGGCGTAGGTGGCCCAGAGGCCGAAGCCGAGAATCAGCACGGCAAGGGCAAGGAAGCCCTGCCAGAGCGGCCCGCGCGCCGACCACGGCGGGCGGGCATCGGCGGCGTCGGGCTGCGTCACCGCATCGAAGGACATCACCGGCCGGTTCGCCGGCGGCGGCGGCACCGGGACGGGAAGGACCGCCGGCCGGACGGGCGGGGCAGGTGCGGCAACGGCCGGCGCGCCGGGCGCGGAGGCGGGCGGCGCGGGCGGGCTGGCGGCCGACTGCGGTTGCGCCGGTGCTGCCGGCTGCGGCGTGATCGCGGCGGGCGGATCGGACGCGGGGGCCGGTGCCGGTGCGCCCAGCGTAAGCCGTCCGCTGCGGGCGGCGGGCGCCGTGTCCCCTGCCGGTGCCGCGGGCGCGGACGGCTGGCCGGCGGCCGAGCGGACGAAGGGCGTGGTGCCGGCTTCGGCGGAAGGGGGCGCCGGCGCGCCGGTGGTGGCGGCCGGCGGCGATCCAAGGGTCAGCCGCGCGGACGCCTGCGCTGCAAGGGGCGGCGGCGCGCCGACCGGGGCGCCTGCGGGGGCAGGCGGTGGAACCTTCTGCGCGGCGCCAAGCGTCAGCGGTGGCGGCGCGGCGGGCGGCGTTGCCGGTTGCGGCCGCGCCATGCCGCCCGCGACGGCACCGATGCCGCCGCCGAAGCCGACCGTCACCTGCGGCGGGCGCGGCGCGGCCGGGACGGCGGGCGGTGTCTGGCCGGGGGCCTTGTCGTCTTCGCGGCCGGTCATGCCACACCTCCGGGCTTTGCCGCCCTGGCGATTTCACCGGCGTTCCTGACCGCCTCGCGCAGCACCTTTTCGCGCGGGCCGTAGTTCTGCACCGCGCCATCCGTCAGCACCATCAGCAGATCGCATTCCTGGATCGCGGCCGGCCGGTGCGCCATGATCAGCACGGCGCAGTTCATCGCCTTGGCCGAGCGGATCGCCTGGTTCAGCGCATTCGACCCGTCATTGTCGAGGTTCGAGTTCGGCTCGTCCAGGATCAGGATCACCGGATCGCCATAGAAGGCGCGGGCAAGGCCGATCCGCTGGATCTGCCCGCCGGAAAGCCGCCCGCCCATGGTCGAAACCGGCGTGTCATAGCCATGCGGCAGCTTGACGATCAGATCGTGGACGGCGGCCTTCCTCGCCGCCTCGACCACGCGGGCGGGATCGGCCCGGTCGTCCAGACGGGCGATGTTTTCCGCGATCGTGCCGTCGAAGAGCGTCACGCGCTGCGGCAGATAGCCGATGTAGCTGCCCAGAACGTCGGGATCATACTGGTCAAGCGTGGCGCCATCCAGCCGGACCCGGCCGGCGGCGGGGCGCCAGAGTCCGATCAGCGCGCGGGCAAGGGTGGACTTGCCGGAACCCGAGGGGCCGATCACGCCCATCGCCTGACCGGGGTTCAGGACGAAGCTGACGTTGCGAAGCGTGGGCTGCACCTCGCCCGGGGGGACGACGGTCAGGGCCTGCGCCTCGATCCGGGCGGCCGGGCGCGGCAGCGCGGTGCGGCGCGGTTCGGGCGGCGTGGTCGCCAGCAATTCCTCAAGCCGGCGCCTTGAGGCACGGGCGCGGGTCAGGACGGGCCACTGGCCGACCGCCACCTCGATCGGCTGCAGCGCGCGACCCAGAAGGATGGAACCGGCGATCATCGCCCCGGCCGAAAGCTCGGACCGCAGGACAAGCCAGGCGCCAAGGCCCAGCATGGCCGATTGCAGGAACAGCCGGAACATCTTGGAGAGGACCGAGAACCCGCCCGACGTATCATTCGCGGCGGTGGACTGGGCCTGCGCGCGCGTCCGCAGCCGGCGCCAGCGGGCAAAGGCGTGGCCGGTCATGCCAAGGGCGCGGATCAGTTCGGATTCGGCCTTGAGGTTGTCGGCCTGCCGGTCGGCGGCCAGCCCGGCCAGCGTGGATTCGTTCACCCTTCCTTCGGTGAAATGCTGGTTCGCCAGCGTGAAGGCCACCAGCAGCGCCGCCCCGCCAACGGCGAGATAACCCATCCAGGGATGGAAGATGAACAGCGCCGCGGTGAAAAGCGGCGCCCAGGGCAGATCAAGGAAGGCGATGAAGACGGGCGAGCCCCAGAGCCGGGAAACCGCGTCAAGGTCGCGCTGGGCGGCAAGCGCATTGGTGTCGCGGGGCGCGACGGTCAGCCGGCGGAAGGCCGCGGAAAGGACGCGGCCATCCAGCGCCTCCTGGAACCTGACGCCGATCCGCGCCAGCACGCGGCTGCGGGCGTGGTCAAGGACGCCCATGATCAGGAACAGGAAGGCCATCAGCAGCGTCAGGGCCAGAAGCGTGGCCTCGGACCGCGAAACCAGCACGCGGTCATAGACCTGCAGCATGTAGAGCGGCGCGGTCAGCATCAGGATGTTGACGAAGACCGAAAACAGGAAGGCGGCCAGGAAGGCGCGCTGCGAAAGGGCACGGGCGGCCCTCAGCTCTGCCTTGCCGCGTCCGTGGTCATCCATCGGGCCAGATGTCATTTCTTGGCCAATCCCCGCCGTCCTGCCGATCGCACAACGAATGGCGGTTGTCTTGCCGGAACGCAACCCGTAAGGCTTGCGCCACCTTGGCCCGATGCGCGCGTGACGAGAGTTGTCCCCGCCGCGGGCATGGCAGGCGGGATGGACGATGACGGTAACGATCGGCTTCGGTGCGGCATTGCGGGTGTTTTCCGTTGCGACGGCCGCTCTGGTCGCGGGGTGCGCCGCGCCGTCCGGCGACGGGATCAACGATCCGTTCGAGCCGGCAAACCGGGCTGTCCACGGGCTGAACAAGGGACTTGACCGGGCGCTGGTGTCGCCGGGCGCCGATGCCTATGGCGCGGTGGTGCCGGAACCCGTCCGGCAGGGCGTCTCGAACGTGGCCGACACGCTGGACCTTCCCGGCGCCATCGCCAACGATCTGCTGCAGGCGAACCTTGACGATGCGGTGACGAATTTCGCGCGGCTGGGGGTGAACCTGGTCTTCGGGCTTGGCGGGCTGTTCGACGTGGCGACCGAGGCCGGCATCCCCGCGGCCAAGACCGATTTCGGCGAGACGCTTCATGTCTGGGGCGTGGGCGAGGGGCCCTATGTCGAACTGCCGCTTTTCGGCCCGTCGACGGCGCGCGATGCGGTGGGCACGGCGGTGGACCTGGCGTTCAATCCGCTGGGCCAGGTCTTCGAGGGCGACGATGCGATTGCGGCGACGGCGGCCAAGATCCTCTCACGGCTAAATGATCGGCACAGGTATTCCGGCACCGTCGACTCGATCCTATATGAAAGCGCCGACAGCTATGCGCAGGCGCGCCTTCTTTACCTGCAGAACCGCAGGTTCGAACTGGGTCAGACCGGCGGCGCGGGCGCGGATGGTGATGACGGTTTCATCGACCCCTACGAGGACCCCTATGGCCAGTAACCTTCGTCTCAGCCGCCGTGCCTTCGTCGGCACCGGGATTGCCGCAGCCGCCGCGTTCGGCGCGCTTCCCGCAACCGCGCTGAACACCGACGAGGCGCGGGCGCTGATCGACAAGGTGGTAGCCGAGGTGAACGCGGTCATCAATTCGGGCAAGTCCGAACAGCAGATGTATCCCGCCTTCGAAAAGTTGTTCGTGCGCTATGCCGACGTGCCGACGATTGCCCGTTCGGCGCTGGGCGTTGCTGCGCGCAGCGCCTCGGCCGGGCAGATGAAGGCCTTCACCCAGGCGTTCCAGGGCTATATCAGCCGCAAGTACGGCCGCCGCTTCCGCGAGTTCATCGGCGGCAAGATCGAGGTGACGGGCGCCCAGCCGCTCAAGAGCTATTTCGAGGTGATCTCGACCGCCTACCTGAAGGGCGAAAGCCCGTTCGAGGTGCGCTGGCATGTGTCGGACAAGGCAGGCAAGAACCTGTTCTTCAACATCATCATCGAAGGCGTGAACATGCTGGCCAGCGAGCGGACCGAGATCGGCGCGCTTCTGGACAAGCGCAAGGGCGACGTCGACGCGCTGATCGAGGATCTGAAGCGGCTCTGACCGGCGGTGGGCCCGCGTCCGGGTCGGGCAGGCTCAGGCGGCGACGAAACCGCTTCGGGCGCAGGCAGCGCGGATGTGGTCGGGCAGGGCGGCGAACTCGCCGAAATCCTTCACCGGATGGATGAAGGCGGGCAGGTCGCCGGCATCAAGCCCCTCGGGGCAGACGTTGTGGAACTGCGGGTAGCGCGTGTAGGGCGGCCGGCAGGCGTTCAGGTTCAGCACCTTCAGCCCCGCCACGGCCGCGACCGTCGGCACCAGCATCTCGAAATGCCCGCGCCAGCCGGCGGCAAGGTAGCGGGCGTAGATATCCATCATCCGGCGGCTGGTGATCTGCAACGGCAGGAAGGCGCGGTAGATACTCTGCTCGGGCGGCATCCGGCCCAAGGGCGCGCGCAGGCCCCGCCACCATTTCCAGTCGGGCAGGTCGCGCTGGCGGGTCAGGAAGCTGACCGCAAGGTCGTGGCCGCGGAAATCCTCGATCATCCGGGTGAAGACCGCGGCCGGATCGCCGATGCAGAGAACGTCGAATTCGGCAACGATCAGCGTCTCGACCCAGGGCAGGCGCCTGAGGACGGCAAGATCGCGCAGGTCGCGGTTGCCCGGCACGATGCAGCCGGGGTTTCGCTTGGAATGCGGCGTTCCGCCGAAAATCTCGGCGCTGTCCAGCACCACCATTTCCCCGGCGCTGACGCCCGGCACATCGACCGGCCCGTCGGCGTGCAGCGACAGGCGGACGTGGCAGATATCGGCCAGCGCCTGCCGCAAGTGGCTGAAGACCGCGATGCAGTAGCGATCGGCGCGATGAGCGCTGATGGCAAGGCAGCACTCGGGGAAACGCATGGAAACTCCGGTCTCGGGCCTGCGGTCGCGGCCGGCATCCGTGCGGGGAACCGGTGCGATCGGTTGGTGCGGGGCAAGGCTAGCCGCGCCACAGCGGCGTGACAAGCGGGCCACGGCGCCCCGCCCGGCAGGTCAGATCATGCGGATGGTTTCCTTGCCCACGGCCAGCATGTAGCCGCGCCGGGCGATGGTCTTGACCAGAAGCTCGCTTACCAGCTGGTTGCCCAGCGCGTCGCGCAGGCGTTTCACCCGCGTCGCGCCGGCGGCCTCGTCGCAGTCGGCCTCGGACCGGCCGGAAATCACCGCCTCGATCTGGGCGCCGTTCAGAACCTCGTCATCCATCCGCGCCTCGGCCAGGACCGACAGGGTTTCCAGCGCGGCCTCGGTCAGCTGGAATTCCAGATCGTTGATGTAGACCGCCCGCGCCTCGCGGCTGATCATCAGGCTTGAGACCTGGATGCCCGACCGCTGGATCGCGCCGATGCGGCGGTTCAGGACGATGATCATCACCAGGAAGACCAGTGCCGCGATCAGCAGCGCGCTGGAAAAGACCAGAAGGACGAAGATCACCATCCGGTAGCTGGTCAGCACCTCGGAAAAGGCGGTGCCGGACTGGGCGAGGATTTCCAAGAGCTTGATCTCGGCGCCCGAGCGAAGGTCGTCGTTCTGGACGAAGATGCGTTCGACGCGCGCGTTGAAGGCGTTGGCGTCGGGCAGGTTCAGGAACAGGAACAGCGCGGCGGCAAACAGGATGACCACGATGGCGGCGATGCCGCCCGTGACCACCCGGTTGCCCTGTTTCAGGCTGTCAGTAACGGAGGAAGTAGTCTCCGGCACTCGCTTTCCTTTCGCCCAGTCCTTCCGGCCCGAATGTGGAGAGAACGTTCAGCAAGGTCCAGCCCGCACCGGCAAGGCGCGGCGCAAGTTCGCCGGCCGCCGCCCCCTTGCTGCAGTTCGCATCCGAAACCTGCGCCACACCATAGTGAAGCTGCAGGGGATTGTCCTTCTTGGCCTTGTAGTCGGCATAGCATTCCGCTGCGGCCGGGCCCGCAAGGGCCAGTGCCAGCGCCGCTGCCACGAGTGTCTTCAACATGTCCGGCTCCGATGATGGAGGCTGCCCGATCTTTCGTCACACCATGCGCGGGGCGGCGCGGTTATTCAATATCGGGGGGCGGCCGGGCGGGCCGCTATCGGATAGCAGGGCCGCCCCGGGGCGGTGCTATCGCCTAGCGGGGCGGCGATATTGCCTGTCCCGGCGGATCGGCACCAGTCTTGTTCCCAGAAGCCCGCCGGACCGGATTGCCCGGCGCGCCACACCGGAAACCGCGAAGACAGGAGCACGAGATGACCGAAGCGAAGCTGATCCCCGCCGCGCGCATCGTCCGCGCCGAAGCCTATTCCTCACCGCGCCGCATGGGCGGCTGGCTGACGGCGGGCGCCGTCGTCCTGTCGATGGTGCTGGCCACCGCACTTCCCGCCCGCGCCGCCCCCGATGGCGAGGACATCGCCAAGACGCTTCTGGGCCTTCTGATCATCGGCGCGATCGCCGACAGCATGGACGACAACGACGGCCGCGGCAAACCGCGCCCGACGCCGAAGCCCGACAAGAAGAAGGACCGCATCCCCGCCGCCTGCGCCATCCAGATCGCCGGCAAGCGGAGCGAGGCGATCGTCTACCCCGAGCGTTGCCTGCGCGACTCCGGGGTCACCCGGCGCCTGCCCTATCACTGCGCCAGCGAGGCCCGCATCTACGGGCGCTGGGACACGGTGTTTTCGGCGCAATGCCTGCGCGATGCCGGCTTCCGGCTGGACCGGCGCGGCAAGAACTAGGGTTCCGGGCCGCTTGGGGCCCGTGAACGGCGGGGCCTTCCCTTGAGGCCGCGCCCGGACTGGGGGCAGGAGGGCGAGCAGCTCCTGCCCCTCTTTCGTTTTCCGGTGGCAGAAAAAAGGGCCGCAGCGCGAAGCTGCGGCCTCAGTCGGGCGCGCGCCCCGGGACCGGGCGCAGGGAAGGCTGGGCTGAGGGTCAGAGCGGCGGCTTGCCCCGCACGGCGCGCGCGATCAGCGACAGCACGAAGAGCGCGAGGAAGATGAAGAACAGAATCTGCGCGATCCCGGCCGAGGTGCCGGCGATGCCGCCGAAGCCAAGGGCGGCCGCGATCAGCGCGATGACAAGAAAGGTAAGGGCCCATCCGAGCATGACGATCTCCTTGCTTTGTGCGCCGGGGCGCGGTGTGGTGCGGTCTGTGTGTCGGCTAACGCGGCGGATGCGGGCCGGTTCCATCGGGAACCCCGAAGCCGGCCGCGGCGTTTGCTGCAGGACGGGAGACGGGGCCGGACCGGCGCCGCCCACCGCAGCAAGCCACACGGAGGACGACAGGATGCGTACGAAAACGGCGAACGGCACGGCCAAGGCAAAATCCGCAGGCACGGGAAAGGCCCGGCGCAAGGCTGCCGCGCAGCATGGCGATGGCGCGGCCGGCGCGGCGCTTGCCCGCGCGGAAGACCATCTTGATGGCGCGCTGGCCGATCTGAAGGCGCGGACGGCGGATGTGGTGCCGGAGCCCGCGACGGCGGTCGCGGCGCTGCGGAACGGCGCGAATGCGGTTGCCGAACGGCTGGGCGGGCGCAGCATGGGCAATCTGGCGGCCGGCCTTGCCAGGGACACCCGCGCACTGGCGCGGCGCCATCCCGGCGCGTTTGCGGCGGGGGCGGCGATTGCCGGCTTCGCGCTGATGCGTGCCCTCCGCGCGACCTTCCGTCGCCGCGACGGCGCCGGCGGGGATCACGCGTGACCCAGCCGCCCGAGCCCGGAAACCGCGGCATCGTCGAGCTGGTGTTCGACATTGTCGCCGGACTTTTCCGGATCGGGCAGGGCGAGATCGCCCTTGCAAGGTCCGAGGCCAGCCTTGCGATGCAGCGCGCGAAGCGTGCGTTCGTCATGTTCGCGGCCGCGGTCCTGCTGGGGCTGGTCGGGCTGATCGTGCTGGCGGGCGCCGCCGTCGCTGGGCTGGTCGCGCTGGGCCTTGCGCCGGTCTGGGCGGCGGCCATCGTCGGCGGCGGCCTGCTGCTGCTGTCGCTTGGCTGCGTGCAGCACGGGCAATGGCTGCTGCGTCAGGTGCGCAAGGCCCCGGCGCGCAGCCGCGCCAGCCTTGCGCGCGACATCGAAGCCTTCAGATCAGGAGTGCAGGGCCATGCGGACCGAGGCCGAGGCGACGGGCCGGACCCGGAGGATCGAGATGCAGCTTGATGCGGAACGCGCGCTTCTGGGCGGGAACCTGGCGGCGCTGCGGGCGCGGCTGCTGCCGGCGTGGCTGTTCGGCCCCGATGCCGGCGGCGATGACGGTGCAGCCGCCGGTCCGGAAGACGAAGCCTGGCTGGCCGAGGCCGCCGGGCTGCGGGCGCGGGCGGATGCGCTGCTCGATCGCATCGACAGCGCGGCGCGCGACGGGCTTGCGCCCGCCGCCGAAGCGGCGGGCCATCGGGCCGAGGTTCTGGCCGCGCTTGCCGATGACCTGCGCGCTGCCATGGCGCGCGGGCTTGAAACGCTGCCGGACGAGGCCCGGGCCGCGGCGATCGGCGCGCGCGCGTCGGCCTATGAGGCTTGGGCCAATGCCGCCGGCAGCGGCGCGGGCCTGCTGCGGGACCGGCCGCTGCTTGCCGGCGCGGCGCTTGCGGCGGCGGGTGTCGCCCTTGCCGCCGTCCTGCCCCGGACCCGGGCGGAAGACCGCATCCTGGGCGTTGCCCGCGGCCTGATCGGCGCCGAGGCGCGGCGCATCGTCCGCGGCGCCAGCCCGATGGCCGGGGTGATGGTGACCCTGATGGCCGAGGCCATCGCGGCCGAGATCGAGCGGCGGCGGCCGGCCCCGGCCGGGGACGGGGCCGAGGGGCGACAGGGCGACGACGACACGCTCAGCGCACCGGAAAGCTGACCTCGGCCGCGACCGACGCGCCGTCCTGCGCAGAGATCGCCATTTCGCCGCCCAGCTGCGTGACGAAGGCCCGGATCACCCGCGTCGTGATCTTCGACGGCGCGTCGGGGCTTTCGCCCAGCAGGACGGGCAGCGCGGCGGCCGGGCCGGTGATGCGCATCCGGGCCTGGCCTTCATCGCAGCGGTCAAGCGAGACATGCACGGCCAGATCGCCCGCGCCCGCATCGGCGGACGGGAAGACCGCAAGGATTTCCGACAGGAGCAGGGCCAGCGGCACGGCCTGGCCGGTGGAAAGGACAAGGGGCTGCAGGTCGGCCCGGACCGCCGCCTTGCCGGCAAAGCGTTCGTTGGTGGCGCTGACCTTCTCGATCACCTCGGCCATCAGGTCATGCACCGCAACCTCTTCGTTGCCGGCGATCCGGTAAAGGCCAAGGTGCACCGTCGCCAGCGACATCACGCGGCCATGCAGGTCTTCCAGCAGCGGCCGCACGGTTTCGTCGGGTTGTTCGCGCAGGTGCATCCGCAGGACGGATGCGATGATCTGCAGGCTGTTGCCGGTGCGGTGGTGCACCTCGCGCAGCAGCATTTCCTTCTGGCGCAGCAGGTTTTCAAGCTCTGCCTCGTCGCGCAGGATCGTCGCGGTCATCGTGCGGTAGGCGTCGGCCAGATCGGCGATTTCCGCCGGCGGGTTCGACAGGTGAAGGACATGGCGGCCGCGGTCGCCCCGCGCGAACGACGCCATCGCCGTCGAGATCAGCCGCATGTGCCGGGTGACAAGATGCTCGGCCGCGAAGACGGCGACGGCAAGGGCGGCAAGCCACATCAGGCCGGGCAGCAGATAGGGCGCGATCGCCGGATCGACCAGCGACTGATCGCCGGTGCGGCGCCAGACGCCAAGCAGGAACAGCCCCTCGGCGATGGGAACGGCCACGAACACGCGGGGAATGCCGCCGACATCGCTGGCGCGGAACACGCTGGTGCCGGCCTGGGCCAGTTCGGCCAGCGCCCGCTGCCCGGGCAGAAGCGTCGCGCTTTCGTCAAGCCCGACCGACGAGGTCAGCAGGTTGCCGTCCCCGTCGAAGGTCATCAGCGCGACCGGCCGCTCGATCCGGGCCGGGCCGCCCGACGGCGGGTCTTCGGAATGGACAAGCGCCTCGTGCCGGAGCGAGAGCGAGACGATCCCGATCCGCGTGCCGGCGGCATCCGTCACCGGATGCGACACGCCGACGACGGCGGTTTCCGAAACCGGCCCGGCCGGGTTGGTGACGATGCCCGGCCCGTCCCTTGCGGCCATGCGCTCGAACAGAGGGCGGCCGGCGAAATCGAACGTGCGCCCGCCCGAGGCGCAGGTCATCCGGCCCGAAAGTGGGATGTAGGCGACAAGGGTCAGCGCGGGTTCCGCGGCCTGGACCCGATCCATCAGGCCGACGCATGCGGCGGTATCGGCAATCAGCGGCCCGACCATCGAGGCCAGCGCCTCGGCCGTGGCCTGTGCGTCGCTGATCATCCGTATCTGCGGCGCGGCGGCCTGGACGGTGGCGCCCATCGCCGCCAGTTCGCGGTTGCGGTCGGTTTCGCGCGCCAGCCCGGCTGTCTGCTGCATGGCCATCAGCCCGAGCGGCAGAAGTGCCAGGACGATCATCGCCGCAAGCCGGCGGCCAACGCCCCAGCGGCGCGGGTCGAGACCCTCACCCTTGGGGCGGTCGGTCATGCGGCCGAGGCGACGGACCGGCTGATGACGGCCGCAACGGCCCCGTCGGTTCCGGCGACGATGTCCTCGCCCTCCTCGATCTGCATCAGTTCGGCAAGGCGCCTGCGGGCGCGGTTGGCGCGGCTTTTGACCGTGCCGACGGCGACGCCCATCATTTCGGCGGCCTCCTCGCAGGAATAGCCCGAGGCGCCGACAAGGATCAGCACCTCGCGGTGTTCGGGCGACAGGTGGTCGAAGGCACGCTGGAAATCGCCGAAGGCAAGGCGGCCGTCATGGGCGGGGCGGGTGAACAGGCCCGCGGCATGGATGCCGTCGCTGTCCGAAACCTCGCGCCGGGTCTTGCGCAGGGACGAATAGAAGGTGTTGCGCAGGATGGTGAAAAGCCAGGCCTCAAGGTTGGTGGCGGGATCGAACCGGTCGATGTTGGACCAGGCCTTCAGGATCGTCTCCTGGACCAGGTCATCGGCCTGCGCGCCGTTCCGGCACAGGCTGATGGCAAAGGCGCGCAGCGGCGCCAGATGATCGGCCAGCCGGTCGCGGGGATGGCGGGTGTCGGTGGCGCGGTTTCCCGTCATCCCTGCCCGTCCTTCGCCCGAAGTTGCGCAAGAAGGTCTTTCAGCCGGTCGGGAACCTGTTCGTCCAGCGCGGTCTGGTAGACGCGCTTCAGGTTCTCGTCGATCTGCGCCTTCATGTCGGCGCTTACTGCGCCCTTGCCCTTGGTCGGTTCCTGCATTTTCTTCACATACTGGTGCTCCGTCAGGGAACCAAACGCGCGCCCGGGCGTTCGGTTCCCGGAAAAGACAGGGACGAGAGAGGTTTTCATGTCAGCATCGCAGGTCACGGGCGTTTCGGAAACCGTCGCGCGCGAACTTCCCTACCTGCGCCGCTACGCGCGCGCGCTGACCGGCAGCCAGGCAAGCGGTGACAGCTATGCCGTCGCCGTGCTTGAGGCGGTGCTGGCCGACCCGGCGACGGTCGGCGGCGCGGCCGATGCGCGGGTGGCGCTGTTCCACATCTTCCACACGATCTGGGCCAGTTCCGGCACGCCGGTCGCCGATGCCGACAGCCGGCTTTCGGCGGCGGCGCAGGCGCATATGGCGCGGCTGACGCCCAATTCGCGCGAGGCGCTGCTTCTGCATACGATCGAGGGCTTTGGGATGGAGGCGATTGCGGCGATCCTTGATTGCGACCGGGACGAGGCCGCGGCACTGGTCGACCGGGCGCTGGCCGAGATGCAGGATTCGGTCGCCGGCCGCATCCTGGTGATCGAGGACGAGGCGATCATCGCCATGGACATATCCGCCATCGTCGAGGGCATGGGCCACGGCGTCACCGGCGTTGCCCGGACGCATGCAAGCGCTGTGGCGCTGGCCGCGCGCGAACGCCCCGACCTGATCCTTGCCGACATCCAGCTTGCCGACAATTCCTCGGGCATCGAGGCGGTGAACGAGATACTGGCGCAGTTCGACGCGATCCCGGTGATCTTCATCACCGCCTTCCCCGAACGCCTGCTGACCGGCGAGCGGCCCGAACCGGCCTTCCTGATCAACAAGCCCTATTCCGAGGAACAGGTGCGGTCGGCGGTCAGCCAGGCGATGTTCTTCGCCTCGACCGAGACGCTGGCAAGCTGACCGGCGCGCCGGCCTGTGGCGGCCGGATCAGACGATTCCGCCGCCGCCGCCGGCAACCCGGGGCCGGCTGGCCGCGACCTGCGCCCGGTAGCCCGAGGCGCGGTAGGTGGCGACCGGGTCGATCGCGGCCCCCTTGCGCGCCCGCGCCATGGCAAGGATCGGTTCCACATCGGTCTGGAAGGCCCGCCGCAGCGTGGCCGAGGCCATCAGCGCATCATTCGCCTCCTGATGGCCGGCGAGTGCTGCGCGATCCACCAGCGAGGCCGCGACATAGGCGCGTTCGATTTCCATCGCCGAAACCATCAGGCTTTCGATCGGATCGGTGACGTTGTGGCTCTGGTCGATCATATGGGCCAGGTCCAGGCCGGGGGTCGCCTCATGCTCGACCAGTTCGTTCCAGACCAGGAACAGCCGGTAGGGCTCGACCGTGCCGGAATCGAGATCGTCGTCGCCGTATTTCGAATCGTTGAAATGGAAGCCGCCCAGCTTGCCGGCGCGGATCAGGCGGGCGACCACCATCTCGATGTTGGTGTTGGGCGCGTGGTGGCCAAGGTCGACCAGGCATTTCGCCTTGGGGCCCAGTTCCTGCGCGATCATCAGGTTGGTGCCCCAGTCCTGCACGACCGTCGAATAGAACGCGGGTTCATACATCTTGTGTTCGGTGAACACCTGCCAGTCGTCGGGCAGGGCGCGGTAGATGTCCTGCATCGACGAAAGGTAGCGGTCGAACTGCCGGGCAAGCGAGCTTTGGCCGGGGAAGTTGCTGCCGTCGCCGATCCAGACGGTCAGCGCCTGCGAGCCGATGGCGCGGCCGATCTCGATACAGTCGATGTTGTGGGCAACCGCCTGCGCGCGCGTCGCCGCATCGGTATGCGAGAGCGAGCCGAACTTGTAGGACAGCGGCTGGTCGGCGTGGTCCTGGAAGGTGTTCGAATTCATCGCGTCGAAGCCAAGGCCGGTTGCCGCGGCCTTGGCCTTCAGGTCGGCGGCGGGCGCCTTGTCCCAGGGGATGTGCAGGCTGACTTTCGGCGTGGCCCCGGTCAGCCCGTTGATCACCGCGCAATCGTCGAGCTTGTCAAAGATGTTGCGGGGTTCGCCCGGGCCCGGGAAGCGGGCAAAGCGTGTGCCGCCGGTGCCGGTGCCCCATGAGGGGACGGCGACGCCGAAGCTCATGGCGCGGGCGGTCAGCGCCTCGATATCGGTGCCGCGGCGCGCAAGGCTTTCGCCAAGGGCGGCATAGTCGGCCGCAAGCGCGGTCTGGCGGGCGGCGTTTTCCTTCTCGATCAGGTGCTTGTCGATCATGGCGGTCACCGGGTGAAGGCCTGGACGTTGCCCGCATCGACGTTGAGGATGTTCCCCGTCGACTTGGCCGTCAGGTCGGATGCGAAGAAATAGATGCCCTCGGCAATGTCCTCGGGCAGGACGGAGCGTTTCAGCATGGACCGCTGGCGATACATTTCCTCAAGCCCTTCCTTGTCGGTCTTGTAGGTGCTGGCGCGCTGGTCCAGCCATTCACCGGACCAGATTTTCGATCCCCGCAGGACGGCGTCGGGGTTCACCACGTTGACGCGGATCCCCGCCTCGGCCCCTTCCAGCGCAAGGCAGCGCGCCAGGTGGATTTCGGCCGCCTTGGCGGTGCAGTAGGCGGATGCGTTCGGGCTGGCGGCAAGGCCGTTCTTCGAGGCGACGAAGATGACCGACCCGCCGATCCCCTGCCGGCGCAGCAGGCGGAACACCTCGCGGCTGACAAGGAAGTAGCCGGTCGACAGGATGTCCATGTTGCGGTTCCACAGGGCAAGCGTCGTGTCCTCGACCGGCGCGGACGAGGCGATGCCCGCGTTCGACACCAGAATGTCGATGCCGCCCAGTTCCACCGCGGCCTCGGCACAGGCGCGGATCACGTCCTCTTCGGAGGTCACGTTCATCTCTACCGAACGCACCACGTCCTTGCCGAAGACCCGGGCCATGCCGGCGGCGACATCCGCCGCGGCCTTGCCGTCGATGTCGGCGAGGACCACGCAGGCGCCTTCCTGCAGCAGGCGTTCGGCGGTGGCCGAACCGATGCCGCCCGCGCCGCCGGTGACCAGCGCCACGCGGCCGGCAAGGGATTTGGGCTTCGGCATCCGCTGCAGCTTGGCCTCTTCCAGAAGCCAGTATTCGATGTCGAACGCCTCTTGCTCGGGCAGGCCCTGATAGGTGGAAACCGCGCTTGCCCCGCGCATCACGTTGATCGCGTTCACGTAGAACTCGGCCGAGATGCGGGCGGTGGGCTTGTCCAGCGCGAAGGTGATCATGCCGACGCCGGGCACCAGCCAGACCACGGCGTTCGGGTCGCGCAGCGCCGGGCTGTCGGGGTGCTTGCAGCGGTCGTAATAGGCGGCGTAGTCCTGCCGGTAGGCCTCAGCCGCAGCGGGCAGGCTGGCGACGGTCCTTTCCAGATCGGGATTCGCCGGGTCGAAATCCACGACCAGCGGCCGGATCTTGGTGCGCAGGAAATGATCGGGGCATGACGTGCCAAGCGGCGCCAGCGTGCCAAGCATGGCCGAGCCGACAAATTCCAGCACCGCAGGCTGATCGTCGAAATGGCCGGTCTTGTGGCGGTCCTTCGAGATGAGGCCGCGGATCACCGGCATCAGTCGCGCCGCGATGGCGCGGCGTTCGCCGGCGGGCAGGGTCGGCACCACCGCACCGCCGAAGGCGGGCTTGCCGGCGGTCCGCGCCTCAAGCCAGGCGGCGGCGGTGTTGATGATCTCCAGCGTGGTCAGGTAGCAGTCCCTGGCGTCGTCGGCCCAGGTGAACAGACCGTGGCTTTCCAGCACGGCGCCCTGCATCTGCGGGTTCTCGGTGGCCAGCTTTTCCAGCCACAGGCCCAGCTCGTAACCCGGTTTCTTCCACGGCAGCCAGCCGATCCGGTCGCCGAAGATTTCCCGCGTCAGTTCGCGCGAATTGACCGAGGCGGCGATGGCGATGATCGCGTCGGAATGGACGTGGTCGACGTGCTTCTTCGGCACATAGGCATGCAGCGGCGTGTCGATGCTGGCCGCGCGCGGGTTCAGGTTGAAGGTGCAATGGGGCAGGTAGGCCACCATCTCGTCTTCATGGGCGACGCCGCGATACTTGCCCTTCAGGGCGCGCAGCCGGTCCATGTAGAGGGTCGAGAACCCGTCCATCTTCATGGACCCGATGTCGCCGCCGGATCCCTTGACCCACAGAACCTCGACCTTCTCGCCGGTCAGGGGGTCGGTCTCCATCACCTTGGCGCTGGTGTTGCCGCCGCCGTAGTTGGTGACCCGCTTGTCCGCGCCAAGGAGATTCGACCGATAGAGCAGCTTTTCCGATTCGCTCATCGGCGCGGCCCGCGTGTCGTCCCACAGGTTTTCAAGCCGGTTGCCGGCGGGCGTGGTGGCCATCGTGTCCTCCCATCGCGCGGGTCGGATGCCGCGCCTCCTTGCCGGGAAAATGACGCAGGCTGCGGCGGAATGTCAATCAGTTTCGATCATATTCAATCACAATGCAGGCGCAGAAACCATTTCTGCGATTGAAAATGATTGACAGTGATCGGAAACCGGTGAAGCCTGCGTCGAGAGGGAGCCAGCAATGCACGAAACCGAGCGTCACAGGGTCATACTGTCCGCCGTCCAGGAGCGGCCGGTCGTGACGGTGCCCGACCTCTGCGCGATGACCGGCGCGTCAGAGGCGACGATCCGGCGCGACATCGCCACGCTGCATGTCCAGAAGCGGCTGCGGCGGGTGCGCGGCGGGGCCGAGGCGATTTCGCCGCCCAGCTTCGTGGGGATCAACGCCCGGCCCTTCGCGGTGCAGGAGGGGATACACATCGCCGAGAAGCGGGCGATCGCGAAGGCGGCGGTCGGCCTGTGCGACGATGGCGATGCGATCATCATCAACGGCGGCACGACGACGTTCCAGATGGTCCATCCGCTGACGACAAAGCGGGTGCAGGTCTTCACCAACAGCTTTCCGATCGCCGAACACCTGCTGAAGCATTCGAAGAACACGGTGATGCTGCCGGCGGGCGCCATCTACCGCGAGCAGAACATCATCCTTTCCCCGTTCGACGAGGATGGCAGCCGGCATTTCTACGCGCGGCGCATGTTCATGGGATGCCGGGGGCTGGGGCCCCTGGGCCTGATGGAGGGCGACCCGCTTCTGGTGCAGGCCGAGCAGAAGCTGATCGACCAGGCGGACGAGCTGGTCGTGCTGGCCGACAGTTCCAAGTTCGCCGGGCGGTCAAGCCTGCTGCTGTGCCCGCTGTCGCGCATCCATACCGTCATCACCGATGACCGGATCGAGGATCGGGCCGCCCAGATGCTTGAGGCGGCCGATGTCAGGCTGATCGTGGCCGAGGTGGCCAGGTCGGAAAGCAAAGCCCGCGCGCAGGAGGAATAGCGCGCCACCATCGCTCAAGGGAGGAACCGCATGAGCATTCTGAAGAAGGCCCTGACCACGGCGGCACTGGCCACCGCCCTGATCGCCACCGGCGCCCATGCCGAAACCAAGCGCATCGCGCTGGTGGTCAAGGCGCTGGGCATCGGCTTCTTCGAGGCGGCGAACAAGGGCGCGCAGGAAGCGGCGGCCGAACTGGGCGATGTCGAGATCATCTATACCGGCCCGACCGACACCACCGCCGAAGGGCAGATCGAGGTGATCAACGCGCTGATCGCGCAGAAGGTGGACGCGATCGCCGTTTCGGCCAACGATACCGATGCGCTGGTGCCGGCCCTGAAGAAGGCGATGGAGCGGGGGATCACCGTGATCTCGTGGGATTCCGGCGTCGCGCCCGACGGGCGGCTGATGCACCTGAACCCGTCGTCCAGCGCGCTGATCGGCAACACGATCATCAAGCTGGCGGCCGACCACCTGCCCGAAGGCGGCGACGTGGCAATCCTGTCGGCGACCACCACCTCGACCAACCAGAACGTCTGGATCGAAGAGGCGACCAAGGTGCTGCCGAACTATCCGGGCATCAACGTGGTGGCGACGGTCTATGGCGACGATCTGGCCGACAAGTCCTATCGTGAAACCCAGGGGCTGCTGCAGACCTACCCCGACCTGAAGGCGATCATCGCGCCGACCAGCGTCGGCATCGTCGCCGCGGCGCAGGCGGTGACGGATGCGGGCAAGATCGGCCAGGTGAACGTGACCGGGCTGGGGCTGCCGTCGGAAATGGCCGGCCATATCAAATCCGGCGCGTCGCAGTCCTTCGCGATCTGGAACCCGATCGACCTTGGCTATGCGGCGACCTACATCGCCTATGAACTCGCCTCGGGCAAGGCGACGGCGGCGCCGGGCGCCACCATCTCGATGGGCCGCATCGGCACCGTGACGCTGGACGACAACAACGAAGGCGCCATGGCGGACCCGTTCACCTATGATGCGTCGAACATCGACGCCTTCTCGTCGATCTTCTGATCCGCCGAACTGCAATCCGGGGCCCGGCTTCCCTGCGGGGCCGGGCCCCGCCCTTCCTTGCCCCGGGTCCGATACATGCTGGATGCAACCCCCGCCGCCCCCGGCGCCGACCCGGTGCTGAGCCTGCGCGGCATATCGAAAAGCTTCCCCGGCGTCCGCGCGCTTGCCGATGTCGAGCTTGACCTCTACCCCGGGCAGGTGACCGCGCTGGTGGGCGAGAACGGGGCCGGCAAGTCGACCATCGTCAAGATACTGACGGGGATCTACCAGCCCGACGCGGGCACGATTTCGGTGAACGGCACCGCGACGCATTTCCCCACCGCGCAGGCGGCGGGCGATGCCGGGGTGACGGCGATCCATCAGGAGACGGTCCTGTTCGACGAACTGACCGTCGCCGAGAACATCTTCATCGGCCATGCGCCGCGCGGGGCGTTCGGGCTGATCGACACAGGCCGGATGGAGCGCGAGGCGCGGGCACTTCTACGCTCGATCGGTGCCGATCTTGATCCGCGGGTGCGGCTGCGCGATCTGGGCATCGCCTCGAAGCATCTTGTCGCCATCGCGCGGGCGCTGTCGATCGACGCGCGGGTCGTCATCATGGACGAACCGACCGCTGCCCTCAGCCACAAGGAAATCCACGAGCTTTACGATCTGGTCGGCAAGCTGAAGGCGCAGGGCAAGGCGATCCTGTTCATCAGCCACAAGTTTGACGAGATATTCCGCATCGCCGACCGCTGGACGGTGTTCCGCGACGGCCAGTTCGTCGGCGCCGGCCTGATGGGCGAGGTGACAGAGGCCCGGCTGGTGCAGCTGATGGTCGGGCGCGAGGTCGACCAGATATTCCCCAAGCGCCCGGCCCGGATCGGCGAACCGGTCCTGACCGTGGCCGGCTACAGCCACCCGACCGAATTCGAGGACATCGGCTTCACCCTGCACCGGGGCGAGATTCTGGGGTTCTACGGCCTTGTCGGCGCCGGCAGGTCCGAGGTGATGCAGGCGCTGTTCGGCATCACCCGGCCGTCGCGCGGGGCCTGCCGCATCGACGGCCGCGTGCTGGCGCTGCGCGGCACCGCCGACGCCATTTCCGCCGGCATCGTCTATGTCCCCGAGGATCGCGGCCGGCAGGGCGCGGTCAGGGGCTTGCCGATCTTCCAGAACGTCACGCTGCCGTCGCTTTCGCGGACCACGCGCGGCGGGTTCCTGCGCCTGGCCAGGGAATTCCGGCTGGCGCGCGACTATACCGGGCGGCTGGACCTGCGGGCGGCAAGCCTTGATCAGGACGTGGGCCTTCTGTCGGGCGGCAACCAGCAGAAGGTGGTGATCGCCAAATGGCTGGCCACCAGGCCGCGGGTCATCATCCTGGACGAGCCGACCAAGGGCATCGACATCGGATCAAAGGCGGCCGTCCATGACTTCATGTCGGAACTGGCGGCCGAGGGGCTGGCGGTGATCATGGTCTCAAGCGAAATCCCCGAGGTGCTGGGCATGTCCGACCGGGTGATCGTCATGCGCGAGGGGCGGATCGCGGCCGAGTTCGCCGGCGCGCAGATGACCCCGGAAAACCTTGTCCGCGCCGCGGCCGGGATCGAGGGAGAGGCGGCATGACCGCGATGCTGAAATCGCGCGAGGCGATCCTGGCACTGGCGATCCTTGTGCTGCTGGCGGTGGTGGCGATCCGCTTCCCCGCCTTCGTGCGGCCGGGGAACCTGGCCAACGTGCTGACCGACACGGCGCCGCTGATCATCCTGGCGCTGGGCCAGATGGCGGTGATCCTGACGAAATGCATCGACCTGTCCATGGCGGCGAACCTGGCGCTCTGCGGCATGGTGGCGGGCCTGATGAACGTGGCCGGCCTGCCCCTGGCCGTTATCCTGCCGGCGGTGATCGCGCTGGGGGCGATCCTTGGCGCGATCAACGGGCTACTGGTCTGGAAGCTGTCGATCCCGTCGATCGTGGTGACGCTGGGCACGATGACCATCTACCGCGGCATCATCTTTGTCCTGACCGACGGCAAGTGGATCAACGCCCACCAGATGACCGAGGCGTTCAAGGCCCTGCCGCGCGCGATATTCCTTGGCCTGCCGGTGATGACATGGACGATGATCGCCATCGTCGCGGCCTTCGCCCTGATCGTCGCGCGAACGCCGCTGGGCCGCGCGCTTTACGCCGTGGGCGGCAATCCGCATGCGGCGGTCTACACCGGCATCTCGGTCGGCCGGACGCAGTTCCTGGCCTTCGTGATCTCGGGCGCGCTGGCGGGGCTGACCGGCTATCTGTGGGTCGCGCGCTATGCCGTGGCCTATGTCGACATCGCGGCCGGGTTCGAGCTGGACGTGGTGGCCGCCTGCGTGATCGGCGGCATCGCCATTGCCGGCGGGGCCGGATCGGTGGCCGGCGCGGTGATGGGGGCCATCTTCCTGGGCATCGTCAAGAATGCGCTGCCGGTCGTCGGCATCTCGCCCTTCGCGCAGATGGCGATCTCGGGCGTCGCGATCCTTGTCGCCATCGCCTTCAACGCCAGGGCGCAGGGGGCGAAGGGCCGCATCATCCTGAAGAAGGCCGAGCACAAGCAGCTGGAGGCGGGCGCATGACGCAAGGGACCGGCACCCCGCAGGCCACGCAGCGCCACATCCCCGACCGGCTGGTGCCGGGATGGCAGCGCGGGCTGAAAAGCTGGGAGACGCTGCTTCTGGCGGTGGCGGTGGCGATCTTCATCGCCAACAGCCTGGCCTCGCCCTGGTTCCTTGATCCCTGGAACCTGTCGGATGCCAGCTTCAACTTCACGGAGAAGGCGATGATCGCCTTCGCCATGGCGCTGCTGATCATCGCCGGCGACATCGACCTTTCGGTCGCCTCGATCATCGCGCTGGCGTCGACGGTGATGGGGGCGGCGATGGTGGCCGGTGCGCCGGTGCCGGTGCTTGTGGCGCTTGGCATCGGGACGGGCCTTCTTTGCGGGGCGTTCAACGGCCTCTTGGTCGCGGGCTTCGGCCTGCCGTCCATCGTCGTGACCATCGGCACGATGAGCCTTTTCCGCGGCATCAGCTATGTCGCGCTGGGCGATGGCGCCTATACCGGCTATCCGGCCGGTTTCGCCTATTTCGGACAGGGCTATGTCTGGTGGGTCTTCACCTTCGAACTGGCGCTTTTCGCCCTGTTCGCGCTGGCCTTCGGCCTGCTCCTGCATGGAACGGCCTTCGGGCGGGCGATCTATGCGATCGGCAACAACGCCACCGCCGCGCGGTTTTCCGGCATCCGGGTGGACCGCGTGCGGTTCATCCTCTTCCTCCTGACCGGGGTGATGAGCGGGATCGCCGCCGTCTGCCTGACCTCGCGGCTGGGATCGACCCGCCCCTCGATCGCCACCGGGTTCGAGCTTGAGGTGGTGACGATGGTCGTCCTGGGCGGCGTGTCGATCCTTGGCGGATCGGGCAGCATCCCCGGGGTGGTACTGGCCGCGCTGGTCATGGGGCTGGTCACCTTCGGGCTGGGGCTGCTGAACGTGCCGGGGATCGTCATGTCGATCATCATCGGCGCCTTGCTGATTTCCGTGATCGCCCTGCCGCGGCTGTGGCAGATGGCGCGCAGGTAGGGGGGCCGCGATGGAACGGCATGTCTTCCGGATGCAGCTGAACCCCGGCATGGCCGAGGAATACCGCCGCCGGCACGATGCGATCTGGCCCGAACTGGTGGCGTTGCTGAAGGCGGCCGGCGTTTCGGACTATTCGATCCACCTCGATCCCGAGACGAACGCGCTTTACGGCATCCTCAGCCGGCCGAAGGATCACGGGATGGACGCGCTGCCGGGGCATCCGGTGATGCGGCGCTGGTGGGCGCATATGGCCGACATCATGGCCACGCATCCCGACAACGCGCCCGTCGCGGTGACGCTGGTGCCGATGTTCCACCTGCCATGACACCGCGCCACGTGGCCGTCATCGACGTCGGCAAGACCAATGCCAAGCTGGCCCTGGTCGAGGCCGGTTCGCTGCGCGAGATCGCGGTTGTCACCCGGCCGAACACCGTGCTGCCCGGCCCGCCCTGGCCGCATTTCGACCTGGCAGGCCACTGGCGGTTCTTTCAGGACGGGTTGCGCGCCTTCCACGCCGCGCATGGCGTGGATGCGGTGTCGGTCACCACCCATGGCGCATCGGGCGTGCTGCTGGATGCCGCGGGCAAGCTGGCGGCGCCGATGCTGGACTATGAACATCCCGGCCCCGATACGGTTGCAGCGGGCTATGATGCGATCCGCCCGCCCTTTGCCGAAACCGGCTCGGCCCGGCTGCCGATGGGCCTGAACCTGGGCGCGCAGCTTCACTGGATGTTCCAGGCGATGCCGGGCCTGCGGGAGCGGACGGCGCATGTCCTGACCTATCCGCAATACTGGGGCTGGCTGCTGACGGGGGAACTGGCCTGCGATGTGACCTCGCTTGGCTGCCATACCGACCTCTGGGTGCCGCAGGAGGGGCGGTTTTCGTCGCTGGTCGCAAGGCTTGGCCTTGCGGGCAAGATCGCGCCGGCCCGCCGCGCGGACGCGCGTCTGGGCGGCCTGCTGCCGGGGGTCGCGCGGGAAACCGGGCTTGCGGCGGGAACGCCGGTCTCGGTCGGGATCCATGACAGCAACGCCTCGCTCTATCCCTACCTTCTTGGCCGCAGCGCGCCCTTTGCCGTGGTTTCGACCGGAACCTGGGTGGTGTCGATGGCGGTGGGGGGCGACACGGTCGCGCTTGATCCGGCGCGCGACGTGCTGGTGAACGTGAATGCCCTTGGCCGTCCGGTGCCCTCGGCCCGGTTCATGGGCGGGCGCGAGCATGAGGTCATCCGCGACGGATGCGCCGATCTGCCCGCTGCCGGCGACCGCCGGCGCGTGCTGGCCGACCGGGTGATGATCCTGCCCGCGGTCGAGCCGGGATCGGGCCCCTTCGCCGGGCGCGGGTCGCGCTGGACCGGCGTCCCGCAGCGCGGCGGAGAGCGGATGGCGGCGCTCGCCTTCTATCTGGCGCTGATGACCGACACCTGCCTTGCGCTGATCGGTGCGCGGGGGCCGGCGATCGTGGAAGGCCCTTTCGCCCGCAATCGCACCTATCTCGACATGCTGGCCGCCCTGCGGCCGGAAGGGGTTGAGGTGGCGGCGTCGGCCACCGGCACCTCGGCCGGGGCGGCGCTTCTGCTGCTGGGAGGTGCGGGCGCCGTCACCACGCGGCCGGTGGCGGCACCGGCCGATGCCGATGCGCTGGCCGCCTATGCAGCCGCATGGCGCGCCGCGGTGGCCGCCGCGGGGTGATCCGGCAACGCCCGCCCGCCCGCCGGCCCGGTCCGGTGGCAGGCGCGCGCATCCGATGACGGTAGCGAAGCTGTCGGCAGGGCCGTGAACCACATCTGCCTGTCCACGCTGCGATCCCCGTTCGCCCGGGGCGCATGGAACGGTTCAGCCTGATCGCGGTGGCCGCGATGGTGGCCCGACCCGGCGTGGGTCACCCTTCCTGTCGCCAATGTCGCATTGACTATATGCATCAGATGAATTTTGATGCATGCGGATGCAATATTCGACTCGCCGGCTTGCAACCCGGCAGCGCGGCGTCATAGGGGGCAGGACCGTCGTGGTGATGACACCAAGAGAGAACTTTCGCGCAGCGATGACCCGATCGGGGCCGGAATGGGTGCCGCTCGACATGGGCAAGCACATCGGCTCGATCCACAAGAAGCATTACGCGGAACTGGGTCCGCTCCTGCCGCAGCTAGGGCTGCATGGCGGCGAGCGTATTCTCGACCGGATGGCGCAGACCGTGGTGCCCGACGAGGCGCTGCTGCAGCATTTCGGCGTCGATTTCCGCTGGCTGGTGCCGAACTGGGTGCAGGTGACCGAGCGGACCGATGTCGAAGGCTATTTCGACATGTGGGGCGTGCCCTACAAGGGCGCGCATGGCGACCATTTCGCGGTCGATACGCTGTCCAGGGCGCCGCTTGCCGATTGCGAAACCCCCGAGGATGTCGAAAAGGCGGCCTGCTGGCCCGACCCCGAGGACCCGGCCCAGTTCGCCGGCCTTGCGGAACGGGCGCGGCAGCTGCATGAGACCACGGGCTATGTGCTTGGCGCCGATGCGATCAAGGCCGGGCCGCTGATGTCGGCCCTGCAGATGCGCGGCTACCAGCAGTTTTTCATCGACCTGGTGATCAACCCCGAGCTTGCCGATGCGATCCTTGGCAAGATCACCGATCTTCTCTGCCGGATGTGGACGCGGTTCATGGACGAGGTCGGGCCCTTCGTCGATCTCGCCTATGTCACCGACGACCTCGGCACGCAGACCTCGCTGCTCATCTCGCCCAAGGTCTATCGCAAGCGGATCAAGCCGTTCCATACCCGGCTGCACCAGCACATCAAATCCTGCGGCAACGTCTATCTGATGATGCATACCGATGGCGCCGTGCTGCCGCTGATCGAGGACCTGATCGAGACCGGCGCCGACATCCTCAACCCGGTCCAGACCTCGACCACCGGCATGGACGATACCGCCGCGCTGAAGGCGCGCTTCGGCGACCGGATCGCCTTCCACGGGGCGATGGATGTGCAACAGATGATGCCGAACGCAACCCGCGAGGAGCTGCGCTGGGAAATCGCCCGGCGGATGACCGATCTTGGCCGCGACGGCGGCTATGTCATCGCGCCCTGCCACAACATCGGCCATGACATCCCGACGGCGAACACGCTGGCTTTCTTCGAGATGGCGCGCGAGATGAACCGCTATCCCCTCGCCCTCGATGCGGCGCTTGCCACCAACGCATCCTACTTCGAGCGGCTGAAGCGCGAGGGCGGCGCATGAGCGTGAATGCCCGTTTCAAGGCGCGGCTTGCGGCGCGCGAGGCGCTGATCGGCTGCTTCGTCAAGACGCCGCATCCGACCGTCGTCGAGATTCTCGGCGCGCTCGGGCTCGACTTTCTGGTGCTCGATGGCGAGCATTCGCCCTTCGACCGCGGCGCCGTCGATGCCTGCCTGCTGGCGGCGCGGGCGGCGGGGGCCGCGGTGCTGGTCCGGGTGCCGGATTCCAGCCCGGCGACGATCCTCAGCGTCCTTGATTGCGGCGCCGCCGGCGTCGTCGTGCCGCATGTGACGACGGTCGCGCAGGCCCGCGCGCTGGCCGATGCGGTCCGCTACGTTCCGGGCGGGCGCGGCATTGCCGGCACCACTCGGGCCGGGCATTACGGCCTGCGGCCGCTTGCCGAACACCACCGTGCCGCGGCCGAAGAGGTGAGCCTTGTCTGCCAGATCGAGGATCGCGAGGGCGCGGACAACTTCGCTGCAATCGCCGCGGTCGAGGGCGTCGATGCGCTGTTCGTGGGTCGCGCCGACCTCAGCCTGTCTTTTGGCCGCGACGATTTCAGCTCGCCGGAGATCGACGCCATCGCCCGCCGCGTGCTGGGCGCGAAGGGCGCTGCCACCGGGCTTTATTGCGCGCCCGGCGAGGATTTCGGTCGGTGGGCCGAAGCGGGTGCGAGTTTTGCCGTGACCGGCTCTGACCACAGTTTCCTTATCCAGGGCGCCCGCGCGCTTGCCGCCGGCTTCGCCCCGCACCGCCAGACCACCGGAGACCGGCCGTGACCGACATGCTGACCCCCGACCTTGCCCGCAACATCCGCATCCTTGGCCATTGCGATCAGGGCGGCCGCGCCGACGGCATCCAGATCATGGTCTCGGGCGGCTACGCCTATGTCGGCCATGTCTTCAACAACGGCTTCTCGGTGATCGACGTGCGCGACCCGCGGAACCCGCGCTTCGTCCGCCACATGCCCCAGCCCGAGGGCACCTGGAGCCAGCACCTTCAGACCCACGGTGACATCCTCATCGTCAACAACATGTGCGACATGCTGAAGGTCGAGACATCGGGCGCGTTCGATCCGGGCGCGTATTACAAGGGATCGGTGGCCGACAAGGTCGACATCACCGGCGGCGAACGGCCCTATGCCGCCGGCATGCGGATCTATGACATTTCCGACCGCGCCAACCCGCGCGAGATCGCCTTCTTCGAGGTGCCGGGTCTGGGTGTGCACCGCACCTTCTGGGATGGCGGCGACTGGGTCTATTTCTCGGCCCTGCCCCCCGGGTTTTCCGACGACATTTTCATGATCGCCGATTTCCGCAACCCCGAGCGGCCCGAGATCGTCTCGAAACTCTGGTTGCCGGGCATGCACACGGCAGCGGGTGAAACCCCGCACTGGGACCGGAAATATCGCTACGCGCTGCACCACGCGATCGTGAAGGGCGACCTGGCGGCCGCGGCCTGGCGCGATGGCGGCATGTCCCTGATCGACGTGTCGGACCGCCACAACCCGAGGTTCCTGTCGCACGACAATCCCTGCCCGCCCTTCGCCGGCCATACCCACAACACGCTGCCGCTGCCGGGGCGCGGCCTGATGTTCGTGGTCGAGGAATCCCAGGCCGACAACTGCGCGGACGGGATCAAGCGCAACTGGGTCTACGACATTTCGGTGCCGACCAACCCGGTGACCATCGCCACGACCCTGCCGCCGGCCGAAATCGACTACCGCAGCAAGGGCGGCCAGTTCGGCCCGCACAACATCCACGAGAACCGATCCGAAGGCTTCCAGAGCGAGGAGCTGATGTTCGTGAGCTACCAGAACGCCGGGCTGCGGGTCTATGACATTTCCAACCCCTTCCGCCCCGAGGAGGTTGCCGCCTGCGTGCCGCCGGCGCCGGCGCGGCTGATGGACTACCGCCCCGGCCGGCCGCTGGTCGTCGACACGACCGATGTCTATGTCGACCGGCAGGGGCTGATCTACACGACCGACATGAACGCCGGTCTCACCATCATGGAAATGGACGGGCTCTGATGGCACGGGTTCTGATCGCAGGCCGGATTCACCCCGAGGGCGAGGCGCTCCTGGCCGCAGAGCCGGGGCTTGAGGTCGAGGTGATCGCCGATCCCGGCGCGGCGCTGCCGATGGACCGGCTGCGCGACGCCGATGCGCTGCTGATCCGCTACGGCGTGCTGACCGAAGACCAGACGGCGGACATGCCAAGGCTCCGGGTCGTCTCGCGCCACGGCGTCGGCTGCGACAACCTGCCGGTGGCCGCGCTTGCCGCCCGTGGCGTTCCGGTCACCATCGTCGGGCCGGTGAACGCGGTCTCGGTGGCCGAGCAGGTGCTGGCCATGCTTCTGGCGCTGGTCAGGCGGATCATGCCCTATGACGCCGCGGTGCGCGGCGGCAACTGGGCCATCCGCGACAGCCTTGCGGTGGGAGAGCTTGCCGGGCGCAAGCTGCTGCTTCTGGGGTTCGGGCGGATCGGGCGCGAGGTGGCCCGCCGCGCGCGCGCCTTCGACATGACGGTGCTTGCCCACGATCCCTTCGTCGCCGCCGCCGACATCGCCGCGGCCGGCTGCGTGCCGGTGGCGGACTGGCGGGCAGCGCTGCCCGATGCCGACGCGATCAGCCTGCACCTGCCGGCAACGCCCGAGACCCGCGGCATCATCGGCCGGGCGGAATTTGCGGCAATGAAGCCGACGGCGATCCTTGTCAACGCCGCGCGTGGCGGTCTTGTCGACGAGACCGCGCTGCATCAGGCGCTGACGGGCCGCATGGCCGCGGGCGGCGCCGGGCTTGACTGTTTCGCCGCCGAGCCGCCCGCCGCCGACCTGCCGCTGCTGGCGCTGCCCAATGTCGTGCTCAGCCCGCATTCCGCCGCGCTCAGCGCCGAGGCCGCCCGGGGGATGGGCATCGTCGCGGCCCGCAACATCATCGACGGGCTGAAGGGCAAGCTCGACCCGGCGCTGGTCTTCAACCTCAGGGCGCTGGGCGAGGCCGGCCATGTCCTCTGACATCCCGGTCGAGGGCCGCATCCCGTTCATCGACATGGTGATCCCGATCCACTGGGAAAACCACGCCATGCTGATGTTCGGCATCTGGTTCGTGCTGGTGCCGTTCGCCGTGATGTTCCTGCGCTTCGGCAAGATCGCGCCCTCGACCTGGGGCATCCCGCGCGGCACGCCGAAATGGGCCTGGCCCGAGCTGTGCTGGACGGTGCACAAGCGGCTCCTCTACTTCGCGATCTTCCTGATGCTGGGCGGCGCGGGCTTTGCGATCATGCTGACCGGCGGGTTTTCCGGTAGCCTGCACGGCTGGTTCGGCCTGGCGACAATCGCGCTCGGGCTGATGCAGGGGGTTTCCGCCTGGTTCCGCGGCAGCCACGGCGGCCGCAAGGACCCGGGTGCCGACCCGGCGCTGCGCGCCACCTGGGGCGGCGATCATTTCGACATGACGCCGCAGCGCCGGTGGTTCGAGGCCTGGCACAAGACCGCGGGCTATTTCGCCCTCTTCTGCGCCGGCGGCGCGGTGGCCACCGGGCTCGCGCAATTCTGGCTGCCGGGGATTGCGGTCGCGCTCGCCATCGTGGTGGGCGGTGGCCTGATCCTTGCGGTGATCCTGCAGGGCCGCGGCCACAACCACGACACATACATGTCGGTCTACGGCACGCATCCCGACAATCCGTTCAATCGCCGCCGGTTTCAGCCGCTGTTCGACGACCAGGACAAGCGGCCCTGACGCTAGATGTGAGTTCTCAGGAGGTTGTTCACCCGAAGCGGGGTTAGGCTGCAATCGCCAAACTCCAGCCGAGGACCCCGCAGGATGAACAACCCGCACCATGGTGCCCGTCTCACCGTTCACAGTCGAGAGCA
>Ga0268299_1001914_pt1 | contig 29666 bp, 28 predicted proteins | sample NOBtaG_FD_193484 | JGI IMG/M metagenome (GOLD analysis project Ga0268299, IMG submission 193484) | Activated sludge microbial communities from bioreactor in Nijmegen, Gelderland, Netherland - NOB reactor | ecosystem: Engineered > Bioreactor > Aerobic > Activated sludge | place: Netherlands...
CGATCTTGCCTTTGCTCATGATCACGACGCGGTCGGCGACCTCGAACGCTTCTTCCTGGTCGTGGGTCACGAACACGCTCGTCACGTGGATCTCGTCGTGCAGGCGCCGGAGCCACGTTCGGAGCTCTTGACGGACCTTCGCGTCGAGCGCGCCGAACGGCTCGTCGAGCAGCAGCACCTTCGGCTCGGCCGCGAGCGCGCGCGCGAGCGCGACGCGCTGGCGCTGTCCGCCCGACAGTTGCGACGGCATCGAGTGCTCGTAGCCCTCGAGCTGCACGAGCCGCAGGAGCTCCAGCACGCGTTCGCGGATCTCGCCCTTCGAGCGTTTCCGGACGCGCAGGCCGAAGCCGATGTTGTCGAACACCGTCATGTGCCGGAAGAGCGCGTAGTGCTGGAACACGAAGCCGACGTTGCGCTCGCGGACCGACGTGCCGGTGACGTCTTCTTCCTGGTACAGGATCGAGCCCCGATCCGGGACCTCCAGTCCCGAGATGATCCGGAGCAAGGTGGTCTTCCCGGAGCCCGAAGGTCCGAGCAGGGCCAATAGCTCGCCGCCGGGGACTTCGAGGCTCACGTTGTCGAGTGCCACGAATGATCCGAACGTCTTGGTGACGTTCTTGACCGAGATGCTCACGCTTCTCCTCCTTGCGTCGCCAGCCGCTTCCGTTCCTCCAGATCGCGGCGGGTGCGCCACTCGAGCGTCGTCTTCACCAGCAGCGTCACGAGCGCCAACATGGCGAGCACGGACGCGACGGCGAAGGAGCCGGGTAGGTTGTACTCCTGGAACAGTTTCTCGATGCGCAGCGGCATCGTGTCGGTCTTGCCGGCGATGTGGCCGGACACGACGAAGACCGCGCCGAACTCGCCCATCGCGCGGGCGTTGCAGAGGATGATGCCGTAGAGCAGGCCCCACTTGATCGAGGGGATGGTGATGAGCCGGAAGAGCTGCAACGGTTTGGCGCCGAGGCTCACCGCCGCCACTTCCTCGTCCGACCCGAGCGCCTCCATGAGCGGAATCAGCTCGCGCGCGATCACCGGGAAGGTGACGAAGCAGGTCGCGAGCACGAGACCGGGGAACGCGAACACGATCTTGATGTCGTGCTCGCGGAGCCAGGGCCCGAACACGCCCTGCAAGCCGAACAACAGCAGCAGGAACAGGCCGACCACGACGGGCGACACCGTGAAGGGCAGGTCGATCAGCGCCGTCAACGCGGCGCGGCCCGGGAACTTGAAGCGGGCGATCGCCCAGGCTGCCGCGAGGCCGAAGATCGTGTTGAGGATCACCGCGGTCGGCGCCACCATCAAGGTGAGGAAGATCGAGTGCAGCGTGTCGGGATCGCCGACCAGGTTCTGCCAGTAGGCGGCGAGCCCGTCCGCGAAGGCTTCGACGAAGACGTTCACGAGCGGGATGACGACGAGGAACGTCATCACCGCGAGCGCGGTACCGATCAGGAGCCAGCGTACCCACGCCGGGTCCTCGTGGGCGCGGCGTGGGATCGGGTGGGGCGACGTCGTGAGATCAGCCATGGTGGCGCGCGCTCCAGCGTTCGAGGAGGTTGATGGTGAGCAGCGTGACGAAGGACATCGCGAGGAGCACGCAGGCGATCGCCGCCGCCTCGCCGTAGGCGAACTCTTCGAGGCGGTTCACGACCAGGACCGGCGCGATCTCGGTCTTGTAGGGCATGTTGCCGGAGATGAAGACGACCGAGCCGTACTCGCCGAGCGAGCGGGCGAACGCGAGCGCGAAGCCCGTGATGACGGCCGGCGTGATCGACGGGAAAAGCACGCGCGCGAAGGTCTGGAAGCGATTGGCCCCGAGGCACGCCGCCGCCTCCTCGATGTCGCGCTCGAGGCTCTCGAGCACGGGTTGGAGCGTCCGCACCACGAACGGGAACCCGATGAAGACCAGCACGATCACGATCCCGAGCCGCGAGTACGCGCCCTCGATGCCGAGCGGCACCAGGAAGCGGCCGTACCAGCCGCCTTCGACGAGCAAGCTGCCGAATACCAGACCCGCGACCGCCGTCGGGAGCGCGAACGGAAAGTCCACGAGCGAGTCGAAGAGTCGCTTGAGCGGGAACTCGTAGCGGACGAGCACCCAGGCCACGAGCCCGCCGAAGATCACGTTGATGACGGCGGACGCGAACGAGGTCCAGAGCGTGAGCCAGTAGGCGGCCATCGCTCTGTCGGAGAAGGCCGCTCGGGTGAAATCCTCGAACGAGAGCGACGATGCCTTCCAGAAGCCCGCCGCCATGGGGACGGCAATCATGAAGCTCAGGTACAGCATGGTGTACCCGAGGCTCAGGCCGAATCCGGGTAGCACGCGGCGATTGACGTCGATCATGGCGGGGGCTTCCTTTGCGTGTCGCGACTACTTCTTGGGCTTGTAGAAGCTGTCGAAGAGGGCGCCGTCCGCGAAGTACTTGGCGGTGGCGTCGTCCCAGCTCTTGGCGACCGCATCGATCTTGAAGAGCTTCATCTCCGGGAACGTGCTCCGATGCGTCGCGAGCACCGCCGGGTCGCTCGGACGGTAGAAGTTGTCGGCGATGATCTTCTGTCCCTCTGGCGTGTAGAGGAACTTGAGGTACGCCTCCGCGGCCGCGGTCGTGCCATTCTTGCTGGCGTTCTTCTCGACCACCGCGACGTGCGGCTCGGCGAGGAAGCTGATCGGTGGGTAGACGATCTCGACGGCACCGTCGGCTTCCTTCACCTCGAGGTGCGCTTCGTTCTCCCACGCGATGTGGACGTCGCCGATCTTCTTCTGGACGAAGGTCGTCGTGGCGGCCCGCGCGCCGAGGTCGAGGACGGGGACCTGCTCGTACAGCTTCTTCACGAAGGCGAGCGCGTCGTCCTCGGATCCCCCGCGCTGGGTGACGGCGCCCCAGGCGGCGAGCAGCGACAGCTTGCCGTTACCCGACGTCTTTGGATTCGGCGTCACGATCTCGACGCCGGGCTTGATGAGATCGGGCCAGTCCTTGATCCCCTTCGGATTTCCCTTGCGCACCACGAAGACGAGCGTCGAAGTGTAGGGCGCCGAGTCGTTCGGGAGCTTCGACGTCCAGTCGAGCGGCAGGAGGCCCGCCTTCGCGACGGCATTGGTGTCGGGCCACATCGCGAGCGTCACGACGTCGGCCTCGAGACCGTCGACGACGGCGCGGGCCTGCGTACCCGAGCCGCCGTGCGACTGGCGGATCGTGAGGTCGGTGCCGGTGTCGGCCTTGTACTTGGCGATGAACGCGTTGTTGATCGCGCGGTACAGCTCGCGGGTCGGGTCGTACGAGACGTTCAGGAGCTCGAGCGATTCGGCGCGGGCGACCGAGGTTCCCAGAGCCAGGATCGCGCCGAAGGTCAGCGCGATGCGTTTGAGTGTCGTCAGCTGCGTCGTTGCCTGTTTCATGTCCGAATCTCCTCCGAGGGTTTCGCCGGGAAGCCGCCACCGTGGGCCCGAAAAAACAAAAGGCCCGGGAGGACGTCCTCCCGGGCCTTTGTGGGCACGCTGCGATCTTTGTGGAGCTCAGTCGGTGACGGCTCCGAACGCGGCGAGTCCGTGGGCATGGGAGATCCCCGGGCACTCGGTACAACAACAACAGCAGCTCGCGTTCAGAAACATCGTGGCTGCAGCTTATGCGGGAGCTGCGGAATTCTGTCAACACGGGAATTCGCAGCGTCGGAACGATTCCTCGTGATCCCAGGGTGAGTAATATGGGGGAAGCTATGAATGCCGGAGCCGTCGCCTGCTTTACTTTCGACAACATGGCAGAGGCTGCGGACGTCGGTGCCGGTACGCGTAGGGAGCCTCTCCCGATGGGTACCGATCCGTCGCTCGCGATCGGATTCCCCCGCGTGTTCGAGATGCTCGACCGTCACGCGGTGCGCGCGACCTTCTTCGTCGAGGGCTGGAACGCGATCCACCACCCGGACGCCGTTGCGGAGATCGTCCGCCGCGGACACGAGCTCGGGATGCACGGCTGGGCACACGAGGCGTGGGCGGGACTCGGCGTCCAAGAGGAGCGGGACCTCGCGACACGCGCGACCGATGCGCTCACCCAGGCGGCCGGGATGCGGCCACGCGGATTCCGAGCGCCGGGCGGGCGGCGTACGTCCGCGACCGCCGCGATTCTCCGTGACCTCGGTTACGAGTACGACGCGAGCCTCGGGAATCGCATGCAGCTCGAGCGATTGCCCGAGGGGCTCGCGCAGATCCCGTTCGTGTGGCCCTCCGTCGACGGGTTTCACTATCTCCGCGCCGATCCCACGCCGGCCGCCGCCGTTCGCGACCGCTGGCTCGGCGAGCTCGCGCGAGTTGCCGAGCGGGGAGGGGTGTTTCTCGTGGTTGCCCACGCGTTCCTGAGCGGCGTGGACGACGACCGGCTCGCGGCGCTCGACGCCGTGCTCGCGGCTGCCGTCGCCGATCCGCGCGTCACGATCCGAACCACGGGCGAGCTCGCCCACGCGCTCCCACGCTAGGAGGCTCCGATGACGATGCCGCCCGTCGCGATCCGTCTGAACCACGTCGCCTATCCGACCTTCGACACCGCGGCGACGGTCCGGTTCTACACCGAGGTCATGGGATTCCGGCTCGTCGACGCCGTGCGCGATCGGATCGGCCGCCACCACTTCCTGCACACGTTCTTCGCGATGGCGAGCGGCGAGATCCTCGCGTTCTTCGACGTGCGTGACCTCGAGAAGCCGGCCCGAGATGGCGTACCGCATTGGGTCCGCCATCTCGCGCTCAGCGTCGAGTCTGCCGATGCGCTGGCGGCGTGGCACACGCGGCTCGGGTCGCTCGGCGTCGAGGTGTCGGGCCCGATCGATCACGACGGCATCTGGTCGTCGATCTACTTTTCGGATCCGAACGACGTGATGCTCGAGCTCACACATCAGCGCCGACCGCTGAACGACGACGACGCGGCGCGGGCGGCAGCGCTCGTCGAGGCGTGGGGCGCGGAACGTGCGTCGAGTGAGATTCGACGTTGACGCTCCGCGCGCCGGTTGGCCGGGAAACGGGGCCGGAGAAGTTCACCCGGGGCAGCCGTTACGGTCGAGCCGCGTTCACTCCCATCGTCAGATCCCCGATCCGCCTTCGAACGTGTCGTCGCGGGCCGGGCCCTGGGTGATAGAGCTGCCCGGCGGCACGGCCCGGGTCAGCCAGACGTTGCCGCCGATGCTGGACCCGCGGCCGATGGTGATGCGGCCGAGGATCGTGGCGCCGGCGTAGATGGTGACGTCGTTCTCGACGATGGGGTGACGAGGTCGGCCTTTGATCGGTCGCCCACGCTCGTCCGTCGGGAAGCTCTTCGCGCCGAGCGTGACGCCTTGGTAGAGGCGCACGCGCTCGCCGATGATGCAGGTTTCACCGATCACGACTCCGGTGCCGTGATCGATGAAGAAGCTGCCGCCGATCCGCGCGCCGGGATGGATGTCGATGCCCGTCGCGCTGTGCGCGAGCTCGGTGATGATGCGGGGGATGAGGGGAACGCCGAGCTCGTAGAGCTCGTGGGCGAGCCGCTGGTGGGTGATCGCGGTCACGCCCGGGTAGCAGAAGATCGCTTCGTCGGCGCTCGTCGCCGCGGGGTCGCCTTCGTATGCGGCGCGCGCGTCGCTCCCGAGGAGCTTCCGCACTTTCGGCAAGCAGCGGGCGAACTCGTCGACGACGTCGATCGCGCGATGCTCGCAGTCTTCGCAGCGACGCGCCTCGTGCGCGCACTGGAGCAGCAGCCCGCGCCGCACTTGCTCGTAGAGATTCGCGAGCGCGTGATCGAGGCGATCGCGCACGAAGCGTCGAAGGCCGTGGGCAGACAGGTCCGCGGCGCCGAAGTGGGCGGGGAAGAGGACGGCCTGAAGATCGGTCACGACGACCTCGAGCGCCTCGCGCGACGGAAGCGCGAGGGCGCCGCGCGTCGTGCGGTCCGCCGTCAGCAGGTCGGTGTTCGCGGCGGCGAGGGCATCGACGACGTCGTCGAGCTCGGCCTGCGCGCGGGGTGCGATCGTCTCGACGAGCCGGGCCGTCACAGCGCACCCCCTTGCGCGTCGAAGATTCCCTCGAAGAGCGTGGAGCTGAGGTAGCGCTCGCCGGAATCCGGCAGCACGGTGACGATCGTCTTCCCCCGATGCTCGGGGCGACGCGCGAGACGGATTGCCGCAGCGACCGCGGCCCCGCTCGATATGCCCGAGAGAATTCCCTCCTCACGGCTCAGGCGGCGCGCGTACGCGATCGCGTCCTCGTTGCTGACGAGCTCGATCGCATCGACCAACGATAGGTCGAGGACCTCGGGTACGAAGCCGGCGCCGATGCCCTGGATCTTGTGCCCGGCCGGCTGGAGCGGCTGGCCGGCGCGCGTCTGCGTGAGGACGGGACTCAGCTCCGGCTCGACCGCGACGGAGAAGATCGGCTTCCCCTGCGTGTGTTTCAGGTAGCGTGTGACGCCCGTGATGGTGCCGCCGGTGCCGACGCCCGACACGAAGACGTCGACCTGTCCGTCCGTGTCGTTCCAGATCTCGGGCCCCGTCGTACGCTCGTGAATCGCCGGATTGGCGGGGTTCGCGAACTGCTGGAGCAGCACGTAGCGCGACGGGTCCGACGCGACGATCTGCTCGGCCTTCTGGATCGAGCCGCGCATGCCCTGCGATCCCGGCGTGAGCACGAGCTTCGCACCGTAGGCGAGCAGCAGCTTCCGGCGCTCGATGCTCATCGTGTCCGGCATCGTGAGCGTCAGCGGGTAGCCGCGCGCGGCCGCGACGAACGCGAGCGCGATGCCGGTATTGCCGCTCGTCGGCTCGACGAGCTCTTTGCCGGGACCGAGCACGCCGCGCTTCTCCGCGTCCCAGACGAGCGCGGCGCCGAGCCGGCACTTCACCGAGTAGCCGGGGTTCCGGCCTTCGATCTTGGCGAGGATCGTCGCTGGAGCGCCGTCGTGGATGCGATTCAGGCGAACCAGCGGAGTACGTCCGATCGAGGTGGCGTTGTCTTCGAACCAGTGGGGCATGGGCATTACCTCCGTGGGGGGATGAGCATGACGCGGTCAGGCGGCGGCGGCGCGGAGGCCGGTCGTGAGGTCGCGGGCCATCGCGTGCAGGACCGGGTCCTCGGCGAGACGGGGACGCGCGACGTCGACCGCGAGCTCCGCGACGACGTGGGCGGGCCCGGGCGACAGCACGACGACGCGGTCGGCGAGCGTGACCGCGTCGAGCGGGTCGTGCGTCGCGAACACTATCGTGGTCCGCGTCGCCGTCCACACGGCGAGGAGCTCGCGATGCAGCGACGCGCGCACCTTCGGATCGAAGTCGGCGTACGGGTCGTCCAGCAGCAGGATCGTCGGATCTCCGGCGAGGGCGCGCGCGAGCGCGACACGGTGCTGATGCTCGGCCGAAAGAGCCGCGACCGTCGTCGTCTCGAAGCGGTGCATCGAGACCGCGTCGAGGCAGCGTCGCGCGACTGCCGCACGCTCGAAGCTCGGGAGCTTCCGTTCCCGGAGTCCGAGCTCGACGTTGCGACGCGCGTCGAGCCACGGCAGCAGTCCGGTCTCCTTTCCGAGGAGCGCGCGATCCGTACCGCTACGCCGGACGCGTCGGCCCCCGCTCGCGATCCGTCCGCGCGTGGCCGGCTCGAGCCCCGCGATCATCGCGAGCAGCGTCGACGTCCCGCAGCCGCGCGGCCCGAGTACGGCGATCAGCTCACCGGGCGATACCTCGAGATCGATCGACCCGATCGCCTCGACGGCGGCGTGATTGGTGTAGGCCTTGCCGACCCCGCTCAAGCGGAGCGCCGGCGCCTGTTTCGCCATCGCGAACGGGCTCATGACAGGGCTGCGCGCGCGGGAGCGACCAACGACGTCGCTGGGGCATGGTCGTCGGTGAGGATCGGGAGCGCCGCCCAGGCGGCGTTACGGCGTTGGGCGGCGCGTGGGCCGCTGAGGCGCGTCTGGCGCTTCAAACGGAGCCAGCGCAAATGCATCGTCTTGTTCATCGTCGTCTCCTCTGTCGTCGGATCGGGAAAAGGATGGGCTCCGGACGGAGCCGAAAAAGAAAAAGGCCCGGGGGCTCATGCCTCCCGGGCCTTTCCGATCTCGACGACGAGGCCGACTAGCGAGAAGTCGGCGACGCGGTGGCGCGACCGTAAGCGCGGGAGAGCTCCCGGGCCTCGGTACAACAGCAACGAACCGCTGCGTGCGCCTGCTGCATTGGGGCCGTGTTGTGCCTGCGGCGGCTGTCAGTGTCAAGCCGTTGTCACGGCGAGACTCCGGATCTCGCCTGTTCAGGCATAACCAATCATAATCAAAAGAATTACGACCCACTTGTTCTCGGCGTATCGATTCGCCATCATGTGCCCGCGTCGCAGGGCGTCAATGTTTTTCAGTAGCGAACGAGTGAACGAGTGAAACGGATGAAGGAGGACACTATGGGGTGCGTAACGAAGCGAGGCATCGCGACCGCGTTGTGTGCGGCGGTCGTGGGTCTCGGTGGTATGGCCTATGCCGACGGGCCCGAGGTCGGGGTCAACGCCGGTATGGCGTTTCCGCTGTCGAAGTATCGCCGCACGATCGATCCGGACATCGGCGGCACCGTCGGTGTGGAGGGTGGTTATCGGTTCAATCTCACCGATAATTTCGCGCTCTCGATCATCGGCAATCCGCAGTTCTTTCTTTATGATAGCGAGCATCGCTGCTGTAACGGCCGTAGCGACAAGGACGACGTGGCGACGGTCTTCGGCATCACCGCCGGTCCGCGCTTCTCGCTCCTGACCGGTCCGGTGGAGTCGTACGTCGGCATCGCCGGCGGTTACTACACGGACATCAGCGGCCAGATGGAAGACGACGGCGCCGGCTTCAACGCGGGCGGCGGCATCGCCTTCGAAGTCGCGCCGAATACGACGCTCGGGTGGTTCGGGCGTTACGACTACGCCAACATGGTGGCGCGTCCCGGGTCGGACGTCGCCCGTCAGTGGGCGTCGACGGGCGTGACCGTCCAGCACGTGTTCCAGCCCGAGGAAGCGCCGGCGTACGTTCCGCCGCCGCCTCCGCCTGCGCCGCCGCCTCCGCCGCCGCCTCGGCCGGCTCCGCCGGTCACCGAGCGTCGCGGCGGCTGAGCGACGACACTCGGTTCAGTCTGCATGGGCGGCGAGGCTTCAGCCTCGCCGCCCATTTTTTTCGTCGGCAAACTTGCTAGGTTTCATCGATGTCTTCTGGCTCCGGCGGATCGCTCGATCGCACCGCGTTTCCGGTACGGCTCATCCTGCTCGCGGGCGTGCTCATGGCCGCCTGTGCGCCCATGGCTCCGAAAGGTGAGCGTCGCGCCGAGGCGCCCCCGCCGGCGCCCGCCGTCGCGACCCCACACGACTCGACGCACGTGGTGATCCGACTGAAGGAGCGCCGGCTCGAACTGGTGACGGACGACCCCGCCGCACCGCGCGAGTCGTTCCCCATCGCGGTCGGCCGCAAGGGTCACGAGACGCCGACCGGCCGGTTCCAGGTCGAGGAAATGGTCGTGGGTCCGGAGTACCTGAAAATCGATCCCAAGGATCGCACGCGGGTCCTGAAGCGGTTCCCACCCGGTCCGAACAATCCTCTCGGCGAGCGCTGGATCGGCTTCGCGCACGGCGACGGGTGGACGGTCGGGATGCACGGCACGCCGAACCCCGAGTTGCTCGGGCAGGCCGTGAGCGGCGGCTGCATCCGGATGCGGAACGCCGACGTGATCCGCGTGTACGACCGGGTCCGGCTCGGCACGCCCGTCATCGTCCACGACTGACGCGCGGCCGTCCGCGCGTCGACGGGTCTACTCCTCGACGATGACCGTCGTCCCGATCTTCACTTTCGGGAAGAGCTCGACGATGTCCATGTTCGACATGCGGACGCAGCCATGGCTCACCGCTTGGCCGAGCACCGAGGTCTTCGCCGTGCCGTGGAATCCGACCTGCCAGCCGTGTGCATGGGCGAAGCCGATCCAACGGAGGCCGAGCGGATTGTTGGGGCCGGGAGGGATGCGGCCACGATCGGGCTTCTTCGGATCGTTGAAGTCGAATGCGAGGAAGTCCGGATTTTCGACCATCTCGTTGATTTGGAACTTTCCGATCGGGGTCGGAAACTTCGGCTTCCCGATGGCAACCTTGTACCCGTCGGGCGGCGTCTTCACGTGTTCCTTCACCACGTAGAGGCGCCGCTCCTTGAGCTTCAGGAGCAGGTGCGCTTCCGGCGCCGGCGTCGGTTGCGGTGCGGGAGGAGGCGGCGGGGCCGGCTTGGCGAAGAGGCTACAGCCCGTGCCGAAGACCGACAGCAGGGCCACCAAGACGAGAGCCGAGAGCGACGAACCGAGTCCGCGCGTACGCTGGTCGAAATGCATGCCACCGTATGCCAGGCGCGCGCGTACTTTTGAAGCGCGGTGCCCGCCTCCGCGCACGAAAAATTTCACCGGCGGCGACGTGTCGGTCCGAGGAGCGCGCCCATGAGACTCCGCGTCAGCTGATTCGCGACCGAGCGCGTGAGCGGAGACTTGAGGATCTTCTCGAAGGTGCTCGGCTGGGGTTTCTCGGCGGCCGCGCCGCGCGACGAGCGGGCCGGCGGTGACTCCACGTTGGCGGCCGCGGTCGCCGCACGCTCGCTCAGCTGCTCGCGCGCGCTCTCGCGATCGACGGCCGCCGCGTACTTCCGGACCTGCGGGGTCGCGAGGCGCGCCTGTAGCTCGCCGGCGGTCAGCGGCCCCATGCGCGACGCCGGCGGGACGAGCCGTGTCGCAAAGGGCGGCGTCGGGGCGCCGTTGGCGCCGAGCACGGTGACCAGCGCCTCGCCGATCCCGAGCGTCGTGAGCGTCTCCTCGACGTCGTAGAAAGGCGTCTTGGGGAACGTACGGGCGGCGGCCTTCAAGGCCTTCGCGTCGTCCGGCGTGAAGGCGCGGAGCGCGTGCTGCACGCGATGCCCGAGCTGGCCGAGCACGTCCGCCGGCACGTCCTTCGGACTTTGCGTGACGAAGAAGACGCCGACTCCCTTCGAGCGCACCAGCCGGACGACCTGCTGCACCTGATCCAGGAAGGCTTTGCTGGCGCCGTCGAAGAGCAGGTGCGCTTCGTCGAAGAAGAACACCAGCTTCGGCTGGTCGAGGTCGCCGACCTCGGGCAGTGTCGCGTAGAGCCGCGCCAGCATCCACATCAGGAACGTCGAGAAAAGGGCGGGCTTGTCCTGCACGTCGGCGAGCTCGAGCACCGTGATCAGCCCGCGCCCGTCGCGCTCGGTCTGGAGGAGGTCATCGAGGTCGAACTCGGGCTCGCCGAAGAAGGCGAGGGCGCCCTGCGCTTCGAGCTCCACCATCTCCCGGAGCAGGACCCCGACGCTCGCCTTGGACATGCCGCCGTAATCCTTCAGGTCGGCCGCGCCGTCACCGGTGAGGTGCTGGAGGACGGCGCGCAGGTCGGCGAAGTCGAGCAGCAGCAGGTCGCGATCGTCGCAGTACTTGAAGACCATCGCGAGGACGCTCGCCTGGGTTTCGTTCAGGTCGAGCACCTTGGCGAGGAGGAGCGGCCCGAACGAGGACACGGTGGCGCGGAGCTGCGCGCCGTGCTTGCCCGTCAGGCTGACGAGCTCGATGGGCGAGGGGGCGGGAGCCCACGTGAACCCGGTGTCGCGCGCGCGCGTGGTCACCCGCTCGTTCGACTCGCCCGCCGCGCCGAGGCCCGAGAGATCCCCTTTGAGGTCGGCGAGGAAGACGGGCGTACCGGCGGCCGAGATCTGCTCGGCCATGAGCTGGAGGGTCTTGGTCTTGCCCGTGCCCGTCGCGCCGGCGATCAGGCCGTGCCGATTCAGCATGGCGAGCGGCAGCCGGACGAGCGGCTCGGCGAGGCACGCCCCCGCATGGATCGGCGCACCGAGGGTGACGGCTTTGGCGCCGGCCGGGAAGGCGGCGCGCGCCGCCGCGACGAGCTTGGGATCGATCTCCACGGGCGCTCCTCCGAACGAATGGTGATGGTGGCGGCGTAATGTAGCTGGTCGATGCGGGCGCGGGAAACGCGCGGTGCCGCCTTTCCCGGGCTGCGAAGGGAGGCGACCTTCGTGGTCCCGCGCTCACCAGTCGAGACGGTAGCGCTTCCGCTTCCGCCAGAGGGTCGTGACGTCGACGCCGAGCCGCGCCGCGGCCTCTTCGAGGGTGGCCGATTCGGCCAGTACCTTGCCGATGTGTCGCTTCTCGATCTCCTCGAGCGACAGGTGCGACGCACCGGCGACGTCGACCGACGCGGGCTCGGGCGCGAGCAGGCGATCCGGAAGGTCGTCCGGGCCGATCTCCTCGCCGCGCGACAGTACCGCCGCGTGCTCGAGCGCGTTCGCGAGCTCGCGCAGGTTTCCGGGCCAGTCGTACCGATGCAGGATGGCGCGCGCCCCGGGAGCGAGGCGAAGTGCCGGGCGGCGGTCGCGGGCGCCGACGGTCGCGAGCACGTGGTCGACGAAGGCATCGAGATCCTCCCGGCGCTCCCGGAGCGGCGGCAGTCGGATGCCGACGACGTTCAAGCGGAAGAAGAGGTCCTCGCGGAATCGTCCCGCCGCGACGTCGCGCTCGAGCGCGCGGTTCGTGGCGGCGACGACCCGAGCATCGACGGAGCGCGTGATGGTCTCCCCGACGCGTTCGAAGCGCCGCTCCTCCAGGAAACGCAGCAGCTTCGCCTGGAGCTCCGTCGACAGCTCGCCGATCTCGTCGAAGAAGAGGGTGCCCCCGGCGGCGGCCTCGACGCGGCCGGCCTTGTCCTTCAACGCTCCGGTAAAGGCGCCGCGGGCGTGGCCGAAGAGCTCGCTCTCGAGCAGGTGCTCGGCGAGGGTGGTGCACGCGATCGTGACGAACGGCTTCCCGGCGCGGCGACTCCAGGCGTGGATCCGGCGCGCCAGCACGGTCTTGCCGGTGCCGCTCTCGCCGGTCAGCAGCACCACGGCGTCGCTCGCCGCCGCGCGCTCGGCGGTCGCGAGCGCGTGCCGCATGGCCGGGCTCTCCGAGGTGAGGATCGGCGCTTCTCCCGCCGCCTGCTTGAGTCGGCGGTTCTCGCGTCGCAGCCCCTGCACCTCGAGCACGCGGCTCAGGACGACGTCCACCTGGTCGAGGCCGAACGGCTTCACGAGATAGTCGTGGGCGCCCGCGCGGATCGCCTCGACGGCTTGCGCGACCGTCGCGTACGCCGTCATGAGCACCACGGTCGTTTCCGGCGTCCGGCGCGTGAGCTCGTGGAGCAGCGTCATCCCGTCCATCCGGGCCATCCGCACGTCCGAGAAGACGACGTCGAAGCGACGACGGCCGGCCGCCGCCAAGGCTTCCACGCCGTCGGCCGCGGTCTCCACCTCGTGCCCGAGGCTCCGGACGTAGGTCGCCAGGTGGTTTCGGATGTTGGCTTCGTCGTCCGTGATGAGGATCGTCGCCATGGTCAGCCCCGCGGAAGCTCCAGCGTGAACGTGGTGCCGGCGCCGGGTGCGCTCACGAGGTGCACGCGCCCTCCATGTGCTTGCACGATGTCGCGGACGATGGCGAGCCCGAGACCGGCCGCGCCTCCGCTGTCGCCGGGAAGCTGCGTGAACCGCTCGAAGATCCGCTCTTGCTGGTCGAGCGGGATGCCGGGTCCGGTGTCGTTCACGGAAATCCGCACGACGTCCCCGCTCGTCTCTGCGGCAACGCGGATCCGGCCGCCGCGCGGGGTGTACCGGAGGGCGTTCGCGACGAGGTTCGACAGCGCCCACGTGAGCTTCGTCTCGTCGCCGTCGAGGACGACGTTCGGCGTCGGCTCGGCGGTCAGCTGAATCTGCTTTTCCTCCACCTGCATCGCGAACAGGGACCGCACCCGCTCGAGCAGCACGCCGAGGTCCACCCGCCCGCGTCCGACGGCGATCGCCATGGCGCGGGCGCGGGCGACGTCGAGGAACTGTTGCGCCACGTCCTGGAGCCGGAGCACGTCCTCGTGCGCCGTGTCGAGGAGCCGCCGTGGCTCGGGCGGTGCGGCGGCGCCGTCCTTGCGGAGCAGCTCGATGGCCATCCGGAGCGACGTGAGCGGCGTGCGCAGCTCGTGCGACAACGTGGCGACGAGATTCTCGCGCCGCCGCTCCTGGTCGCGCAGGTACGTCACGTCCTGGAGCGTCAGGATGAGCCCGGCCGGCGAGCCGTCGCGGGCGTGGCGCCGGGTCGGACGCAGGACGTAGTGATGGTCGCGGCCACGGAGGAAGAGCGTGATCTCGACCCGATCGCGCTCGCGCTCGGGATGCGCGAGGATCTCGCGAACGGCCTCGCGCAACCGGAGGTAGTGCGGGTGTGTCGACGCGAGGTCGTCGAAGCGCGCGTGCAGCGCTTCCGCGCGCTCGACCTCGAGGATGGCGCAGGCGACCTCGTTCACGTGCTCGACGCCCCCGCCCGCGTCCAGGACGATGAGGCCGTCCTCGCTCGCTTCCAGAACGGCCTCGGTCTTCGCTTGCTCCTCGAGCACGACGTCGATGCGCGTCCGTTCGATCGCGACCGCGACCTGGTCCGCCAGCGCGTCGAGCAGCTGGCGTTGGTCGAGCGTGAGGCCGTTCTCGTTCGGCCGGAGTCCGAGCACGGCCACCATGCCGCGCGCCGTTCGCACCGGCACGTAGCACCACGCGCTGCTCGGCAGCGTCTCGGTGCCGCGCCCGGCGGCCTCGTCGTGGTCCCACACCCAGGCGGCCGCCGCGAGCTCGGTTTCTCCGATGGCGAGGTCGGCGGGCTGCGTGGCACGGACGCCCAGTCGTCCGTGGTCCTGGGTCAGCACGACCGCCGGCGCTTCGAAGAGCCCGGCCAGGTGCCGCACGACGACCGGCAGGAGATCGTCGAGGCCGACGGCGCCGGCGATCTGGCGCGCGAAGCCGTACAGCGCCGCGGTATGGCGCTCGCGATGGCGCGCGAGCTTCGCCTGGGCGCGCGCGCGCGCGGTCAGCTGGCTCGTCAGGATCGCGACCAGGAGGAACACGAGCAACGACAGCACGTCCTGCGGCTTCGTCACGGTCAAGGTGAATCGCGGGTCGACGAAGAAGAAGTCGTAGACCAGGAGACTCACGAACGACGCGGCGACCGAGGGTCCGAGACCCGCGACGACCGCGACCAGGAGCACCCCCGCCAGGAACAGCATCGCGGGGTCGTCGAGCCCGACGGCGCTGCCGAGCGCGTTCGCCAGCAACGCGGCGACGGCGACGACCGGGGGCACCATCGCGTACCCGAGCGAGCCGCGGAGCGTGACCGGCGGCCGGTTCTCCCGCGGCGGCCGCGGTCGGGCGTCCGGCTCGCCGGTGATGAGCCGCACGTCGATGTCGCCGCTCCGGTCGACGACGTCGCGGATCGGCGAGGACGAGAGGAGGGTTCGCCACCACGATCGGTCCGGCTTCCCGAGCACGATTTCGCTGACGTTGCGCTCCCGAGCCAGCTGGACGAGCTCCCGGGCGACGTGCTCGCCCGAGATCGTGATCGGCTCGCCGCCGAGGCGTTCCGCGATCCGCAAGGTCTTGGCGATCCGTTCGCGCGCGGCGTCGCCGCGGCGGGCGAACGCCGCCGTCTCGACGAACACGGCGAGCCATTCGACGCGGCGGCGCGCCGCGAGCCGGCGCGCCGCTCGCACGAGGCGCTCCGCGAGGGGGCCGTCGCTCACTCCGACGAGGATGCGCTCGGTCACCGGCCACGTCCCGGCCACGGCGTGCGCTCGCATGTAGGCCTGCATCTCGTCGTCGACGCGCTCGGCGGCGTGACGGAGCGCCAGCTCGCGGAGCGCGGTGAGATTGCCCGGCGTGAAGTAGTTCGCGAGCGCGCGTTCGGCTGCGGCCTCGACGTAGACCTTGCCCTCCTCGAGTCGGCGGATCAGGTCCTCGGGCGGCAGATCGACGAGCTTGATCTCGGCCGCGCGTTCGAGCACGCCGTCGGGGACGGTCTCGCGCACGCGGACGCCGGTGATCTGCGCCACGACGTCGTTCAGGCTCTCGACGTGCTGGACGTTCATCGTCGTGTAGACGTCGATGCCGGCATCGAGGATCTCCTCGACATCGGAGTAACGCTTCGGGTGGCGGCTCCCCTCGACGTTCGTGTGCGCGAGCTCGTCGACGAGTACGATCGCCGGCCGTCGTCGCAGGATGGCGTCGAGGTCCATCTCGTGGAGCGTGCGGCCGCGGTACTCGATCGCCCGCTTCGGGATCACCTCGAGGCCTGCGAGCAAGGCCTGCGTCTCCGCGCGGCCGTGCGTCTCCACCACGCCGACGACGACGTCGACCCCCTCGCGCCGCCGCTCCTGCGCCGCCTCGAGCATGGCGTAGGTCTTGCCGACGCCGGGGGCCGCGCCCATGAACACCCGCAGCCGGCTCCGCTCCGCCCGGTCGGCGACGTGCAGCAGCGCGTCCGGTGACGGGCGTCCGTCGACGCTGGCTCGGCCCGGCATCGTTCTGGATATAGCGCGATCCGCGCGGGGCGCCCTAACGCGAGGCGATCGTGTCGAGCGCGAGGTTGAGCGGCAGCACCGCGACGACCGGCTCGCCGAGGATGCCGAGCTGGCGGCCCTGCGTGTGCTCGGCGACGAGCGCCGCGACCGCCGCCTCCGGTATTCTTCGAACGCGCGCGACCCGCGGCGTCTGGTAGCGCGCGGCCGCGGGGCTGACGTGCGGATCGAGGCCGCTGCCGGACGCGGTCACGAGGTCGATCGGTACGGGCGCGGTGTTGCCCGGATCGGCGGCGCGGAGCGCAGCGATACGGGCCGCGACGGCGCTCGTCAGGTCGTCGCTCGAGGGGCCGAGGTTCGATCCCGAGGAGCCGCCGCCGTTGTACGCCGTCGGGCCGGTCGCGGACGGCCGGCTCCAGAAGTACCTCGGGTCGTCGAACGGCTGGCCCAGGAGCGCCGATCCGACGACCGCCCCGTCGCGCTCGAGCAGGCTGCCGTTCGCCTGCCGGGGGAACACGAGCTGCGCGATGCCGGTCACGGCGAGGGGATAGACGACCCCGGTCACGAGCGTGAGCATCACGAGCGAGACGAGGGCTGGTTTCAATTGGTTCATGGCCGATACCTCCGTGTCGCGTTCACGCGAGCCCGAGCAAGACCAACGTCACGTCGATCGCCTTGATGCCGACGAACGGCGCGACGATGCCGCCGAGCCCGTAGACGAACAGGTTGTCGCGCAGCAGCACGGACGCGCCGACGGCGCGGTAGCGAACGCCCCGGAGCGCGAGCGGGATCAGCCCGATGATGACGAGGGCATTGAAGATCACGGCCGACAGGATCGCGCTCGCCGGGGTCGCGAGGCCCATGACGTTGAGCGCGCTCAGCGCCGGGTAGGTGCCCACGAACGCCGCCGGAATGATCGCGAAGTACTTCGCGACGTCGTTCGCGATCGAGAAAGTCGTGAGAGCGCCGCGCGTCATGAGGAGCTGCTTCCCGATCTCGACGATCTCGATCAGCTTCGTCGGGTTCGAGTCGAGGTCGACCATGTTCCCGGCTTCCTTGGCGGCCTGGGTGCCGGTGTTCATGGCGACCGCCACGTCGGCCTGCGCCAGCGCCGGCGCGTCGTTCGTGCCGTCGCCGGTCATGGCGACCAGGCGACCGCCGCGCTGGTACTCGCGGATGAGGGCGAGCTTCTTCTCGGGCGTCGCCTGCGCGAGGAAGTCGTCGACGCCGGCTTCGGCCGCGATGCTCGTGGCGGTCAGCGGGTTGTCGCCCGTGATCATCACGGTCTTGATGCCCATCCGGCGGAGCTCGGCGAAGCGGTCCTTGATCCGGGTCTTCACGACGTCCTTCAGCTGGATGACCCCGAGCACGTGAAGACCGTCCGTCACGACGAGCGGCGTGCCGCCGTCGCGGGCGATGCGCTCGACGTGGGCGCGTACGCTCGCCGGGAACTGGCCGCCCGATTCCCGGACGTACGCCTCGATCGCGTCGGCCGAGCCCTTCCGGATGCGGCGGCCGTCGAGATCGACGCCGCTCATGCGCGTCTGGGCGCTGAACGGCACGAAGCGGGCGCCGAGCGCGTGGATGTCGCGCTCGCGGAGGCCGTGCTGCTCCTTGGCGAGGACGACGATGCTGCGTCCCTCGGGTGTCTCGTCGGCGAGCGAGGCCAGCTGGGCGGCGTCGGCCAGCTCGTCGGTGCCGACCCCGTCGGTCGGGACGAACGCCGTGGCTTGCCGATTGCCGAGCGTGATCGTGCCGGTCTTGTCGAGCAGGAGCACGTCGACGTCGCCCGCGGCCTCGACCGCGCGGCCGGAGATCGCGATCACGTTCGCCTGGATCATGCGATCCATGCCGGCGATACCGATCGCCGACAGCAGCCCGCCGATGGTCGTCGGGATCAAGCACACGAGGAGCGCGACGAGTACCGTCATGGTCACCGGAACCGCGCCGGCACCCACCTCGTTCGCGGCGTAGATCGAGAACGGCAGGAGGGTGACGGTCGCGAGCAGGAAGATGATCGTGAAGCCGGCGAGCAGGATGTCGAGCGCGATCTCGTTCGGCGTCTTCTGCCGGGTCGCGCCCTCGACCATGGAGATCATGCGGTCGAGGAACGTTTGGCCGGGATCGGCCGTGACGCGGATCACGAGCCAGTCCGAGAGCACGCGCGTGCCGCCGGTCACGGCGCTGCGGTCGCCGCCGGCCTCGCGGATCACGGGCGCGCTCTCGCCGGTGATCGCGCTCTCGTCCACCGACGCGATGCCGACGACGATCTCGCCGTCCATCGGGATGAGCTCGCCGGCCTCGACGACGACGACGTCGCCCTTGCGGAGCTCGGCGCTGAGGGTGCTCGTCACGCGCGCTCCGCGCGGATCGAAGTCGCGCTCGACGGCCGGGCGATCGAGCTTCTTCGCCACGATGTCGCGGCGCGCCTTCCGGAGCGCGTCGGCCTGCGCTTTGCCGCGGCCCTCGGCCATCGCCTCCGCGAAGTTGGCGAAGAGCACGGTGAACCAGAGCCAGAGAGCAACGGCCAGGATGAAGCCGGCGGGCGCTTCGCCCTCGCCGACGAGCGCCTGCAAGAACAGCAGCGTCGTCAGGATGCTGCCGATCAGGACGACGAACATCACCGGGTTCCGCACTTGGTGGCGCGGGTCGAGCTTCGCCACGGCCGCGACGAGGGCGGCGCGGACGATCGCGGGGTCGAACAGGGGACGTGCTTTGGCTCGCGTGGACATGGCCGCTCCTACTGGACCAGCATCAGGTGCTCGACGATCGGGCCGAGCGCGAGCGCCGGGACGAAGGTCAGCACGCCGACGACGACCACCACGCCGATCAGCATGCAGACGAAGAGCGCCGTGTGGGTCGGGAGCGTGCCGGCGCCTGCCGGCACGTGCTTCTTCCGGGCCAGCGACCCGGCGATCGCGAGCGTCGGAATCGCGAGCCAATAGCGCGAGATCAACATCGCGAGCCCGCCCCACACGTTGTAGAAGGGCACGTTCGCGGAGAGGCCGGCAAAGGCGCTGCCGTTGTTGTTCCCCATCGAGCTGAAGGCGTAGAGGATCTCGCTGAAGCCGTGAGCGCCCGCGTTGGAGCGACTCGCGAGCCCGGCCTCCGTCACGACCGCGAGCGCGGTCAGCGCGAGCACGACGATCGAGGGAACGAGGATCACGAGCGACGCCATCTTCATCTCGTAGGCTTCGATCTTCTTGCCGAGATACTCGGGGGTGCGCCCGACCATCAGGCCCGCGACGAACACCGTGATGATGGCGAAGATCAGCATGCCGTAGAGGCCCGAGCCGACGCCGCCGTACACGACCTCGCCGAGCTGCATCAGGAAGAGCGGGACGATCCCCCCGAGCGGGGTGTACGAGTCGTGCATCGAGTTCACGGAGCCGTTCGATGCGGCGGTCGTCGCCGTCGCCCAGAGGGCCGAGTTGACGATGCCGAACCGGACCTCCTTGCCCTCCATGTTGCCGCCGGGCTGGACCTTGCTCGCGACGATGTCGGCTCCGGCAGCGGCATGCCGGGGATTGCCGCGCATCTCGGACCATTCGCACAGGGCCAGCGAGCCGATGAAGATGACCGTCATGGCCGCCAGCACCGCCCAGCCCTGGCGCGTGTCGCGTACCATCCGGCCGAACGTGTGACAGAGCGCCGCCGCGATCAGCAGGATCGACAGCATTTCGAGAAAGTTCGTGACCGGCGTCGGGTTCTCGAACGGATGCGCCGAGTTGGCATTGAAGAACCCGCCGCCGTTGGTGCCGAGCTGCTTGATCGCGATCTGTGACGACGCCGGGCCCATCGGCAGCGTTTGCTCGGTGACCGTCGTGCCGTCGGCGAGGCGAAGCGGCTGAACGAGCGGGACCGTTCGATACGCGTCGAAGGTCTGCACGACGCCCTGCGAGGTCTGGGCGAGTGCCAGCGCGAACGAGAGCGGGAGGAGGATGTAGAGCGTGCCGCGCGTGAGGTCGACCCAGAAGTTTCCGATCTCGCGCGTCCCGGCGTCTCGGAAGCCGCGGATCAGGGCGACGAGCACCGCCATCCCGGACGCGGCCGACGCGAAGTTCTGGACGCCCAGGCCGAGCATCTGCGTCGCGTAGCTCATGGTCGCCTCGCCCGCGTACCCTTGCCAATTGGTGTTGCTCGCGAAGCTCGCCGCCGTGTTGAAGGACGAGTCGGGTGCGACGGCCGCCATGCCCTGCGGGTTCAGCGGCAGCAGGCCCTGGAGGCGCTGCAGCGCGTAGACGACCAGCATGCCGAGCGCGTTGAACGACAGCATCGCGCCGGCGTACGTCTTCCACGCCATGCCGACGTCGGACCGGACGCCGGCGGAACGATAGACCAAGCCCTCGATCGGACGCAGGACCGGATCGAGCCAGGTGCGCTCGCCCGTGTAGACGCGCGCCATGAAGTCGCCGAGCGGTTTCGCGAGCCCGAGCAGCACGACGAGAAACACCGTCAGTTGCAGCCAGCCGTTCGTGGTCATCAGAACAGCTCCGGTTTGAGCAGCGCCGCGAAGAGGTAGACGAAGAGCGCGACGCTCACGACGCCGCCGAGCACGTAGAAGAAGGTCATCGGCATGTCCTCACAGGCGGTCGACCAGCTCGACCAGCGCGAACGAGACCGCGAAGAAGCCCACGGTCAGCGCGAGATAGATGAAGTCCATGACGCTTCGGGCAGCAACGCCCGTGCCGCGGCCGAACGCCGCGTCAATGCTCGGTGCGCGTCTCCCCTCGGGGGCGCGCCCGTGCAAAGTGCAATGTTGAGCCGTGCAGGCTGCAATGCGCGAAAGGAGCCGCCGATGATCACCGGACACTGTCTCTGCCGCCGTGTCACCTACGAGGTGGACGGCAAGCTCGGCGTCGTCACGTACTGCCATTGCGAGTCGTGTCGGCGGGCGCAGGGCGGCGCGTTCGTGGTCGCGGCGCCGGCACGCCGAAAGTACTTTCGCTTGCTGACGGGTGCCGAGCTGATCACCGAGTATGAATCGTCGCCGGGCAAGTATCGTGGATTCTGCCGGGTCTGCGGCTCGCCGATCTGGAGCCGCCGCGACGACACTCCCGACGTCGTCCGTCTCCGGCTCGGCCTCGTCGACGGGGATCCGGGCCGCCGGCCCGCGGCGCACGTCTGGGTGAGTGACGGGGCGCCGTGGTTCACGGTCACGGACGATTTGCCGCGCTCGGAGACGGACGGTTCGGACCTGGCGATGCCGACCTGAGCCGCGCCCCTGGCGGCGTCGGACCGATTCGCGCTACGGTCCGCGCGATTCGCGCATGGATGGTCTCGTCACCAGGGCCCTCGCGGACGCTCTACGCCGGCGCGTGGATGCCGCGACCTACGCGGCGATCGTCGAAGCGGCCGGCGTCGACGGTGCGGTATGCGTTCCCGGCGCGACGTATCCCGACGGGGTGACCTTCGACCTCGTCGGCGCCGCCGCGCGCCGGCTCGGCGTCGACGAAGGGGCGGTGCTGGAGATGCTCGGCGAGCACTGGGTGCCGTTCGCCATCGAGGAAGGCTACGGGCGCTTCCTCACCACGGCCGGCCGGACGTTCCGCGACGTGCTCCTCAACCTCGATCGGATGCACGAGAAGATCTCACTCGCCTATCCGCACCTCCGGCAGCCGACCTTCTGGTGCACCGACGTCGGCACCACGGGACTCGTCCTGCACTATGCTTCGACCCGTCCGGGTCTCGCGCGGCTCGTGGTGGGAATCGTCCGCGGCCTCGCGCGCATGCACCACGCTCGCATCGAAATCGAGCACCGCCGGAGCCGCGCCGACGGTGCTCCGCACGACGAGTTCCTGGTGCGCCTCGAGGGCTGACGGTGCAAGCACCGCTCGGCCCGGCCGCGGGGACGGCTTCGGCGTTCAGGTCACGATGCGCCGGCGCTCAGGCCGGCCGGCGTCGGGGCACGCGGCGCAACCCCGAGGAGCCATTCGCCTCCGCGGGCGAGAGACTGAACGTCGTGCGCACGCCTTCGGCTTCGAGCTGCTCCAGGAACGTCGAGACGCGGCGGTACGCCGCGGTGGTGCTCGGACGATCGATGCGGAGCTCGAGCCTGGTGTCGGCGGCGGCACGTAGATCGTGCACGTGCGTCCGGAGGTTCTCCAAATCGTACGGCGTAGTTTCCGCGGCGAGATAGAGCGAGCCGCGGGGTGAAACGATCCGCGCGTGGAACATGACTGCCTCGCATCTGGTGGGAGTACCGGGGTGTCGGACGGAGTCTACGGATCGTGAATCATGAAAAGCAATCCCATCGAGAGGGGAGACGCGCATTTTTTCGCGCGCGCTCGCGCGTTGGCGTGCTGCGTCGACGTGATCGCGAACGACGCAGCGAGCCGAACATCCCGCATGCGAGGCGTTCGTCCTCGACCGCGCAGTCGGGGTATGTGAGCGCCGCATGACGACGCGAACGGTGCACGGAGCGATCGTCGCGTTGGCGATGTTGTGCGGCGCGGGCGGCGGCATCGGCGCCTACACCTTCCTCTACGCGCGCGGGTGGTCGTACCTCACGAACGATCCCGCGGCCTGTGCGAACTGCCACGTCATGCACGAGCAGTACGACGGCTGGCTGAAGGGAAGTCATCGCGCGGTCGCCGTCTGCAACGATTGTCACGTCCCGCACGACGTCGTCGGGAAGTATCTGACGAAGGCCCGGAACGGCTTCTGGCATTCCTTCTACTTCACGACGGGGACGTTCCCCGAGCCGATCCGGGCGACGCCGACGAGCCGCGCGATCGCCGAGGCGGCGTGCCGCCATTGCCACGCGCCCATCGTGCAGGCGATGGGCGTGCCGGCTCATGCCGGGTCCACGGAGATCTCCTGCATCCGCTGCCACGGCTCGGTGGGCCACCTGGAGCTCGCCGCCACGTCCGTCGCGGCCACGAAATGAGGTGACCATGTCCGAGTCCGGAAACCCGAATCGCAGGGCCATGCTGGCGGTGGCTGTGGTCGCGGCCGTCGCGACGGCGGCCGTGACGGCGCTGCTCGTCAACATCATGGAACGCCGGCAGGAGGCGAAGAACCCGTTCTTCCGGGTCGTCGAGCTCGACGAGACGACCGACGACCCGGCGATCTGGGGCAAGAACTTTCCACTCCAGTACGACGCGTATCTCCGGACGGTCGATCAGCAGCGCACGCGCTTCGGCGGGAGCGAGGCCCTGCCGCACGCGCCGACCGAGGCCGATCCGCGCTCCGTCGTGGCGCAGTCGCGCCTCGACGAGGATCCGCGCCTCCGGCGGATGTGGGCGGGGTACGCGTTCTCGACCGACTTCCGGAAGAAGCGCGGCCACGCCTACATGCTCGAGGATCAGACCTTCACGCAGCGCGTGCAGCAGTTCAAGCAGCCGGGCACCTGCATCCATTGTCACGCTTCGACCTGGGTGCCGTATCGGACGGCCGGGAAGGGCGACCTCATCGCCGGCTTCGAGCATTTCAATCGGATGCCGTACACGGAGGCGCGTCCGAGCTTCACGCACCCGATCGCCTGCATCGACTGTCACGATCCCGAGACGCTGGCTCTCCGCGTCACCCGCCCCGGTTTCCTCGAGGGCGTGAAGGCGTGGAAGGCGAGCCTCGGTGTCGCCGACTACGACGTCAACACGATGGCGACACGCCAGGAGATGCGAAGCTTCGTCTGCGGCCAGTGCCACGTGGAGTACTACTTCAAAGGAGCGGAAAAGCGGCTCACCTATCCGTGGTCGAACGGACTCACCGCCGATCGCATCGTCGACTACTACGACGCCGTCGGGTTCAGCGACTGGACGCACGCCGAAACGGGCACGCCCCAATTGAAGGCCCAGCATCCGGAGTTCGAGATGTGGAACCAGGGCATCCACGCGCGCTCGGGCGTTGCCTGCGCGGACTGCCACATGCCGTACACCCGCGTGGGCGCGCTCAAGATCAGCGATCACCACGTTCGGAGCCCGCTCCTGAACGTGAGCAATGCGTGCCAGGTGTGCCACAAGTGGCCCGAGGCGGAGCTGGTCGCGCGCGCGGAAGCGATCCAGGCGCAAACGGTGTCGCTCCGAAACCGGGCGATGGACGCGCTGATGGATCTCCTCACCGACCTCGGGACCGCGCGGAAGGGCGGCGCGGACGCCGCGGCGATCGCGACGGCGCAACAGGCGCAGCGCCGCGGCCAGTTCTACGTCGACTTCGTCGAGTCGGAGAACTCGAACGGCTTCCACGCGCCGCAGGAGGCGACGCGGCTCCTCGGCGAAGCCATCGACCAGTTCCGGAAGGGGCAGGTGGCGCTCCGGTCGTTGCCGGTCGCGGCGGCGCCGGGCGGCTGAGCCGGCCGCTGCCATCGTGGCTTGCGCAATACGCGAGCTGACCGCCGGGGGCTGAGCGCCTCAGCGCTCACGTCCATCCGGCGACGAGCCGCTCCTCGGAGCGACCCTGACGCGTCTCGAACTGCCCCACTACCGAGCCGCAGCGTCCGCTTGCGTCACGGGGCGCCGCGATCTACCTCGGCCGCCATGCCGAACGGCCGCGGTCTCCAGTGCGTCGCGTGATCGGCGCGCGCGGACGGCGTTGGGTGGCGGTGTTCGGAAGTGCCGCGCTCGCCGTCGGTGGCTGCGCCGTGAACCCGGTCACGCAGCGGCCCGAGCTCGCGATCGTCTCCCAGTCGACCGAGCTCGAGCTCGGGACGCGGCAGGCGAAGACGATCCGCGACGAGATGGGCCTCCTCGCGGAAGGCGAGCTCACGGCGTACGTGCGTCGCGTCGGCGACCGCCTCGCCGGTGAGTCGCCGCGTCGCGACGTTCCGTACGCGTTCCACGTGGTCGATACGCCCGAGCCGAACGCGTTCGCGATCCCCGGCCACGTGTACGTCACCCGTGGCCTGCTCGCGCTGCTGAACGACGAGGACGAGCTCGCGGGCGTGCTCGCGCACGAGGTCGGCCACATCGCCGCCCGGCACGCGGTGCAGCGGATCTCGCGCGCGCTCCCCGCCGGCATCCTGACGGGGGTCGTCTCGGGCGTCACCGGCATGGCGAGCCCCCTCCTCGGGAGCCTCTTCCAGGCCGGCGGCTCGCTCGCGACGGAAGCCTTGCTCGCGCCCTACAGTCGCGAGCAGGAACGCGAGGCCGATCGCGTCGGGCAGGAGATCGCGGCGCGCGCCGGGTGGGATCCTGCGGCGCTCGCGCGCTCGCTTGCCACGCTCGAGCGCGTGGAGGTCCTCGGCGACGAGCCGCGCCGCCGCCCGAGCTTTCTCGACTCCCACCCGACGACGCCGGAGCGCGCGCAGGCGACCGCCGCGTACGCCGGCACGCTGGCGCGCGGCCCGCGACCCGCCGACGCGGCGTCGCCGGCCGACTTCCTCGGACGGCTCGACGGGCTCGTCGTCGGACGCGGAGCCGCGCAGGGCGTATTCGTCGAGACGACGTTCCTCCATCCCGACCTCGCGTTCCACGTGCGGTTCCCCGCGGGGTGGCAGACCGAGAACGGCGCGAGCTACGTCGCCGGCGCCACGCGTGACGGGACGATCGGCATGATCGTGACCGTCGCGGCCTCCGGTGACGACCCGGCGGCCGGCGTCCGCGCCTTCGAGAAGGAGATCGGGCAGCCGTTGCTCACTCGCATCGAGCGGACGACGATCGGCGGTCTCCCCGCGGCCCGCATGAGCGGCAGCGCCGAGTCCGGCGGCCGTCGGATCGCGGTCGAGCTCTGGTGGGTCGCGATCGCGGGTCGCGTCTTCCGGCTGACGGGTATCGCCCCGGCGCGCGCGGACGCCGAGCATCGCGGGACGCTCGCGGCGGTGGCCGGGACCTTCGGTCCGCTGACCCCCGAGGAACGAGCGTCGATCACCGAGCGCAGGCTCCGGCTTCGGGACGGCCGTCCGGGCGAGACCGTGACCGCGTTCGCGATCCGGACGCGCACGCCCTGGAAACCCGCGCTCGTCGCGGTGGCGAACGGCCTCTCGACCGATGCCGTAGTTCCGACGCGGCGCCCCCTCAAGGTCGCGGAGACCGAGCCCTACCCCGCGGCGCCCTGACCAAGCGCGCCGCGCCGGAGGGCCATTGCATGCCCTCCGGACGACGTTGGAAACCGCGCGCCGAGTCTTCTCGGGGAAAGATCAGACCATCTCTTTGAGGCCTCGCAGCGGACGCACGCGCACCACGTTCCGTGCGGGCTTGGCCTTGAACATGACCTCTTCCTTGGTGAACGGATTGATGCCCTTGCGCGCCTTCGTGGCGGGCTTGCGGGTCACCGTGATGCGCATCATGCCGGGGACCTTGAACACGCCGGCGCCACTCTTCGAGAGGTCGGCTTTGATCAGGGAACCCAGCGCGTGAAAGACCGCCGCGACGTCGCGGCGATGGAGCCCGGCGTGTTCGCCGATCGTGCTGAACACGTCGCTCTTGCTGCGGGCAGTCGTTGCCGCTGTGACCTTGAGCGGTTTGGTGAGATCGAGGGTCGAGATCGCGCGCGTCGCGACCGTCTTCGGGGCAGCCTTCTTCGTCTTCTTCGTCGGCATACATCCTCCTCCGTGTCCGCCAAAAAATTGAGATGCTGAAGCGGCGCCCATAGAGAGGAGTCGGGAAGAAGGCAAGTGACGTCGATGTCGACGAAGTGCTCGAGAGGGTTTTCGAGCGGCTGTCGCACGCTGTTTTCTCGGTCGCCGCCTTGGAATCGACGTGTCACCGAGGTGCGTTCCGGGTGCTGGAGCGCGCCGCGCCCGGGGTCCTCGGCATCAGGAGCCGCACGTCGCAGCTCGAGCCTCCGGACGCCTCCCGTCGATCGATGCGCCAGCCTGGCGGACCCCACGGCGACGCCGGATCGGACACCGTCCGGACATCCCCGAGGAGCGTCGAAACGCCGCCTCGGGAATCTACAAGTCCTTGAAAGTGGAGCAGAAGGGGTTCGAACCCTCGACCCCCACGTTGCGAACGTGGTGCTCTCCCAACTGAGCTACTGCCCCGAATCGGTGGGTCAGGGGAACGTAGCAGCGAGGCGGCGAGGCTTCAAGCTGGACCCGCCTCAAGTCGGAACGCCAAAGCGCCGATATGCCCGGCGGAGTGGTGTCATGAGCTTGCGCATCCTGCTGGTCGACGACAGCGAGTACGACCGCACGCTCACCGAGCGCGCCCTCCGCAAGCTTGCGCCGCCGCTCGGGCCGGTGGACGTCGTGGGCGTGGCCGACTGGCGCACCGCGGAGCGGCGGCTCGACGAGGGGTTCGACCTCATGCTCCTCGACTTCCACCTTCCGCTTCTGAACGGGCTGGAGGTGCTCCAAGAGCTCAACGGCCGGGTCCATCCGCCCGTCATCATGATGACCGGGCAGAACGACGTCGCAACGGCCGTCGAAACGCTGCGCGCCGGCGCCTCGGACTACGTCACCAAGAGCGACGAATGGGGCCCAGCCCTCTGCCTCGCCGTCGAGCGCGTGCTCGACCGTGCCCGGCTCGAGCGCGAGCTCGCCGAGTCGCGCGCCCAGCTCCGATCCTACGCGACGGCGCTGGAAGAGAAGGTCGAGACGCGGACCGCGGTCGTCCGGGCGCAGGCGGCCGAGATCGAGACGCTGTACCTCAAGGTTCAGGAGTCGGCGCGGCTGAAGGCGGAAATCGTTGCCAACGTGTCGCACGAGCTCCGGACGCCGCTGAACGCGATTTTCGGCTACACGGAGCTCCTCGGCGACCACGTGTCGGGCGAATCGGCCGCGATGCTCGATTCGGTCCGGACGCAAGCCGAGCGCTTGCACCAGCTCGTCGAGTCGCTACTCGCGCTCGGGCGGCTGAAGACCGGCGCCGAGGGCGTCGCCGTGGAGCGCTTCGATCTCGCCGACGTCATCGCCGACCTGAAGCTCCAGGCGGGCATCCTGAACGCCGACCGCGGTCTCGCGCTCGTGTGGCACGAGCCGCCGCCGCCGCGCTCCCTCTCGCACGACCGGGAGAAGATTCGTGCGATCGCGTATCACCTCGTGAACAACGCCATCAAATTCACGCCGGTCGGGCGCGTCGAAGTGACGTGGAAGCTGGCAGGTGACGGCGGCGTCGCGCTCACCGTCCAGGACACGGGCATCGGGTTTCCCGACGAGGCGCGGAGCGTGATCTTCGAAGACTTCCGGCAACTCGACGGATCGATCACCCGCCGATACGAGGGCACGGGTCTCGGGCTCGGCATCGTCCGCCGTTGCACCGATCTCTTGGGCGGCTCCATCCACGTCGAGAGCGCTCCGGGGCGCGGCACGCTCATCACGGTGACGTTGCCGCCGCCCGTCGCCGTGACCGACGGCGACTCCACCAGCGAGCGTCCCGCCGCGGAGTGAGCCGGCGTTCCGGCGGCGGCGTCGCGCGCGCGGCCCTGGTGGTAGGAGCCGTCGGCCTCCTGCTATCGCTCGCGCTGCCGATGCTGATCGAATCCCTGATTTTCTTCCCCGACCGCGACGTTCCCGCGCCGCCTCCCGGAGTCGAGGAGCGCTGGATCACGACCGCCGACGGCGTCCGGCTTCACGCCTGGTACGGCGCGCCGGCCGCTCCCGTCGCGACGCTGATCTGGTCGCACGGCAACGGCGGCAACATCGCGGGACGCGGCGACGTGCTGGTGGGACTCGTCGACGCGGGGCTCGCCGTGCTGGCGTACGACTATCGCGGCTACGGCAAGAGCGGCGGACGGCCGAGCGAGGCCGGCGTGTACCTCGACGCGGCCGCGGCCTACGACGATCTGCGGGCTCGCGGCGTGCCGGCGGAGCGGCTGATCGCCTTCGGAGAATCGCTCGGCGGGGCGGTGTCGATCCGGCTCGCGAGCGAGCGGCCGTGCGCCGGCGTCGCCGTCGTCTCGACGTTCACCCGGCTCGCCGACGTCGCCCGCATCCACTACGGCGCGCTCGCGACGATGGCGGGCGGCCGCTTCGACTCGCGGGCGCGCGTCGCCACGCTCGGCGTCCCGCTCTTCGTGGCGCACGGCGATCGCGACGACATCGTGCCGTACGAGCTCGGGGCCGCGGTCTTCGCGGCGGCGGCAGAGCCGAAGCGCTTCGTTCCGGTCGCCGGCGCCGGCCACAACGACGTCTTCGCGTTCCCGGAGGTCGTCGAAGGCATCGTCGCGTTCGCGCGCGACGTGACGCGGCGATGAGCCCGGTGCCCGCCGCCGCGGGGCCGCGTTCCGGCGTCGTGCGCCGGATCCCTCCACGCTCGCTCAGGGGCTCGGAGCGGTGGTGGGGATTTGATTCAGGACGAGCCAGTACAATCCGAGGTCGGACACCGCGCGCACGAACTGGTCGAAGTCGACGGGCTTCACGATGTAGCTGTTGACGCCGAGGTCGTAGCTCTCGACGATGTCG
>Ga0268299_1001915_pt1 | contig 29662 bp, 24 predicted proteins | sample NOBtaG_FD_193484 | JGI IMG/M metagenome (GOLD analysis project Ga0268299, IMG submission 193484) | Activated sludge microbial communities from bioreactor in Nijmegen, Gelderland, Netherland - NOB reactor | ecosystem: Engineered > Bioreactor > Aerobic > Activated sludge | place: Netherlands...
ACTCGGCGATCGCGGTCGCGAGGAACGCGCCGCGGATGCGGACGAGCGGCGGCTGATCCGACGTCGCGACGACGACGACCGAGCGCGCGAGGCCCTCGGGGCCGAGGTCGCGCTCCATGAACTCGCGGACCTCGCGGCCGCGCTCGCCGATGAGCGCGATGACGTTCACCTGCGCCCGCGTGTTGCGGGCGATCATGCCGAGGAGCGCGCTCTTGCCGACGCCGGAGCCGGCGAAGATCCCGAGCCGCTGCCCGCGCCCGCACGTGAGCATCGTGTTGATCGCCCGCACGCCGAGATCGAGCGGTTGTCGGATCGGCGGCCGTTCGAGCGGATTGATGTGCGACCCGTAGAGCGCGACCTCGCGCTCGACCGCGATGGGTCCGCCGCCGTCGATCGGCTGACCGAGCCCGTCGAGCACGCGTCCGCGGAGGCCCGGCCCGACCGCGACGGTCGGCCGTTCGCGCGCGACGACGATGCGATTTCCAGGCTCGATCCCGCTGACCTCGCCGAGCGGCATCAGCAGCACGCGGTTCTGGCGGAAGCCCACGACCTCGGCGGCGATGCTGTCGCCGCCGTCACGACGCTCGATCCGGCACACGCCGCCGATCGGCAGACCGGGACCGGTGCCTTCGATCACGAGCCCGATCACGTCGGTCACCCGGCCGCTGATGCGGACCGGATTCACGTGCCGGAGCTGCTCGACCGCTTGCGCCAAGTGCCGCGCGATCGCGCTGCCGCGCTCGGCGACGCCGTCGAGCTCGGCCGTCGCCGCGATCTCGTCCCGCTCGGACTCCACGCTCACACGCCCTGCGACAGCGCGGCGCGGATCGCGCCGATCTGGCTGTCGATGCCGAGGTCGAGGTCGCCGAACTGGCTTTCGAGGATGCAGCCGCTCTCGCTGAGCGTGCCGTCCTCGACGAGCTCGAGCTCCTTCACGTCCTCGAGCATCGGCCGGAGGGTCGGGAGCTGCTCGAGAAGAAACTTGTGCAGCACCGGCCCGACGCGGATGCGGATGCGTTCTCGGTCGAGCGCGTGGCGCACCGCTTCGCGGATCATGCCGAGCCAGTGCTCGGGATGCTCGGCGAGCTCGCGTTGCACGACCTTCCGAGCGATGCCGAGCGCCAGCGCGAGCAGCTCGCTCTGATAGCGCTCCAAGAGGCCGGCGCGAAACCGTTTCACCTCGTCGAGCGCCTTGGCGAAGGCCTCGCCGTCGTGCATCAGCTCCGCGACCGCGGCCGCGCGGCCGGCGTCGAAGCCGTCGGCGTAGGCGGCGTCGGCGGCCTGCTGCGCGACGTCCACGTGCGCCGCCGGTTCCGGCGCTCCCCCCACCCCCAGATCCTGCGGCGGCGCCGAGGCGTCGCCGTTCCCGAAGTCGCGGAACACGCTCGCGGCGCCGACACGCGAGCCGAGCCCGACCCGCCCGAGCGATTCCAGCGGCGCCGGCGTGGGCACCGCGACGGCCGCCGGCTTCAGCCGCTCAAACGAGGACATCGTCCGATCCCCCGCCGGCGAGCACGAGCTTGCCGTCGGCTTCGAGATCGCGGACGGCGGCGACGATCCGTTGCTGCGCCGACTCGACGTCCTTGAGGCGCGCGGGACCGGAGGACGACAGGTCCTCGCGCAGGATCTCGGCCGCGCGGCTCGAGACGTTCGCGAAGATCTTCTCGGAGAGCGCCGGGCTCGCGGTCTTGAGCGCGAGCAGCAGATCCTCGCGCGCGACCTCCTTGAGCAGCGTCTGCATGCTGCGATTGTCGAACTGGAGACAGTCCTCGAACGTGAAGAGCATCGCGCGGATGGAGGCAGAGAGCTCGGGGTCACGCTGCTCGAGATCCTCGAAGATGCGGCCCTCGGTCGCCTTGTCGGCGTGCTTCATCATCTCGGCGACGACCTTCGGGCCGCCCGCCGACTTCCCGGCCTCGCGGGCGAGCCCCTTCACCTGCTCGCGGAGCGCCATCCCGACCTCCTGCACGACCGACGGTGGGATCGCCGCGTCGAGCCGCGCGAGGCGCTCGACGAGGTCGGTCTGAATCGCCTCGGGGAGGCTCCGCAGCACGAGCATCGCCTGCGCCGGCGCGAGGTGCGCGAGGATGAGCGTCGCGATCTGCGGATGCTCGGTTTCGAGGATGCGAGCGAGCCCGTCGGGCGGCACGCCTTCGAGGGCGCGCGCGAGGCCGGTCGACTCGCCGGTCGGCAGCTGGTCCAGCTCGGCGAGGATCTCGTCGCGATTCACCGGCGCCGACGCGTCGCCGCCGCTCTGGGTGACGAGGGAGCGCGCGAAGAGGAGGCCATCCACGCGGAGACCGCGCGCACCGCTCACCCGCTTCCGGTAGTCCTGCTCGACCTGACGGAGATGCTCCGCCGGTACCGTTCGGACGCGGGCGAGCGCCTTCGTGACGGCGCGGACTTCCCCGTCGTCGAGATGGCGGAAGACCTCGGCCGCCACCTGCTCCCCCAGCGAGAGGAGGAGAACGGCGGCCTTGTCGACGCCCGTGAGCTCGTTCTCACCCGCCATGGGCTACTTCTGGGCCAGCCACTGGCGGATGACCTCCGCCGTGTGCTCGGGGTTCTGGCTCGCCATCTGGAGCATGCCGGCCGGCACGGGCAGCCCCGCGTCGGCGGCGCCCGCGACGGTTGCACGCGCGGTCGGCGGCGGCATGTACGGGGCGGGCGCCACGACGGGCGCGCGGCTCGCCATGGTGAGGAGGAACGGCCGGACGATCGTTATCAGCACGATCAGCACGATCACGATGCCCGCCGCCCGCCAGAGCACGTCCGAGAACTCGCCGATCTGCGCCAGGATGCCGGGCGCCTCGGGCGCCTCGATCGCCGCCGCCTCCTGGAACGGCGCGCTCGCGACCTCGATCTGGTCGCCGCGCTCCTCGTTGAAGCCGACGGCGCGCTTGATGAGCTCCTTGTAGCGGTCCACCTCTTCCTGCGGCCGCGGCACGAACGTCCGCGCCTCGCCCTCGCCCGTCCAGGTCCCGTCGACGAGGACGGCGACCGAGAGCTTCTTGATCGCGCCCATCGCCTCGACGCGCCGGCTCGTGATCTTGCTGATCTCGTAGTTGAGGGCGGTGTCCTCGCGTTCCTGCGTCGGTCCGCCGGCATCGGCCGCGGGCTCGTTGGTGATCTCGGCGCTCGCGGCGCCGCCGCCGCCCGCCTGCGCGCTGCTCTCCTTCGAGCGCTTCTCGTTCCGGACGGCGACGCGATCGGGGTCGAAGCTCTCCTCGGTCTTCTCGACCTGCGCCATGTCGAGCGCGACCGTCACGCGCGCGAGCGCGTGGCCGGGTCCGAGCACGCGCGCCAGCATGCTCTCGATGTTCTCGGTGTAGCCCTGCTCCATGTCGCGCTGGAAGGTCATGAGGCCCTTCCCGGGCGAGCGGGTGTCCGTGTCGTGCTGATCCTGGGTCAGCACCTTGCCGTTCACGTCGACGACGGTGACGTCCGACGGCTGGAGCCCCTCGACGCTGGCGGCGACGAGGTGCACGACGCCGCTGATCTGCTCGGGCGCGAGCTGGCGGCCCGGACGCAGCTTGAGCACGACGGACGCCGACGGCCGGCGCTCCTCCGCGACGAAGAGCGAGCGCTCGGGCATCGCGAGGTGGACACGCGCCGCCTCGACGGTGTCGAGCTCGGAGATCGAGCGCGCGAGCTCACCCTGGAGCGCGCGCTGGTAGTTCAGCCGCTGCACGAAGTCGGTCATGCCGAGCGTCTGCTTGTCGAAGATCTCGAAGCCGACGCCGCCGCCCTGCGGGATGCCGCGCCCGGCGAGCGCCATGCGCGTCTCGTAGAGCCGCCCCGCCGCGACCTCGATGTTGCCGCCGACGTCGCTCACCCGGTACGGGATCTTCTCGGTCTTGAGGTACTCGATGACCGCGGCCGCATCCGACCCGCCGAGACCGCTGTACAGGACGCGGTACTGCGGCAGCTGCACCCACCACGCGAGCGCACCGGTTCCCACCAGGACGCCGGCCGTGAGCGCGACGAACGTGAACCGCCGTGCCGGCGGCAGCGCCAAGAAGAAGTCCCGCAACTGGGCCAGTAGTGCGCTTGCCCGATCCATCGCTTATCCCCGCCTCCTCGCTCGCGTCCGGATCAGACCTGCATCCGAAGAATCTCTTGGTAGGCTTCGACGATCTTGTTCCGCACCTGCATCATCAGGCGGAACGACACGTCGGCCTGCTCCATGGCGATCATGGTCTCGTGCAGGCTCACCTTCTCGCCGGTCGCGAGCGCGGTGATCGCGGCGTCGGCCTTCTGCTGCATCTGGTTGACCTCGCCGAGCGACTTCTCGAGGACGTCGGCGAATCCGCCGGGCTTGTCCTCCTTCTGCGTCGTGCGGCCGAGTGCCTCGGGACCGCCGAGCCCCGCGACGTTCGGAAAATTCGTGATGTCCTTGATCTCCATCGATTACGCCCGTCCGATCGACAACGCGGCTTCGAGCACGCGCTTCGTCGCGTTCACCGCGGCGACGTTCGCCTCGTAGGCGCGCGTCGCGGCCATCAGATCGACCATCTCGGTGATCGGGTTCACGTTCGGGTACGACACGTAGCCCTTGGCGTCCGCGTCCGGGTGGCCGGGATCGAAGACCACGCGCGGCGGCTTCTCGTCCGCGACGACGCGCGACACGCGCACGGCACCGCCCGCCGCCGAGCCCATGATGTCCTCGAAGCTGCCGCCCGAGAGCGACTCCAGCACCACGTCGCGGCGCTTGTACGGCCCGCCTTCCGGCGTCCGCGTGCTCTCCGCGTTCGCGAGGTTCGCCGCGATGACGTCCATCCGCAGGCGTTGCGCCTGGAGGGCGCTCGAGCTGATCGCGAGGCTCGCCGAGACGTCCATCAGTTACCTCCCTCGATGACGCGCTTCAGGCCCTGGTAGCGGCCCGACAGGATCTGCGTGAGCGCCTGGATCTTGAACGCGTTCTCCGCGAGCCGGCCGACCTGCGTGTCGAGCGCGACGGAGTTGCCGTCCGGCTTGATCGTGGCGTTACGGTCGATCGTCGGCTCGATGCGCGTCGGCATCTTCATGTTGGCCGGCTGCTCGACGGCGCCCTCGCCTTCCTGCGGCGCGGTCAGCGCCGCGGCGAGCTGGTCCGCGAACTCGATGTCGCGCGCCCGATACCCCGGCGTCTCCGAGTTCGCGATGTTCTCCGCGAGCACCGTGTGGCGCGTCTGGTAGAGATCGAGCGCGGCCCCGAGGCCTTCCGTCACCGTTCCGAAGAGCTTCATGGCAGATTCTCCCCCGGCGCGGAGGCAGCAAGACGTGTTCCAGCGCACGGTTGGCGGCCGAGTCCGCGATTTCGCGCGGGCCGCGACCCCGCGTCGGCGTTCCGACCCGCCGCGCTGTCAGATCCCTGACCGGCAGATTCTGCCGCCCGCCAGTTTCGTGGCCGTCCGCGCATGGGCGTCAGGCCGCACCCACCGCTTCGCCCACGCCCGCGCGGTACTCGGCGAGCTTGTTGCGGAGCGTGCGGACGCTGATGCCGAGCATCTCGGCCGCGCGGCTGCGGTTGTTGTTGGTGCGGCGGAGCGTCTCCATGATCAGCCGCCGTTCCACTTCGTGGACCGTCAGGCCCGCCAACGACCCGGTCGCCGCCGGTTCGGCAAGCGGCTCCTCGTCGATCTGCACGTCGGCCGCGGTGATCACGCCGCCGGTCGCGAGCAGCGCGGCGCGCTCGATCACGTGCTCGAGCTCGCGGATGTTGCCGGGAAACGGCTGGCGCTTCAGATACGCCCGGGCGGCCGCGTCGACAGTGAGCGGCTTCTCGGCGGCGAAGCGGCGGCAGAAGTGGTCGATCAACGCGTCGAGGTCTTCCCGTCGGGCACGCAAGGGCGGCAGCGTGAGCGGGATGACGTTCAAGCGATAGTAGAGGTCGCGGCGGAACGCGCCCGACGCGACGAGCGCCCGGAGCGGACGATTCGTAGTCGCGATGACCCGCGTGTCGATCGGCACCGGCCGCGCCCCGCCGACCCGGTCGACCTCGTGCTCCTGGAGCACGCGGAGAAGCTTCGCCTGGAGCACCGGCTCCATCTCGCTGACCTCGTCGAGCAGCAGCGTGCCGCCCGAGGCCAGCTCGAACTTGCCGAGCTTCCGGGTCGCGGCACCGGTGAACGCCCCGCGCTCGTGGCCGAAGAGCTCGCTCTCGAGGAGCTCGCGCGGCAGCGCCGCGCAGTTGATGGCGACGAACGCCTGGGTGCGGCGCGGTCCGTTCGCGTGCACGAAGCGCGCGACGAGCTCCTTGCCGGTACCGCTCTCGCCTTCGAGAAGGATCGGCGCCCGGCTCGCGGCGACGCCCGCCGCGACCGCGAGCACGCGTTGCATCGCCGGCGCCTGCGTCACGATGCGGCGCTCGACGCGCCCCCGGCCGCCCTCGCCGCCCGGCGCCGTCGTCCGTTCCTGCTCCGGGTCGCGGAGGACGCTCCGGACGAGATGCACCAGATCGGCCGGCGCGAACGGCTTCGTCAGGAAGTCGCGCGCGCCCGCCTTCATGGCGTTCACGGCGTCTTCGACGGTCCCGTACGCGGTCATCATCACCATGGGCAGCCCCGGGTGGCGTTCCTGGACCGCCGCGAGCAGCTCGGGTCCGGTCATCACCGGCATCCGCATGTCGGAGAGGACGAGCGCGAAGCCGCCCTCGCCGAGCGCGTGCAGCGCCGCCGCGCCCGAATCCACCGCGGTGACCGCGAACCCCTGCCGCTCCAGCACCTCGCTGACGCCCATGCGCATCGCGCGCTCGTCGTCGACGACCAGAATGCGTTCCATCACACGTCTCCTTCGTTCGTGGTTCCGTCGCTCGCCCACGCGCCGTTCGGCAGCGTCAGCACGAAGACCGCACCGCCCTGTCCCATGCTCGGCCGGATGGCGAGCGTGCCGCCGTGCGCCGCGACCGCGGTACGCGCGACCGCGAGCCCGAGGCCCGTGCCGCGCTCCTTCGTCGTGAAGAACGGCGCGAAGATGCTCTCCTCGCGTCCCGCCGGGATGCCGGGACCCGTGTCCGCGACCGTGAGGCGCACCCAGCGCTCCGCCGGCTCGATCGTGATCGTGAGCGTCCCGTTGCCGTCCATCGCTTCCCCGGCGTTCCGCACGAGGTTCAGCAGCGTCTGGAGCAGAAGGCCGCGATCGAGCGCGCAGCTCGCGCCCGGAGCACCGCGCCGCTCGATCCGCACGCCCGGCCCGAGCGCGGGCGCGCCCGCGAGGAGCGCGTCGTCGACGAGCCCGTCGAGGTCGACGAGCGTCCGCTTCGGCTCCGGGAGGCGCGTGTAGTCGAGGATGTTCGTGACGAAGTGGTTGAGGTCGGCGATGCAGCTCGCGATCTGTCCGGTCAGGCGGCGCGCCGACGGCCGATCCGCGACCTCCTCGTCGAGCATGCCGACGAAGAGCTCCATCGCGCCCAGGGGATTGCGGACCTCGTGCGCCAGCGTCGCCGCCATCTCGCCCATCGCGGCGAGGCGGCTGTGACGGAGCGCCTGACTCTCGAGGCAGCGCTGCCGTTCGATCGACGCGGTGAGCGCGCGCTGCTTCTCCTCGAGCTCGGCGCGGAGCGCCTGCACGTGCGCCTGGAGCGCACGGTATTGCTGCTCGAGCACCGACGTCGCGCCGGTGAAGACCTCGAACGCGGCCTGGAGCTCGGCGAGCCGATCGCCGGTCGCGGGAGCGCCGGTCATCGCGCGTCCCTCCCGGCGGGCGCCTGCGCGGCCGCGCGGCCGACAGGCGCGGGCGCGCCGCCCAATGGCTTCATGATGGCCTCGTACTTCTGCGCCGCGCCCGCCATGCGGCGCGCGAGCGGGTCCTTGCTCTTCGCGGCGTCGTCGTAGACGCCGGCGCTGCCGCCCGGCACCCGCCGGGCCGCGATGCGGGCGGCGCGATAGGCCGCGTCGGCCGCGATCGGCTCTTTCCCGTAGCGCGCGGTGAGCGTCGTGAACGCCGCGAGCGCGGTGTCGTCGTCGCCGGCCTGTTCCGCGAGCGAACCGACGAGCGCGAGCCCCACGGCCTCGCGCTCCGCGGGAAGCGCCGGCGCGGGGCCCGGATCGAGCGCCTCACGGGCGAGCACGAGCGCCACCGCGGGGTGCCGGTCGCGGAGGAGCTCGGCGACGTCGAGCCCGAGGGTACGCGTCAGATCGGGATCTTCGATCACGGCGGCGGCGACCGCGGCGGAAGCGGCGGTGCCGTCGCCCGCGAGCGCGGCGGCCCGTGCCTTCAAGCCGAGCGCGCCGGCGTTGCGGCCGCGGGCCCGAATCCAGTCGTCGGCGATGGCGAGGCCCTGCCCCGCGTCGCGCCGCTCGATCGCGAGCGTGCCGCGCTCGGCGAAGAGCGCATCGAGCGTGCCCTGCTCGGCGGCGGCCGCGCCGATGCCCGCACGCGCCTGCGCCCCGGCGAGCAGATTCTCGGCCTCGCGCCCGAGCCCGATCGCGCGATACGCCCGCGCGACGACGAGTTGATCTTCCAGCGGCAGCTCGTGCGGATCGACGTGCGCGTCGTGGAGCGCCGCGATCGCCGCCCCGGGCGCACCGCGCTCGAGCGCCGTCCGCGCCGACTGCATGACGAGGGACTTCCGCGCGCCGCCCGCCGCCTCGGGCGTCAAACGCTCGAGGCGCTTCAAGCCGGCCGTGACGTCGCCGCCCACGCCGTCGAGGATCGCGAGACGCACCGTCGCCTGGCGCGCCGCGCGCGCGCCGTACGCCCCGTGCAGCAGCGAGTCGTAGCTCTCGCGCGCCGCCTTCGCGTCGCCGGCCGCTTCGGCGACCGCGCCGAGGTCGGCGATCACCGCGCCCTTGTCGTACTTGCCGAGCCCCTTCTGCGCCTCACCGAGGAGCGTGCGCGCCGCCGCGAAGTCGTGCTGCGCGAGCGCCAAGCGGCCGCGGACCCAGACGGTTTCGGCGTCGCCCGCGATCTCGGGCGGACAGATGGCCGTGAGACTTCCCAGCTCGGCCGCCGCGGTCGCCGCATCGTTCGCCGCGATCGCGAGCCGCGCCCGGCCGCGCGCCGCGATGCACGCGCCGAGACCGCCGGCGTCGGCCGCGCGCTTGTATTCTTCGGTCGCGATCGGGGCCTTGCCCGTCACGAACGCCAGGTCGCCCGCGAGACCACGCACGAGCCCGCCGCTGCGATCGATCGCGGCCTCGCGCGCCACCGTGCGGAGCTCGGTCAGGAACTCCATCGCGCGATACGCGAGCGCCACGTTGAGGCGGGCGCGCCACGCATCGGGGAACTCCGGATGCTGGCGGAGCGCCGCGCGGTACGCGTCGACGACCGGCAAGAGCTTCGCCTCGGGCGCGCGCGTCGCGAAGAGCACGTCGGCCTTCAGGAACGCGAGGGCGGGCGTCGCCACCGCCGGCGTGTCTTCGGGCTCGGGGAGCTTGCCGCGCGCGAGCGCGCCGACGAGCGCCATGATCGTATGGTCGCCCGCGTACGGCGGTGCCTTCGGATCGGCGACGCAGATCGCGAGGCCGCCGAAGCGGCGCCAGAGACAGCCGAGACCGAACGGCGCCGCGGCCACGGTCGGCGCGGCGATCGTGTCGCTCGCGGACTTCGCCGGCGCGACTCCGCGCGCGGGAGCGATCGCATCGGACGCCTTCACGGTCGTGTCGTGCGAGGCCCCAGCGGGAGCCGTCGCGGCGGCCGGGCCCGCGACGTCGTGCCGCGCAGAAGGCGCCGTGCCCGCCGCTGCCTGCGTCGCGGCGGCCGCCGCGGCCAACAGATCCTCGGACGGCCGCTCGGCCGGCGGCAGCTTCTCGACCGCGAGCGCCGTCAGGACCGTGGCGCGCGCGAGCGCTTCCGCCGTCGGGGGCTCGGTATCACGCTTCGGCGCGTTCAGATCGCGCCCGGGCGCGTTCAGATTGCCCCCTGGTGCGTTCAGATTGCCCCCGGGTGCGTTCATTTTGCCCCCGGGCGCGTTCATCTGGTGCATCGCCGTGTCGTGCGCCGGGAGCTCGACTTCGCCCTCCGGTGCCGCCGCGATCGCGACCGGCTCGTGCGAGGTCGCGGCGGGGGTCGCAGTCGGCTGCGGCTTCGGAAGCTCGGTCGCGGACGCCTTCGGTTTCGGCGCTTTGGTCGCCGTCGGGCGCGGCGTGGCGTCCGGGGCGGTTTTGGTCTTCGCGGCCGCCGCGGAACGCGCGGGCGATGGCGAACGTCCGGGCGTCTTCGTCGGCGCCGGCGTCCTGGTCGGTGCGCTCGCGAGCAGCTCGATCACGAGCCGCGGCGGATCGTCGACCGAATGCGCGTCGACGCCACCGACGGGTCCGCTCGGTTGGATGCGGATGCTGGTGTCACCCGCGGCGCCGGCCGCGAGCACGAGATGCTTCACGGCGTCGCCGCCGTTCCCCCACCCGTCCGCGCCGAAGTCCTGTCCCTGGATCGCGGGCGCGACGGCACTACGAGGAACGCGCACCTCGTACCCACTCCCCGCCCGCGCCGCGAGCGCCCCGCTCACCGGCTCGTTCAGGAAGAGGACGATGCGCGCCCCGTCGTCGTCGGAGACGACGTGCGGCGGCGACGCGAAGATCGGCTCGGCGGCAACCTCACCCGCGACGAGGGTCGCGGAGAGCATCAGCGCGGCGAGTAGAAGACGGCGTGGCTTTTCAGAGCGTGACGTTTTCATGGCTGCACTCGGCAATCTTTGCCGGGTTCAGCAACGCACGTGCCACGCGCGCCCGCCGTCGTTGCTGGCGTTTCCGGCGCTGCGACTCGCGAAACCCGGTCGCACGCCAGAGCCTTGGCCGCGATCGGGTCAGAGAGTTGTCGTGGGACGGCTGCCGGACTCCTCGAACCATCCCTTCTCTTGTCAGGATTCCGAGAACAGACGCTCTCATGACCGACCGGGCGCGGAGACCCATGCGACGTTCGCAAGCATGCCGGCCCCGTCAACCTCCACGCGGCCACTCGCGAGATTTTTCTTGCTTTGGCTCTCAGACTTCAGTACATAGCCGATTCAAGATGGCACGTAAGCCGCTCCAGATGCCTCTTTCGCTTCCCCAGCCAAGGCGTTGGGGTGGCTGCCGACTGGGTGCAGGTCGGCCCAGGAAGCTGACGACTGATTTGCCGCACGCTTCTCGGGAGCACTTCGGTGCGCCACTGCCGGCGCACGTGACGCTGCGCATGCGGTCGGGACTGCCCTCTCTCCGCACGGTTCCCATCGTCCACGAGCTCGAACGCAGCTTCCGGGCCGCACGGGCGCGGCCAGGGTTTCGACTCGTGCACTACTCACTTCAGGGCAATCACGCGCACCTGATCGTCGAAGCTCGCGACCGCGACGCCCTCGGCCGGGGCATGAAGTCGATCGCCGCGCGGATCGCCAGGGCAGTGAACCGGATCGCGGGACGGAAGGGTCCCGTCCTTGCGGATCGCTACCACCTGAGGCTTTTGCCGACGCCCACCGAGGTCCGGAATGCGCTGCGCTACGTGCTCTTGAATGCGCGCCACCACGCCGCTGCGGCGAAGAAGGCGTTGCGCACGGCCATCCGCCTCGACCCCGCGTCCTCGGCGGCATGGTTCAACGGATGGCGTCGGGAACCGCCGGACTTTCGAGGTATCGACCTCGCTTCTCGGCCCGTTGCGAGCCCACGCACATGGTTGCTGGCCGTCGGCTGGCGACGGCTCGGTTTGATCGATCCCGCCGACGTTCCGGGCTGACCGCTCACTATCCACCGAGCCGCTTCGCCCATTCCCAGAAGGTTTCGGCCGACTCTCCGTAGACGGCGCGCAGGATCGCATCGATCCCTTTCGTGTAGACGATCGTGACGACGGCGCTGGAGGCGTACACGAGCACCTTGTAGGCGACGCCGCTGCGTGCCCCGAGTGTGTACGGTACCGCGGGGGCCATCGCGAATCGCACCGTCAGCACGACGGCGACGACGAGCGCGACGACCACGCACCCGATCGCGAGCTCTTCCCGCCTGCGGCTCACGCGGTCCTAGGTGAACAATCCCACGCGCTGGCCGGCTACGCCGCCGCGTCGAGCCTCGCCCGCGTCGACGCCGCCCAGCGCTCGAGCGTCGGCGCCAGCGCGTCGTCCAACAGGCCCGCGAGGGCGTCCCACGACTTCTTCTCCTCCGCTTCCAGCATCTGCGGCGCGAGGGTCGCGATCTCCTGACGGGCGGCGGCGGACGGGGCGTCGTCGGCGAGCATGGCGAGCTGGTAGTCGAGCAGGAGCGTCAGCCGCAGCTCCTCCATGAGCGACGCGAGGAGGCGGTTGGCGGAGCGGGTCTCCGACTGCCGGAGCAGCGTCACGACGAGGCGCGTGCGGGCGGCGACGGCGTCGAGGGTCTCGGCGAGGTCGCGGCGCTTGTCGGCGGCGAAGGCGAACGGGCTCCGGGTATGGATCCGCAGCGTCCCCACGCTCGCCGCGGAGCGGCGCGTGTATTGGTGCTCGTCGCCGGCGTGGAAAGCGATGCCGTCGAGCTCGACGACCGTCAGGATCTCGCTCGGGTCGACGTGCATGCGGCTCGCCTCGACGACGTCGCCGAGAGTGGCGCCGGCCGGGGCCGCGCTCGGGATCTCCAGATCATTGATGAAGACGCGCATCGTTCTCCTGCTCTTTCGTTGGGGCGCCGCCGAGCAGCGCCGTCATGCACTCCGCGCTCACCGCGAGATCGCGATAGAGGCCGGCGGTTTCGACCGCGAGGGTGGCGAGGTCCTCGCCTTCGAGGTTCTCCTTGCCGAAGGTGAACATCTGCGCGAGCACGTTCGTGTCGGGATGCGTGCCGCCGTGCTCCTTGAGCGCACGGTCGAGGATCTCGAGCTCGCGGCCGATCCGCTCGATCTCCGCGATCCGCGGCTGCTTGGCGCGCGCGAGCTGCGCGAGCCGGCCGGCCTGCTCGAGCCCGTCGCGTGCGAGCGCGGCGAGCGCGCCGAACGGCGCCACGTCGAGCGTCGCGGGCACGAGCGCCGGCAGCGGCTCCTTTTCGAGCACGTGCAGGAACGTCGCCCGATACGCGTCTCGCAGCGCGTCCTCGCGGCGGCGCGGCGGACTGCCGAGCGTGGTCGCCATGAAGCGGCCGCCCCCGTCGAAGCCGGTGCGATAGACGCGCGCCGGAAAGAGCCCGCGGGCGAGCGACTCGATCGCGGACCAGTCGTTCGCGATCCGCGCGGTCACGAGCGCCGCGACGCCGTCGGGCGGCAGCTCGTCGCGGCAGAACGGTTCGAGGCACGTCACGTTGTGATCGCACGGCGCGCACGGCGCGCCCGTGTGCAGCACGACCTGGTCGGCGGCATACGGGCCGGTGTCGAACGGCGACGCCGGACCGAAGAAGAGCCCGACGACGGGCGTCCCGACGGCGACCGCCATGTGCATGGGGCCCGTGTCACCCGTGACGAGCGCCGAGGCGCGCGCCAGCACGGCGCCGAGCTCGCCGACCCCGGTCTTGCCGCAGCTGTTGATCGCGCCCGGGCCGATCTCCCCGGCGACGCGATCGCCGAGCGGACGGTCCCCGCCGCCGCCGATGATCACGACGCGCAAGCCGGCCTCGACGAGCGTGCGGCCGAGCGCCACGAACGACGCTTCCGGCCACTGGCGGATCGCGCGGCTCGCGCCGAGCTGGAGCGCCACGAACCGCTCGTCGCCGCCGATGCCGTTCTCCGCGAGCATCGCGGCGGCCTTCGCCTGGGCTTCCCGCTTCACGACGTACACGAGCCGCTTCGTGTCCGCGCCCTCCCCCGTCATCGCGCAGTAGTAGTCGACGAGGTTGAACGTCGCGACGCGCCGGTTGAGGCACATGGTCGCGAAGAGCCGCGACCACGGATGGCGGATGACCCGGAGGCCGTCCTCGGTCATCGACCATCCGCGCACGTCGGGAATCCGCAGGAGCCCCATGAAGACGGCGCTCATGCGCGAGCTCGAGTAGTTGAGGGCGAGGTCGAACCGTTCGGCGCGGAGCTCCGCGATCACCTGCTCGACGTAGCGGTACGCCTCGAGCAACTGCGCCCCGCCCTCCAGCATGCAGTTGCCGAGGCGGTCGAGCTCGGCGCGATAGAGCCGGTCGATGCCGGGAATGCTCTCGCACACGTCGGCGAAGTTCTTCTCCGCCATGAGCGTGATGGCGGCGTCGGGATGCTGTCGCTTCAACGCCGCGATCGCGGGCGACGTCTGGAGCAGATCGCCGAAGCGCGTCAGGTTGACGATGAGGATGCGCTCGACGCGCCCGCGCCGCCGGTCGTTGCCGCGGCTCATGCCCGCTGCTCCCGCAGATAGAGCTCGTCGAACTGGTGCAGGAAGAGGAAGATCGCCTCGGGCTCGCTGAGCGCGCCCTCGCGGGTCGCGAGACTCGCGGCGAGACGATCGATCGTGAACGGCGTGTGCGGGTCGAAGCGGCCGAGGAACCGCTCGAGCTCGCCCGTCCCACCCCGGACGACGTCACCGACGGTCACCGTGCGGCGCTTGCTGAGCAAGTGCTCCTGCGCCGACCCGACGACGGCCGCGAGGAGATCCTCCATGCGGCGCGTATAGGTGTGCTGCGCGAGCGCCCGCTCTCGCGCCCGTGCCGCCAACGCCAGCCGCTCGTCCTCGTGCGCCAGGTAGTGCTCGCTGAGCGCCCGCATCTCGGCGACGCTCGACGCGATCGCGACCTCGTCCGCGCCGAACAGCGGCGGCAGCAGCGTCCGCTGGTCGACGATCTGGAACGCGCCCGCGCCCGCGAGCTCGAAGGTGCGCGGGTTCACGAAGTCGCCGCGCGGGTCGACGCCCTCGTGGTACGTCGACGAGTGCAGGTTCAGGTTGACCTTGCTCGCGTTGAAAATCTTGACCGAGTCGTCGGTGTCGACGCGGCCGCCGTTCCGCTGGAGCACGCGGGTCAGGCCCTCGGCGCCGCCCCAGTCGCTGCCCCAGATCTTGAAATCGAGGTCCAAGAACCGTTGGAACGCGAGCCGGCGGTTGCGGTAGCCGGCGCCGACGAACGAGACGTCGCTCGCGTACTCCGCGCGCTCGGCGTCGGTGAGCGCGAGCGGACGATGCACCCGCGGGTCGAACCCGCAGGGCAGATACGCGAGCCGCGCGTCGGTCACCTGCCCCATCGCCTCCAGGCACGCGTCGGTTTGGATCGTGAAGACGTGATCGTAGTGGCGCGCGAGCTCGCGCCAATAGGTCATCACCCGGTAGTCCTCGACGAACCAGAGCGCCCGGAGCACGCCGCGCTTCCCGATGGCATCGAGCGCGACCGCGTTCAGCGGGGCCTGGGCGAGCGCCAGCACGAGATCGGGCTCGACCGCGTCGACGGTCGACGCGATCCCCGCCGCCATGACGTCGCAGAATCCCGACTCGAGGACCCGCCGGTTGGCGCGCCGCGCCCCGAAGCGTTCGAGGCCCTGGAAGGCATCGTGGAACGGCGCGAGGTCGAGGAAGTGGGTCTCGTGACCGAGCTCCGTGAGCGCCCGCGCGGCGTAGCCGGCAATCGGCCACGACCCGCCGTAGAGCGGCGTCACGACCAACACCTTGAGCCGCAAGCCGCTCCGCGCCGCCTGCGCCTGCCAGGCCTGCAACGCCCGCCGGTGCGCCCCGCCGGGCAGCAGCAACGCCGGCGCGTGCGCCAGGACCAGGGTCCGCGCCCCCGCCTCGCCGCCCGCACGCGGCTCGTCGGCGTCGACGACCAGGTCGATGCGTCGGAGCAGCGGTCCGAGGTCGCGCGCCGCGAGCGCCGCCCGCAGGATCGCGACGTCCGGCTCGACGACGACGATGTCGCCCGCGAAGCGTTCCGCGAGCGCTTCGAGGTGGTAGCCGAGCCCGAATCCGACGACGACGACGCGCGCCGCCGCGACCGCTTCCAGCCGCTCGACCGTCTGCCGCGCCCATCGGGTCGCGTCCGCGACCGGGTCGACGAGGTGCTGCAACGGCACGCCGTCCACCGTGAGCGTCGGCTGCCCTTTCGGCGTCGTGCCCGCGACGTACGGCGCCGGCACCTCGGCCGTCGCGATGCGGCGCGCGAGCGCCGGCATGCGGGCAGTCAGGATCTCGAGATTTGCGCTCCGCGGCTCGCTCACGTCGCCACCAGATTGCGACCAGATAAATTCAACTGCCGCGCCGCCACCCGGTGAGCATCACGCTCACCGAGCGACGGTCCGGCTCTCCCCGTCCTCATCCCCCCACCACGTCCACCCACCACCACATGCCCACCACACCCACTGGCCACCCCCCGGCGGCCCGAGCCCGAAGTCAGCAAGCCGAGTGCCATGCGCCCCGCGGCAGCTTCGACCCCATGGCTCACGTCACCTGGGCGCTCCGGCGTTCGGCTCCGCACCGCGCGGTGGCGGAAAAATGTGCCGCGCGTGCTGCCGGGGCCAGAAAGTTGACCGCGCCCGCCTCCCGCGCGCGTTGCGCGCCCGACGCGGAGATCGCGGGTCACACTCATGACGCCAGTTGATTCGCGAGCGCCAGCGCCTGCGCATGGCCGGGCGCGGCGCGGAGCACGTCGCTCACGACGGCGCGGCTCTCGGCGTCCCGCCCCGCCGCGTAGAGGCAGCTCGCGAGCGCGTGGCGCACGTCGGGATCGTCCTCGACCCGCGACAAGTAGTCGCGGAGATGCGCCTCGAGGTCGCCGAGCCGCTGGGTGTCCGCGATCGCGATCGTGATGAGCCCGTGCAGCGCCGTACGATGGCCGGGATCGCGCGCGCGCGCCGCGGCGAACGCCTCCCACGCAGCGTCCGGGCGCGCGAGACGGCTGCGGCAGAGCCCGAGCGTCGCCCACGCATCGGCGTCGGCCTCGCCCGTCGTCGCACGTTCCAGCCACGGTTCGGCGGCCGCCGGCTCGGCGCGCTCCATCGCGATCACCCCGAGCCCGAAGGCCGCGCGCCGCGCGTGCGCCGCGCTCGCGAGGAGTCCGATCAGTCCCTCCCGCGCCTCGTCGAAGCGCCGGAGCTGGATCAACGCGAGCGCGCGCAGCTCGGCGATCCGCGTCGGATCGGCGCCCTCGGCGAGCGCGCGCTCGGTGTGATCGAGCACCGCCGCGAAGTCGCCGGCGGCGCGGGCATGCTCGGCCTCGGCGAGCGCGCCGTCCGGAGCGGGGGTCGCGGCAGCCCCGGCCCGGCCGACGTCGTCGGTGCCGAACGCGGGTGAGGAGGACGGCGCGACGAGCGAGGCGGTATCGGGCGTCGGCGCCGCGGTCGCGGCCGCGCCCGCAACGATCTCCTCGTAGATCGCGAGCGTCTCCGACGCCGTCCGCTCCCACGTGAACTCCCCGGCACGCGCCGTCGCGGCCTCGGGCGACCGTCCGAGCGCGGCGGTCAGCGCGGCCGCGACGCTCGCGGGATCGTCCGGCTCGCAATAGTCGATCGTGTCCCCCAGGTAGTCGCCGAGCGCGCCCCAGCTGGAAGCGACGACGCGCGTGCCCGCGCGTGCCGCCTCGAGCGAGACGAGGCCCGGCAGCTCGTACCAGCTCGGCAGGCAATGCACCGCCGCCTCGCGGAGCGCGGCCGCGAGCATGGGCGTCGAGAGCCGGCCGAGCACGAGCGTCGGCCCGCGTCGCGCGAAGCGCCGGCAGAGCTCGGCGTAGCGTGGCGCGTACGTGAAGTCGGCGCCCACCAGCACGACGGGACGCGGATCGTCGCGGAGGGCCTCGAGCAGCATCAGCTGGTTCTTCCGCGGCTCGAGCCGCGCCACGCAGAGCACGTAGTCGCGCACGCCGTGCGCGGCCGCGAAGGCGTCCGTCACCGCCGCGTCGCCGGCCGCCGGCAGATCGGCCCCGAAGTGCACGACGCGGACGTCGCGAAGCGTCGGATAGTCGTCGAGCAGGCGCCGGCGCTCCGATGCGCCGCAGGCCAGCACCACCCGCGCGATCGCGCAGGTGGCGTGGTTGTCCGGCGCGGCGGCGCTGGGCTCCGAGCGGACGCGGTCGAGAAAGTGCCGGAACGCGTCCCGGTCCAGCGGGCCGCCGCGGGCGCCGACGGTTTGGATGAAGAAGCTCGCCGTCGCGTGCGCCAGCTGGAAGAAGCGGCGCCAATCCTCCGCGAGCGCCGTCACCACCAAGGGCGTCCCCGCGGCCTCGGCGCGTTCGGCGATCCCTCGCGTGACCTCGGGCGTCGCGAAGTTGATGGCGTGCACGACGTCGTAACCGGCGGGCGACTCCCGTTCGTCGCCGAGGCGCACTTCGACGCCGCGCGCCGCGAGGGAGTGCATGAGGCGTTGGACCACTACCGTATCGCCGCCCGGATGGCTGGAGAGACTGTCGCGCGCCTGGAACAACACCCGCAACGGCGCCCGCGCCGGACGTCTCCCCGCGACGGCGGAGCCGTCGATCGGCGTCACCCAGCGCGCCCGGAAGCGCTCCCGACTGACCCGGTTCTTGGCGTACGCCTGCGCGAACGTCGGGCTCGACGCGCGCTCGAGGTGGACCACGACGCTCCCCGCGGCGTACCGCACGCGCCGGCCGGTCGCCCGGATGCGCAGGCAGAGGTCGATGTCCTCGAAGTACATCCGGTAGCCTTCGTCGAAGCCGCCGATCTCGTCGTAGACGGCGCGCGGCACGAGGAGGCACGCGCCCGTCACCGCCTCGCAGTCGCGATCCTCCGTCACGACCGGAGCGTCCCCGGCCACGCCCTGGTGAACGTGGAACGGTTCGAAGTCCGGCGTGAAGCCGATCCCGGCGTGTTGGATCGTCCCGTCGGGATAGAGCAGACGCGCACCGACCGCCCCCACGTCGGGTGCTGCCTCGGCGGCGGCCCTCAACGCGTCGAGCCAGCCCGGGCGCGGCAGCGTGTCGTTGTTGAGGAACACCAGCAGGTCGCCGCGCGCGGCGCGCGCGCCGTCGTTGCACGCGCGGGCGAAGCCGCGGTTCTCGTCGTGCCGCACCACCGTCAACGCGGAGCCGAACTGCGCGAGCACGTCGGCGGTGCCGTCGGTCGAGGCGTCGTCGACGACGACCACCTCGAAGTCGCCGCTCGTCGTCTGCGCGATCGCCTCGAGGCACTGCACCGTGAGGTCGACGCGGTTGTAGACCGGGATCACGATCGACACGGATCGCCGGCGCACCGGCGTCCCGGGCACGCTTCGATCTGCGTTCTCGCGCATGGTGCTCGCGGGACAGCAAAGGCAATGCCATGCGTGCTGTCGTCCGGCGCCGGCCGGGTTCGGGCGCGTGCGCTTCGAATCCACGCCCACTGACGGTGCCGTCGCCGGCCGACGCCCGCGGCGTTGTCAGGAAATCCACGGCGCGCGAGCCGGAATTCTGGCTCCCATCGCCGCGCGCCACGCATTCCATGAAGCCGAGCGGCGCCGCGCGATGCCCGAGACGTTGGCATGTCGGTTGCTCACTCGCCGCCTCGCATGGATACCGCTCTCGCCCACTCGACCGCCGGAGATCCGGCAACGTGCCCGCCGCCGGGCGCACCGGATCTCGTGCTCACGACGCTCCTCTGCGGCGCCGACGAACGCGCGCGCCGCGGCGAGCTCGGCGAGGCCGCGACGCTCGTGCGCGTCGTGCTCGACATCGCGCCCGATCATCTCGACGCGCTCTGGCTCCGCGCCCGGCTCGCCGCGCAGAGCCGCGATCGCGCGACGGCGCTGGACGCGCTCGCGACGATGCGCCGCATCGCGCCCGACGAGCCGCGCGCCGTGCTCGCGACCCTGCTCGACGCGCTCGCCGACGGCCGGCTCGTCGCCCCATTCGCGGCGGTCGACGAGGCGATGGGACGGAACGTCGACGTCGGCGAGACGCTGTTCACCTGCTGCATGCGCGTGCTCGATGCCGAGGACGCCGTGGAGCATGCCTACGGCACGATCATCCAAGTCGGACCCGGGTGGCCGGTCGTCGCCTCGCCGACGCTGCTCGCAGGCGTGAAGGCGCTCTACCTGCACCTCCCGCGCGTCTTCAACTCGACCAGCTTCACCGATCGCTACTTCGTCGATCAGACGACCTTCATGCGCTACAACGGCGACCGCTTGCGCGCCCTCGTGTCGTACGTGACGGGGGCGGTCGCGGTGCCGCGCGGCGGGCGCGTGCTCGACGCTGGCTGCGGCAACGGCTTCCTCCTCGCCGCGCTCGTCGAGCGCTACGGCATCGAGCCGTGGGGCCAGGACAACTCGTCGTCGCTCCGCGCGGTCGTCGAGACCAACGTGCCAGGCATCCGGTTCCACGTCGGCGAGCTCACAGCCCTGCCCTACGGCGACCGTTTCTTCGACCTCGTCGTCTCGACCGACGTGCTCGAGCACCTCGACGAGCCGGAGCGCGCGCTCGCCGAGCTCATGCGGGTCACGCGGCCCGGCGGCCAGTGCTTCGTCTCGGTGCCGGACGGCCGGCGCGACCAGGGCTCCGGCCACGTGAACTTCTTCGGGCCCGAGGGCCTCGCCCGGCTCTGCCGGCCGTGGCGCCACGACCCCGTGCAGCTCCACAAGAGCGGCCTCTCGGTCGTGCTGCGACCCTGAACCGTCAGCCAGGAGGCGAGATGTATCGACACCCCATCGGCGAGCTGAGTCGCGGCGCGGTCCTGGACGTGGGCCTCAAGTGCACCCACTCCTGCCGCTTTTGCTACTACAGCTACCTCGACAAGAGCGACGATCAGTTCCGCGGCATGCGGCGCGCCGCGTTCCGCTCGGTCGAGGAATGCAAGGCGATCCTCGACGGCCTGAAGGCGAACGGCTTCCTGCATTTCGACTACACGGGCGGCGAGCCGAGCCTGCACCCGCACATCGTCGAGATCACGCGCTACGCGCACCAGGAGCTCGGGCTCAAGGGCCGCATGATCACGCTCGGGCAGTTCCTGATGAAGAAGATGCCGAACTGCCGCACCGAGCGGCTCGTCGACGACCTGCTCGACGCGGGCCTCGTGAACTTCCTCCTCTCGGTGCACGCGGTCGACGAGGACCTCTTCAAGCGCGCGACGAACGAGAGCTGGGAGCGCCTGCGGTCGGCGATGAACCACCTCGACGCGCGCGGCTTCGACTATTGCTCGAACACGACCGTCTTCGAGTGGAACCACCGCGAGCTCCCCGCGATCGCGCGCGAGATCGTGCGCCACCGCGTGTACCTCCACAACTTCATCCTGATGAACGCCTACTACGAGTGGAACTCGGGCGGGAAAGCGTTCGGCGTGCAGGCGCGCTACGACGCGATCCGTCCGTATCTCACCGAGGCGATCCAGATCCTCCACGACCACGGCGTCGGCGTGAACATCCGCTACGCGCCGATGTGCGGCGTGCGCGGGCTCGAGCGCCACCTCGTCGGCGTGGTCGGCGTGCGCTACGACGCGCACGAGTGGATGAACGAGGCCGGCCACTTCGGCGGCGCGCCGGCGCAATGCGCCGCGCGTTTGGCCGTCCCGCAAGGCGGCGTCGACGCCGCGTTCCGGAAGCACGCGGCCGACGAGACGCTGCCGAACGGCGTGCGGATCGTCGCGCGCCGCGGCTCCGCGATGAAGGCGTTCCCCTCCCAGTGCGGCGGGTGCGCCGCGCGCGAGGTCTGCGACGGCGTGGATCCCCAGTATCTCGCGCAGCACGGCGCGGACGAGTTCGTGCCCTACGAGGGTCCGCTCTGGCGCTTCCCGGTGCACGAGCAGCGCGCCGCGTATCCGATCCCGTTCATGGTGAAGACGACACCGGACGAGCCCATTCGCGCGGCGGTCGCGGAGGCGATCAAGGCACTGCCGGCTCCGTCCGCCGACACGGACACGCCGGCCGCAGCGACGGCGCCCCGGCCGGCATGTGCGACCCCCGCCGACACCATCGCCATGGGCGGCGGCCGCGCGCCGCGCGTGTCCGTCGTGATCCCCTGCTACAACTACGCGCGCTACTTGCCCGAGGCGGTCGCGAGCGTGCTCGCGCAGACCTTCACCGACGTCGAGATCGTGATCGTCGACGACGGCTCGACCGACGACTCGCTCGCCGTGGCCGAGCGGCTCGCCGCCGCGCATCCCGGACGCATCCGGGTGATCGCCCAGCCGAACGCGGGCCAGCCGGCGATCAGCCGGAACCGCGGCATCGCGGAGGCGCGCGGTACGTACGTCCTCTGCCTCGACGCCGACGACAAGATCGCGCCGACGATGCTCGAGCGCTGCGTGGATCTCCTCGACGCGCGGCCCGAGATCGCGATCGCCTACACCGACCGCCGCGACTTCGACGGGGTCGAGGCGATCGTGCAAGCGGGCGACTACGACTTCTCGCGCCTGCGCTTCGCCAATCACATCTCCTACTGCGCGCTCTTCCGGCGCACCGTGTGGGAGGCCGTCGGCGGCTACCGCACCAACGTCAAAGGCTGCGAGGACTGGGACCTCTGGGTCGCGGCCGGCGCGCGCGGCCATTTCGGCGCCCGCATCCCCGAACCCCTCTTCTGGTACCGCCGCCACGACACGGGCGTGTACCAGGAAGCGCTCGAGCACTTCGCCGAGCGCCAGCTCCAGATCGTGCTGAACAATCGCGAGGCGTATCCCGCGGCCATCGTCGCGGAGGCCGAGCGCGCGCTCGCGCCCACGCAAGATGAGGCGCCGATCACGGCAGCGGCAACGACTCCCCTTCCCGTTCCGGGCGGCGCGCCGCCCGTCGCGCGTCGTCCGCCGATCCCCGGCCTGGTGTCGGTGATCGTGCCGACCCGTGATCGGCCGCTCTGGCTGCGGCGCGCGCTCGCGAGCATCCTCGCGCAGCGCTGGCGCCCGCTCGAGGTCATCCTCGTGAACGACGGCGGTGCCGACGTCGGGCCGATCGTCGAGGCGCTCGACACCGAGGGCCTCGTGACCGTCGTCCGGCTCGCCGAACGGCGCGAACGCTCCGTGGCGCGGAACGTCGGGCTCGGGCTCGCGCGCGGCGAGTTCGTCGCGTACCTCGACGACGACGATTGGTGGGACGAGCACCACCTGACGACGCTCGTGCCGGCGCTCCAGGCGAGCGACGCCGGCCTCGTCTACGGCGATCCGCGCCGAGTCCGCGAGGAACGCCGCGGCGACGCGTACGTCGGCGTCGAGATCGACGTCCCGTATCAACGCGACTTCAACCTGCCGGCGCTCCTCGTCGGGAACTACATCACCACCTGCTCCGCCGTGCACCGCCGCGCGTGCACCGACGCCGTCGGCGGCTTCGACGAGACGCTTTCCACTCACGAGGACTGGGACCTCTGGATCCGCATCGCGGCGCGCTGGCCGATCCAGCGCGTGCCGCGCGTGACGTGCAACTTCAGCTGGCGCGAGGACGGCACGTCGACGACGAGCGCCCGTGCCGACGACTTCGCGCGGACGGAAGCCGTGGTACGCCATCGCCACATCGGCCTCGGCGCCGACAACGCCGCCGCGGCGCCGACGTACCGTCTCCTGCTCGAAGCGGCCGAGATCCGGTTCGGCAGCGCGCGGCCGTTCGACGTCTCGATCGTGCTGCCGGTCGGACGTCTCGCGCCGACGCGGGCATCGATCGAAGCGATCGCCGCCACGACCGAAGCCATCGCCGCCACGAACGACGGCGTCCACTTCGAGGTCGTCCTCGTCGACGACGGCGCCGACCCGGACACGGGCGCGTACCTGGCCACGCTCGGCGGGGACATCCTGGTCGTGCGGGAATCGAGCCTCACCGAGGCCGAGGCCTGGAACGCCGGCGCCCGCGCGGCACGCGGCCGCTTTTTGCTCTTCCTCCGCACCGGCTGCCGGCCGGAGCCCGCGTGGCTCGGCACGCTCGTCGACGCGATCCTCGCGAGCGCGGACGTCGCCGTGGTCGGCGGCATGCTGCGCGCCCCCGACGGCGCGGTCCGCCATGCGGGCATCGCGATCGGCCGCGACGGCACGCCGCGGCTCGTGTCGAGTTCCGTGGTCGCGCCGCCGCGGCGCTGCGAGCTCCAGGCGGTGAGCGGCGGGATGCTGCTCGTCCGGCGCGAGGCGTTCGCGGCTGCCGGCGGTTTCGACCCGAGCTACGACGACTACCTCGCGGACGTCGATCTCTGTCTCGCCGTCCGCGCCACGGGCGGCCGCATCGTGTACGAGCCGCGGAGCATCGCACTCGCGGGCGCCGGTATCGACGTCGCGCGACCCAGCGCCACCGGCCTCGGCCGGCTCCGCGCGCGCTGGGGCGAGCGGCTCGTTCCCGACGAGGACGCGATCTACGCCGAGCAGGGCCTCCGCCTCCGCCGCAACGCGAACGGCGAGCCCGTCGCGGCCGTTCCGTTCCGCGACGCCGGGGAAGCCCGGCGCTGGGCGGTGGTCGCGAGCGTCCAACGCCGCGCCCAGCGCCACGGCTGGCCGGCCGCCGCGGACGCACTCCGCGATCCGGCCGCATGGCCCGACGATCCCGCGGTCCTCGAGTGGGCCGCGCGTGTCGCGTGTCCCGCGGCCGGCGCCGCGTCCGCCGCACCGGCGTTCGCACGCCGAGCAGCCTTGCTCGCGAGCGCCGGCGCGCACGCGGATGTCGAGCCCGAAGCGCCGTCACCTGCCGACCAGGCCACGACCTCGTGGGAGTCGCTCGCGCGGACGCTCTGCGCCACGCCCGACGACGACGGCGCGCTCGACGGTCTCCTCCAGATCGGGATGGCCGAGGGACGCTGGCGCGAGCTCGTCGACGTGCTGGCACCCGTGGTCGCCCGCATGCCCGACCGTCTGGAGACGCGGTTCGCGCTCGCGCACGCGTGTCTCCGCATCGGACGCGTGGCGGATGCCCGCGCACACTACGAGGCGCTCCGGGCGGCGCGACCGAGCTGGCCGCTGCTGCACGATCTCGGCGCGGCGTTGGCGTCGGCCGGCGCTACGGCCGTCTGACTCGAATCATCTGACGGCACGCGAGCGGCCGCGGCTCGTCGATCGCGCGTAGGCGCTTCCCCGGTGTCGGGGCTATCGTCGGGCGATGATCCAGGTCTGGGGCGTCGGCGGTGCGATCAAGCTCGTCGTGCTGATGGCGGTTGCGATCGCGGTGCCGCTCGTCTTCGGCACCGCTGAGCGCGCGCTCTGGGACTGGAGCCTACCGTTCATCACGCTGGTGTTCGTAGTGCTCCCAGCGCTCAGCCTCGTGCACCTGATCCTGACCCCGTTCGCGGCCGCGCACTTCCACGGTGGGCGCCGGCTCGCGGAGGCCGGGTCGATGCTCGTACCCCTCGCCTACCTCGCCGGCGGCCTCTACGTCCTCGGCGGCTGGTAGCAGCGCCGGGACGAGACGGTCAGACGCGCGTCGACGCGAAGCGCGGCGACAGCGGATTCAGCGGCGTGTAGCCGGCGGCGCGCGAGCGGGCGATCCGCGTCCGCACGAGGCGCGCGGCGGTCGTGTCGCGAGCGCTCGCGGCGGCGACGACGAGCTGCTGCTGGCGGCGCGTCAGCCGGGCGACCGTCGCATCGAGCTCGTACCAGGCCGCGGCGAGCTCGTCGGTCGGCACGTAGCCGGATGCGCGCGTCTCCGCGATCGCGAAGAGGAGGGGCTTCAGCTCCTGCTCGAGCGCGGCGATCACGGTCGCGATCTCCTCGAAGCCTTCCCAGGCGCCGGCGGAGAGCCGGCGCTCGATGCCGTCGTACGCGGTCGTCATGTCGGCGAAGAGGCCGAGCACGTGCCGCACGAGCGTCAGGGGACCGGCCTGCTCAGGCGACATCGAGCTGGGGCATCCCGTTGCGGAGCACTTCGCGGTAGGCGCCGCCGATGATGCCGAGGATGCGGCGCACCTGGCCGACCTGGCGCGAGCTCCTGTTGAGATTCGCGTCGAGCAGGTGATCGAGCATGAAGCGGTAGAGCCGATCGAGGTTGCCCGCGATCTCGCCGCCGCGCTGGTGGTCGAGCGTCGAGAGCAGCTCCGCGATCACGGCCTGGGCGCGCCCCAGCGATTGCAGGAAGCCCGGCACGTCGCCGCCGCCGAGCTTCTGCTCCGCCTGCGCGAGGAACCGGTCGCCGCCGTCGAACATCATGAGCAGCAGCTGCCCGCGATCGACGGTCTGGAACTGCGCCTGCTGGTAGGATCGAGCGGAGGACTGCGCCGAGATCATGACTGGCTCCCGAGGGCGCTCAACAAGAAGCTGCCCTGTGACTTGAGGCTCTGCACCAGGACTTCGAGGCTGGTGAACTGGGCCCGGAGGTTTTCTTCGAAAGCGTCGAGGTTGCGCTGGCCGGCGGAGATGCGGTCTTCGAGCGAACGGATCTCGTCGGCGACGGTCGTGTTGCGGATGTCGATGAGCCCGCCGGACTGCGTGACGGCGGTGAGGTAGTCGGAGAGCCGATCGGCGACGCCGGTCACGCCGGTGCCGCCGCCGAAGAGCTTCGCGACGTCGGAGCCGCGCGACGCGAGCTCGGCGCGGAACGTCGTCTGATTGAACGTGAGCGTCCCGTCGCGCGCCGTCGTGATGCCCACCTGGGCCAGGACCTTGTAGTCGTCGTCGCCCGCCCCCGCGGCCGGATCGGAGATCAGCCGGCGCAGCGAATCCATGACGCCGCGGACCGTGCTGTCGAGCGCGAGCGGGCCGAGCGTGACGCTGCGATCCTCGCTCTCGGTGTCCTGCGTGACCTCGCTCTCACCCGCGACGAAGGTGACGATGTCGTTGAACGCCTTCACGACCGCGTCGACCTGCCCGATGGTCGCCTCGGCGTCGTTGCCGACGGTGATGGTGACGGGACCGCCGTCGTCGAGCAGGTCGAACGTGACGCCGGGGATGACGTCGGACACGGTGTTGCTCGAGCGGGTCAGCGGGTCGTCGAAGCCCGCGACGCTGAACGAGGCGTTCAATGCCGTCTGCGAGACCGCGACGCCGAGCGTCGTGTCGTCGGTGACGATGCTGACCGCGGCGTCGGCGCCCGGGCTTTCGCTGGCGAGGCGGAGCCGGAAGTCGGGGCTGCCGGTCGTGCCGACGTTCACGACGGACGCGATGGCGCCCGCGTCGAGCGCGTTGATCGCGGTCGCGAGGCCCTGGAGCGTCGTCGTCGTGTCGACGGCGACCGTCTGCACGGGGCCGCTCGCGCCGATCCGGAACGAGAAGTTGCCGCTGCCCGTCGCGACGGTCGAGGTGGCGGCGGCCTTGCCGTTCGCCGAGGTCGCGATCGCGGGGCGCGCGAGGTTGTGAACGGTGATTTCGGTGGAGCCGCTGTGCGCGCCGACGCCGGCTTTCGCGGTCAGCACGGACTCGTTGCTCGACGTCGCCTTGCGGATGGCGACGTCGTCGGGGTTCTTCAGCTTGTTGACGGCGGTCAGGAACGCGGCGACCTTGCCGTTGAAGGTCTGGAGCGCGATCCGCCGCGTGTTGGCGTCCGACTTCTGCGTCTGGAGCTGGCCGATCCCGCGCTGGCGCTCGAGCGCCACCAACTGAGACACGATGCTGTCGGTGTCGAGACCGGTCGCGAGACCGCCGATCGAGATCGTTGCCATGGAATCCTCAGACCTCCTCGTCCACGAAGGTGCCCGGCGCCTTTTTCAACTGCTTCAGCGCCTCGATGACAGACTCCGGCGGAATCTCTCGGAGCGCCTCGCCCGTCTCGGGATCGATCACCTTCACCACCACCCGGTTCAGCTCCTTCTCGAATCGAAACGACAGCGAGTACGGCTGGAAGCTCTCCGCGGGCGCGACCTTCGGTTCTTCCTCGCGAGGGGGCGTCGCCCGCGGCGCCTCCCCGGAGTGCGGCTCCTTCTTGCTCACACGCTCCCCCGTCGTCCGCGGATGCTGTGTCGTCGCGGTGACCGGGGTGGCCTCGAGCGGCCGGCTTCCTTCCACTCGTGTGACGGACATCGGGATCTCGTCCACGCCGGCCGCCGGTGCGCTCGCGCGCGCCGGCGGCCCGTCGTGGTCCTGCTAGTTGCGAACTACCGGAGCAACGACAGCGCGAGCGACGGCTGCTGATTCGCCTGCGCCAACACCGACACACCCGCCTGCTGGAGGATCGTGGTGCGGGTCAGAGTGGCCGTTTCCTCGGCGACGTCAGCGTCACGGATGCGCGACTCTGCTGCCGAGAAGTTCTCACGCGCGACCCGGAGGTTGGCGATCGCGGTGTTGAGCCGGCTCTCGATGGAACCGAGCGAGCCACGACGGCTCGCGACGGTCGCGATCGCCGAGGAGATCGCACCGAGCGCGGACTGGGCCGCGCCCGCGGTCGAGACCGCAACATTCTGGAGACCGATGCCGCTCGACGAGCCGTCGACGGTGGTGAAGGAGATACGGCTCGCGCTGGAACCGTCCAGGCCGATCTGGAGCGCGACCGTGGTGCCGGCCGAGAGCAGATTCACGCTGTTGAACGTGGTGGTGTTCGAGATGCGGTCGATTTCGGACACGAGCGCCGTGAACTCTTCCTGTAGCGCGCTGCGCTGAGAATCGCTGACGGTACCCGTCGAGGACTGCGAGGCCAGCTCGGAGAGACGGGCGAGGATCTCGCCGGACTTCCCGAGCGCCTTTTCACCGATGCCGATGGCCGAGATGCCGTCGTTCGCGTTACGAACGGCCTGCGTGGCGATGCGGACGTCGGCGCGGAGCCGGTCGGCGATGGCGAGACCGGCGGCGTCGTCGGCCGCGCTGTTGATGCGGAGACCGGACGCGAGTCGCTCGAGAGAACGGTTGAGGCTGTTGCTCGAAGACTCTAGGAGTCGCTGAGCGTTCAGCGACGGGACGTTGGTGCTGATGTTGAGAGCCATTGACTACTCCTCCTTGGTTGAAATGGTCCCTGACGTCCGTGTCTGGGCCTCAGTTTGATCGATGCTGCGGGACCGACCACCGGGGGGACCCTCCCGCCCGGCTTACTCGTTCGTTCCCACTCGCGATCGTTATCGTCGAACCCGCGAGGAAACTTGAGGCGGGGCCGCGCTTTGCGCCCACCTGAACGACCCGCCTGCGCAGCTCGCACGGCGGCTGCCGAGCCGGGCGCGGCAACGTCGCGTGTTGTCGACGAGAGCCCCTTCGCGAGTCAGGAATCTGACGGGCGAGACCGCGGGAGCGCCCGCGTGCCGATCCTCCCTTGTCGCCGCGGCGAACCGCCCGGCAGACTGAACGCATGCGCTACTTGGTGGTGGGTGCGGGAGGACACGGACAGGAAGTCGCCTGGTCGCTGGCGGAGCACGAGCGTGGCCGCGGGGCGGCGTACGAGCTCCACTTCTTCGACGACGCGGTCCCGGCGGGGCCGCTCGCGTCGGGGCTCGGCTCGGTCGTCGGGCCGATCGCGGCGATCTTCGACCACGCCGATCGGCGGACGACGCGCCTCGTCCTCGGGGTCGGCCTCCCGGGTCTCAAGATCCAGCTCACCGAGAAGCTCGCGGCGACCGGGCTCACGTGGGCGACGGTGGTCCACCCGCGGGCGACGATCGGTCCAAACGTCGAGATCGGCGCGGGCAGCTACGTCGCCGCCGGCGCCATCGTCACCCTGAACGTCCGCCTGGGCGCGTGCACCACCATCAACATGCACGCCCAGGTGGCGCACGACGGCGTCGTCGAGCGATTCGCGACCCTCCACCCCGACGCCCACGTCGCGGGCGGGGTGCGGATCGGCGAAGGGGCCGAGCTCGGCACCGGATCGGCCGTGATTCCCGGGCTCACCATCGGCGCCTTCGCGGTCCTCGGGGCCGGTGCCGTCGCGGTGGAGTCGCTCGACGGGGAGCGGACCTATGTCGGCGTCCCCGCCCGGCCGATCGTTCGGCCCGCCCGCCGCACGGCCTAGCCGGGGCTCCTCGGCCGTACTCGCCGGTCCGCTCCGGCAGCGCTGCCAGTCACGCCATGCGGCTTGCGGTGTGATTTGCGGCGTAAGTTCCCGCAGAAACTGGGTTGCACCGCACTTCGCATGACCCTTATGCTAGCGACTCATGGCCTGCTCTCCCCCGCGCCTGCTGGCGGTGCT
>Ga0268299_1001916_pt1 | contig 29658 bp, 26 predicted proteins | sample NOBtaG_FD_193484 | JGI IMG/M metagenome (GOLD analysis project Ga0268299, IMG submission 193484) | Activated sludge microbial communities from bioreactor in Nijmegen, Gelderland, Netherland - NOB reactor | ecosystem: Engineered > Bioreactor > Aerobic > Activated sludge | place: Netherlands...
AGCGAGGACGACATCGCGGCTGTCGCGGCCGTGCTGCGCTCCGATTTCATCACCCAGGGCCCGGCCATTGCCCGCTTCGAGCAGCGGATGGCGGCGAGCTGCGGCGCGCGGCACGCGGTGGCCGTGGCCAACGCCACGGCCGCCCTGCACATCGGCGCGCTGGCGCTCGGCCTCGGGCCCGGCACGCGGCTCTGGACTTCACCCAACACCTTCGTCGCGTCCGCCAATTGCGGCCTCTACTGCGGCGCCGAGGTCGACTTCGTCGACATCGACCCCCGCAGCTACAACCTGGGCGTGAGCAGCCTGGCAGCGAAGCTCGAGTCGGCGGCACGCACGGGCGCATTGCCGAACGTCCTGGTGCCGGTCCACTTTGCGGGGCAGTCCTGCGAGATGCGGGAGATCCATGCCCTGTGCAGCAGATACGGGGTGCGCATCATGGAGGACGCTGCCCACGCGGTCGGCGCGCGTTACCTGGACGCCCCGGTCGGCAGCTGCGCCTGGTCCGACCTGGCCGTCTTCAGCTTCCACCCGGTCAAGATCATCACCACCGGCGAGGGCGGGTTGCTGCTGACCAACAGCGACGAATTGCACGAACGGCTGCTCAGGCTGCGCAGCCACGGGATCGTCCGCCCTCCGGCGGGCCAGTCGGCGGAACCCTGGGCCTACGCACAGACGGACCTTGGCTTCAATTACCGGATGACGGACCTCCAGGCGGCACTTGGCCTGAGCCAGCTCGGGCGGCTCCCGGAGTTCGTGGCCCGGCGGCGCACGCTTGCCGGGCGTTACGACCGGATGCTGGCCGAACTGCCACTGATCCTTCCGTGGCAGCACCCGGACACGGAATCCGCGTGGCACCTGTACGTCGTGCGGCCGGATCCCGCCCGGACGGCGGTGAGCCGCGCGGCCCTCTACCGCGGGCTGCACGAACGGGGCGTCCTCGCCCAGGTCCACTACATTCCCGTGCACACCCAGCCGTGGTACCAGCAACGCGGGTTTCGCCCCGGTGATTTTCCCGAGGCCGAGCGCTACTACGCGGGGGCGCTCAGCCTGCCGCTCTTCCCCGACCTGACCGACGCGCAGCAGGAGCACGTGGTTACTGCCCTCCGCTCGATCCTGGCCGCCTGACATGCCGGGCAGCTCCCTCTTCGGCGTCCTGTGCATCAGGGCGGATGGCGGGCCGGCCCAGGGTATCGGCCACGTCATGCGCTGCCTCGCCCTGGCCGAGGCCTGGCGGGACCGGGGCGGCGAGGTGCTGTTCGTCACGGCCGTCGGCACGGCCTCGATCATCGCCCGGCTGAAGGCCGAGGGCTGTGCCGTGCAGGCGCTGGCCGCGGCCCCCGGCACGCCGGAGGACGCGCGGGAGACTGCCGACGCCGTCCGCCGCTCGGGCGCCGCCTGGGCCGTGGTGGACGGGTATCACTTCGATTCAGCGTATGTGGCCCTGGTGGCAACCGCGGCGCCGCTGCTGGTGATCGACGACGGCGGTGGCGGTGCCTTCGGCGCCGCCGACGTCATCGTCAACCCGGGCCCGCAGGCCGTGGCCGCCAACTACGCCGGCCGTGCCCGCACGGCCGCCCAGGTCCTGGCCGGAAGCGACTACGCCCTGCTGCGCCGGGAATTCCGGCCCGGGCGCGCGGTTGGGCGCGGCCACGATGACCAGGCCGACGAGCGAGTTCGCGCGCTGGTGATCAACATGGGCGGCAGCGACCCGCCGAATGCCACGGCCCGACTGCTGCAGATCCTCGCAGGTTTCCGCGACTGGCCCCTCCACATCCGGGTCATCGTGGGACCGGCCAATCCGCATGTCGCTGCCATACGGTCCGCAGCCACGGCGGTCGAGGGACTGCACCGCGTGGAGCTGCTCGCCGATCCGCCCGACATGGGCGCGGTGTTCGCCGCGGCGGACATCGTCATATCCGCCGCCGGCACGGGCTGCCAGGAACTGGCGGCGATGGGGATTCCCGCCGCCCTCATCGTGGTGGCCGACAATCAGCGGGCGGGCGCGACGGCGATGGCCACGGCCGGACAGGCGTTGCTGCTCGGCGAGGCTGGCACACTCGATCCGGGACAGGTCCTGGCGGATCTCCGCCCCGTGCTTGCCCGCCGCGGACTGCGCGCCCGGCTGGCGGCAGCCGCCACCCGGGCATTCGACGGCGGGGGCGCCGGCCGCGTGGCTGAGCGCCTGGCGACACACCCCGTCCGGCTGCGGCCGGCGGGCACTGCCGACGCGGAATTGCTGTTCGCCTGGACCAACGATCCCCTCACTCGGCGCATGTCCTTCAACACGACGGCTGTCCGTTGGGACGACCACGTGGCCTGGCTGACGGCCCGGCTGGCGAGCGCGGACTGCCGCCTCAGCGTCGCCGCCGACGGCTCCGCGGACCCCGTGGGACAGGTCCGGCTCGATCGCAAGGGAACCCTCGCCACCCTGAGTTTCAGCCTGGCGCCCGGCGCGCGCGGCCGCGGCTACGCTGCGCGACTGCTGCGACTCGCTGCGGTAGACTCGCTACGTGACGGCTGGTGCCAGCGCGTCCGGGCTGCGGTGCGCGGCGAGAATGCGGCATCACTGGCCGCGTTCCGGCGCGCCGGCTTTACCGAGCTGCACGGCGCAGGGCCGTCCCCGGATGCCAACCAGGATGCCAGACCGGATGCGGTCTTCTTCGAACTTGCATGAAAATCGGTAATCGCGAGATCGGCCCGGGAAAGCCCTGCTACGTGGTGGCGGAGCTCTCGGCGAACCACGGCCAGAACTTCGATCAGGCCGTGGCCCTGGTTCGCGCCATGCACGAATCGGGCGCCGACGCCGTCAAGGTGCAGACCTACACCGCGGACTCGCTCACCATCGACAGCCGGCAGCCGCCCTTCGTGGTGGGCGGCGGCACGCTCTGGGACGGACGCACCCTCCACGACCTGTACCGGGAAGCGGCCATGCCCTGGGACTGGCAGCCGAAGCTCCAGAAGATCACCCTCGACCTCGGCATGGACTTCTTCTCCACGCCCTTCGACGACGCAGCCGTGGCGTTCCTCGAGGACATGGGCGTGCCCTGCCACAAGGTGGCGTCCTTCGAGCTCATCGACCTGCCCCTGCTGCGCCGGGTGGCCGCCACCGGCAAGCCCGTCATCATGTCCACCGGCATGGCCACCCTCGAGGAAATCGACGAGGCGCTCGGCACGCTGCGGGCCGCGGGTTCGGGCCCGGTGGCGCTCCTGAAGTGCACGAGCGCGTACCCGGCGCCCGTCGAGGACATGCACCTCAGGACCATCCCGGACATGGCGCGGCGCTTCGGCGTGCCGGTCGGCCTCAGCGATCACACGCCCGGGCACACGGCTGCCGTCGTCGCGGTGGCCCTGGGGGCCTGCATCGTGGAGAAGCACTTCACCCTGTCCCGGTCCATGCCCGGTCCCGATTCGGCGTTTTCCATGGAGCCGGCGGAGTTCCGCGCGATGGTGGACGCCATCCGCCAGGCCGAGCTGGCCCTGGGAACGGTCAACTACCGGGTGTCGGCCAGGGAGGCCGCCAGCCGCGCACTGCGCCGCTCCCTCTTCGTCGTCGCCGACGTCCGGGCCGGCGAGGTGCTGACGCCGGAGAACGTCCGCTGCATCCGTCCCGGTCACGGCCTGCATCCCCGGCACCTCGGCGAAGTGCTGGGGCGGCGCGCGGCCCGGGACATCCCCGCCGGAACCCCGCTGGACTGGGAGTTGCTGGCACCGGCAGCCGCCAGCCAGCAGGCATGAGCGCCCTCGCGGTCATCCCCGCCCGCGGCGGCTCGAAGCGCGTGCCGCGCAAGAACATCCGCCCGTTCCTCGGCGAGCCCGTGATCGCGCGGGTGATCCGCACCGCGCGGAGTGCCGGGGTCTTCGCGGAGATCATGGTCTCCACCGACGACGCCGAGATTGCCGGCATCGCCAGGGCGGCGGGCGCCGAGGTTCCCTTCCTGCGCTCCGCTGCCACGTCGGGCGACCAGGCGACCACCCTGTCGGTGCTGCGCGAGGTCCTCGGGGACTACCGCACGCTGGGACGTTCCTTCGAGACCGTCTGCTGCCTGTACCCGACGGCAGTCCTCGTCCGGGCGGCGGACCTGGCCGCCGGCCTCGGTGCGCTCGAGGTCGATGCGGAGGCGGCCTGCGTGATGCCGGTGGTGGCGTTCGAGCACCCCGTGCAGCGGGGCTTCCGCATCCACGACGGCCGGGTGGGCCTGCTCAGTCCCGAGCACAGCCAGACCCGCACCCAGGACCTCGAACCGGTCTATCACGATGCGGGCCAGTGGTACTGGCTGCGCGCGGCGGCACTTGCCGATGACGGGTTCCGCATCCTCGGCGCGGCGACCGTGCCGGTCGTGCAGGACCGCCTCGGCGTGCAGGACATCGACAGCGAGCAGGACTGGCGGATGGCCGAGCTCAAGTATCAGCTGCTCGAGGGGAGGCGCGGGGCATGAACGAGTATCGGACACCCCAGGAACGGTTCTGGGCGGGCGAGTTCGGGGACGAGTACACCGAGCGGAACACGGGTCCGGCCTGGGTGGCCAGCAATCTCGCGCTCTTCGGCTCCATCCTGTCCAGGACCCGGTCGGTCGGCTCGGTACTCGAGCTCGGTGCCAATCGCGGCCTGAACCTGCTGGCTCTCCGCCAGCTGCTGCCGCGGGCGAGTTTCGCGGCAGTGGAGATCAATGCGCGGGCGGCCGAGGCCCTGCGGGAGATCCCGGGCCTCGAGGTGCACCAGGCCTCCCTGCTGGAGTTCCAGCCGGCCACCCCGAGCGATTTCGTCCTCATCAAGGGCGTGCTGATCCACCTGAATCCCGAGGTGCTTCCCGTCGCCTACGACCGCCTGTACGCCGCATCCGCGCGCTACGTGTGCGTGGTCGAGTACTACAACCCGTCACCGGTGACGATCACCTACCGTGGCCACAGCGACCGGCTCTTCAAGCGGGATTTCGCCGGCGAGCTGCGGGCCCGCCACACGGACCTCGCGTTGCTCGACTACGGCTTCGTCTACCGGGGTGACGCCAACTTCCCCCAGGATGACCTGACCTGGTTCCTCCTCGAGAAGAAGCCCGGCGCCAACCGGTAACCCCGTGGGACTGCGCAATTCAGCGGAAGAGCTGATGATCCGGGCGGCGGCCAGCGGCCTCGTGCCCTCGGCGTGGTTCGTGCGCCTGCCCGACCCGGCAACCCTGCCCGCCCGCACCGGCAGGCTGTCGGTCGAGATCGTCAGCCACTGCTGGCGCTACGCCCATCTCCTGGCATACCAGCTGAGCTCGCTGGTGAACTACCCGCCCCCGCAGCTCAGCGTGCGCATGACCGTGTTCCATGCGCCGGAGGACGAGGTGACGGTGCGCCTCCTGGACTTCTTCGGCGGGATCAGCGTGCCCGGCGTGTCGTGGAACTGGCAACCGATGGAACCGGCGAGACTCTTTCGCCGTTCCATCGGCCGCAACCTGGTGGCCCGCAGCACCGACGCGGACTGGGTCTGGTTCACCGACTGCGACATCGTGTTTCACGCGGGCTGCCTGGCCGGGCTCGGCACTGAATTGCAGGGACGCCGCGATCGCCTCGTCTATCCCCGCGACGAGCGGGTGACCGCCATGCTCGCCCAGGGCGACCCCATCCTGGGCAACACGGCCGCGAGCCCGCGGATCGTGGACATCGATCCCGCGAATTTCGAGCACCTGGCGGTTCCCCGCGCCACCGGCGCCTACCAGATCGTCCACGGCGACGTGGCGCGCCGGTTCGGCTATTGCGCCCAGCTCGCCTATTTCCAGCGACCGGCTTCCCGCTGGGCGAAGACCTACGAGGACCGGGCCTTCCGGTGGCTGATGGGCACCGAGGGCGTGCCCCTGGCGGTGCCGGGCGTGCATCGCATCCGCCACCTCGCCAAGGGCCGCTACGGGGACAACCGCGGCGAGGCGCTGGTCCGGGGCAGCATCCGGCGGGCCAAGGCGGCGCTGAAGGAGCAGTGGCGCGCGCTACGCAGTCCGTGAACGGGCCATCCGCCGCAACTGCAGGACGGTCTCGACCGCGCCGATGACCAGCAGCGAGTAGCCGAACAGCTCCAGGCCTTCCTCGACGAAGTTCTTGGCCACGCGCACGTAACCCTCGCCCAGTATCTGTCGCCAGAACGTCTGCATGCCGACGATCCTGGAAAAGACGAACACCGCCAGGAACCCGCCCACCAGCAGGCCGGCGCCGCGGCTGTCTTCGAAGGTGACGACCTCGTGCTGGAGGCGCTGCCACGAGCGCCACACGTGGACGATCAACCCGGCCATCAGCAGGGCGGCGAGCAGCTGCCAGGCACCGTCGAACACGAAGCGGTCGAGGAAGGAGTCCTGCTCCCGCACCGCGGCGACCGCGCCCACGTATGCAAGCGCGACGCACAGGTTGCGCCACTCGACCGAGATGCGGGACCCCCACCAGAACAGCAGGGCAGTCAGCGCCAGCAGCCCGCTTTGCATGTACTCTGTCGAGGACAACTCGCTGTAGTGGCTGGACGTGCCGAGCCGGTAGCCTTCCTCGGTGGCGGCCAGGGCCACGGCGGCCGTCCACAGGCAATACAGGAAGATCCGCAGCAGGATGCGTCCCATCTGGTGCTCCCGGTCGAAGTGCGGAAAGTATAGGAGAGGCCGTGTTACTGACCAACATCTGGTACATCGCCGAGTGCAGCGAAAACGTGACCGACAAGCCGGTCAGGTCGCGGATGCTCGGCCGGGACTTCGTCCTCTTCCGGGATACCGCCGGCAAGGTGCATTGCCTGAGCAACACCTGCTGCCACCGGGGCGCCAGCCTCTCCCAGGGCCAGTGCCAGGAAGACGGCACCGTGTCCTGCCCCTTCCACGGGTGGCGCTTCGGTGCCGACGGACGCTGCACGACCATTCCCTCGGCGGCCAGGCCGGCAGCGGACATTCCAGCAGCAGCCAGGGTGGACAGCTACCCCACCGAGGAACGGCACGGCTTCATCTGGGCGTTCCTCGGCGACCGGCCGGAGGAAGCCCACGCGCTCTTCGACATGCCGGAGGACACGGACCCGGCGTGGCGCAGGGTCTCCCATTCCGACACCTGGAAGGCCAACATCCACTGGATGAAGATGGTGGACCTGGACCAGGTGCACCTGCACATCGTGCACGGAATCCCACTGAACGAGGAAAACCCGAGCCGGCCTTCCGCCCACACGGTGGAACACATCGCCAGCGGCTTCCGTACCCACCTGGTATCACGGCCGCCACCGCGGGGCGGCTCATGGGGCCAGTTGCGCCAGGAGCGTGCGGAGGTCAACTCCCACCTGACGTTCTACGTGCCGGGCTTCACGCTCTACGGCAAGGTGGAAATCGCCAAAGGCTTCAGCAACGTCTTCTATTCCATGTCGACGCCCGTCGACGAGGAGAACACGAAACTCTACCTCGTGGCGTTCCGGAACTTCATGCTGGAGCCGGAGAAGGACAAGGATCACCTGGACCGCAACCTGCGCAACGTGTACCAGGACAAGGCCATCGCGGAGGGCCACTTTCCGAAGCGCGCGCCGGACGTGCCCGAGTGGCCCGTGATCAACGTCGACCGCGAGGACCTGCTGATGCAGGCCTACTGGCGGCTCATGCGCCAGCTGCGCGCAAGGGGCTGGCAGATCGACCGGCAGAAGCTCGACGAGCTGGACCGCAACGGCGATGCGCGCGTGATTCCCAGCCCGGGCCGGCGCGCGGATCCCGCCAGCTGGGTCTACGGAGTGGTCCCCCGGATCGCTCCAGGCGCTTAGGCTGCCCGGGGAGGTACACTAGGCGTGGCCATGCGCCGCGTGGCAACGTAACGAAGAGAGCGAGGCGGGCAATGACCAGCGCGAACCGGCCACAGGCCGGGAATCTGAGCGAGACCGGCGGAGCCAAGCGGCTGGCCGCCCTCAGGGATGCCCTCGCCCCCTTCCGCCGGCGGCGGACGGGCACGGCCGTCGGCCTGTTCGCCGGCGACATGCTGCTGCTCGCTGCAGGCCAGGCGCTGGTGGTCATCGGTCCCCACATGGCCCTGCGCGTCCTCGGCTCCTTCATCACCTGGCTCGCCATCGTCCGGCTGTTCCTGATCGGCCACGACGCCTGCCACGGCGCACTCACCGACAGCGACCGCCTCAACAGCGTCCTCGGCCGGCTGGCCTTCCTGCCCTCGCTGACGCCCTTCTCCCTCTGGCACGTCGGCCACAACGTGGTGCACCACGGGTTCAACAACCTGCGGGGCCGGGATTTCGTCTGGGAGCCCAAGTCACCCGAGGACTACCGGGAGCTGCCGCGCTGGCGGCGCGCGCTGGAGCGCCTGTACCGGAGCGCTGCGGGCCCGGCGCCCTACTACTTCCTGGAGATCTGGTGGAAACGCCTCTACTTCCCCGGGCTCGCGCGGTTGAAGACCCGGCGCTGGCAGTTCGTGGCCGACTGCACGGCGGTGACCGTCGTGGGAATCGCGTGGATCGGCACCCTCGCCTGGTTCGCTGGCCAGGGCGGCGTGTCCGCCGGGGTGCTGGTGGGACTCGGAGTGCTCCTCCCCTTCGTCCTCTGGATCTGGACCGTGGGCCTCGTGATCTATCTGCATCACACCGCGCCGGACCTGAAGTGGTTCGACGACCGGCGCGACTGGCTGAAGGCGGCGGCGCAGGCAACGGCAACCCGGCACCTGACGCTGCCGCCGCTCCTGGAGTCGCTGCTCCACCAGATCATGGCCCATCCCGTGCATCACCTGGACGGCACGATCCCCTGCTACCACCTCAAGGCGGCCCAGCGCCGGCTGATGGAGATGCTGCCGGAGATCCGGCCGGTGCGGCTTACCTGGCGCTACTACCGGGAGTGCATCCGGATCTGCAAGACCTATGACTTCTCCGCGGGCGCGTGGCGGCCCTTCTGGCCGGCTGGCGAGGCCGCGACCGCTGCCGCCTAGTCGTTGGCACGAGCCCGCGGATGAGCAAGGCATTCACCCGCGAAACCGACGAGGACGAAGGGGCCGACGACGATCCCCGGGAGCGCGCGAGCGCCCTGCCCCCCGGTACGAAGAACTACATCACGCCCGCCGGTTTGCAGCGCCTGAAGGATGAGCTGCACCACCTGCTGCACACGGAGCGCCCGGCCGTGACCGCCGTGGTGTCCTGGGCGGCCGGCAACGGCGATCGCAGCGAAAATGCCGACTACCAGTACGGCAAGCGCCGCCTCCGGGAAATCGACCGGCGCATCCGCTTCCTCACCCGCCGCGTGGACCTCGCCGAAGCCATCGACCCCGCCCAGCCGCGCGACGCCCGGACCGCCGGCCAGGTGTTCTTCGGCGCCACGGTGCGTTACGCGGCCGGGAATGGCGAGGAGCGTGAGGTCACCATCGTCGGGATCGACGAGAGCGACCACCGCCGGAAGCACATCAGCTGGATCTCGCCGCTCGCCCGGGCACTGATGAAAGCGCGAGCCGGCGACACCGTGACCCTCCACGCGCCGGGCGGCACGGAGGAACTGGAGGTCCTGGACGTGCGCTACGCACGCGTCGACGTGGAGCCCTTCGCGCCCGCCTAGTGCGGCTCCGGCGGAACCTCGGTGATCGTCGGTACGAAGCGGCCGGTACGGACCCGCCAGACCTGCACGAGGGTCATGCCCGCCGCGGCGAGCATTCCGGCCCCGAGCGCCACCTGGGTGTGCAAGGGGAGCAGGTCGGCCCTGGCGCCGAACAGGAGCCCGGCGAGGCCGATCCAGGCCAGCGTCGGGAACACCGAGCAGAAACCGGCCGCCACGGCGAGGCCGCAGGAGGCAAGCAGGCCGGCCGTCAGCGCCCAGGCGGCGAACGAGGCACTACCGGCCTGCACCGCGCCGCCCGTGAAAAGCCCGCACAGCATCAGCACCAGCACGGCGGGAATCGCCGGCTGCGGGCGGCTGTTGGCCGTGATCGTCTCCAGTGGTGTTCGCGGGGGCCGCGGCATGGCTACCGGGAACCTACCATGGACATGATCTTGGTCACATCCAGCGTGCGGGCCTGCTGCTGGATCTGGGGCAGGTACTGCTGCTGGAGGGCCTGGCCGCGGCCAGTCAGCTCGCCGAACGCCTGCTGCAGCATCGCCGTGCTCATCACCCGGCCTCCGGCGTAGTAGCGCTTCGCCACCTGCCCCAGGGCGTAGGTGGTGGCGAACGAGAAGGCGGCGCTTGTGGCGGCTTTCCCGACCGACTTGCCCAGCCCCCCCGCAGCCTTGCCGAGCAGTCCACCGATCAGCTTCCGGCCGATGCCCTCCAGGTACTGGCCGGTAAGGCCGACGCCGAGCGTCGCCAGCAGGTCCTTGACGTGGCCCCGGTCGAGCTCGAAGCCGTAGGCCGTGCCGATCCGGTAGACCAGCCGCATCTGCAACGGAATGATCGCCAGCGATGCCATCGACTGGGGCAGCAGTTCCAGCGCCCCGTTCAGGATCGACGCATTCAGGATGTCCCGGTCAAGCCCGGCATCGGTCGCCTCCCCTGTCGCGGGCACATCGGGCACCTGCACGGCCGCCGCCTGCAGCGGCGCCGAGGCCAGTGCATCGGCTTCGACGGCCGCCGCGGCCATCGCCGGACGGGCAAGGCTGAGGGCGGCGCCGAGTCGCTCGAGGAAGCGCGTCTCGGCCTCGTTGCGCAGGCCATCGGCGTCGCAGACACCGATGGCGATCTCGTAGGCCAGCTGGCGCAGGGCCGGCGTCCCGAGCGCGGCGGCACAGGTTGCCACATCCATCCTGCCGAGCAGGACGTCCTGGTAGATCGCGGCGACGTTCAGCTCGCCACCCAGCGATCCGGCGACGCGCCGCACCTCCTCCCGCTCCCGGTCGTCCTTGGCGGCGTCCGCAAAGGCCGCCAGCATCGCAATGCCGAGTAGTGATTTCTGCTCTTCCGGGTTCATGCCAGCGTTGCCCTGCCCAACGTGCCAAAGGGCAGGCATTATTCAGCAAGCTAGGCGGTGCGATGCGGCAGCCCGGACTGGCCGCAGCTACTGCGACGGGGGATCACTCACCGCAAGGTTGTCGGTGCCCCGGTTGTCGGCGATGCCACCGATGCGCCATCCGTCCGCGGTCTTCACCAGCAGGTACAGCTCGCTGAAGCTGGCCTGGTTGGTCTTCCCGCCGCGCTCGACGGTTTCCGTGGCCACCTGCGCCCAGACGGTGGCGAGGTCGCCATCCACGCGGGTGTCGAGAATCTTCGGCACCCGCCGGTAGGTGGTGGTGACGGCGAACAGCACGGGACCGATCTGGTTCCAGTGCGTCCTGAGGTCGCTCGTGATGCCTCCCTGGCCCGCGGTGACGCCCGCGTGGGCGGCGCGCAGCGTGAACTGGACGGAGCCTGCGGCCAGCAGCGCGGTCGCATCCTGCAGCTTCCGGGCCGTGAGGGCCCGGTTGAAGGCCTGCACCACTTCAGCGGGCTCCGCCTTCGCCGGTGCGGCGCCCGCCGCGCCCGCAACCTGGGCCAGCGCAACGGTGAACATCATTGCAACGATGATCGGCTTCACGAGACCACACTCCATGCCGCGGGAATCCACGGCGGGACCCCACCGTAGACCGGGCGCGGCGCGCCCGCTGTAGGGAATTGTCCCTAGCCGCCGGCCGGTGCGGCGCGGTCGAGGAATTCACAGAGCGTGGTGCCCGCGGTCACCCCCGCGATCGCGGTGTCGACGCTCCCGGCCACCTCGTTCACGGGTCCCGACCACGCGGGCTGGACCAGCCCGCTGGTCTCGCAGCCACCGCGGACGGCAGCCAGGACGTCGCCGAGGGTGATGTGCGACAGGTCGCGCCCGGGTACCAGCGTCTCGTCCTGGATCGCGCTGATCAGCCCCGCGGCCTCGAGCTCGGCGATCACCGGGCCGACGGTCAGGCCAGGCAGGTTGATCGCGGCGGAGATGCCGGCCGTGGTGCACGGCCCGTCGCCGCCCCGGAAAGCGAGGCCGACCAGGTACATGACGTTCAGGGCAATGCGTTCGCGCAGGCCGTTCGACATCCGCGGCTCCCGGCGGCCCAGGCGGAGCGCCGCCGGATTCTGGACGTAGAAGGCGATCTGGGCGCCGACCAGCAGTATCAGCCAGCTGACGTAGAGCCACATCAGGGCCGATATCGCCACGGCGAAGGTGCTGTAGATCGCATTCCTCGCCCCGGAGAACGCGACGATCGAGGCGAACGCTTCGCCGACCAGCGACCAGGCGAACCCGGCGATCACGCCGCCCGTCGCGGCGGCGCGGAGTCGCACGGGGGCATTGGGCAGGAACTTGTACAGGAACGTGAACACGGCGATCACGAGCGCATAGGGCAGCACCTGGCCGGACAGGACCATCACCGTGCCGAAGGGCTCGATCGCCACGATCCGCTGCACGAGCGAGTCGCTCGTGACCGAGGCGATCAGGCCCATCGCGACGGTCATCGCCACAGGGCCGATGAGCAGCACGGTCACGTACTCCGTCATGCGGCGGGCCAGGCTGCGGGGTCGCGTCACGTGCCAGACGTAGTTGAAGCTCTCCTCGACCTTCTGGACCATGGCGATCGCGGTGTAGATGAAGAATGCCAGGGCCAGCGAGCCGAGCACGCCGCCCTCCACGCTGTCGACGGCGTGGATCACCCCGTCCGTGATCTCGGCCCCCTTCGGGCCCAGGGGCTCCAGCAGCCGGTAGAGCTCCGGCTTGAGGCTGTTGTGGACACCGAACACCTTGATCAGCGAAAAGCTGAAGGCGAGCAGCGGCACGACCGACAGCAGGGTGATGTAGACGAGGCTCATCGCCCGGAGCGTCAGCTGCCCGGCGACGAGGTCGCGGATCAGGGCGTACAGGTGCTGGCCGACGCGGCACGCGAGCCGCACGATCACCGGCCGGCCGGCCAGGTCAGGTGGCCACAGCGCGCCGCGAACAACCGCTGCGAAGGGTGTCACAGTGGCCCGAGTATACGCGGGCCACGGGGTGTGGCCCGGTTACCCGGCCGACGCCGGCCGCAGCGGGACGGCCTGGTGCACCCAGTTGGTCGGGTCCGCCCGGCGCGCGGGCGACGGGATCACCAGCACGTGTTCCCTGGAGAGCGCGTCGAAGCGCTCCTGGTCGATCTCGTAGCCCTGCTTCGCCCACTTGAAGACGCGCTTGCGGAATGCCAGCTCCATGCCGTCGGTCTCCGTGAGGAATTCCTCCGCCAGGGACGGCGGGGTGCGCTGGGGCTTCACCGATTCCACCACCCAGAGGTCTTCCTTGACGGCCTGCAGGATGCCGGCCATGCGCTCGGCATCGTACTCAGGCTCGCGCAGGTAGTTGCGGGCCTGCCAGCCGATGGCCCTGCTGCGGCCCTGGTCGATCGGCGTCCGGGCCGTGAAGTTGATCTGGCTCATGCCTTCCCGGAAGGTCGGCTGGATCCGGTGGCAGAGGCCGACCAGGCTGAACTCCAGGGAGACCTGGGTGGAACTGCGCTCGGCCCCGAGCAGCCTGGCGATCTCGCCGCTCTTCTGGTCGAGCTTGGGCGCGGGTTTTACCCGGCTCACCCGCGCGCCCCACTCCTTCTCCTCGATCGGCTGGGTCTCGAGGCGCGGGTTGCGCCTGCTGCCGAAGGCCCGGTGGACGAAGTTGGTGTGGGCGGTGTCGAGGGAATTCTCCTCGAAGCGCACCCAGTTGGCCTGGGCCTCGAACTGGTACGGGATCCGGTGCCAGTTCACCGGATCGTCGAATTCGGGGAACAGGTCGGGAACCGCCGGCCGCTCGTTCTCGGGCAGATCGCCGAGGAAGGCCCAGACCCAGCCGTACTTCTCCATGGTCGGGTAGCTGTCCACCCGGACCCGCTTCGGGATCCGCGTGTCCGGCCCCAGCGCCGGGATGTGGGCGCAGGCGCCGTCGGCCCCGAACTCCCAGCCGTGATAGGGACAGACCACGCGCCCTGCGCAGACTCCGCCCCGGGCAAGGGACGCGCCCCGGTGGCAACAGACGTCGCTCAGGCACACCGCCTTGCCGGCGTCGTCCCGCATGAGCACGAAGTCGCAGCCGAGCATGCGGACGCCGAAGGGCTTGTCCCGCGTGATCTCGGCGGACGTCGCGGCCACGTACCAGTTGTTGATGAGCATGTCGCACACCTCCGTCTTTTCCCGGAGGGTAACGACTGTCCGGCCGCGCAGAATTCGTGGAACTACGTAGGCGCCGGGCCCGGGGTCCGGTTGCGGGTCCGGGGCAGCAGCGCCGCGTGCAGCACGGCCGTGGCGGCCAGCGCGCTCAGGAAGGCCGGCGCGACGCCCGCGCGGGGCAGCAGCAGGGCCAGTACCAGGGCGAATGCGGCCACGGACCACATCCCGCGGCACATGCCCGCCAGGAAGCGCACCGCCGAATCCCGGCCGTGAAGCGCCTGACTGAAGCTCGCCACGATGGAGGCAACGAGCGGAAAGATCGCGGCATAACCGGCCAGCCGGGCGCCGTAGGCGGCGGCCAGCGCGCTCGTCACAAAGGTGAGCAGCACGCCGACCAGCATCCGGGCAGGCAGCTCCAGCCGGTTCGGCCTCTGGGGCGGCGCCGGGCCGGGCGGCGGCCGGACCAGCGCCATGGCGAGGGCAAGCCCCGTGGCGCCGATGACGGCGGATGCGCCGAGACCGGCCGGCGCGCGGGTCAGCGCGGCGACGGCGAGCGCCCAGCCGAGGTATCCCAGGAGGACGGTCTGCCACCAGCGGAACCGGGCGCTCAGCCACGCATAGAGGGTCACGAACAGCATCGTGGGCGCAATGCCAGCCACGGCGGCCGCCGCGGCCCGCGATCCGAAGGCGGCCCCCTGCTCCAGGGTCACGACCAGCAGCACGGGGCCGGCAACGATCGGGAAGCTGGCCAGCCAGCCGGCGACGCCCGCCCCCCAACGGCGAGCGGCCAGCGTCACCATCGCCAGCAGGGACGGCACCAGCAGCAGCTTGATGACCAGGATCAGCAACGCGGCATCCCCATACGTACAGACCACACACGACGAACTGACCATTTCCCGGCCTTCAGGCCTATGATGAGGCTTGGAAGGAAGGGACCCAATGGGCAAGTCGGTGCGTAGGCACCGCGCTTTCAGGAGAGAGATCACATGCCGGACTTGAGTGCGGTTCGCGACCAGCTGCTGAAACGCCAGGCGGAGCTCCGCAACCGCACGGAGCGCGCGAATTCGGACCTGCGCCACGAGCGGGACCCGCTGGCCGCCGATTTCGCCGACCAGGCCATCCAGCGCAGCAATGACGAGGTGCTGGCTGCCATCAGTGACTCCGCCCAGGGGGAACTGAACCAGATCAGCGTGGCCCTCCGGCGCCTCGACGCGGGGCAGTACACCACCTGCGCCGCCTGCGGCGCCGAGATCCCGGCAGGGCGCCTCAAGTCCGTGCCGTACACCGATCGCTGCGCCACCTGCGCGGCCTGAACAGCGAGCAACCTCAACCCAGGGAGAAGTCATCATGACCCGTCACACTGCCCCGATACGCATTGGCGTCCTGGCTGGCCTGCTGGGCCTCGCGATGTCCCTGACCGTGCAGACCGCCACCGCGGCCACCGGTCCGGAGATCGACGCGAAGGTCAAGGCCGCGCTGGACCGGCTGCACACCGAGGTCAAGGGCTCCGACGCCGTGACCGGCAAGGCTGCCGGCGTGCTGGTCTTTCCGGAGGTCCTGAAGGCCGGCTTCGTCATCGCCGGCGAGGGTGGCGAAGGCGCCCTGCGGGTAGGCGGCAGTACCACGGGCTACTTCACGATCTTCTCCGGTTCCGTGGGCCTGCAGGCGGGCGGCCAGAAGCGCGACATCATCATTGCGTTCATGGATCAGGCCAGCCTGAAGAAGTTCGAGGCCAGCGACGGCTGGAAGGCCGGCGTGGACGGCTCCGTTGCACTGATCGACATGGGTGCCGGAGCGAACGTCGACGTGACCAAGATCAAGGAGCCCATCGTGGGCTTCGTCGTCGGCCAGAAGGGCCTGATGGCGGGAGTATCGGTGGACGGCTCGAAGATCACCCGGGTCAAGAAGTAGCGGCAGCGGCAGTCTGGCTGCCAGGCGGCGTCATGGCGTCTTCCCGGCGCGCGGCCGCGTGAGTATGGGCCAGTACACGACGACGAACAGGCCGAATGCGGCCAGCCAGCCCGCCGCCGCGACGTTGATCAGAGCCAGGTAGGACTGGGGCGCCAGCGGGCTCAGGATGCGGACGATCACGCCGGCGCTGAGGACGACGTAGGCCATCGTCGTGAGGGGTGCGGCCACCAGGGCCCGGCCGGTGTGGCCGAGCGCCACGCGGGTCGCGACAGCGAGGATCATCGTGCCGATGCCGCCCATGGTCAGCGCGTGGAGGGCGGCAGAGCGCGGCAGGGGCAGCCCGAGGGCAGTGAGCCCGAGCAGCAGGTAACCGGCCGGCAGCCACGCATACGCCACGTGCAGGATGAGAACCAGCGGCTCGCCAGTGGTGGCGAGCCCGCGCCAGCCCGCGAGCCTGATCGCATGCAGTGCCGCCGCGGCCAGTGCGGTGGCCGCAACCAGCCTGTCCGGCGCGCCGATGCCATCGGCAACCCCCGCCATCAGGACCGCAGGGATGATCAGCGCCTCGACCCGGGGCCGCGGGCGCGGCAGGCGCGCATCGCCGCGCATCCTCAGCCAGTTGCCCGTGAAGCTCGGAATGATGCGGCCGCCGATGACGGTGATGAGGACGAGCAGCCCGTGCGCGGTCAGGTTGAGAGCGATCATCTCTGCACCCGCCCAGGCACCCGACCGCCCCAGGTGGAATACGACGTCGAGCAGGGCGAACGCCGTCACGACGCCGACGATGCCGAAGTTCCGCCGGCTGCCGCCGGCCACGACCTCCCGGGCCGCGATTGCCGCGAGGAGCACGGGAAATGCCAGGTCGGCGAGCGCAACCGGCAAGGCGGGCAGCCGCGCCGCGAGGAGCATCACGACGCGGCCGGCCAGCCAGGCCACCACCAGGGTGCCAAGGAGCGGACCGGCCACCGGCGGACGACCGGTCCACGTCGCCACGGCGGTCAGCAGGAAGCCCGCGATCGCCGCGCCGGCGAAGCCGAACAGCATCTCGTGGGCATGCCAGGCCACCGGATCCGGTGCGGCGGGCGCAAAGTCCCAGGCGTGCAGGATCGCCAGCCAGGCGAGGACGGCGGCGATCCCGAACAGGGCCGCCCCGAGAAAGAAGGGGCGAAAGGCGTAACTCAGGACTGTCCAGTGTGACCCATGCATGGCGCTCGCGTGCTCCGGCAGCGGAGCGCCATCCTACCGCGCAAGCCGCTGCCAGGGGCCCGCGCGGAGAAGCCTCGGGCTACGGGAGCCGGTCGAGCACGAGGACCCAGTCGGTCTTGCCGCGGGAATTGTTGCCGGCAGGCCGGAGGGTCCGGGAGCCCGTCGCCACGAACGGCGATCCGGCAGCGTTCGTAAAGCTGCCGCTCGTGGGGTCGTACCAGCGCGCCCGTACCTGCGCACCGGCGAGCGAGCCGATGTCCACGGTGAGGTCCCGGATGTCCCTGGTGTAGATGATCGCGAAGCTCCGGTCCGCCGCCCGGGCGGCAGCTGCCCGGGCGGCTCCAGTCCCCACGCCGCCGGTCAGGAAGGCATTCGAAAAGTCCGGCTCCAGGGTCCACCATGCATAGCTCTCGAGCAGCGTCCGCAGGTGGACCAGCGTGCTCGCGCCCTCAGTGTTCAGCTGTGACGACCACACGCCAGGCACGAAGGGCCAGATCGACTTCTGGCCTGCCACCTGCCCGGCCGCCCCGGACAGCACCGCCTGCCAGGCCTGCTGCCGGGTCTCGGTCGGGCTGGCCGATTCGTCCTCGTAGGCGGCCTCGATCAGGAAATAGGGCATGGTCGATGCGTTGTATTCGCCCTGGGCTTCGGCGATCACCGTGTCTTTGGCCGCGTAGATGTTGTTCACGTCCAGCCACGGTTCCGTCGCCCCTGCCCAGCCCAGGGCGGACGTGCCGCGCGAACCGTGAAAGGTGTGGAGTGACCTGGTCTCCACGTCCAGGATGCCGTTGACGACGGCTCGCAGGCGCGCCCGGTCCGGCGGGTTGTAGTCGCCGCCGTGGACCCAGAGGATGTTGTCGTAGGCGCGAAAACGATTGGCGACATACTGGCCGTAGGCGCGGAGCGCGGTGTTGCCCGCCCGTCCCATGGCCGGGTACCAGCCGGTCTCGCGACCTGCATAACCCATGTAGGACGGCGTCAGGAGCACGAGCATGCCCCGCTGCCGGGCCTGGGCGATGACGTATTCGGCGTGGCTGAAATAGGCTTCCACCGCCGGTGAGAACTCGCCGCCGGCAGTGAACGGGTAGTCGCCGTAGATGTTCGCCGGCTGGTTGACGGAGTTGTTCCGTTCGATCAACTCGACGAGCAGCGTGTTGAATCCCTTGGCGTGGCGGTCGTCCAGGTATTGCACGACCTCCTCGCGGGTGAGGTTGGTGATCAGCAGCCAGGGGGAGTCGCCCTGCACCAGGAATGGCTGCCCCTGGGCATCCACCAGGTAGCGCTTGCCCGCCTCCACGCGGAGCGGGAAGCGCGATGTGTCGGCGCCGGTGACGGCAACGGTGGCGGAACTGGTGGCGGAGCCACCGATCCCGGTGCACGTCAGGCTGAAGGTGGTGGTGGCGCCCAGCGGGCCCGTGCTCGCCGAGCCACTCGTTGGGCGGCCGCCCGACCAGCCGCCGGAGGCCGTGCAGCCGGTGGCGTTCGTGCTGCTCCACGTGAGGGTCGAGGACGCGCCGCTGGTGACCGCCGCGGGGTTGCCGGAGAGGGCCACGGCCGTCGGCGATTCGCTCAGGGTCCTGAACAGGTTGCTGTCCTGGGCGTTGACCGCGCCGTTGCAGTTGAGGTCGGCCGGGTTGTAGCCCGGCGCCTCGCTGGGCTGGCCCAGCTGGAGACGGAACAGCACCGTGTCCTGGGCGTTGACGGTCCCGTTGTTGTTCAGGTCGACGTCGCAGTGGTTGCCCTGGCCGTCGCCATCCGAGTCGCACTGCTCGGCGTTGGGCTCCGTTGGGCAGTTGTCCTGCAGGTCCGGCACGGCGTCGCCATCCGCGTCGCCCGGGGCTGCTCTGGCCGTGCCGCTGGCCAGGCCGATCAGCAGGAGGAGTAGCGAGCTGGCCAGCGCCGATCGTCGCGTGCTGCTATTCATGGCCCAACGATGGCCTCCGGGAGGACCGTGGTCTGTAGTCCGCGGGCTCGCACGGGAGTCGGCCTTTGCTGACATTGGCATTGGCAGCAGCATGGCAGGCCGAAACCTGCCCGCAGCTGAACGGGCACGACATGCTGCAACAGGGCAAGCTCGGTGAGCACGCCCGCGAAGCCGAGCCCGTCGCCGACTGGGAGAGCTACTGGGCGTCGCTGACCTTCGCCGTGGCGGGCCTCGCGCGCGTGGCACCGAAGAGCGTCGCCGAGATGTCGGCCGGCCTGGCCAGGCGACGTATCCTGCCGAACTGTTCCACCGCCTGCGGATAGTGCCGCCCCAGGTGCAGCAGCCACTGCTTGAGCCGCCCGTGCCGGTACCGCTCTGGCAGCTGCACCCCGACCGCGTGCCAGAAGTGCCGGAGCAGCTGCTCCACCTCGGGCCATGGGAGGCCCTCATCGCGCCGCCCGCGGATCATCCGGGCCAACGCCGGGTTGGCGACCGCCCCGCGCCCGACCATGAGGTCCGCGCACCCGGAGACCTCGCGGCAACGACGGGCATCTTCAACATCCCAGATCTCGCCGTTGGCGATCACCGGGATACGGACGTGCCCGCGGATCCGCGCGATCCACTCCCAGTAGGCCGGCGGCCGGTAGCCGTCCGCCCGGGTGCGGGCGTGCACGACGATCTCCGCCGCCCCGCCGTCGGCGAGCGCGGCGGCGCACTCCAGTGCGGCATGGGGCGTATCGAAACCCAGGCGCATCTTGGCCGTGACGGGTATCGCCGGCGGCACGGCGGAGCGCACGGCGCGGACGATGTCCCGCATCAGCGCGGGCTGCTTGAGCAGGGCTGCGCCGCCGCCGTGGCGATTGACGAGCTTCGCTGGGCAACCGAAATTGAGGTCGATTCCCGGTGCCCCCAGGTCGGCGGCCCGCGCGGCGTTCTCCGCCAGGCAGGCGGGATCCGAGCCCAGGAACTGCACCCGCACCGGCACGCCCGATGGGGTGCGGCCGTCATGCCGGAGTTCCGGGACCACGCGGTGGAAGCGGTCCTCCGGCAGCAGGGCATTGGTCACGCGGATGAACTCGGTGACGCAGGCATCAATGCCGCTGGCGCCCGGACTGCCCGCCTCCCCCGCCACCGGCCGCGTCAGCGTGTCCCGAAGCAGGTGGTCGAGGAGGCCCTCCATCGGGGCAAGCAGGATGCGCATAGGGGCACCAGTCCGGGCCACGGCGGCCAATCTACTTCGCCACCGCCTTTACCTGTGCCCCGGCGCCGGGCAGAAGCGGCACGGAGTCGACGACCCAGCTTTTGGACTTGCGCCGTTCCGGGCACGGGATGGCGTAGGCGACGCGGCCTTCGTCCTGGAGCAGTTTCCTGACGTCGATGCGCCAGCCCTTGGCCTCCCATTCCTTCAGGAACTCGCGATAGCGCGCGATGGGCTGATCGCCGTCGACGAACAGTTCCTTCGTGTTCATCCGCGGCGTCACGTGCGGCTGCATCGCTTCCAGGATGTCGCGATCCTGGAAGCCGACGACCTGATTGCGCTCCATCATGCGAGCGTCGTGCTCGGGCTCGAGCATGAAGTTGCGCATGTTGATGAGCCAGCTTCTCGACTTCGTGTCGTCGATTGGCGACTTGAAGCCGTACTGGTGGATTGACATCGCCGGCGTCGGATGGATGTGCGTCCATACGCAGTTGACGGCGTGGTGGCCCGTCGAGCCTTCGATGACCGCGTTTTCCGTGCGACCCGAGACCTCGCGCATCTTGTGATCGGGGAGGGGCGGCGCGAGACGCCTGTTCGAAATGCCGGAGCCCCATTCCCGGAGAATGGGCTTCCTCTCTCCCAGCTTGTAGTCCGCGCGCGCGCCGGAAAAACCGTGGGTCGGATGGACAAACTCGTTATGGGCCACGTCGAGGCCGTTCTCCACCGAGCGCTTGTAGTCGTAATTGAACTGCCATTCCTGAAGGGTTGCGCGCCAGCCCGGCTGCCCGTATTCGGGGATCTCCATGATGGGCGGGCGCTGTTCTTCGGGCAGGTCGCCCAGGAACGCGAAGATGAGGCCGTACTTCTCGACCGTGGGATAGGCATCGATCTTCGCCCGCGACGGGATCCTGGCGTCCTTGTCCATGGAGGGAATGCGCACGCAGCGGCCGTCGCCGTTGAATTGCCAGCCATGATAGGGGCACTCGACGTTGTCGCCCTTGACCCTGCCGTTCGCCAGACAGCCGCCGCGATGAACACACACGTTGCTCATTACGTGCGGCACACCGTTGGAATCGCGGTAGAGCACGAGGTCGACGCCCAGGATACGCACCTGGCGCGGCTGGTCCTTGATGCCGTCGGCCTTCAGGACCGGGTACCAGAAATTGATGAACATGGTGATCCGTCCTTTCCGGCGAAGAGTCTAGGCCGTAGCGGCCATATCTATCAAATGATCAAAACTCCGGCACCCGTCACCTGGGTCGATGCCAGCGCGCCATGAAGTCCGTACGGTATCATCCCGACAGGTCACCGCCAGGCACATTCAACGGCATGAAGCGCATCGCCAACCGCGTCTGGCGCGTAGCGCGCCTCCCCGCGTCGGGCGAGCCCGTCAGCCCGGAACTGTTTCAACTGGGCGACGAGGCCGTGCCCGAGCCCGGCCCCGGCGAGTTCCTGGTCCGCACAGTGTGCCTGGCGCCTGGTCCTGCGCAGCGCGCCTACCTGCTGCGCGCGGCCCGCACCGGCGTCGCCGACGCGCTGCGTCCCGGCGACGTGATGCGTGGCCGCGGCGTGGGCCAGGTCATCCGCTCGCGCGCGGAAGAGTTCGCCGAAGGCGACATCGTCGTGGCTTCCCTCGGCTGGCAGGACTACTCCCTGCAAAAAAGCGGCGGCGGGGACTTTGTCTTCAGTACGCGTCGGATCGCGCCCGACATGCGGCCACTGTCGCTGGCGCTCGGCGTTCTGGGCCAGGCTGGGGTTACGGCCTATTTCGGGCTGCTCGATGCCGCCGCTATGAAAGCCGGTGACAGCGTGCTCGTCTCCGCGGCGGCCGGCGGCGTCGGCTCCGTGGCCGGGCAGATTGCGCGGATCTCGGGCGCGCGCCGCACCGTGGGTCTCGCCGGCTCCGCCGCCAAGTGCGACTGGCTCGTGCGCGAGCTCGGCTACGACGCGGCGATCAACTACCGCGAGGCGGGCCTCGGACAGCGCCTGGCGGAAGAGTTTCCCGACGGCATCGACGTGTTTTTCGACAACGTCGGGGGCGAGGTGCTCGACGCGGGCCTGGCCCATCTCGCGCCGCAGGCCCGGATCCTGATCTGCGGGTTCATCGCCACCCAGTATCAGGCGCAGGTGGCGCCCGGGCCGTCGAACTACATGAACCTGCTGTACCGGCGCGCGACGATGCGTGGCTACGTGTGGTTCGACTACTGGGATCGCTACGCAGAAGCCGAAGCACGGTTGACCAGCTGGTTCCGCGACGGCGTTCTGCACAACTGCGAAGAGGTGACCGCAGGGCTCGAAACCATGCCGGACTGCCTCGCAAGCCTGTTCGAGGGCAGGAACCGCGGCATCAGGATCTGCCGCGTGGCGCCGGATCCCTGCACTTAGCGCTCGACCCTCAGGAACCGCGTCGGCGTCGTGCCGCCGGGCGTGTCGATCCAGCCCTTCACGCGCGGCGAAACCAGGCGACGGCCGACGTAGTAGTAGATCGGGATCACGGGGTTCTCGCTCATCAGCAGCGTCTCGGCCTCGCGCAGGACGGTGGCGCGCGCGGCGGGATCGCGGATATGGTTGGAGCGATCGAGCAGCGCGTCGAACTGCGCGTTCTTCCAGCCGGGCCAGTTGTTGGGATTTCCGCTTTCCAGCAGCTGCAGGAAAACATAGGCGTCGCCGAAGGACCCGAAGTAGCTCCAGCGGGCGACGTCGTAGTTCATCGTGCGGATGCGGCTGGTGAGAGCGCCGAAGTCGAGATTGGTAATCTCCGCCCTGACGCCGATCGCCCGCCACATGCCGGCGACGGCCACCATGATCTTGCGGTTCTCCTCCTGGGTGTCGTAGAGGAGCGGCACGGTGAGCGGCCGGTCGGGCCCGAACCCGGCCTCTTTGAGCAATTCGCGGGCTCGCGCCTGGCGCTGCGCCAGCGGCTCGGCGTCCTCGGCCTTCTTGGCGCCGCCGGTGAAGCCGTCGAAGTCCGGCGGCACGAACGACCAGGCCGGCTTCACCCCGGTGCGCAATAGCCTGTCGGTGATGGCCTCGCGATCGATGGCGATCGACAACGCCCGGCGCACGCGCGGGTCGCCGAACGGCTCGCGCGTCGTGTTCACCGTCAGGAAATAGGAACCGAGGATGGGCACGATGCGCAGCGCGTCGGGAATGTTCGCCCGGATCCACTCGATCTCGTCAGGCGGGAAATTGAGGACGATGTCGAGCTCGCCCGCCCGGAATCGCCGTAGCGACGTGCCCAGATCCTGGGTCGGATGCCAGTAGACCTCATCGATCGCAACCGAAGCGTTGTCGAAGAACTGCGGGTTGCGGACGAGACGGATGTAATTCTGGGGTACGCGCTCGGCGAGCACGTAGGGGCCGTTACCGACCATGCGACCGGGCCGCGTCCACTCGCGCCCGTGTTGCTCGATGACGTGGCGTGGCACCGGGGCGACCTGAACGTTGGCCAGCATCTGCAGCAGATAGGGTACCGGGTGCTCCAGGCGCATGACGAAGACGCGGGGCTCGGGCGCTGCGACGCCGAGCGTTTCCGGCGGCGCGCCCTCCCGGAACACGGCTCGGGCGCCCTCGATGAAGAAGAACAAGCCGGAGAGGACCGAGCCCGTGGCCGGCGTCATGAGCCGGCGGAACGAGTAGACGAAGTCCTCGGCGTCGAGCGGCCGCCCGTCGGACCAGCGCAGGTTCTCACGCAGTCGGAACGTGTAGGTGCGGCCGTCCTCGCTGATAGTCCAGCTCTCGGCGGAGCCGGGCATCGGCCGCGCCTCGGCGTTGCGCACCAGGAGCCCGGTAAACAGATCGGTGAGCACCGGGGCTGCGAGCGAGCCGGCCCCGATGGTGGGGTCCAGCGAGGGTGGCTCGGCTGCCGTACCCTGGTGCAGCACCATGGGCTCCGCCGCGGCAGTGCAAGCGCCGAGGGCGACCAGGGCAGCCACGGTGGCTAGATGTATCATGGCAATCTCTGTGCTTCCATCCTGCCGCAAGGATACGACGTCGTGGCGAAGGACGGTAATTCCCGGGAGTTCCCGACGGCCACCCACTGGGGCGCCTACCGCGCCGAGGTGCGGGACGGGCGCGTCGTCGCCCTGCATCCCTTTGCGGCAGATCCCGATCCCTCGCCGATCGGGGCATCTTATCCGGGCGCGCTGACCGACGCGCTGCGCATCCCGCGGCCGATGATCCGCCGCGGCTGGCTGGAGCGCGGGCCGCGGCTCGGTGACAACACCAGGGGCGCGGAGCCCTTCGTCGCCGTGCCCTGGGACGAGGCGCTCGACCTCGTCGCGGGGGAGCTGCGGCGGGTGCAGCAGGCGCACGGCAACGAGGGCATCTTCGCCGGCTCCTACGGCTGGGCGAGCGCGGGCCGGTTCCATCATGCGCAGAGCCAGTTGCGGCGCTTCTTCAATATGTGGGGCGGCCACGCCTACTCGGTGAACAGCTACTCCACCGCCGCGGGCGACGTGATCCTCACCCGGGTCATGGGCGGCTTTCGCCGCTTCTGGGGCGCGATGCACACCTGGGAGGCCATCGCGCAGCACGCGCAACTCGTCGTCGCCTTCGGCGGCATCGCGCTCAAGAACGGGCAGGTGGACGGCGGGGGCATGGGCCGGCACGTCGCCCGCGAGGGGCAGCAGCGCTGCCGGGAGCGCGGCGTCGAATTCGTCTCGGTGAGCGCGGTGCGCGATGACGCCGCCGACTTCCTCGACGCGCAGTGGCTCACGCCGCGGCCGAATACCGACGTCGCCCTGATCCTCGGGCTCGCCCACACGCTCGTCGCCGAGGGCCTGCACGACGAGGCGTTTCTCACCCGCTGCTGCGTTGGCTGGGAGCGTTTCCGCCCCTACCTGATGGGCGAGACCGACGGCCAGCCAAAGGATGCCGACTGGGCGGCGCGGATCTGCGCGCTGCCAGCGGACACGATCCGCGAGCTCGCCCGGCGCATGGCCGCGAGGCGCACGCTCGTCACCATGTCCTGGTCGCTGCAGCGCGCGGACCACGGCGAGCAGGCCTACTGGGCGGCGGTGACACTGGCCGCGGTGCTCGGCCAGATCGGCCTGCCAGGCGGCGGTATCGGCTTCGGCTACGGCGCCATCAACGGCATCGGCGCAGCCGGCGCCCGCCTCGCGCCGCCGACGCTGTACGCGCCGAAGAACGAGGTGGCGGCCTTCATCCCCGTCGCCCGCATCACCGAGATGCTGGAGAACCCGGGCGGCCACATCGACTACAACGGCCAGCGGGTGAAGTTTCCCGACGCGCGCATCGTGTATTGGTGCGGCGGCAACCCCTTCCATCACCACCAGGATCTCGCCCGCCTGACGAAAGCCTGGCAGCGACCCGAGACCATCATCGTGCATGAGCCTTGGTGGAATCCGCTCGCGCGGTACGCGGACATCGTGCTGCCCGCGACCACCACGCTCGAGCGCAACGACTTCACCGGCACCAGCCTCGACTGCTTCGTGCTCGCCATGCACCAGGCGGTGGAGCCCTTCGGCGAATCACGCAACGACCACGACATCTTCGCCGCGCTGGCCGGGCGGCTCGGCTTCGCTGCGGAGTTCACGAAGGGGCGCGACGAGCGCGCCTGGCTCGAGGCGATGTACGCCCAGTGGCTGGGGCGCGTAGCCAAGGCGGGCCTGAGCGCCCCGCCCTTTGCGGAATTCTGGGCGGCCGGCCACGTCGAGATGGCCGAGCGCGGCGTCGAGCCGGTGTTCCTCGGCGATTTCCGCGCCGACCCCGCCACCCACCCGCTCGATACGCCGTCGGGCCGGATCGAGATCTTCTCGGCAACGATCGCCAGCTTCGGTTACGACGACTGTCCCGGCCACGTCACCTGGATGGAGCCGGCCGAGTGGCTCGGTGGCGCGCTCGCACGGCGCTTCCCGCTGCACCTGATCTCCAACCAGCCGCGCACGCGCCTGCACAGCCAGCTCGACAACGGCTGGGTCAGCCAGGCGAGCAAGGTGCAGGGGCGCGAGCCGGTCTGGATCCATCCTCGCGACGCGGCGGCGCGCGGCATCGCCGCCGGCGACGTCGTGAGGCTGTTCAATGAGCGCGGCGCCTGCCTCGCCGGCGCCGTGGTCACCGACCAGGTCATGCCCGGCGTGCTGCAGCTCGCAACGGGCGCCTGGTTCTCGCCGGCCGAGGACGGCACGAGCGGCGGCAACCCGGCGTTCTGCGTCCACGGCAACCCCAACGTGCTGACGCGCGACGCCGGCACCTCGAAGCTCGCGCAGGGGCCGTCCTCGCACACCTGCCTCGTCGAGGCGGAGAAGTACACTGGCGCGCTGCCGCGCGTGACGGTGATGGAGCCTCCTACGGTGATCGATGCCGGCGAATGAGCAATCGGGCAAAACGCACTGAGCACGCCGGCGCAAAGAAGGGCCGCGGCGCGTACTACGGTCCCAAACGTGAAGCGAAGCGCGTCAGCACCAAGCTTCGCCGTCGAAACGATGCGAATTCGTCACGAGACACGAACTCATCGGGTGATCCGGAATGAGAAAGCGTTTCAAGCAGAAATTGCGCAGCTGCGGCCTCTGCAAGCCACACAAGCAGGGCCGGGATCACCGCTGGAAGCCGCAGGAACTCCAGCTCATGGAGCTCGCCGAGCGCGAGATCCGCTCCTCGCTCCGCCATGAATGATGAGGCCGGGTTCCGCGCAAGGAATGGAGTGGTTGGTGGTGATGGGTGGAGTTGAACCACCGACCTCAGCATTATGAGCGCGATCTAGCCCGCTTTCACCATCCACCTTCGCGTCAACGAGTTGCCCGCCTGGGTACCCTAAAATACTGTTCTGTCTGACTTTTTCATTCCCCCGACAACGCGCCGACATACGCCCGACTGCGCCAGCGTTACATTGCGGTTGCACTTATAAGTGCAATACGCTCGGCGCACGATCCAGGAGGGATTGCTGTGCGAGCGATCATCGGAGCACGACTACTTGCCAGCGCCGCGGCGCAGCCCCAAGGCAAGCCGTTTGAGATTTGCGATAGCCGCTTGCCCGGCTTTGTTCTACGCATTCAGCCATCGGGAGTCCGCACTTTCTATGCTCAATTGGGCCGGGGCCGCAGACTGGCCCTGGGCAAGGTTGGCCACCTCACAGCTGACCAGGCACGACATCGCTGCGAACTCGCACTGGGCAATGTTGCCCACGGACGAGAACCAACCATAGGGCTTGATGGAGTCACCAAGGGGATTACGCTCAGGCAGTTCCTCGAAATTGATTACGCGCCGTGGGCCAAGGCAAATCGTCCCCGCAGCGCGTCAGCTTCGCTCGACCGACTCGAGCGATGTTTCATTGAATGGTACGACTACCCGCTAACAACAATTTCTACTGCCCAGATTGAATCATGGAAGACTAAGCGGCTCCAGGCCGGCTGTCGGCCCGCGACTGTGCTCCGCGACCTGGCGGGCCTGTCAGCTGTCCTGAGTCACGCTGTCCGAATCGAACGGCTGGCCGACAACGCGATGCGGCGTGTAGAAAAGCCACGCCTCGACCGAACGCCAAATATCCGCTTTCTAGATCCCGATGAGGAGATGCGCCTTCGATCGGCTCTGATGGAAAGGGACGGTAGACTAATTCTGGCACGGGACTCAGGGAATGCCTGGCGACACCGCCGGCACCGCACGCTGCTTCCAAAGCTCCCACACTTCGGCGATCACATGACTCCCGCCATCCTGACCAGCCTGAACACTGGTTTGCGCCGGGGAGAGTTGCTGGCGCTGCGTTGGAAGGACATTAACTTCCGGCTGACCGTGCTGTCCGTTCACGCCACATCGGCCAAGACCGGGCAGACGCGCCACGTCCCTCTGAACGATGAAGCCGTCACGATCCTCAAACAGTGGCGGGCACAGAGCCCTGATGCTTCCGGTCTCGACAGGGTTTTTGCTGTCACTACTTCGTTTAAGACCGCCTGGGCCAGCATTCTGAAAGCAGCGACAATCAAGAGGTTTCGTTGGCACGACCTCCGTCACCATTTCGCGTCACGACTGGTCCAAGCCGACGTCAATCTTAATACCGTTCGGGAACTCCTTGGACACGGCTCCCTCGCGATGACCCTGAGGTATGCCCACCTTGGTCCGGATCAGAAGCGGGAGGCTGTCGCGCTCCTGTGCGGGCGGCGGGACGAGAGGTCGCTGGGGCAGAACACTCCCTCCGAGTCTGGGGAAGATCGCGTGGAGGAAGCCCCAGCGCCAGAATATCTGTTGCCCCTGGGATCCCGACGCCACGTCATCGACGGCAGTACGGGAATGCGCTCCAATTGCGGATGATCGTTCTACGTGTTCACCTACCATGGCAACGGCTACACCCAGGTCAACACCAAGGCCTGGCGGGTGGCGCTGAAGCGCGCGGGGATTGCCGACTTCCGGTGGTACGACCTGCGGCACACCTGGGCCAGCTGGCACGTCCAGGCCGGGACGCCCCTGCACGAGTTGCAGGAACTCGCCGGCTGGGAGTGTGCAGAGATGGTGCGCCGCTACGCGCACCTCTCCAGCGAGCACCTGCCGGTGTATGCCGAGCGCATGTCCGGGACGACGACGGCTGCTACGACCACGACGAACGCGACTGGCTACGATCCGGCTACGCTGAACGTCAGCAACGAAGAGCGCACGCTCGCAGTTTGCTGATTCGGTGGCGCGCCGAGACGGATGAATCTGGGCACTAGACAGTGAGGTGCCTAGGTGCAGCCGGGACCTAGCGGGTTAGCTGGTGAGATCCGTCAGGGTTCCCGGATGGCTCACCGGGCCAACCTCGAGTCTCGACCGGCTTCTGGCGCCGCACCCGATCAGATCATCCAGCGGCGCCTTGCCAGACAGATCGGCAAATGAGGATTCAATACCCCTTGCCCCTCCAGTACTCCACCGACTGCTTAAGCTCGGCAACGCGTTCTTTTGTCATTCTGATAATGCAGAAACCGTAGTCCAGCGCCGCTCCGGTTCCTTCACCGAGCAGGCTCGACGAAAACTCGCAGTTCTCTTCTTTGAAGCGAACCCATGCCCTCTGAGAGTTTCCCAATCCGTCGATCAGAAAACCCCGGGTCGATGGATTGTCCTCTTCCATGCTCGCCACGGTCTTGAGTAATTCCTGATAGACGCCGCTGAGTTGCCCGTCCAGTTCCGTTGTTTCACGCTGCTGGCATTGGGTGATTTCAAAAGTATTTCCGGGCATCGAACAATCGAGCTGCTCATCCAGCGGCGCTGGCGCCGGAAGAGGAATGGGGGCTGTGCGGACCGCATTCATATCGGTGCGGGCGGCACTCCCGGACTCGTACTGAAGGCGACAGGCGTCCCTGCTTACCCGCATTGACGGAGTAGTAACAACTTCCCTCACGTCTACCGAATGATCAATCACGCTGGCCACGTAGCCGATACCGTCTTTGGTAACAAAATTACTG
>Ga0268299_1001917_pt1 | contig 29619 bp, 22 predicted proteins | sample NOBtaG_FD_193484 | JGI IMG/M metagenome (GOLD analysis project Ga0268299, IMG submission 193484) | Activated sludge microbial communities from bioreactor in Nijmegen, Gelderland, Netherland - NOB reactor | ecosystem: Engineered > Bioreactor > Aerobic > Activated sludge | place: Netherlands...
TGATCAATCCGCTGGCCGCGCTGATCCCGCTGGTCGACACCGGCAACGCCGACGGCGCCGAGCGCAGCGCGAGCGGCTGCCAGGCGCTGATGCGGCGCGGCGCGGCGCGGCGGATGGAGACGCAGCCATGACGGCGCCCTCGATGCCCGGTCACCTTGCGGCACTGGCACTGACCGCATTGGTGCTGGCGGGCTGCAGCAGCCTGCCGACCTTCGTGCCCGACCTCGCCCGGCCGCGCGGCGCACCGGTCCAGCTGGCGGGTGCGCAGGGCCCGCTGTCGACCGCGCAGAGCCAGGCCATCATCGCCCGCCTGCGCAGCCAGCGCGGCGAGGACACCGACATCTTCGACCGCCACCTGGCGCTCGAGGAAGCGATCGTCGGCAGCCCGCTGACCACCGGCAACCGCGTGCGGCTGCTGCAGGACGGCCCGGCCACCTACGAGGCGATGTTCGCGGCGATCGCGGCGGCGCGCGACCACATCAACATGGAGACCTACATCCTCGAGGACGACGAGGTCGGCCAGCGCTTCGCGCAGGCCCTGATCGCGCGGCAGCAGCAGGGCGTGCAGGTCAACCTGATCCGCGACAGCGTGGGCACGATCGCCACGCCGGCGGCCTACTTCCAGCGGCTGATCGACGCCGGCGTGCAGGTGCTCGAGTTCAACCCGGTCAATCCGCTGGCGGCGCGCAAGGACTGGCAGGTGAACCAGCGCGACCACCGCAAGCTGCTGATCGTCGACGGCCGCACGGCCTTCCTGGGCGGCATCAACATCAGCAGCGTCTACTCCGGCGGCTCGCGCCGGCGCGCCGAGCGCGCCATCGACAGCGCCACCGACCGCGGGCTGGCCTGGCGCGACACCGACCTGCAGCTGCAGGGACCGGTGGTGGCCGAGCTGCAGAAGCTCTTCCTCGCCACCTGGGGCGATCAGAAGGGGCCGCCGCTGCTGCCGCGCCACTACCTGCCGCCGCCCGAGAACGTCGGCCGCGATGTCGTGCGCGCCATCGGCAGCTCGCCCGAGGAGCCGTACAGCCTGATCTACGCGACGCTGCTGTCGGCCATCGCCAGCGCCGAGACCAGCGTGCTGCTGACCAACGCCTACTTCGCGCCCGACCCGCAGCTGCTGGCCGCGCTGGAAGCGGCCGCGGCGCGCGGCGTCGACGTGAAGCTCATTCTGCCGAGCAAGACCGACTCCTGGCTGGTCTTCCACGCCGGCCGCAACTACTACGAGCGGCTGCTGCGCGCCGGCATCAGGATCCACGAGCGGCGCGGCGCGATCCTGCATTCCAAGACGGCGCTGATCGACGGCGTGTGGGCGACCGTCGGATCGACCAACCTCGACTGGCGCAGCTTCCTGCACAACCACGAACTCAACGCGGTGGTGCTGGGCGCCGAGTTCGGCCGCGAGGTCCGCGCCATGTTCGACAAGGACCTGGCCGCGTCCGACGAGATCACGCTCGACCAGTGGACGCGGCGCTCGCTGGACCTGCGCCTGAAGGAGGCCTTTGCGCGTGCCTGGGAGTACTGGCTCTGACTGTGCGATCCAGGGCGACTGGGTAGGCCGCCGCCCGGCCTCAGAACGGGTAGTGGCGCGGCGTCGTCTGCACCGTGATCCAGCGCAGCTCGGTGAACTCGGCGATACCGGCCTTGCCGCCGAAGCGGCCCAGGCCCGAGCCCTTGACGCCGCCGAAGGGCATCTGCGCCTCGTCGTGCACCGTCGGCCCGTTGACGTGGCAGATGCCGGACTCGATGCGCCGCGCGACGTTCATCGCGCGCGCCAGGTCGCGGCCGAACACCGCCGCCGCCAGGCCGTACTCGTTGTCGTTGGCGCAGGCGATCGCGGCCTCGACGCCGTCGACGCGCACGACGCACTTCACCGGCCCGAAGGTCTCTTCGCGGTAGATGCGCATGGCCGGCGTCACGTGGTCCAGCACCGTCGCCGGCATCAGCGTGCTGTCGGCCTTGCCGCCGCACAGCAGCTTCGCGCCCTTGGCGAGCGCGTCGTCGATCAGCGCATTGCAGTGCTCGACCGTGCCCATGCCGACCACCGAGCCCAGGACCACGGGCTCGGGTCGGCGCGGGTCGCCGAGCGGCAGCGACTTCGCCTTCTTCACGAACTTCGCGACGAAGTCGTCGGCGACCTTGGCGTCGACCACGAGGCGCTCGGTGCTCATGCAGATCTGCCCGCTGTTGGCGAAGGCGCCGAAGGCCGCGGCATCGACCGCGGCGTCCAGGTCGGCGTCGTCCAGCACGAGCAGCGGCGCCTTGCCGCCGAGTTCCAGCACGACCGGCTTCAGGTACCTGGCGCAGGTCATCGCGATCAGCTTGCCGACGCGCGTGCTGCCGGTGAAGTTGACGCGTCGCACCGCAGGGTGCGCGACCATGGCCTCGACCACCTTGCCGGCATCGGCCGGCGCATTGGTGAGGTAGTTGAAGACACCCGGCGCGAAGCCGGCCTCCTGGAAGGCCTCGGCGATCAGCTGGTGGGTGCGCGGGCAGTTCTCGCTGCCCTTCAGCACCACGGTGTTGCCACAGGCCAGCGGCACGGCGATCGCGCGCACGCCCAGGATCACCGGCGCGTTCCAGGGCGCGATGCCCAGCACCACGCCGGCCGGCTGGCGCAGGCCCATGGCCAGCGAGCCGGGCACGTCGGAGGGGATGACCTCGCCGGCGATCTGCGTCGTCAGCGCGGCCGCCTCGCGGATCATGCCGGCGGCCAGCATCACGTTGAAGCCGGCCCAGGGGCCGGTGGCGCCGGTCTCGGCCGCCATGGCCTCGATGAACTTCGGCGTCCGGGCCTCCAGCGCGTCGGCCGCCTTCAGCAGCAGGGCGCGCTTCTCGCCGGGGCCGGCCTGGCTCCAGGCGACGAAGGCCTCGGCCGCCGACTCGACCGCGGCCACCGCGTCGGCCTCGCTGGCCGCCGGTGCGCGCGTGGCGATGCTGCCGTCGAGCGGATTGCGGCGCTCGAAGCTGGCGCCCTTCTCGGCCGAGACGGCGAGGCCGTTGATGAGCATGGACAGGTCGGACATGGGACTCTCCTTCGCGGTGGAAACGGCAGCCGTTGGCGCCGCTGTGGCGCCGCTGCCCAGATAGGCCTGGCGGACGATGGTGGACCGCGCCAGCAGCGTGGCCGGGCCGCTGGCGACCAGGCGGCCGCGCTCCAGCACGTAGCCGCGGTCGGCGACGGCGAGTGCCTTGCGGACGTTCTGCTCGACCATCAGCACGGTGGTGCCGGCGTCGGCGATGCGGCGGGCGATCGCGAGCAGCTCGTCGACCATGCGCGGCGCGAGGCCGAGCGAGGGCTCGTCGAGCATCAGCAGGCGAGGCGCGCTCATCATCGCGCGCGCCACGGCGACCATCTGCTGCTCGCCGCCGCTCATCGTGCCGGCCAGCTGGCGGGCGCGCTCGCGCAGCTTCGGAAAGTCCGCAAAGGCCTGCTCGAGCCGGCGCGCCCGTTCGTCGGGCGGCACGAGCCAGCCGCCGAGCTCGAGGTTCTCGGCCACCGACATCTGCGGGAAGAGCTGCCGGCCTTCGGGCACGAGCGCGATCCCGCGCCGGACGATCTCGCTCGTCTTCGCATCGCCTCCGATCGTCTGGCCGTCGAGCGTCAAGCTGCCGCCACGCGGGATCAGGCCCGCGATCGCCTTCAGCAGCGTCGTCTTGCCGGCGCCGTTGGGTCCGAGGATCACCGTCAGGCCGGGCCGCGCCTCCAGCGACAGCCCGCGCAGCACCAGGAAGGCGCCGTAGCCGGCCGACAGGCCCTCGACCTTCAGGTGGGCGAGGCGGCGGCCGAGCGCGGTTTCGATCTCGTTGTTCATGCGGCCTGCGCCATCTCGTCGCCGAGGTAGGCTTCGACGACCTCGGGGTTGCGCACTACTTCCGCCGGCGCGCCGTCGGCGATCTTGCGGCCCTGGTGCAGCACGAGCACGCGCTCCACATGGCGCAGCAGCGTCGTCACCGCGTGCTCGATCCAGATCACGGTCAGGTCCAGTTCGTCGCGCAGGCGGCGGATCAGGCGGGCCATGGCCTCGATCTCGGACTCGGTCAGGCCGGCGGCGACCTCGTCGAGCAGGAGCAGGCGCGGTCGCGTCGCGAGCGCCATGCCGATCTCCAGCAGGCGCTGCTGCGAGGGCGTGATCGCGGCGGCGGGCAACGCGGCCTGGCCGCCCAGTCCGATCAGCGCCAGGATCGCCGGCCCGTCCTTGAGCAGCCCCGGGGCGCTGCGACCGCGGCCGGCGAACTGCAGCCCGAAGCCGACGTTGTCGGCGACGCTCAGCTCGCCGAACACGCGCGGCGTCTGGAAGGTGCGTGCGATGCCCTGGCGCGCGTAGCGGTGCGGCCCGGCGCCGTCGAGCCGCCGGCCCTGGGCGAACAGCCGTCCGGCGGTCGGCGCGACCACGCCCGACAAGGCGTTGAAGAAAGTCGTCTTGCCGGCGCCGTTGGGGCCGATGATGCCGACCAGCTCGCCCGGCGCGAAGGCGGCGCTGACCGCGTCGACCGCGACGAGGCCGCCGAAGCGCACCGTCACGTCGCGGGCCTCGAGCAGCGGGTGGCCGTTCATGCGGCGCTCTCCGAAGACGGTCGCGGCCGGCGCAGCGCGCGCCACCCTGCCAGCAGGTCGTCGCGCCACTGCCGCAGGCTCTCGACGCGCAGCGAGGCCAGCCCGCCCGGCAGGTACAACACGCACAGGATCAGCAGCAGGCCCAGCGACATCATGTAGACCTGCGGCGCCTGCAGGCGCAGCGTCTCGGCCAGCAGGCTGAAGACCACGGCGGCGATCAGCGGGCCCCACAGCGTGGCCGCGCCGCCGATCAGCGCGATCAGCACCGTCTGGAAGCCGATGAAGGGGTTGAAGACCGTGGCCGGGTCGATGTAGGTCCAGCGCACGCTCATCGCCGCGCCCACCGCGCCGGCGAAGGCCGCGGTCAGCGCGAAGCCGGCGGTCTTGACGAGCCGGGTGTTCACGCCCAGCGTCTGCGCGCGCTGCTCGTCGGCGCCGATGCCGGCCATCGCCAGGCCGAAGCGGCTGCGCTTCACGACGATGGCCACCGCGACGGCCGCGACGGCCAGGCCCAGCACCGTGAGGTAGATCGTGTCGCGCTCGGGCACGGTGCTCAGCACGCGGCCGACGGTGCCGGTGACCTGCTTCTCCCAGTAGGTGATCGCATGGCGGATCAGCTCGGTCATGCCGAAGGTCAGCACCGCGAAGTAGGTGCCGCGCAGATGCAGCACCGCCAGGCCCATCACGACCGCGACGACGGCCGCGATCGCGGCACCGAGCCCGATGGCCGCGGCCCAGCCGGCCTGGTCGAGCACCAGCGCGCTGGTGTAGGCGCCGATGCCGAAGAAGGCCGCGGTCGCCAGCGATAGGTAGCGGGTCGTGCCGCAGAACAGGCTCCAGCTGGTGGCGAGCGCCGCGTACATCAGGCAGGTGAGCGCCAGCGAGACGAGGAAGTCGCTGCCGTAGTGCGGCACCGCGAGCGCCCAGCCGGCGAGGGCGAAGAGGATCAGCAGGTCGCGCTTCATCGGGCCAGGCTCACTTGCGCACGAACAGGCCGTTGGGCCGCCACAGCAGCACGGCGATGAAGATGCCGTAGGACAGCAGCGACTTCAGCGACGGGCTGGTGAAGTGCATGCCCAGCGCCTCGACCACGCCCAGCGCCAGGCCGCCCACCAGCGCCCCGGCCATGCTGCCGAAGCCGCCGAGCGTGATGACGATCAGCGCGGTCACGGTGTAGGGCTCGCCCATGGTCGGCGAGATCGTGTAGGTCATCGACAGCAGGCAGCCGGCCACGCCCGACAGGCCCAGGCCCACGCCGAACATCAGCGGGTGCAGCCGCGTCGTGTCGATGCCGACCAGTTGCGCGCCGGTCGGCGACTGCATCAGCGCCCGCACGCCCTTGCCGTAGAGCGTGCCGCGCAGCACGGCGATCAGCGCGCCGCTGAACAGCAGCGCCAGCGCCAGCAGCAGCAGCTTGTTGGCGGCGAACTGCGCGCCGCCGATCGCCACCGGCCCGGTCAGGTAGTCGTAGCCGCGCAGGTCGCCGCCCCAGACCAGCTGCGCGGCGTTCTGCAGCAGGAACATCAGGCCGAAGGCGACCATCAGGCCGCGCGCCTCGAAGACGTCGAGGTTGGGGCTGGTGCGCGCCAGGCGGCGGAAGCTCAGGCGGTGAATGAGGAGGCCCATCGCCATCAGCACGGCAAAGCACACCGGGATCATCGACAGCGGCGACAGGCCCAGCGCCGACTGCGCGGTCCACGTGAGGAAGGCGCCGACCATCAGGAATTCGCCGTGCGCGATGTTGAGGATGCGCATCAGCCCGTACTGCAGGTTCAACCCCAGCGCGACGAGCGCATACACGCCGCCGGTGATCAGGCCGGAGGCGATCAGTTCGAGCCAGGCGCCGAGAGTCATTTCGGTTGCTCTGCGCCGTGGCGTTGCGATGCTCGGGCTCGCGGCCTCGTCGCAGAACTCACTACGCTCACTGCGTGAGCTGCGTTCAGACAACCGCGACGGGTCAGTCCACGAAGCGCGCTGCGCGCGCGGCCACAAGCCCTGCGCTTCTCGGCGCCCCACAGGCGCGCTGCAGAGTTCCCGGGCGCGCCTTTGCTGATGCCGGGTCTGCCTTTCGGTCGAACCGCCCAGCCGTCGGAGCGCGGCAGGCGGTGTGCGGCGGGGGCGCGGTTGGGGGCGACGAGGCGCGCAGGATCGAGGTCGGCGCGCGCAGCGCGCTTCGCGATCTGACTCGCCGCGGTTGTCTGAACGCAGCTCACGCAGTGAGCGCAGTGAGTTCTGCGGCGCGACCGCGGTCCGAGCACCGCAGTGCAGTCGCCGCGCAGCGGAGACCGCCCCCTCCCGCGCCCCCGCCGCACACCGCCTGCCGAGTCGCACCGCGCCCGGAACGACACGACACTCAGCTCCACGCCGGCTTGGCGATCAGCGTCGAGGTCGCGTTCGACTTCGGCCACACGACCTCGAACTCGCCCTTCTGCCACTGGCCCACCGAGCCCGGCGTGCCGACGTTCTCGCTGCCGGCGAACCTGATCTTGCCGAGGATGGTGGAGTGCTCGGTGTTCGCCACGTAGTCGCGCAGGGCCTTGCGGTCCAGTCCGACCTTGGCGACGCCGGCGGTCAGGATCTCCAGGCCGGCCCAGGTCGCGCCGCTGGCCCAGCGGTCGGGCTCCTTCTGGGCGCCGTACTTGGCGACGTGGGCGTCGAAGTAGGCCTTGGCGCCGGCACTGGTCTTCGCGTTCCACGAGCCCATGCCCAGCACGCCCTCGGCGCCGGTGGGCGTCATCACGTTGCGGTAGAGCTGGAAGGCGGTGCCGACGCTGGCGTAGAAGAACTTCGGGTTGAAGCCGATCTCCTTGCTTTGCCGGCTGGCGAGGATGGTGTCGGGCGGGTAGGTCAGGCCGACGAAGGCGTCGGGTGCCTTGTCCTTGATGCTGCGCAGCACCGGCGACAGGTCCTTCACGCCCAGCGGGTAGCTCTTGTCCTCGACCAGGCTGATGCCGGTGCCCTGCAGCGCGACCTTGAGCGCCGCGTAGTTCTCCAGGCCGAACAGGTCGTCGACGTAGATCGTCGCGATCGAGCGCACGCCGTTGGCCTTGAGCATGTCGACCAGCGCGTTCATCATCGGCGCCGGTTGCTGCAGCAGCGAGAAGAAGTAGGGCAGCTTCATCTCGATCAGCCGGCGGCTCAGCGCGGTGGGCGCGAGGAAGGGATAGCCGAAGCGCGTGGCCAGCGGCGCGACCGCGAAGTTGGCGTTGCTGCCCCAGGGGGCCAGGACCAGGTCGACCTTGTCGCTGCCCATCAGCTTCTCGTAGGTGCGCACGCAGGTCTCGATGTTGCTCTGGTCGTCGCTGCTGACCAGCTCGATGGGCCGCTTCGTGCCCTTGACGTTCAGGCCGCCGGCGGCGTTCTGCTGCTCGGCCCACAGCAGGTAGTTGGGTTCCTGGCTGACCTGGGCGCCGGTGGTCCAGGGCCCCGTGCGCGCGATGGCGTAGCCGATGCGCACCGGCGCCGCCTGGGCGCGTACGAGGCCTGGCAGGGCCAGCGCGGCGGACGCGGCCGAGGCCGCCTGCAGGACGGTGCGGCGCTTCAGGCCGGAGGGTGGGGTGCGGCGTGCGGTCATCGGTGTCTCCTTGGGGGCGCCGGCTGGGCCGGTCGGTGTGGGTCGATGTGGCCGGATTCTTGGCCGCCGCCGCCGCCGCCGCTTGCCGCCGCATGCAGGCGGCTTGACGATCCGTGCACGCCCGCTAGTGTCTTACCCGGGGCCGGGTTCGCGGCCTTGAGCCGCCGCGGCCGCGCCGATACGCTGTCGGCCCGGAGGGCATGCGCCATGGCCATCACCAGCGCCGCGATGAACACCGACCAGGTCGCCCCTGCCGAGCGCGCGGGCTACTGGTCCGACTGGATCGACCGCCTGTTCTGCGGCCTGAAGTCCGACCTCTACGGCGACGGTGGCTTCGACGGCCGCATGACCACGCTGCACGCCGGCGACGTGGTGCTGACGCGGCTGGAGGCCAACCGCCACCGCGTGATGCGCTCGGCCGCGATGGTGCGCAGCTCCGAGGTCGGCTACCTGAAGATCGTCGCGCCCTACGTGGGCTGCGCCGGGGTCGAGCAGCAGGGCCGCGAGGCCTGGGTCACGCCCGACCAGTGGAGCATCTACGACACCACCGACAGCTACGCGGTCGCCAACCCGGTGCGCGTCGAGCACCTGATCGTGATGCTGCCCAAGGCGCGCCTGGCCGAGCGCGGCGTCTCGCTCGACCCGCTGATGGCACGGCGCATGGGCGGCAGCGGCGGCGTCGCGCGGCTGGCCCTGGAGACCATGCGCTCGGCCTACCGCGAGCTGCCGGGCATGTCCGAGACCGCGGCGCGCGGCGTCGGCGACGCGATCACGCAGTTCGTGCACCTGGCGATGCTCGACCTGGCCGGCATCGGCACCGCGGTGACGCAGCGCGAGGCGCTGCGCGAACGCATCAAGCAGCACATCGCCGCGCGCCTGGGCGACCCGGCGCTCACGGTCGACGCCATCGCGCATGCGCTCAACTGCAGTCGCCGCCAGCTCTACAACGCCTTCGCCGAGGAGCCCGACGGCGTGGCCGGCTACATCCTGCGTCGCCGGCTCGAGGCCTGCCGTCGCAGCTTCGACGACCGCGCCAACGAGGCGCGCTCGATCACCGACATCGCCTTCGCCTTCGGCTTCTCGAACATGGCGCACTTCAGCCGCGTGTTCCGCAGCCACCTCGGGCTGTCGCCCAGCGACTACCGGCGCGCCAAATGAGAAGGCGGCCTCGAGGGCCGCCTCTTCGACTGCGCAGCGCGAGGATCAGCGGAACACGCTGACCGCCTCGACCAGGCGGGTGGCCTGCTGCTTCAGGCTCTCCGACGCCGCGGCGCTCTGCTCGACCAGCGCGGCGTTCTGCTGCGTGATCTGGTCCAGCGAACCGACCGCCTGGCTCACCTGGGTGATGTCGCCGGTCTGCTCGTGCGTGGCCGAGCTGATCTCGGCGATCAGGTCGCTGACGCGCTTCACCTGGCTCACGATGTCGTCCATGGTCTTGCCGGCGTCGTCGACCAGCTTGGCGCCGGCCTCGACCTTGTCGACGCTGGCGCCGATCAGGTCCTTGATCTCCTTGGCCGCCTGCGCGCTGCGCTGGGCCAGGTTGCGCACCTCGCCGGCCACGACCGCGAAGCCGCGGCCCTGCTCGCCGGCGCGGGCCGCTTCGACGGCGGCGTTCAAGGCGAGGATGTTGGTCTGGAAGGCGATGCCGTCGATCACGCTGATGATGTCGGCGATCTTCTTCGAGCTGTGCGTGATGTCGTTCATCGTCGTCACGACCTCGGAGACCGCGCGACCACCGCGCGCCGCGGCGTCGCTGGCCGAGCCCGACAGCTGGTTGGCCTGGGTCGCGGTGTCGGCGTTGCTCTTCACCGTCGCGGTCATCTGCGTCATCGACGAGGCGGTCTGCTGCACGCTCGACGCGGCCTGCTCGGTGCGCGAACTGAGATCGTTGTTGCCCTGGGCGATCTCGTTGATCGCGGTCTGGACGTTGAGCACCTGCCCGCTGACGTCGTCGATCAGCCAGCGGAACATCAGGCCGAGCTGGCTGATGGTGCGCAGCGTCATGCCGATCTCGTCGACGCGGTTCATGTGCACGGCCTTCTGGCTTTCGCCCGAAGCGACGCGCAGCGCCTGCTCGAGCACCTGCTCCAGCGGGCGCGAGATCTGCGACTCCAGCCACCACGACGCCAGGAAGCAGGCCGCGGCGATCACGCCGGCCAGGCCGCCGAGCGCGCCGCCCGCCAGGCCCAGGCCCCAGGCGCCGGCGACGAGGGCCGGGGCCAGCGTCAGCAGCGTCGAGCGGATGCGCCAGCGAACCGACATGGTCTGGAACATGGAGCGCCAGCCGCCCAGGCCGGTCCGCACGACCAGGCCCTTGTGGAAGCGGCGGCTGCCGGCCTTGCCTTCGCGGAACTCGCGGTACAGCGCCTCGGCGCCGGCGATCTCGTCGCGGCTGGCCTTGGTGCGCACCGACATGTAGCCGGCGTGCTGGCCGTTGCGGATCACGGGTGTCGCGTTGGCGCGCACCCAGTAGTGGTCGCCGTTCTTGCGGCGGTTCTTGACCAGCGCGGTCCACGGCTCGCCGCCCTTGAGCGTGCTCCACATGTCGGCGAAGGCTTCCTTCGGCATGTCGGGGTGGCGCACCAGGTTGTGCGGCTGGCCCATCACCTCGTCGCGGCTGAAACCGCTGACCTCGATGAAGGCGGCGTTGGCGTAGGTGACGTAGCTCTGCGTGTCGGTGGTCGACATCAGCGTCGCGTGGTCGGGAAACTCGAACTCGCGCTGGGTGACGGGCTCGTTGAGGCGCATGGAGGGCTCCGATGGAAATGGCGGCGACAGGACAGGTACTGCAGGCTTTGCAGACGCGTTGTCGTCGGATCGGCAGGACAGCACAGTGCCCGCCGCATCGGACCGGCCCCCCGGCAAGACGTCGACGGCGACAGTGTCGGTCGCCGGCCGGCGCTGCGAAGCGCCGACTTGGACCGGAATCCGGCCTCAGCTCGCGGTTTACGGGGCTGGCCGCGGCCTCAGCAGGCCCGTCGCCAGCGCCGTGCCGAGCAGGATCACGGTGCAGCCCAGCCCCATCGCCAGCGTCAGGCCCTCGCCCAGGAACATCCAGCCCCACAGCACCGCGAAGACCGGGATCAGGAAGGTCACCGAGATGGCCTTGGCCGGACCGACGTGGGCGATGAGCCGGAAATACAGCACGTAGGCCACGCCGGTGCAGGCCACGGCCAGCAGCGCGACTGCGATCCAGGCCGTTGCCGATGGCGTCTGCGCCGGCCACCACCACAGCATCGGCGGCAGCAGCACGACCGCGGCCGACAGCTGGCTGCCGGTGGCCACCACCAGCGGCGGCGCTGCGGCCAGGTGGCGCTTGGCGAAGTTGGCCGACCAGCCGTACAGCAGCGTCGCCGCGAGGCAGGCGCCGACCGCCCAGCCCGAGGCCAGGCCGTCGGCGCCGGGCTTGAAGCTGGCCTTGTCCCAGGCCAGCCACAGCACGCCGGCGAAGCCGATCGCCAGGCCCAGCAGGCGCCAGGACGTCGGCTTGTCCTTGAGCCACAGCCAGGCGATCAGCGCCCCCCACAGCGGCGTGCTGGCATTGAAGATCGACGACAGGCCGGCCGTGATGCTGAGTGCGGCGTAGCTGTAGGCCAGAAAGGGCAGGGCCGAATTGGCGATGCCGACGGCGAAGAGGGCGCGCCAGTGCGCCCGCAGCGCCGCCAGCTGGCCGCGCGCGACCAGCAGGGGCAGCAGGAAGAGCGTCGCGCCGACGACGCGCAGGCCGGCCAGCGCGACCGGGCCGAACTCGCCCGCGCCCAGCCGCATGAACAGGAAGGACGCGCCCCACAGCGCGGCCAGTGCGAGCAGTTCGCCGAGGTCGCGCGTCTTCATCGGAGCCGCGCGCCTTCCAGCTGCAGCAGGGCCGCCTTGCGCTCCAGGCCGCCGGCATAGCCGGTCAGCGAGCCGTCGGCGCCCAGCACGCGGTGGCAGGGCACGATGACCGACAGCGGGTTGCGGCCCACCGCCGCGGCGACCGCGCGCACCGCCGAGGCCCGGCCCAGCGATCCGGCGAGGGCGCCGTAGCTCGTGGTGCGGCCGGCCTCGATGCCGCGCAGCGCGTCCCAGACGCTGCGCTGGAAGGCGCTGCCGTCCAGGTCGACCGGGGCGGTGAAGCGGCCCTCGCCGCTGCGCCAGTAGGCGGCGAGTTCCTCGAGCGTCTGTGCGATCCAGCGCTGCGACGGGTCCTCGGGCGCATCGAGCTCGCCGGGGTGGTGCTTCTGGTCGTCGAACCACAGGCCGGCGAGGCCATGCTCGGTCGCGGCGAGGGTGATCGGGCCCAGCGGGGTGTCGGTGCGCGCCTGGGCGCGCAGGGGGATGCTGTTCATGTCCTGGTCTCCAGTTCCTGCCACAGCCGCATCACGGCATAGGCGCGCCAGGGCCGCCAGGCCTCGGCGAGTCGGGTGAGGTGCGCGGCGTCGCGCGAGCCGAGCGCGTTGTACAGGCCGATATCGGTGGCCGGCCAGGCATCGGGCCAGGCCAGCGCGCGCATCGCGATGACCTGGGCCGTCCACTCGCCGACGCCGGGCAGCGCGCGCAGCGCGTCCAGCGTGGGCTCCAGCGGCGCGCCGCGGTGCAGGGCGATGCGGTCGTCGGCCACCGCGCGCGCCAGCGCCTGGATCGCGCCGACGCGCTGGCGCACGATGCCCAGGGTGCCGATGTCGGCCGGGTCGGCGCCGGCCAGTGCCGCGGCCGTCGGGAACAGCCGCGACAGGTCGGCGAAGGGCGTGACGATCGGCTCGCCGAAGCGATCGACCAGGCGCTGCGCCAGCGTGCGCGCCGCCTTCACCGTGACCTGCTGGCCGAGGATCACGCGCACCGCGATCTCGAAGCCGCCGAAGCCGCTGGGCAGGCGGATGCCGGGTCGCGGTGCGACCGGCAGGCGGGCCAGCACCGGGTCGATGCGCCCGGGGTCGGCGTCGAGGTCGAAGGCCTGGCGCAGGACCTGCAGCACGCCGCCGACCGCGGGGGCGAGCTCGGGCGAGATCGCGGCCTCGAGTTCGTGGCGCTGCGCGTCGAAGCGGACCGCGAACCAGCCGCGGTGCAGCCGGCCGCCGTGCAGCAGCGCCAGCGTGCGGCGCAGGCCGCTCGCGTCGACCACCTCGAGCCCGCCGACCTGGCGCTGCGCGAAGTAGCCCAGCACGCCATCGACGTCGTAGGGCGGGCGCCAGCCCAGGCGCAGCCGCACCAGGCCCGGCAGGCCGCCGGGCGGACCCTCGTGGCGTCCGGCGCGCCGCAGCGCGCTGGGGCTCAGGCGGTAGCGCTGCAGGAAGGCGGCATTGAAGCGCCGCAGGCTGTCGTAGCCGCTGGCGTGCGCGACCTGGGTGACCGGCTGCACGGTGTCGGTCAGCAACTGCTTGGCCAACAGCAGGCGCTGCGTCGTCAGGTGATCGATCGGCGTCACGCCGTGCGCGGCCAGGAAGATGCGGCGCAGGTGGCGGTCGGTGACGCCCAGGCGCGCGGCGATCTCGGGCATGCCGACGCTGCGCCCGGCGTGCACCGCCTCCTGGATCAGGTGTGCCGCGTGCTGGGCCAGCACCTGCGAGGAGTCGACCAGCGCCAGGCCCGGCGCCAGCTCGGGGCGGCAGCGCAGGCAGGGGCGGAAGCCCTCGCGCTCGGCGCTCGCGGCATTGCCGAAGAAGCGCATGTTCGCGCGCCGCGGCATGCGCACCCGGCACACCGGGCGGCAGTAGATGCGGGTCGAGGTGACGCCGACGAACAGCCGCCCGTCGAAGCGCGCATCGTGCGTGCACCAGGCGCGGTAGGCCGCGTCCTCGTCGATCGGCGCGGGGGCAGGGGCGGCGGCGAGGTCCATGCGGCCATGTTAGGCCGCCGCCGCACCGCCACTCGCCGTTTTCGGACCTGTGCTTCGCGCCCTCAGTGCAGCAGGATGTCGCGGCCCGGCAGCAGCGCCGAGGCCTTCACGCCCAGCAGCAGCACGACGCTGCGCCAGCGCTTGGGGCGTTGCGGGCCGTTCGCGTCGACCTGGACGATCACGCCGAAGCCCGTCGGCAGCAGCCGCAGGGTGCCGCTGGCGACCGGGTCGCTGCCGGGCGGGATCGCACCGCCGAACACCGCCCGCAGGTCGAGCCGGTCGTCGCCCGGCAGGAAGTCGGTGATCAGGTCGGTGCCGCGCAGCGGCAGCCCGTAGACGAAGACGTCGCGACCGCCGTTGCCGCTGATCAGGTCGGAGGCGCGACCGCCGTTGATCACGTCGTCGCCCGCCGAGCCGGTGATGCGGTCGCGGCGCTTGCTGCCGTCGATGGCCTTGACCAGCTGCAGACCGATGACGACCGGGTCGTGGTCCGACGAGCGCCAGGGCGTCGGCGAGTACAGGTCCTGGGGCTTGAATTCGGTGTTGTAGTCGATGACCGATGGCTCGTCGGCGTTGATGTGCCATTCGGTGACGCCGGTGACGCGAGGGCTCAGCGCGGTCGTTGCCAGCGCGTGGTCCAGCCGCCCGGCCGCGCCGTCGAAGACGTAGGAATAACCGAGGCCGCCGCGGCGCCCGATCTCGTCGACGAAGCCGTTCGCGGCGAGGTCCGCGATCGGGTCCTCCTGCGCGTAGGCGTTGAGGTCGCCGATCACCAGCAGGTCCTCGCTGTCGGCGACGATCTTCAGCGCCTCGACGAAGCGGCGCAGCGCCTGGGCCTGGGCGACGCGCGTGGCGTTGAAGCAGCCCTGCAGGTCACCCTGGTCGAGGTCGGCCCCGCTGGCGCCGTCGCAGCCCTTGGACTTGAAGTGGTTGACGACCAGCGTGAAGCGCTCGCCGTTGGCGGCCGCGAAGGTCTGGCCCAGCGGCGGGCGGTTGTGCACCGGATCGGTGTCGCTGAGCGCGCCGCCGACCGGCTGCAGCCGCGCCGGCTTGTAGATCATCGCGGTCTTGATCGCGTCGCTGCCGGTGCCGGTGCTCGGGTCGGGCAGCACGGCATAGGCCGCCGTGCCGACGCGCGCGTTCAGCGCATCGACCAGGTTCTGCACGGCGACCGGACCGTTGTTCTGGATCTCGATCAGGCCCAGCACGTCGGCATCGATGGCGGCCATGGCCTCGACGATCTTGGCGCGCTGGCGCAGGAACTCGGCGAGGTTGCTCGCGCCGCGGCAGTTGGCCGCAGCGACCTCGTCGCCGAGCCGGCAGCCCTGGCCGACCTGGCCGTCGGCGGTGCTGCCGTCGGTGAAGGTGGTGAAGAAGTTGAGGACGTTGAAGCTCGCGACCCGCAGGTTGCCGCCGACCGCGTCGGGTGCCTGCGTGCGCGCGTTGGCGCGCAGGATGCCCGGCGCCGCGGTGGGCTGCAGCCGGTAGCTCGCGATGCCGGTGTTCGAGTTGGTGGCCAGGCCGTAGTCGAGCACGCCGGTCAGCGCGGTGATGGTGTCGCCGGCGCGCACGGTGTTGTCGGCGCCGAGGTAGGGAATCGGGCTGGGGTTCTGCAGGCTGCTGCCGTCGTCCAGCAGCAGGCTGCGGCGCGCGTTCTCGGCGGCCAGCTGCTGCGCCTGCGGGCCGGGGCGGTGGCGGTTGGTCGGGATCTCGAGGCGCGTGCCGCCCGCGACGGTCAGTTGCCCGTAGCGGCCGAGAAAGAAGTTCTGCGACACGGCCAGCGGGCCGGCGATCGTGACCAGCATGCCTTCGTGGCGCTCGAAGACGGCGAGGTCGGCGACCGGCAGCGTCAGGTTCACCGGCGCGATCGTCTGCGCTTCGGCCAGCACGGTGACGCCGGCCGGGCTGGTCAGCTGGGTCAAGGGGTTGGCGGCGGTCGTCGCGTTGCTGGCGGCGCCGGTGTTGAACTCGGTGACCGTGCCCGTCAGGCGCAGTCGCTGGCCGACCGCGGGCTTGGCGGCGCTGCCGTTGAAGACGAACAGGCCTTCCGAGGTCAGCGGGTCGCCGTCGCCGACCGGGTCCTGCAGGAAGTAGCCGTTGTTGGTGACGCGCGTGACCACGCCCTCGGTGGTGACGCTCGCGCCGACCAGCGGGCTGACGGCGCCGCGGCCCTGGATCGTGCCGATGCGCGTCAGCGCCGAGGCGTTGACGACGACGGTGCAGTTCGCGGCCTGGCCCTGGTTGTTGCTCCAGCGCAGCTCGACCGGGTAGCTGCCGGCCGGCAGCGACGCGGCCACCTCGAGGCGTGCACCGGCGCTGCCGCCGAGGCCGGTGGCCGGCAGGAAGTCCGCGATCGCGATGCCCGCGGGCGCCGTGCCGGCGAAGCCCAGGCCGGTGACGATGCCGTCGGCGTCGCTCGCGCCGACCAGGCCGCTGGCGGCGCTGCCGGCCACCAGCGTGATCGCCGGACAACTGGTGACGATGGGCGCATTGACCGGCGCGCCGCAGACGTTGGCCGCCGAGGCCGCGTTGCGCGGCGCGGGAGCGGCGGCCGTGAAGTCCGCGGCGTTGTCGTTGCTGTCGCCGCAGCCGCCGCCCGCACGCAGCGCCGCGACCGTGTTGGACAAGGTCGGCGCGGCCGCGCTGCCCTCGAAGAAGTTGGCATTGCCGTAGCCGACCAGGTCGGCGATGCGCGCGAGGTCGGGTGCCGCGCAGGGCGTCGAGCCGCCGTTGCACGCGAGTCCCGCGCCGCTGCTCACCAGGGCCAGCTTGCCGGCGCCGGCGGCGAGCAGCGTGCTGCCGCTGAAGTCGGGCGCGGGCAGCGCCACGCCGTTGGCACCACCGCCGAGCGCTACCAGCCGGTAGTGGCCCGGGGCCAGCGTGCCGCCGAGCGCAACCACCGGATTCGCGGCGAAGTTGCCGGTGCCCGTGGCCGAGGCGTACTGCAGCGACCAGCCGGCCAGGTCGGCCGGCGTCGCGCCGCGATTGAACACCTCGACGTAATCGTTGGTAAAGGGTGCGCCGCTGTTGCCGCCGCCGCCGTAGACCTGGCTGATCACGACGTTCTGGGCGGCGGCGGTGCCGGCGACCAGCATCAGCAGGGCGGCAAGGAGGGCGGGGCGCTTCATCGTCGGGCTTTCCGGGGGTGATCGACGGGACGCGATTCTGTGGATTGCCGATGACTTGCGCGTGACCCGACCGTGACCGGCGCGGCGCAGGGCCTCCCTACAATCCGCCGGTTCGCAACCAAGGACCGCGCATGCAAGTCGCTGCTTCGATCTTCAAGGCTTACGACATCCGGGGCATCGTCGGACAGACGATCGACGAGCGCTTTGCCGAGCACCTGGGCCGCGCCTTCGGCACCGAGGCGCGCCAGCTCGGCGAGAAGGCGGTCGCCGTCGGCCGCGACGGGCGGCTGTCCGGACCCTCGCTGGTGGCCGCCCTGGTGCGCGGACTGCGCTCGACCGGCCTCGATGTCGTCGACCTCGGCGCGGTGACGACGCCGATGCTGTACTACATGGCCGCGACGCGCGGCGCGCACGGCTGCCGCAGCGGCATCCAGGTGACCGGCAGCCACAACCCCAAGGACTACAACGGCTTCAAGATGGTGCTGGCCGGCCGCGCGATCCACGGCGAGGACATCCAGGGCCTGCGCCGCCGCATCGAGGCCGAGGACTACCAGCAATCGGTCGGCCGCTCGGCCATGATGAACATCGGGCCCGAGTACGCGCACCGCATCACCGGCGACTGCAAGCTCGCGCGAACCATGAAGATCGTCGTCGACTCGGGCAACGGCATCCCCGGCGCGTCGGCCCCCGGCATCCTGCGCGCGCTGGGCTGCGAGGTGATCGAGCTGTACTCCGAGGTCGACGGCGACTTCCCCAACCACCACCCCGACCCGTCCAAGCCCGAGAACCTGGAAGACCTGATCCGCACGGTGAAGGCGACGGGCGCGGAGCTGGGCCTGGCCTTCGACGGCGACGGCGACCGCCTCGGCGTCGTCACGGCCGACGGCCACAACATCTTCCCCGACCGGCAGCTGATGCTGTTCGCGCGCGACATCCTGAAGCGCCATCCGGGCGCGCCGATCATCTTCGACGTCAAGTGCAGCCAGCGACTGGTGGCCGCGATCCGCGAGGCCGGCGGCGAGCCGGTGATGTGGCGCACCGGCCACTCGCTGATCAAGGCCAAGCTCAAGGAGAGCGGCGCGCCGCTGGCCGGAGAGATGAGCGGGCACATCTTCTTCGGCGAGCGCTGGTACGGCTTCGACGACGCGACCTACACCGCGGCGCGCCTGCTGGAGATCCTGTCGCGCCACAAGAACCCGAGCGCGGTGCTCGACGCGCTGCCGACCAGCCACAGCACGCCCGAGCTCAACGTGCCCTGCGCCGAGGGCGAGCACCACGAGGTGGTCGCCAGGCTGCGCGAGCAGGCGCGCTTCGACGGCGCGACCGAGATCATCAAGATCGACGGCCTGCGCGCCGAGTTCGCCGACGGCTTCGGGCTGGTGCGGGCCTCGAACACGACGCCGGTGCTGGTGCTGCGCTTCGAGGGCCAGACCGCCGCGGCGCTGGAGCGCATCCAGGCGCAGTTCATGGCCGCGCTGCGCGCCGTGAAGCCCGACGCGCAGGTGGCTGCAGCGGCGCACTGAGTCGCGCGGCCGCGTCCATGCGGGTGCTGATCGTCCGCCTGTCCTCGCTCGGCGATGTCGTGCATGCGGCGCCGGTGCTGGCCGACATCCACCGCGCCCATCCGGCGGCGCGCATCGACTGGGTCGCCGAGGAAGCCTTCGTGCCGCTGGTACGCTGCTTCGCCGGGGTCGAGCACGTGCTGCCGATCGCGCTGCGGCGCTGGCGCAAGGCGCCCGCCGCGGCGCGCGACGAGGTCGCAGCTTTCTGGCGCCACCTGCGCGGCCTGCGCTACGACGCGGTGCTGGACCTGCAGGGCCTGATCAAGAGCGCGCTGATCGCACGTGCCGCGCCGCTGTCGCCGCGCGGCAAGCGCTACGGCCTGGCCAATCGCACGGACGGCTCGGCGTACGAGGCGCCGGCGCGCTGGGCCTACGACGAGTCCCTGCCCATGCCGGTGCGCATCCACGTGGTCGATCGCTCGCGCGACCTGGCGGCGCGCGCGCTCGGCCACCGGTCCGAAGGCCCGCCGGTCGTACCCTGGCAAGTGCCGGCGCTCGATCCGCAGGACGCGCCCTGGGCCGATCCGCGCGCGGTGCTGCTGGTGCACGGCTCGGCGAAGGCGCAGAAGCTGCTGCCGCCGGACTACTGGGCCGAACTGGGCCGGTCGCTCGTGCAGCGCGGTGCGCGCGTCTGGCTGCCCTGGGGCACGGCCGACGAGCGCGCCAGCGCCGAGGCGATCGCCGGGCAGGTCGGCGCCGCGGCGGCCGTGCTGCCGCGCCTGCCGCTGGACCGGCTGGCCGCCGTGATGGCGCGCTGCCACGGCAGCATCGGCCTCGACACCGGCCTGTCGCACATGTCGGCGACGCTGGGCCGGCCGACGGTGCAGCTCTTCATCGAGGACAAGGCCTGGCGCGCGGCGGCCTACTGGCAGCCCAGGACGGCGGTGCTCCAGGCCAGCGAGGCCGACTTGCCGACGGTGGCACAGACGATCCAGGCCTGGGAGCGCGTGGCGTGACGAAGGCCGCGCTGGCGCGCTGGGCCTACGACGCGCTGCTGTGGTCGATCTCGCCGCTCTATCGATGGAAGCTGTGGCGGCGCGGCGGCGCGGAGCCGCTGTACCGCCACGCGATGGCCGAGCGTTTCGGGCGCGGCTACGCGGCGTCCGACCCGCGCGGTGCGGTCTGGATCCATGCGGTGTCGCTGGGCGAGACGCGCGCCGCCGCGGCCCTCGTCGCGGCCCTGCGCGAGGCGCGACCTGGCGTCCGTGTGCTGCTGACCCACGGCACCGCCACCGGCCGCGAGGCCGGCAAGGCCTTGCTGCAGCCGGGCGACGCGCAGTGCTGGCTGCCCTACGACACGCCGGGCGCCGTGCGGCGCTTCCTCGACCACTGGCAGCCCGCGGTCGGCGTGCTGATGGAGACCGAGGTCTGGCCGAACCTGGTGCGCGGCGCGGCCCGGCGTGGTTTGCCGATGTTGCTGGTCAACGCGCGCCTCAGCGCCCGCAGCCTGCGACGCGGCCAGCGTTTCGCGGCGCTGCTGATGCCGGCGATGGCGGCGCTGACGCGCGTGATGGCGCAGACCGAGGCCGACGCTCAGCGCCTGCGCGCGGCGGGCGCGCCACGCGTCGAGGTCGTCGGCAACCTGAAGTTCGATGCCACGCCGGATGCCGCGCTGCTCGACCGGGGCCGGGCCTGGGCGCGGGCCGAGGCGCGGCCGCTGGTGCTGGCCGCGAGCACGCGCGAGGGTGAGGAAGCCGAGCTGCTGGCGGCCTGGCGTGCCCGTGCGTCGCCGACGGCCCGGCTGCTGCTGGTGCCGCGCCACCCGCAACGCTTCGACGAGGTCGCGCTGCTGGTCGAGCGCGCCGGCGTGTCGCTGTCGCGCCGCAGCGCCTGGCCCGAAGCAGGCCCCGACGCGCAGGCCTTGGCGGCCGACGTCTGGCTGGGCGATTCGATGGGCGAGCTGCCGGCCTACTACGCGGCGTCGCGCGTCGCCTTGCTGGGCGGCAGCTTCGCGCCGCTGGGCGGGCAGAACCTGATCGAGGCGGCGGCCTGCGGCTGCCCGGTGCTCATGGGGCCGCACACCTTCAACTTTGCCGAGGCTGCCGAGCGTTCCATCGCCGCCGGGGCCGGCGAGCGTGTCGCGGACCTGCAGGCGGCCGTGCAACGGGCCGTGGCCCTGTCGAGCGACGACGAGGCCCAGGCCCGCATGGCGGCCGACGCGCTGGACTTCGCGGCCGCGCACCGTGGTGCGGCACGGCGCATGGCCGCGGCGATCGTCGAGGCGATCGCGCGCCAGCCGCCGGCCGACGGAGCGTGACGCGTCAGACCAGCTGGTTCAGCGCGTCGTCGAGGCTGCGCACCGTGCGATCGATGTGGTGCAGCTTGTCCAGGCCGAACAGGCCGACGCGGAAGGTCTGGAAGTCGGCCGGTTCGTCGCACTGCAGCGGCACGCCGGCGGCGACCTGCAGGCCCAGGCCGAGGAACTTCTTGCCCGACTGGATGCCGGCGTCCTCGGTGTAGCTGACCACCACGCCCGGGGCCTGGAAGCCGGGGGCGGCCACGCTCTTGATGCCCTTGCGGGCGAACAGCGCGCGCACGCGATCGCCGAGTTCCTGCTGCTCGGCATGCAGCTTGGCAAAGCCGTAGGCGCGCGACTCCTGCATCACGTCGCGCACGCGCGTCAGCGCATCGGTCGGCATGGTCGCGTGGTAGGCGTGGCCGCCGGCCTCGTAGGCTTCCATGATCTGCAGCCACTTGCGCAGGTCGCAGGCGAAGCTGGTGCTGGTCGTGCCGTCGATGCGCTCGCGCGCCAGCGCGCTCAGCGCGACCAGCGCGCAGCACGGCGGGCCGCTCCAGCCCTTCTGCGGGGCGCTGACCAGCACATCGACGCCGGTGGCGGCCATGTCGACCCAGATCGTGCCCGAGGCGATGCAGTCCAGCACGAACAGGCCGCCGACCTCGTGCACCGCGCCGGCCACCTGCTTCAGGTAGTCGTCGGGCAGGATCATGCCGGCCGAGGTCTCGACGTGGGGCGCGAACACGACCGCGGGGCCCTGTTCGCGGATCGTCGCGACCACCTCGGCGATCGGGGCCGGCGCCCAGGCGGCCTGCTTGCCGTCCTCGATGCGGCGGGCCTTCAGCACGATGGCCTCGGACGGGATCGCGCCCATGTCGAAGATCTGCGTCCAGCGATAGCTGAACCAGCCGTTGCGGATCACCAGCACCTTCTTGCCGGTCGCGAACTGGCGCGCGACGGCTTCCATGCCGAAGCTGCCGCTGCCCGGCACGACGACGGCCGACTTCGCCTTGTAGACCTCCTTGAGCGTGGCCGAGATGTCGCGCATCACGCCCTGGAACTTCTGGGACATGTGGTTGAGCGCGCGATCGGTGTAGACGACCGAATACTCGAGGAGGCCTTGCGGGTCGACGTCGGGGAGCAAGCCGGGCATGTTGGATTCCGTGAAGCGGGGGCCTTCGCCCCGGTGGGGCGCGCAGCTTAGCACCGGGGCGAAGGCCCGGTGCGTGACGGGCCTCGGGCCGGGGCCCCCGGGGCACGGGGGGCGGCCTCAGCCGCGCAAGGCCAGTGCCGCCTCGCGCACGAGGGCAGGGCCGCGGTAGATGAGCCCGGTGTAGATCTGCACCAGGTCGGCGCCCGCGGCGCGCTTGGCCCGGGCGTCGGCGCCGCTCATCACGCCGCCCACGCCGATGATGGGATAGCCGCCACCGAGCGCCGCGCGCAGCTGGCCGATGACGCGGTTGCTGGCCTCGGCCACCGGGCGGCCGCTGAGCCCGCCCACCTCGCCGGCATGCGGCAGGCCCTGCACCGCGTCGCGCGCCAGCGTCGTGTTGGTGGCGATCACGCCGTCGATGGCGTTCTTGCGCAGCGTCGCGGCGATCACGCCGACCTGCGCCTCGTCGAGGTCCGGGGCGATCTTGACGAACATCGGCACGCTGCGCCGGTGCTGCGCGACGAGCTGCTGGCGGCGCTCCTGCAGCGTGCCCAGCAGCGCATCGAGCGCCGCGTCGCTCTGCAGGCTGCGCAGGTTCTTGGTGTTGGGGCTGGAGATGTTGACGGTCACGTAGTCGGCGTGCGGGAACACGCCTTCCAGGCCCAGCAGGTAGTCCGAGGCGGCGTCCTCGATCGGCGTGGCGGCGTTCTTGCCGATGTTGAGGCCGAGCACGCCACCGCGCTCGCGGAAGCGCGCGCGCTGCACGTTGGCGACGAAGGCCTCGAGCCCGTCGTTGTTGAAGCCCAGGCGATTGATCAACGCGTCCGCCGCGGTCAGGCGGAACAGGCGCGGCTTCGGATTGCCCGGCTGGGCCTTCGGCGTCACGGTACCGACCTCGATGAAGCCGAAGCCCATCGCCCCCAGGCCGTCGATGCAGCGGCCGTTCTTGTCCAGGCCGGCGGCCAGGCCGATGCGGTTGGGGAACTTCAGCCCGGCGACGCTGACCGGATCGTCGACACGGGCCTGCTGCCAGGTGCACTGCAGCGGCGTGTTCTGCAGCCGCGCGATGGCGGCCAGCGTCAGCTCGTGAGCATGCTCGGCGTCCAGGCCGAAGAGGAAGGGGCGGGTCAGGGCGTAGGGCACGAGGGGCATGGCCGGATTGTCCCAGAGGCCCTGCCCATGCTGCCCCGGATAATGCGATCGCAACCCGAGGCGAACGCATGAACCAGGACGAACTCAAGGCCCTCGTCGGCCGCGCCGCGCTGGACCACGTCGTGGCCGGCAGCATCGTCGGCGTGGGCACCGGATCGACCGTCAACTGCTTCATCGACGCGCTGGCGGGGATCAAGTCGCGGATCGCGGGCGCGGTGTCGAGCTCGGTGCGCAGCACCGAGCGGCTGCAGGCCCACGGCATCCGGGTCTTCGAGGCCGGCGAGGTCGAGTCGCTGCCGGTCTACGTCGACGGCGCCGACGAGATCGACCCGCAGGGCTGCATGATCAAGGGCGGCGGCGCGGCACTGACGCGCGAGAAGATCGTGGCCGACCTCGCCGCGCGCTTCGTCTGCATCGCCGATGCCTCCAAGCGCGTCGAGGTGCTGGGACGCTTTCCGTTGCCGGTCGAGGTCGTGCCGATGGCGGTGGCGCAGGTCCGCCGCCGCTTTGCCGCGCTGGGCGGCGATGCGCGCCGGCGCGAGGGCGTGGTCACCGACAACGGCCAGTGGATCCTCGACGTGCACGGGCTGCGCATCACCGAGCCGCTGGCCTTCGAGACCGAGGTCAACCAGTGGCCCGGCGTGGTGACGGTCGGCGTGTTCGCCCGCCATCGCGCCAGCGTCTGCCTGCTGGGCACGCCCGAAGGCGTGCAGACGCTGAGCTTCTGAGCCGCCGCTAGACCAGGTGGGCCGCCGCGATGCCGGAACGCACCGCACCCTCGAGCGTGGCCGGATAGGGGCCGTCGATGTAGTCGCCGGCGGCCAGCAGGCCCGGGGCCACCGAGGCCGGCGGTCGGCGCAGGCGGGGCAGGCACAGGAAGGTGGCGCGCTTCTCGGCGAGCGTTCGCAAGGGCTGCCAGCGCGCGCCCGGGTGCAGGGGGGCCAGCTGGGTCTCGGCCTGGGCCAGCACCGCGGCCGTGGTCGCGTCCAGCCCGCGCTCGACGGCCCGTGCGGCGCCGCTGATGACGAAGGCGAAGGCGCCGGCCGCGCCGGGCTCGCGGTCGCGCAGTTGCGCGAGGTCGAACACGTACTGCGCCGGGGCGTCGTCGTCCGGTTCGAGCGCCAGCATCGGCGCCGGCAGGCGCAGGCCTTCGGTCCGCAGCAGCACGGTGACGATGGGCTCGTGGCGGATCCGCCCGGCGCGCGTCGCCCAGTCGGGGGCGTGCGGGCTCGCCAGGCGTGCGGCTTCGCCGGCGCTGCAGGCCAGCACGACGCGGTCGTGCGCCACGCCGTCCACGTCCCACTCGGTCTTGCCGCGCTCGATCGACTCGACGCGCCGGCCGCGCAGCAGCTCGGCGCCGCGGGTTTCGAGCCAGCGCCAGGCCGGCTCGGGCCACAGCGCGCCGAGATCGACGCGCGGCAGCAGCAGGTCCGACGCGCCCGGGCCCGCGAACAGCGCGTCGCGCAGCACGCGCAGGAAGACGCTGGCGCTGGCCTGGTCGGCCGGCGTGTTGAGGGCGGCCACGCACAGCGGGTCGATCAGCTGGCGGCGCAGCGCCGGCGGCAGTCCCTCGCAGAGCTGGGCCACCGTCAGTTGCGGCGCGCAGCGAAAGCGCTGCAGCAGCCAGCCGCCGGCGGCGCGCAGCAGCGCCAGGCGCTCGCCGATCGACCAGTCGCGCGCGCCGAGCACGCCGCGCACGAAGGCCGGCAGGGCCGGTCCGGGGGGCAGTCGCAGGCCGCGGCCCTGGGCGTCCAGCAGCGTCAGGGGCAGGCGCTGCAGCACCTGCTCGGGATCGACGCCCACCCGGCGCATCAGGCGCAGCGTCTGCACGTAGGCGCCGATCAGGATGTGCTGGCCGTTGTCGACCGCAAAGCCGAGGTCGTCGATCGGCACGCAACGGGCGCGTCCGCCGGGCAGCCCGGCCATCTCGTACAGCGTGACGCGGTGGCCCAGCGAGCAGGCCTCGACCGCGGCCGCGAGGCCGGCCCAGCCGCCGCCGACGATCGCGACGCGCAGCCGCGCCGGGCTCACCGCTCGCGCCAGTTCGTCTGCCACGCCAGCCACAGCTTGCGCAGCGGCGTCAGGCTCACGCGCTGGTGCAGCACCTGGAAGCCGCCGGCCTCGATCTCGCGCAGCAGCGTGCGGTAGATCTCCGCCATCATCAACCCGGGGCGCTGCGCGCGCCGCTCCGCATCGGGCAGCGCGGCCAGCGCCTCGTCGTAGATGCGGTGGGCGCGTGCGGCCTGGAACTTCATCAGCGCGGTGAAGCGCTCGCTGTAGCCCCAGGGCGCCTCGCGCTGGAGGAGCTCGGAGGCCTTCACGCCGAAGCGCTGCAGCTCGGCGACCGGCAGGTAGATGCGGCCGCGCCGCGCGTCGTCGCCGACGTCGCGGATGATGTTGGTCAGCTGGAAGGCACGGCCCAGCGTGTGCGCGTAGCGCAGCGTGGGCGCCGACAGCGTGCGGCCGGGCGCGTTGCCGAAGATGCCGGCCGCGACCTCGCCGACCACCCCGGCCACGAGGTGGCAGTAGCGCAGCAGCGCCGCCTCGTCGAGGTAGCGCGTCTGCGTGAGGTCCATCTCGCAGCCGTCGATCACCTGCGAGAGGTGCTCCGCGCGGATGCCGTGGTCGGCGGCCAGCGGCATCAGCGCCTGCAGCACCGGGTGGTGGGGGCGACCGGCCCAGGCCTCGGCCACCTCCTTGCGCCACCACGCCAGCTTGGTGGCCGCGACGCCGGGATCCGACACCTCGTCGACGACGTCGTCGACCTCGCGGCAGAAGGCATAGAAGGCCGTGATCGCCGCGCGGCGCGCCGGCGGCAGGAAGAGGAAGGCGTAGTAGAAGCTCGAGCCACTCGCGGCGGCCTTGTCCTGCACGTACTGTTGCGGCGTCATGTCGGCGTCATGGCGGAGGCAGGGATCGTGTGCGGTCGGGTGGCGGCGGCGCGAGCGATTGTCACTCCCACGCACGCCGCGGCGCTCGCGGGCGCATCCACAGCGCGCGCCAGGCGATGCGCGGCACGTCCAGCGGACCGAGTCGCGGACGCTGGCGCAGCGTGGCGTACTGCAAGGCGGCGATCCGGTCGAGCAGGCGCAGGCCGCCCTGCACGACGCCGCGCAGCTCCCAGCCGGCGCGGCCCGGGATGCGATGCACCAGCGGTGCGCCGCGCAGCATCAGCGAGCGGGCCCAGTCGCACTGCGACTGCAGCAGCGCGCGGGTCGCCGGCGTGTCGACCTGCGAGAACAGCGCGTCCTCGTCGAGGCCGTGCGCGGCGCACTGGTCGAGCGGGATGTAGAGGCGGCCACGCGGCAGGTCGACGCTCGGGTCCTGCCAGAAGTTGATCAGCTGCAGCGCGGTGCAGACGGCGTCGGACTGCAGCCCGGCCTGAGGGTCGTCGATGCCGTACAGGTGCAGCAGCAGGCGGCCGACTGGATTGGCCGAGCGGCTGCAGTAGTCCAGCAGGTCGGCGCGGTCCGCATAGCGTGTCTTCACGACGTCCTGCTCGAAGGCACTGAGCAGGTCCTCGAGCAGGTTCAGCGGCAGGCCGTGCGTGGCGATCGCCGCCGCCAGCGGTGCGAACACCCCCGACCAGCGCGGCGCGGGTCCGCCGCCCTGGGCCACCCAGCGCAGTTCGGTGCGGTAGGCCGCGAGGTCGGCCAGGCGCTCGGCGGGCGAGGCGTCGCCCTCGTCGGCGATGTCGTCGGCGGTGCGCGCGTAGTGGTAGATCGCCGCGATCGCGGGCCGCAGTGCCGGGGGGCACAGCAGCGAGGCGACGGGGAAGTTCTCGTAGTGGTCGACGCTCATCGGCGCGGGCGATTGTCCATGCACCTCATGTCCGGGGCCGGCGCGGCGGCCATTGACAGCCTCCCCGACGGGAATCTATATTACTGACCAGTCAGTCATTAGTGACGATCGTCCCGCCGGCGCAGCCTGCGGCCCGCCGGGCCCGATCGACCCCCACGTCTTCCTGCAAGGGTGAGCCATGAGCCTGCCGGTCCGCCGTTTGATCGTCCTCGGTCTGAGCCTGCCGCTGCTGGCGGCCTGCTCGAAGACCGAGCCCGCCGCGGAGCCGGTGCGCGCGGTGCGCACGCTGGCCGTCGCGGCCGAGTCCGCCGGCGGCGTCCACGAATACGCCGGCGAGGTGCGGGCGCGCATCGAGTCGCGGCTGGGCTTTCGCGTCGGCGGCAAGATCGTGCGGCGGCAGGCCGAGCTCGGCGACACGGTCAAGGCCGGCCAGGTCCTCGCGCAACTGGATCCGCAGGACCTGCGGCTCAGCCAGGACAGCGCGCGGGCGGCGCTGGCCTCGGCCCAGGCCAGCCACGCGCTGGCCGAGGCCGACTACAAGCGCTACCAGGAGCTGCTGGCGCAGGGCTTCATCAGCGCGGCCGAGCTGGAGCGGCGCGACACCACGCTGAAGGCGGCGCGCGCCAGCCTCGAGCAGGCCCGCGCGCAGGCCGCGGTGCAGGGCAACCAGGCCGGCTACGCGACCTTGGTGGCCGATGCCAGCGGCGTGATCACCGCCGTGGATGCCGAGCCGGGCCAGGTCGTGGCGGCCGGCGCGCCGGTGCTGCGGCTGGCCCACGACGGCCCGCGCGACGTGGTGTTCTCGGTGCCGGAGGACCGCGAAGCGATGGTGCGCGCCCTCGAAGGCCGGCCGGGCGCGCTGCGCGTGCGGCTGTGGGGCTCGACCGAGACCCTGCCGGCCACCGTGCGCGAAGTGGCCGCCGCGACCGATGCGGTGACGCGTACCTTCCTCGTGAAGGCGGACGTCGGTCGCGCGCCGTTCAAGCTCGGCCAGACCGCGACCGCCCTGGTCGACCTGCCGCGCAGCGACGGCGTCATCAAGCTGCCCTTGTCGGCACTGGTCGAGGCCGACGGCAAGACCTCGGTGTGGTTGCTCGATGCCGCGTCGATGACGGTGAAGACCCAGCCGGTGCAGCTGGCCGGTGCCGAGGGCAACCACGCGATCGTCGCTGCGGGACTGGCTCCCGGCCAGGAGGTCGTGACGGCGGGCGTGCATGTGCTGACGCCGGGGCAGAAGGTGCGGCGCTACGCCGAGCCGACCGTCGCGGCCGCCCCGGCGCCGACGGCGGTCGTGCCGGGTGCCTCGCGGGCGTCGCGCTGAACCGGCGGGGCTGGCATGAACGCACGCGCCGAGCCGTCGAAGGGCTTCAACGTCTCCCGCTGGGCCCTCGAGCACCCCGAGCTGACGCGCTACCTGATGGTGGTGCTGATGGTGCTGGGCTTCGCGGCCTACTTCCAGCTCGGGCAGGACGAGGACCCGCCGTTCACCTTCCGGGCCATGGTCGTGCAGGCCTTCTGGCCCGGCGCGACCGCCCAGCAGATGGCCGAGCAGGTGACCGACAAGATCGAGCGCGCACTGCAGGAGGTGCCCTACACCGACAAGATCCGCAGCTACACGAAGCCGGGCGAGTCGCTGACGATCTTCCAGATCAAGGACAGCGCCCCTCCGAAAGAGGTTTCCGGTGTCTGGTACCAGGTGCGCAAGAAGGTCGGCGACATCCGCGGCACCCTGCCTTCGGGCGTGCAGGGGCCGTTCTTCAACGACGAGTTCGGCGACGTCTACGGCTCGATCTACGCGCTGACGGCCGACGGCTTCTCGGACGAGGAGCTGCGCCTGCAGGCCGAGAAGCTGCGCTCGCGCTTCCTGCACGTGCCCGACGTGGCCAAGGTCGAGCTGTTCGGCGTGCAGACCGAGAGGGTCTTCGTGGAGATCTCGCAGAAGCGCCTGGCGCAACTGGGCATCGACCTGAACGCGGTGCTGGCGCAGCTGTCGGCGCAGAACGCGGTCGAGGGCGCCGGCACGATGACGACCGCCGGGCAGACCGTGCAGATCCGCATCGGGGGCCAGTTCAACTCGATCGACGAGCTGAAGATGTTCCCGATCCGTGCCGTGAACACGGGCACCGGCGCAGCGAGCAGCCTGCGCCTGGGCGACATCGCCGACATCCGGCGCGCCTACGTCGACCCGCCGAGCGTCAAGGTGCGTCACCAGGGCAAGCCGGTGATCGCGCTGGGTATCTCGATGGCCCGCGGCGGCGACATCATCGAACTCGGCCGCCGGCTCGGCGCGGTGGCGGCCCAGGCCCGGGCCGAGCTGCCGGTCGGCATCGAGCTGAGCCGCGTGCAGGACCAGCCGCAGGCGGTGTCGCGCTCGGTCGGCGAGTTCGTGCGGGTGCTGATCGAGGCGATCGTCGTGGTGCTGGCGGTCAGCTTCGTCGCCCTGGGCCTGCACACGCGGCCGCTGCGCCTGGACGTGCGACCCGGCCTGGTAGTCGCGATCACCATTCCGCTGGTGCTGGCGATCACCTTCGTGACCATGTACTACTGGGGTGTCGGCCTGCACAAGATCTCGCTCGGCGCGCTGATCATCGCGCTGGGCCTGCTGGTCGACGACGCGATCATCGCGGTCGAGATGATGGT